>Ga0265331_10000066_pt1 | contig 163571 bp, 164 predicted proteins | sample 41923metaG_FD_202088 | JGI IMG/M metagenome (GOLD analysis project Ga0265331, IMG submission 202088) | Rhizosphere microbial communities from Carex aquatilis grown in University of Washington, Seatle, WA, United States - 4-19-23 metaG | ecosystem: Host-associated > Plants > Roots >... | reverse complement strand
GATATACCCAGTCTACGCCACGACCCGAAATTCAGCCGGGTTTATGACGCGAAAATTGTCGGTTACAGTATCGCGGAGAGCGTGCCATTGGACCGGGACGTCGTTGCGCAGGAAGCCGAGGACAGCGTGGCAGAAGGTGCGATAGGTCGCGTAGCATTGGTTGTGGGTGACGGCCTTGTGCATCGCGCCCCATAATCGCTCGATCGGGTTGAGGTGCGGGCAATAGGTGGGGACGAAGTGAAGAACGATGCGCCGTCCCGGCTGGTCAAGCCATTCCCGCACCATCTTGGCGTGGTGGTAGCGGGCGTTGTCGAGGAAGACATGGATCAGCCGCATCGCCGGGTACATGGCCTCAATGCTGACCAGCAGGGCGATGGTGCTGACGGCGTCGATGGTCAGCACGTCGATCATGCGGGTCTGGCCGGTCTCAAGGTCGATGGCGCCGTGGATGTTGAGGCGGTCGCGGCCGCTGGTCTGCTCGACGGCGAGTTTGACATCCTTGGGCGCCCAGCAGCCGACCGAGCGGACACCGTGGGTCGGGTGGACCGCATCGACGAAGAGCACCGCCTCGTCGGCGTCGAGCGAGGTCAGCAGCGCCTCATAGGCGGCGATGAAGGCCGCCTGCTTGGCCGGCGACAGTTTGCGCGAGATCGTCTGCGGCTTGCGGTGCTCCAACCCCAGGCGGTTCAGCAGCTTGATCAGACCGCCCCGGGTTTCGTAGACGACACCGAAGGTCTTCTCGATCCAGGCGCCGATTACCCGCGTCGAATGCGGCAGGGTCTCGGTGACCCATGCCTTCAACGCCGTCATCTGCGCCTCGGTCAACTGGCCGGTGCTGCCGCCGCCTTTGAAGTCCGAGATCCCCTTCACTCCGGTCTGCTTGAAAAGGCTGAACCAGGTTCGCACCGTGTCGTCGTCGAGCAACAGAACCTCGGCCACCTCCTCGCAACTCATCCCGCGGTCCAGAAGCACCAGCGCGTTCGCCCGCCGCGCAACCCGATGCTCCACCTTGGGCTTCCGCGCCAGGATCGTCAGGTCGCGCCGTTGCTCAGGGGTCAGGAAGTTGCCGTGGATCATGAAGCCGATTTGAATCCTTCACGAATCACCACGCAAGCCCATTTTCGCCACCCGACAGAGTCGGGGTATACCGATAAAGTAGCCCCCGATCTTGACCTTTCCCGCCCCCTTTCCCCCGCGCGGGCGGGCAGCGAGGTCATCGATGATCTCACCGATCTGCTTCTGCGGGATATTACCGTGTCGATCGACCCTCACCCCCCTCGCGGGAGACATGTACATCGGCGGAATGCGAGCGGCCGCACAGATGCGGCGCTCAAATCCCTGGAGCCGACGGTTGCCGCCGAGGACTTCGGCCGCAAGGTATTTGGTCGCCGCGCGCCCCTTCGAATTCGGCCGGTCGATAATCCCGATCGTGGCGCGAAGGTCGTTCTTGGTCGCCGGCTGCACGAAGGTGGCGTTCAGGGTATAGGCCGAGGGTCGATCGAAGATCGACGGCAGATCGGCACGCCACATCGTTCGCGCCGCCTTCGCCGTCCCCGTCAGCGCCTTGGCGGCGGCGAAGGGAAGCTGGCGACGCTCGATATCGGTGAGGCGGCCGTACAGGTCCATCCAATCCGAATGCACGCTGAATTCGACCATTTCCGGCCTCCAGAAACACGAAACGCCCGGAGGGTTTTCCATCCGGGCGTTCGTATCTCAAGCTAATCGAAGGAGGTATCATTTTTGGGCCAGGTTGGGAAACTATTTTTTGCATCTCCCCCACCCAACCCGGCAAGGTATAGCGCCAGCTTGGAAATGGCCTCCTACAGATCGGCCGCAATCCGCTTCCTGCTTCGCCGCCATTCGTCCCGTTTTTCGGCCTTCCGCCACGAGACCTTGGCGACGTAGTATTTCACCGAGGCACGAAGTGGCCCCCGGAGTTGCGGCAGCCACCGGAACATCACCTCGTCGGCACGGCTCATCTCATCGCGGCTAATGCCAAGATGAAGCAGATCGTCCATCGCGTGGACTTTGGGCAATCCGGGCAGCCGCGGCAAGCGGCGGAAGACGTCCGCAGCTTCATCGATCCGGTCCAGCACGTCCTGCTCCATCGGCCGCAGCCGATCGCGCAGTTCCAGCACGTTGTAGGGCTTTACCTCCGATGCCAGCCGCACCACCGGCGCCGCCTTCCGGTCCGGTCCGAATTCGTTGCCGACGACCATGGCACAGGCCTGTTCCGACGTTCTGCCCATTCGCTTTCCTCCCTGTCCGGGCTGTCCGGGTCCGGCATTACCGCCCGGACAGCCTCAACCCCTTGATTTGCCTAACCCTGTCTGGGCTGTCCGGGCTGTCTGGGTGAAAATCATCACGCACACACACATACGCGCGCACACATGGGAGAAAATCACCCGGACAGCCCGGACAGCCCGGACACCACCAGCGTTTCCGCCGGCTTCCCGATCACCATCGCCCGGACAGCAGCCCGGACAGCCCGGCCCCGCCGCCCGGCCTCAGCTTTCCCAATCCTCACCTAGGCCGAAGCCATCCCGCTCCCCCTGGCCGCGCCCAGAGAGGGGGAGTTCCGGCGCCGCGGCGCCTTTTTCCGCCTCTCCCTCGCCATCCCAGTTGATGTCCCGCCAGCCCAGCAGCTGGGAGAAATGGGCGCGGCAAGGGTCGAGCCCGGCCATCTTGTAGGCGGGCTGCCTTTTCTTTGCCGCAGACCCGTCGGAATTGTGGATTGTCTCGCCGTCCGGCCCGAATTCATTGACCCACATCTTGGTCGCGCGAATTCCATCCTTTGGCACCATCTTCCTCAGCGCCATGCCGAATTGCTCCTTCGACAACCGCCGGGCCTTTCCGATGCGGTCGGCGGTATCGACGTACGAGCGATAGAGCGGGTCGACCAGGACCATGTCCTTCCAGTCGCCGTGCTGCGCCAGCAGCCGCCCCTCGCGCAGGCGGTCCATCCACCACGACTGCAATTCCGACATCGTCGCGACCTTCTGCTCGAAGAGCGCCTCGGTCTGGGGAATCGTGCGGACGTCGACCTTTGACAGGTCGAAGCGCTGCAGGTAGGCCAGCAGATGCTCGCGGCCGCCTTCGTTCATCTCCTGGTCAATGCGGGCGAAATAGACCTTGTCCTGAATCCGCCCCTCGCCGACATCGGCGCAGGCGAAGCGCCGCTCCTCGAACCCGGCCGGCACCACCCAGTCGCTGTTGGAGGTGACCAGCAGCCGGACGAGGTTGCGCATCGCCTCGGCGTCGACGCCCTTTTTCTCGATGTAATGGACGGGCGAGGTGATCAGGCTTTTCAGCCGCCCTTCCGCCCCCTTGTCGCCGGCCCAGAAGCCTTCGTCGGCCTGCAGCAGCAGGCACGACATCATGTGGGCGTTGAAATCGCCGGTCAGCAGCTTAGGCGAATCGACCAGCGCCCAGTGCGCCCCCAGCAGCGAGCCGATCACCTCGCCCGGCTTGGTTTTTCCGACGCCCTGCTTGCCGCGCAGAACCAGGGCGGTGCCGATCCGCTCGGTCGGATGCTGGATCAGGCTGGCGAACCATCCCCATATCCAGCGCGCCAGGTGGGCATCGCCGCGCGCGACGTTGGTCAGCATGTGGTCGTAGAACGTCGGAAAATGCCGGGCGTGCTGGCGCCAGTCGTCGTATGGCGCCGCCGCCTCGACTGCAAATCCCCGCCACAAATTGTACCAGTTCTCTGGAATATCGTTGTCGGGGGCGAAGTCGATGCCGTCATAGGTGCGCCGATCGGCATGGCGCAGCCACAGGTCGGCCAGCCCGACCTCGCGGTCGAGGTTGGCGTCGTACCACTGGTAGCGCTCCATATAGGTCCGCAGCGCCGCCACCGTCAGGAACCCGATGACGTCGCGGCGCCGGGGCGTCATGTATTCGCGCAGGATCAGCGCCTTGTCTCCGACCAGCACGACGGCGAATTGCTTGTTGAGTTCGGCGATCTTCTTGTCCAACTCGGACTTCGGCGGCGCCCCGCCACCGCCGCCCTTGGCGCGGCCCTTGCGCTTTTCGTCTTTCAGCTTGACGACGGTGCCCATCATGCCGCCCCGTCGACATAGGCGATTTCCGGCCGCCGCGGTTTCGGAGCGCGGATCGCTTCGTCCAGCTTCAGCGCCAGGTCGCGCGTCTCCGCCACCAGCGACCGCAGCCCGCCCAGCGCCGGCCACGCCCGCCCCCAATCGACCACCAGGACGGACCGGTCCCCGGCGGCTTCGTTCCGCAGCCACGAGAGGGGGGTCGCCGCTACCCGCAGCGGGTGGGACAGGCCGCGCGCCTCGAACCCCGCCGCTTCGACCGCGGCGCCCTCGCCCAGCAGGCGGGCGGCGCCGGTGCGGCCGTACAGCGCGCCGGTGCGGGCGTTCCATCCGACCAGGTCGAGCAGATGGTCGCCGTCCCATTCCGGGACGATCACCAGCGACACGTCGCCGTCGGGTTCCCACAGCAGCGGGCGCGGCGTTTCCGCCCATTCGAGGCCGCCGGCCCATCGCCCCTTGGCGACGCGCGCCCGCACCAGGCCGATGCCGCCGATCGCCGCGGTCAGGGCGTCGCGCGCGATGCCGTGCCGGCCGAGCCAGGCCCACACCGCCTCGACCGCATCGCCCTCGCTGGCCATCTCCCATTCCAGCGCCAGTTTGTCGCCGCGGGGCCGCGGCACGAAGTTCTTGGCCGATCGGCCGAATGTCGCCGCCGGATCGGGCAGCGCGACCATCCCGCGCAACCGGCGGCGGAAATCGGCCAGGTAGGCCCGCCGCACGAAGGCATCCGGGATGGCGGCGCAGGCCGACCACGCCCGCGCCTCGATCTCGGCGATCTGCTCGGGGGTGATGTCGTCGTCGTCGGTGCCGCCACCCTCTAACCGGGCGACCGCCCCCCACGCCACGTCGGCCAAAGGCCGGCTGCGCTTCAGCCACCCGCGCATGGCGCCGCCGCCCCAGCGGCGCACCAGCTCGTCCGGATCCTTGGACCCCGTCAGGGTGACGAAGCGGAGCGACCGTCCGCGCTCCAGCCGGGCCAGCGCCATCTCGGCCACCCGCGCCGCTGCCTTCTGCCCGGCGGCGTCACCGTCGAGGCAGACCAGCGCCGCCGGGGCCAGCCGCCACAGCTCGTCCAACTGATGGGGGGTGAGCGCCGTGCCCAACGGCGCCACGGCGAAGTCCAGCCCGGCCTGGTGCAGGCCGATGACGTCCATGTAGCCCTCGACCACCACGGCGCGGCCCTCGCGCCCGGCGCCCTCGCGGGCCAGGGCCAAGCCGTAGAGCACGGCGCCCTTGTCGAACACCGGCGTTGCCGGCGAATTGATGTATTTCGGTGGCGGCCGCGAACCCGCGCTATTGGGGGCAGATGCCTCCAGTATCCGGCCACCGAAGCCGATGATCCGGCCGCGACGGTCGGACACCGGGAACATCACCCGGCCACGGAACATGTCGCGGCGGCTTCCGTCTTCCTTGGCCCGCAGCAGCCCAGCCTCCAGCAGCAGGTCTTCGGGGAAGCGGCCCGCCGCACGCACACCGCCGACGGCCGGGGCCCAGCCCAGGCGGAAGCGGGCGATGGTCTCCTCCGACAGCCCCCGTCCCAGCAGGTAGGCCAAACCGGCAGCGCCCTCGGGACGGCGCAGCCGCTCCTCGTACCACCGGCAGGCGGCTTCCAGCGCCTCCAGCAGGGTGGCCCGCTTTTCCTCGTGCCGGCGCGCCTCCGGGTCATCCTTGCGCGGCACCTCAAGGCCCGCGTCGGCCGCCAGGCGCTCGATTGCCTCCATGAACGGCAGGTTGCCGCTGCGCATCTCAAATTCGATGACGTCGCCATGGGCGCCGCAGCCGAAGCAATGGAAGAACCCCTTGTCGTCGCTGACGGTGAAGGACGCCGTCTTTTCGTTGTGGAACGGGCAGCACCCCTTGTGCTCGCCGGCATGGCCGGCCTTGTCCAGCTTGACGCGACGGCCGACCACCGCCGAAACCGGAACCCGCGCGCGCAACTCGTCGAGGAAGGATTCGGGCAGCACCTAGGGCTCCCCCGTCCCGGCCGCATCCGCCTGAGTGTGACGCGGCGGAACGTCCCGCGCGGCTATCCGATCGGCCAAGCGCGCCGCGGCGTCCGGCCCCTCGGATGCGGCCTCGACGGCGACCGCCGCCAGCGGCCGCATGTCCCGCCACGACCGCTCGGCACTCATGGCCGGGCCGCGTCGAGGGCGACGTCGCACAGCACGTCGAACGCGGCGCCCAGCGGCGTGAACGGCCGGCCGTCGCCGGAGCGCTGGAACAGATCCTTCAGGCTTTCCAGCGAGCGGCCATGCTGGATATCGCGCGACAGCAGCACGCAGCCTTCGTCGAGCATGGCGTCCATGGTCGAGCCCGGCCGCGCCGCCCGGGCGAACACCTCGATCGGCCGCCCGTCGGCGCCGAAGCCGACGGTCACGGTGATCCGGCCGAAGCCGCCGCCCAAGGGGTCGACCCAGTCGATGGCGCGCGATTCGTTGGGGCGCCGGTTGGCCGGGCGCAGACGATCAGTCATGGAAATCCCCCTTTGAGCAGGCAGTTGAAATCATGCCGCGGGCGCCCGATCACGCTTCCGGCAGGCGCCGGTCGGCCGACAGGCGCTGGTTGTAGGCCCGCGTGATGGTGGCGCGGATCGCCGCGGTGACGTTGCCGCCGAAGGCCGTCTTGACCGCGCGCCCCGTCGTCTCCAGCTCGACGGCGGTGAAGCCGGCCAGCACCGATTTCAGCCGCGCCGAATCGATGTCGTGATTCCGGTGGGCGGCGAAGAAATGGACCATGGCGGTGATCACCTGGCCGCGCAGATGGCCAAAGCGGTCGGGCCAGGCTTCGCGCAAGGCGATCAGCGCGGCGATGACGGCGCCGTCGCCGAACACCTCCAGCCCTTTCTTGATGGCGCCGAGCGCCATGGTCATGTTGGGCTTGAGATCGCCGGCCGGCGTCGGGTTGCGCGGCACCTTGATGCCGGCCTTGTCGCAGACATCCTTGATGTGCAGCGGATCGGGCTCGCCGGCGGCGATGCCGGCATGGTGCAGCTGCAGGTAATTGACGTTGACCCGATCGCGGTTGATGGCGGTGAAGGCCCGCGCTTCGGCGCGCAGCCCCGGCGCCGTCACCACCAGGGCGGGGACCTTGGACACGGCAGGATGCAGCCGCGCCGCCTCGACCCGGTGCTGACCGTCGATGACGGCGTAGCCGCCGTCAGAGCGCGGCGTCACGGTGATCGGCTGGAACTTGGCCCAGCTGAAATTCTCGGCGATGCGCAGGATGTTCTTGGCCGAGGCCTTTGTCTTGGCGTCACGCTGATACTGGTGGTCGACCACCAGCGCGTCGAGGGGCAGCCACACCAGGTCCGGAACCGGACCGGGATCGGGGAAGGCGATGTCAGCGGCGGTCGTCATGATGGTTCCCCTGAAATTCGAAGTTAGGCGGCCCCCCCTGGGAGCGGCCTTTCGTTACCCGGACGGCATGCGGCGCAGAGGGCATTCCGGGTTTCGAAACCTCATAGGCGAATCCGCGCAGCCGGCCGGACAGCCGATAGCAGCCCCGGCAGAGCCAGCCGGCCCCATCGCCCATCCGCCATACCAGGGCGGCGGCGGCATTGAGCAGGCGCGCCGTCACCACGCCACCGCCAGCAGCAGGGTCAGGACGGTGATCGCCACGATCTCCGTCATCCGAAAGGTAAGGGCCGGCATCAATCGTCCTCCTTGACCGCACGTGCCGCATGGGTGGTGCCGCGCCATCGACCCGCCACCGGAGGCCCCTTCGGCGCCGTGGCGGGCGCACGCTTCCGCCCAATCTCGAACGCCGCGTGAAGGTCCGCCTCGCCCGCCTGGGTGAAAGGGTTGTCGCCATGCGGCACCCGCCCGACTTGCTCGGCCAGCGCCGCCGCCGTGCCCGGCGATCCCGCGGTCGCATACCAGCGGGCGTCCGCGACCATCCGCGCCAGGGATTTCACAGCAGCCTCCCTTGTCCGCCAGGGGCTTTCGCCGCGGGCGGCGGCAGCCGCTCGACCGGCTTCGGCGCCGCGATCTCCCGGTGGGCCCGGCAGCGCCAGGCGTAGCCCTTGCGCCAGTCGGAAAGCTTGACCCGGGCGCCGTATTCGCCGAAGGCCCCGCACGGGCAGAGGTGGTCGTCCGCGCCTACCATCGGGGTATCCACGGCAGCTGCGCCCGGTCGGCGGCGGTGAAACGCTCGAAGCGGGCGCCCAGGCGGCGGATGGCGGCGGCGAAGGCCCGCGGCCCCTCGATCACCGGCCAGCCCTCGGCCTCCGGCGCCGCGCCGCCGTGAATGACGGTCGGCAGGGTGGCGGCGCCCGAGGCGACGATGATCACCCGCCGCTGGTTCTTGGACGGATTCTCGACCCGGATGCGCCCGGCCGCCTGCAGGCGCTCCAGCGCGCGGGTGGGGTTGCCGATGCCGGACGCCTGCTCCAGCGCCGCATTGGACGGGCAGGGCAGCCCCCGGGCGGCGGCATGCACCAGCATGCCGAAAACCGTGCGGTCGGCGGGGGTCATCGCCATCACGCCCTCCAGCGCGCCGGCGCGGCGCGGACGAGGCGGATGTCGCCGCGCCCGGCCCGGCCGGTGCGGGTGGCGAATTCGTCGCCGTGGTCGAACAGGGCTGCCAGCGGGCCGTACGCCGCCGCCGTCATCATCAGCGCCGCGGCCAGGCCCGCCAATACGCCGCCCCGACGCGCAGCCTTGCGGCCATCCGCGCCAGCGCGTCCGCCCGATCGTTCAGCCACACCGCCAGCGCCACCGGCGGCAACGACAGCCACGCCATCGCCCGCGCCAGCCGCGCCAGCAGGGAGGCGGAGAGCAGCCGAGCGGCGGCGTTCATGGGCGATCCTTTCGCGCATCAGGGAAACACTGGCCTCGACCGCCTCGAGCTGGGCGACCAGGTCGCGGTCGACCGCCGCCAGGGCGGGGGCGAAGATGTAATGGAGGAACGGCTGGCCCCAGCGCGCCACCATCGCCACCAGGGCGCGGTTTTCGGGCATCTTGCCCTGGCGCCACAGCTTGGCGGTCTGCTCGGCGCAACCGAAATCGGCCATCAATTCCTTGATGGTGAAGCGGGAGCACCAGGCGCCACAGGCGTCGCCGACGGCGCCGAAGGCGAGAAAGTTGACGGCCGCCATGGTCATGTCATTGACCCCCGGTTGATGGGAAAGTGGATGGGTCGGAAGCGGGGAGGGGAATGATGGGATGCCACGTCGAGGCGCGGACGGGTTGGCGGCGGCGCGTCGGCAATCGACAGGCCGCCGCCGCACCCGCTATGCTGGAGACTTTCCACGGACCAGCCAGCACAGGGGATAGAAATGACCGAGGACGAAATATCGGCAAGGCTCTTCGCCGGGCTCGACGCCCACATCGCCGCGCGGCTGGTGCCGGTGGTGCGCATGCTCGCGGGATACCAGGCGGCGCTGGTCAGCATCCTGGCAGCCCTCCACGACAGGGGCACCTTGACGGCCGACGAAGCCCACAGGGCGATTGCCGGGCGCCTTTCCACCATGGACGCCGAAGCTGCTCGCGGCGAATCGGCCGCGGTCCTGCGGCAGTTGCTCGAAGCAACCGAAAGACTTCGGTCAGGCGGCGGGACGCGTCCGAATCTGAATTGAGCGGCGCAGCACGGACCACGTCGATCAATTCGGCCGTTATCTTGCCGAGCCAGTTGGCATCGAAGGCGAGAAAGTTGACGGTCGCCATGGTCATGTCATTGACCCCCGGTTGATGGGAGAGTGGATGGGTCGGAAGCGGGGAGGGGAACGATGGACGGGACGGTGACGGCATCGGCGGCGGCCGACTGGACGACGGCCGCCGCCTGCTCTACCGTAGAGGTTGCAACACCCAACCACGGAGAGCCCCGATGTTTGAGGACAAAACCGTCGAAATCCCCTGCCCGCAATGCGGCCGCAAGATCGCCAAGAAAGTCGGTCAATTCCCGGCGCACGGAAATCACGAAACCGACTGTCCCGGTTGCGGCGCCCGGATCAGGGTCGATGCTGACAAATTCACCCGCGGTATCCGCGATGCGGAAAAGGGCATCGCGGAACTCAAGCGGAATTTCGGGAAACTGTTCAAGTAGTGCGCAGATTTCACCAGATTGCCGCATGAGCAGAGCGAAGCTTCCGTCATGGCGCGCGACAACGGCGAGACTGGCGCTCATGCCGCCCTCCCGTCTTCGCCGAAGACGCCGGCATCAAGCGGCACATTCAAGCGGTGGGCTTCAGGGGCCAGGCGCAGGTACCAGCGCGGCGGAATGCGGCCAGCGGCCTTCCAGTTGGAAACGGCCGAAGGTCCTATGCCCAGCAGTTTGGCGACGCTCGCCGTCCCCCCAAGGGCTTGTATCAATTCGTGTGCGGTCATACCCCATTAAATTCAAGTGGCATGAAGTTTGTCAAGCAGCTTGAATCTTGAACTGACGGCAGCACCGGACATCGGCGAGAATCCACCCATGTCAAGCTCCGCCATCACGAGCGTCGAACAGATTGCGCTCCGTCTCCGCGTAACGCGCGAAGCCCTTGGGCTTAGTCAAGTCGAATTGTGTCGCCGCTCCGGCCTGGCGACGAATACATACAATCAATGGGAAAAAGGCAAGGGGCGGCCAGACCTAGACGGCGCTATCGCTTATTCGAAGGCGTTCAGAATTCCGCTCGACTGGATTTACTTAGGAGACCCCTCCGGGCTGCCGCACTCTGTTGCTGGCAACATTGTCGCGCGAATGTCGTCATTTTCCGCCGATAGGTCTGCAAAAGGCGCATGAGTTCACCATCGAGCCGCAGGATACGCCCCCGCGGACAAAAGTCGGTATAGGGCGGAATGTGCAAACCGACAGGGGCCAGCGGAAGGAGGGGTGAGAATGGACAAATGGAAGAATGTCTCGGAGGCGCAGTTGACCGCGCACCTGAAGGAAAGAAGCGCCCGCTGCCCCATCTGCGGCGGCGACGACGTCCAGGTGTATAGCGAACCCGGCGATGACGGCGAATCGAGTGTTCACCAGGGATCGCTGTGCTTTCCCAGGGGAAGCGGGCAGGCAAACGTCGGCCCATGGATGGTCCCGCTGATCTGTTCCGGCTGCGGCTATGTCATGCTGTTCGATGCCCGGAAAATTCGCGGGGAGACCGCCGATGAGTAATGTGCACTTCCTTCACGCGGAACTTCGCACCAACGTGACGCTTGAAACCGGCGGCGGCGGCTGCGATGATGGGGGCATGGAAGCGCGCGTCACGAGGTTGGAAGTCGAATTCGAGCATGTCCGCGTCGATCTCGACGAGATCAAGGCCGACCTGAAGAAGCTTGTCGCCGGCATCGGGGATATTCCCACCAAGGCCGATCTGTGGTCGTTCAAAATCCAGTGGATCGCGATCATGGCCGCCGCCGTCGCCATCATCGTTGGCGGCATCATCGGGGGCCTGTCCTGGATCAAGCCCGAGGCGCCCACAGCCATCCAGTCGCCCCCGATCATTATCCAGGTTCCACCCTACCAGCCGCCCTTACACCCAGAGCAGCCATCCGCCAAGCCATGACCGAACCGCGCGTCACCAAGCTGGAATCCGATGTCGGCGAGATCAAAGGCATCCTCGCTCGGATGGACGCGACCATGACAAGGTTCGGAGAGCCGCTGTCCCGGATGGACCTGTCTCTTGCCCGCGTTGACGAGCGGCTGAGGGACATGCCGAGCGCCAAGGAATTCGGCGAACTCAAGGGGCGTGTCGGCCAGCTTCCGACTGCCATTCAGATGGTTGGCTTCATCGTCGCCATGCTGGTGGCGTCGGGCCTGATGAAGCACTTCCTCCCGTAATCACACCCGCCGGAAGCCCGCCACCCCCGCCCTCACCGGCGGGGTTTTTTGGGCTATCAGCCGGCGACCGATAGATAGCGGATCGCGGCAAGGATGACACCGACGGCGACGATCAACATGCCGCCAAGCTTGATCGTCATGCGCTGCTCCAGGAGTTGCAGCGCGGTTTCCAGCCGGGAGATATCCGCCTTGGTCGCCAGCTCCTGACTGGTGGCTTCGGCGAAGGCCTCGGCCGCCGCCTTGGCCTGGGCATGGGTGAAGCCGCCGGCCTCGAGCGTTTCGACGAACTTTAAGGTATCGAACGTGGTCGCCATGATCGGAACGTGGCCCCTGTATTGCGCTGGTCAAGATACCCCGAAGGCGCGCCGAGACCAAGCATATCGGGCGCGACCAGACCAAACTTCAAGCGGCATGAATTTTCTTCTTGCCATATTCATATGACCTGAACATTCTACCTCCATCGATACCCCGATGGAGGTCCCCATGCCCTGTCCCCAGGCCCTACCCCCCACCGATCTGATCCGCGAAGCCGGCGTTCGCGCCCAGGCCACGACCACCACCGTCACCATTCTCGAACACCGCGGCGGCACCTACGCCTACATCGCCGACGACCGCGAGACCGAGCGCCTGTGCGATCGCGGCGACTGGCGGGTGGCCGGCAGTTGGACCGCGGGCGCAGGCCCGCATTCGATCGGGTTGCCGGCGAAGCCGGCGGGCGTGAGGGCGTCGGCATGATCCCGCCCCGCCTGTCGGCGCTGTTCCCGTCCGAGCGCTTCTCGCCGCGCCAGCGCAGCCTGCTCGCCCGCCTGCTGTCCGGCGAGGAGGTCGCCCTGGGCGATCTCAATGGCCTCGACAAGGACACCGCCTGGCGCCTGCAGGGCCGCGGCATCATCGACTTCGCCCCGGCCACCTGCCGCCTGATCCTCACCCGCCCGGTGGTGGCGCCGCCGCCCGAAGTGCCCTTCGTCGACGGTTCCCGCGCCACGCTGCGCGCCGGCCGCTGGATCGTCGGCAAGCCCTCCAGCCCGGGCATGGCGTCGCTCGGCTGCCTCGCCGCCGATTGGGCCGCCGCCGCGAATGCCGTTCGCGCCCCCGCCAATTCCTGAAGGACCCGCCGCCATGGCCAAGCCGCTTTCCGCCGCAACCGATGCCGCCATCCTCAATGCCTCGCGCCGCGACCCGGCGCCGTCGCAACGCGCGCTGGCGAAGGAATTCGACGTGTCGCTGTCGATCGTCGGCACCGCGATCGCCCGCGCCACCGCCGCCGAAGCCGGCGCCGCGACCGCGCCACGCCCGCTGCCGGTGCTGCCCGACATCGCCGACCACGACGCAATCGTTCCCTCGCCGCTGAACCCGCGCAAGCGCTTCGACCCCGACTCGCTGGTCGACCTGTGGGCGTCGATCAAGGCCGACGGCGTGCTGCTGCCGCTGCTGGTGCGCCACCATCCCGACGGCAGCGGCCTGCTGGAGATCATCGCCGGCGAGCGCCGCTGGCGCGCGGTCGAACTGGGGATCAGCCGGGACGAGGCCGAGCGGTACTTTCCCATGCCGGTGCGCCTGGTCGACCCCTGCGACGACCGCAAGTTGCTTGAATTGGCGCTGACCGAGAACGTCGCGCGGCGCGACATGACGCCCCTCGAAGAGGCCGAGGCCTTCGCCGCCCTGGTCGGCCAGGGCGCGGCGCCCTCCGAGATCGCTGACGTGGTCGGCATGAACATGCGCACGGTGCAGAAGCGCCTGCGCCTGGTCAAGGACCTGACCCCGCAGACCCGGGACGCCCTGGCCGAGGGGAAGATCACCGTCGAGTTCGCCAACATCCTCGCCGCCTACTGCCCGAAAAGCCAGCAGGGCGAGGCGGTGGACGCCATCAGGAATGGTCAGGTCCGCACCACCGGCGACCTCAAGCGCCGGGTGATGGACGGTCGCTGGCCGGAAAGCGCCGCGTTCTTCGACGTGGCGGCCTACAAGGGCGGCTGGATCGAGGACGAGGACGAACCCGGCAAGCGCTGGTTCGCCGACGGCGCCCAATTCCAGGCGCTGCAGGCCAAGGCGGTCAAGGCCAAGGCGGCCGAGTTGGGCAAGATTTATGCCTGGGTCAAGGTCCTCGGGAAAGGCGACTACTTCCACGTGGGCGAGTATCAGCGCACACCAGCGCCCGGTACCGCGCCCGGCGCCGTCATCGAGGTCAAGCGCGATTATCAGGTGATCGTCCATGCCGACCTGACTCGACTCGCCGACATCAAGGCCAAGCCGTCATCCACCCCCGGGCGGCCCGCCGTTCCGGCCGAGCCGACCACCAAGGGCCACAACGCAGCCGCCCACCGGCGCAAGACGGCGGCGCTGCAGACGGCGATGGCCGCGGCGCCCGAGATGGCGATGCGCGCCACCATCATGGCCCTGCTCGGCGCCACCGGCGCCGTCCACATCAAGGCCGAGGATCATGGTCGCGAAGACCAGGTCGCCGCGTCCGTCCCCCGCGCCGTGGTCGATGCCTTCCTGTCCCGCTGCAGCCACGCCGCCGGCCGCACCGTCGAATACACTCCCAACCGCATCCGGCCGAAGACGGCGAAGAACGAATGGGATTACGTCAGCTGGGACGAGGCGCAGGTGTGGGCGCTGCTGTGCGATGTCGCCGGCGCCGACCTGGCGTCGCTGTTCGCCGCCATCGTCGCCCTGCGCGCCGGCAGCTTCGCCGGCTTTGAATGCGGCCTCGGCGACTCGCCCGTCGCGCTGGCCATCGCCAAATCGCTCGGCCTGGTCGGCGCCGAGGACAAGCACGGGCTCGGCCTGACCATCGACGACCTCGACGGCATCCGCCGCGATACCCTGGCCGACATAGCCCGCGCAGCCGGCGTGCCTGGCAAGCCGGAGACGATGAAGACCGCGGCGCTTAAGGAGGCGATCGGTGAGTCCTATCCGGCCGGCTTCGTGGTGCCCAGCTTGCGCTTCGGCGCCGAGGCCGACCTCAAGGCGATGCTGAAGGGCAAGCCGCATCCGGCCGAGGTGAAGGCTGCCTTCGCCGCCGCGGCGCCGGGGTCGCGCGACAAGGCCTTTGCCGAGATCGTCGCCTGCACCCGCGAATTCCCGCCGGTCTCGGCCGCCGAGGTGCACCTGCGCATCGCCCAGGGCATCAACGCGTGGTCCGGCCACCCGCTCGACCGCGAGATCGACACATCGCGCCGCTTCGATCCCGAGGACATCGGCATCAATCCGGCGCCGCTGCTCGACGGCCTGTTCGGCGTGCCGCCAAAGGGGATCGACCGCCTGCCCAATGTCGGCGCCGCCATTGCCATCGCCTGCCTCCACCTCGAAATCGTCGACCGGGATGTGGCGTGATGGCAGCCCGCATCCTTTGCCCCCGTGTCGCCAACCTGGCCACCTGCCCGCGCTGCGGCCGAAATCCCGCCAACGGCCATCCGCGCGGCAACTGGGACGACGACTGGCGCGAGCCGTCGCTGATCCCAGCATGGCCGCAGACCCTGTGCCTCAGCGCCGCGCCGTCTGGCGAGGAGCCGGTCGATGGCTGATTCCGCCCTTGTCGACTGGATCGTGTTCCAGCTGCTGCACTTCGAGGCGATCACGCCCGGCGACACGCTCGACATGTGGCGCCAGGCTGCGGCTGACGACGGCCGCGTCGTCTACCACCTTCGCAACGTCCTGGCCATCGGCGGCCCGCTGCCGGCGCTGGCCGGAATCACGGTGGCGGTGCGCCAGGACGGCTACCAGCGCCCGGTGACGTTGGCGATCGCCACCGGCGACGCGGTGAGCGTGGTGACGGAGGACGACCTGGTCGCTGCCGCCCGCCGCCTGCTCGACGCCGCCGGGTCGCCGATTCTGCCCGCCGGCTACCGGCTGACGATCGCGCCGCTACCGCTGCCGCCCAGCCCGCCGCCGGCGGCCCAGTTCAGCCTGTTCTAGGAGTCCGGCCATGTTGACCTTCTATGCGGTCCCCACGCCGAGCCCGTCCGTCGGTGCCGCCCGCAATGCCGCGCTCGACCTGGCGGTGATCCGCGAGCTGCTGCGCGACATCGATGCCATCGCCCGGATCAAGCAGATCCAGGCTCGTCCCGGCCATGCCCTCGCCGTGCTGGGCCGGATCAACGCCTGGTCGAGCCAGGCCATCACCGAACTAGAGGAAGCATCGGAGGCCTGACTTGCCTTTTCTCAACCCACCATCAGGGGAGCCTGACATGACGATTGACTTGAAACCCGGTATCGCCGACCCCGTCGCGCTCGGTGCGCCATTCGAGGGCGGCTTCTTCGCCGGAATCTCGCTGCAGGACGGCCGGCCCTATGCCCTGGTCGTCGCCCCCAAGGCCGAAGGCGAGGCCGTGCTGAAATGGAAGGTCCGGAACACCAGCACGGCTGGGGCGCGGAGTGTCCGCGACGGGGTGGCCAACTCCGAAGCGATGAATAACAAGAACCACCCGGCCGCACAGTTCTGCCGCAGCCGCACCATCGGCGGCCATGACGATTGGCATCTGCCCAGCCGCCACGATGCCGCATTGATGGCCGAGAACCTGATGCCGGGCGCCGGCTACGTTCCCGAGCAGACCATGGCCGAGGCCTTCAAGGTGGGCGCCCCGGAAGCCCTCGACCGCGACGCCTATTGGACGTCGACCGAGTTTTCGTCCGGCTCCGCCTGGCTGCAGACCTTCAGCTACGGCGGCCAGGCCTACTACGTCAAGAGCGGCAGCTTCCGTGTCCGGGCCGTCCGCAAATGTCCTCTTTGATCTTTACCCCTTTCCCGGCCGCTTCGGCGGCCGGGTCTGATGCCTGAGGAGATTTTGCATGGCGCGCGCCACTGATCTGCCGATTTACCGGGCGGCCTACGAGATGTTGCAGCTTCTGGCAAAGCTGACGCAGCAATATCCACGCGGCTATCGCCAGGGACTGGCGCGCGAGGTCTTCGCCGAGGCCCAGGCGGTGGTGGTCAGGATTTTCCGGGCCAATTGCACCGCCGACAAGGCCCCGGTGCTGGAGGACATGCGTGAGCATCTCGAAACGCTGCGGCTGCTGCTGCGGCTGTCCAAAGACCTTCTCCTGATCTCCCCGGGCCAATTCGGGGCCACGGTGGAATTCACCGACGCCGTCGGCAAGCAGGCGTCGGGATGGCTGAACTATGCGAGGAGTCGCGCCTGATGCCCGAAGGTCAAGGCTTTCGCGCCCGTGCGCATCATTTGGTCGGGGTAGCGGCCACGCTTACGGGCGCTTGCACGCCCGGGATCGCTCCATGCGCCAATCGGATACGGCGGGTGCTCCCCCGCGCGTCCCGGCGCAGCTTGGTCGGCGTCGATGCACTCGGGCGCTCGAATGCCCATGGGGGCAATCGCCGGCCCGGCCTGTACACCCCCGACCGGTCCGGCTACGCCTGGCTGCAGAACTTCAACAACGGCAACCAGAACAACAACAACAAGAGCGGCAGCTTCCGTGTCCGGGCCGTCCGCACATGATCACCCGCAAGCCATCCGAGATCACCGTGGCCCAACTTTTCGAGGCCTATTACGACTGCCGCCGGCACAAGCGTACCACCCGCTCGGCGCTGGCCTTCGAGGTGGCGCTCGAGGACAACCTGATGGCGCTGCTGGCCGAACTGCGGGCCGGAACCTGGATACCGGCGCCGGCATCGGTCTTCGCCATCACCCGGCCGAAGCCGCGCGAGGTGTGGGCTGCCCAGTTCCGCGACCGCATCGTCCACCACCTGGTTTACCGCGCGATCGCACCGCTATTCGAACCCGCCTTCATCGCCGATTCCTGTGCCTGCATCAAGGGACGCGGCACCCTCTATGCCGCCGACCGGCTGGAGCGGCATATGCGCTCGGCGACCGAGAATTGGAGCAAGCCGGTCTTTCTGCTCAAGGCCGACGTCGCCAATTTCTTCGGCTCGATCCGCCACGCCGACCTGTTCGCCATGCTGGCCAGACGGGTCAAGGATCCCACCATGCTGGAGTTGTGCCGTCGCCTGGTGTTCCAGGATGTCCGCCGCGACGCCATCGTCCGCGGCCGTTTGGAAGACATGGCCCGGGTGCCCCCGCGCAAAAGCCTGTTCCAGGCGCTCCCCGGGGTCGGCCTGCCGATCGGCAACTTGAGCAGCCAGTTCTTCGCCAACGTCTATCTCGACAGCCTCGACCAGATGATCAAGCGCCGGCTGGGGATGCGCCACTACGTCAGATACGTCGACGACATGGTGCTGATCCACGCCGAGCCACGGGTGCTGCTCGAGGCTGCGGCGGCGATCCGCACCCACATGGGCGGCATCGGCCTGGCCCTGGCCGAGGCGAAGACCTTCGTCGCGCCGCTCGCCAAGGGCATCGACTTCGTCGGCCATGTCATTCGCCCGCACCGGCGCTCGGGTCGCCCGAAGACGCACCGCGTCGCTCTGCGTCGATTGGCGACCATGCCCAAGGCCGATGTCCCGGCCAGCTGCAACAGCTATCTCGGCTTGTATCGCCACGGCGGCAGCCGGGCGCAGATCGCCGCCCTCGGTCGTGTCGTCGTGCGGCGCGGGTTCCTGCTCGACCGCGAGATGACGAAAATTGCTGGGAGTTGGAGGCGATGAAGTACGGCTACATGCGGGTCAGCACCGACCACCAGGACACCGATCTCCAAGAGCGCGCACTGCTGCGCGCCGGCGTCGAGATGGAGAATATCTTCTCTGACATTCTGTCGGGCGCCGACACCGCGCGACCCGGCTTGGCCGACGCGATCGCTGCGCTCGGCGAGGGTGACGAACTGCTGGTGTGGCGCTTCGACCGCATGAGCAGGGACTTGATCCATTATCTGCTGACCGCGAAGCGGATCGCCCGGAAGGGCGCCACCCTGCGCAGCATCACCGAGCCCTTCGACATTACCACGCCGCAGGGATGGTTCGTCTTCTCGATCTCCGGGGTGATGGCCGAGAACGAACGCATGGTCATCAGCCAGCGCACCAAGGCCGGCCTCGCCGCCGCCAAGGCGCGCGGAGTGAAGCTTGGTGCCAAGCCGGTACTGGTCGGAGAAAAGTATACCGAAGTCCGCGACATGCTGCTGCGCGGCGTCGCTGGACATCGCATCGCATGGAAGGTCGGTTGCTCCGAAGCAACCATCTACAAAACTTTCCCCGGTGGCCGCAAAGCCTTGCTGGCGGCGGCTTCCGCGGTCTGAGAATTGTCGGATTAGGAGATTGAAATGAACGATTTAGTTTCACGCCTGCGCGCAGCCCCCAGCGGCTTGGATGAGGCAGAGGAATTGGCCCTGCTGCGGGAGGCTGCCGACGAGATCGAGCGGCTGGCCGCAATGCAGGCACCCCGCCCGACCATCTTTTGGGACTACGAAGACCCCGAGTGCGGATACTCCGATCCCGGCGAAATCCTCGACCGATACAGCGATGGAGAAATCATCAGGATCGACGCTGGCGCGGTGCTGGAAACCACCTTCGCGGCGCGCCTTCCGGCTGCCGATGACGCCGGCAGAGACGATCCGTGGGAAGTCGAGGCCGACACCCTGGAGGAGGCGGAAGCCCTCGTCACTGCCGAACTGGTGCGCCGCCAAGCGCCGACGCCTGAGACGGCGGGGGCGTGACGATGAAGCGCCGCCTCAATGACAACGGCGGGCTGGCGAAGCGGTTGGCGGTAGCCCTGCCCGAATACCTCATGGAGTGGGTCGAGGCCGAGGCAAAGCGTCGCAACGTGTCGATGGCGAAAGTAATCCGATCGTGCGTCGCCAGAAGCGCCTATCAGGCGCCTGTAACCATAACGACGAAACCTGACACACATCGGTTAACGCTACCAAAATTGATTGAAGAGGAACCCATGCTAACCGCCGAAGACATCGCCATCGACCGCGCTACGTCGCCAGGCCGACTGGCCCGCGCCGAAGCGGCCTTGGTCGAGGCGCGTGAGGCCATCGTCAAACTGAAGTGACCGAAGGGGGGAGAAACATGGCTGACCGCTTCATCCGGCTGCCCGAAGTTGAACATCGCGTCGGGCTGAAAAAAAGCGCGATATACACGCGCATTCGGGAAGGCAGTTTCCCTGCGCCCCGCAAGCTGGCCATCAATTGCGCCGTCTGGCTTGAATCCGCCGTCGACGCATGGTTGAAGGCGCAGTTGGGGGACCCGGAACCCTCTGGAACGCCAGGCTGAAGCCGTGTACGCTTCCGCCGTCCTCCGTCGCCATCCGCCATCGGGCGCCAAAGCCAACGCCAGGGCAAACCGGGTAAGAAACCGGGTAAGATGGCAGGATGGTGGCGCTGAAAGATTATATAATTCAATGGGTTGGGGTTTCCGGTGTTTCTCCTGATCGATAATTACGACAGCTTCACCTACAACCTGTGGCATTACCTCGGGGAGTTGGGGGCCAAGGTCGAGGTGCGGCGCAATGATGCGCTTAGTGTCGAGCAGGCGCTTGCGATGGCTCCCGAGGGCATCGTCATATCCCCCGGCCCGTGCGATCCCGACCGTGCCGGCATCTGCCTCGACCTGATCCGCCGGGCCGCGGGCGCCGTGCCGATTCTCGGCGTCTGCCTCGGCCACCAGGCCATCGGCCAGTGCTTCGGCGGCAAGGTGGTGCGGGCGCCGGCGCCGATGCACGGCAAGGTCTGTGACATCCATCACGACGGCAGCGGCGTCTTCGCCGGCCTGCCGACGCCGTTCCGCGCCACCCGCTACCACTCGCTGGTGGTCGAGCGCGCCGGCCTGCCGCAGGGAATTCATGTCTCCGCCTGGAGCGACGACGGCCTGATCATGGGGCTGGCCCATGCCGACCTGCCGGTGTGGGGCGTCCAGTTCCATCCCGAGAGCATCGAGACGCAGCATGGCCACCAGCTGCTCCGCAATTTCCTCGCCATGTGCCGCCGCAACCAAGGGAATGCCGCCTAGATGACCGCGCCGCCGACCACGCTCGCCCTGATGAAGGAGGTGCTGGGCCGCCTCGCCGCCGGTCACCGCATGTCCGAGGAGCAGACCGAGGAGGTGTTCGAGGTCATCATGTCGGGCGACGCCACCCCGGCGCAGATCGGCGGCCTGCTGATGAGCCTGCGCATCCGCGGCGAGACGGTGGAGGAAATCACCGGCGCCGCGCGGGTGATGCGGGCCAAGGCGCTTCGGATCGACGCCCCTCCCGGTGCCGTCGACACCTGCGGCACCGGCGGCGACGGTTCGGGCACCTACAACATTTCAACCGCCGCCGCCTTCGTCGTCGCCGGCTGCGGCGTGCCGGTGGCCAAGCACGGCAATCGCGCCCTGTCGTCGAAATCGGGATCGGCCGACGTGCTGGCGGCGCTGGGGGTGAAGATCGACGCCGACATGGCGCTGGTGCACGAGGCGCTGTGGACCCACAACCTGGGCTTCCTGATGGCGCCGCGCCATCACAACGCCATGCGCCACGTCGGTGGCGCCCGGGTCGAACTGGGCACCCGCACCATCTTCAACCTGCTGGGCCCGTTGTCCAATCCCGCCCGCGCCGCCCGCCAGGTGGTCGGCGTGTTCGCCGCTCAATGGGTGCGCCCGCTGGCCGAGGTGCTGGGCCGTCTGGGCGCCGAGCGCGCCTGGGTGGTGCACGGATCCGATGGGCTCGACGAATTGACCACCACCGGACCGTCGCTGGTGGCCGAATGGGATGGCGGCGAGGTCCGCGAATTCAACATCGACCCCGAGGATGCCGGCCTGGCGCGGGCGCACGCCCAGGATTTGAAGGGGGGCGATGCCACCCACAACGCCGCCGCCCTGCTGGCGCTGCTGAAGGGGGCGGGCGGCGCCTATCGCGACATCACCGTGCTCAATGCCGCCGCCACCCTGGTGGTCGCGGGCAAGGCCGCCGATATCCGGGAGGGCGCGAGTATGGCGGCCGCCGCCATCGAGTCCGGGCGGGCGCTGGCGGTGCTGGAGGGCGTGGTGGCTGTAACCAATCGGGAGTGAGGGCAAAGACATGACTGCCACCGTGCTGGAACGGATTTGCGCCGAGAAGCGCAAGCAGGTCGTCGAGCAGAAGGCCCGCCGGAACATTCAGGAATTGCTCAAGCGCGCCAACGACCAGGCGCCGCCGCGCGGCTTCGCCGCCACCCTGGCCGCATCGGCGGAGAAGGCGGGACACGGCCTGATCGCCGAGATCAAGAAGGCCAGCCCCAGCGCAGGACTCATCCGGCCCAATTTCGAACCGGCCCAGCTGGCCCGCCAGTACCAGCGCGGCGGCGCCTCGTGCCTGTCGGTGCTGACCGACCAGAAGTTCTTCCAGGGATCCGAGGCCGATCTCGGGGCGGCGCGCTCGGCCTGCGACTTGCCGGTGCTGCGCAAGGACTTCATGGTCGATCCCTATCAGATCGTCGAGGCGCGGGCGCTGGGCGCCGATTGCGTGCTGCTGATCGTCGCGGCGCTGACCGACGACGAGCTGCACGCCATGGAGGACATCGCCGCCGGCTACCAGATGGATGTGCTGGTGGAAGTCCACGACGAGGCCGAACTCGAACGCGGGCTGAGGCTGAAATCGAAGCTGATCGGCATCAACAACCGTAACCTCAAGATCATGAAGACCGATCTGGCGATCACCGAGCGCCTCGCTCCCAAGGTGCCGGCGGATTGCCTGATCGTTTCGGAAAGCGGCATCGAAAGTCCGGTCGACATGAAGCGCATGGCCGCCGCCGGGGCCAAGGCCTTCCTCATCGGCGAGTCGCTGCTGCGCCGTCCCGACGTCGAACTGGCGACCCGGGTGCTGCTGGCCGGCGCCGTGGCGACGCCTCAGGAACAATGAGCGATCTCACCCATTTCGACGGCGAGGGCCGGGCGGTGATGGTCGATGTCTCCGCCAAGGCCGAAACCGCGCGCGAGGCGGTGGCCAAGGGCAGCGTGGTGATGGCGCCGGCCACCGTCGCCCTGATCCAGTCGCGCGGCATCGCCAAGGGCGACGTGCTGGCGGTGGCCCAGTTGGCCGGCATCATGGCGGCCAAGCGCACCCCCGACCTGGTGCCGCTGTGCCATCCGTTGGCGCTGTCGGCGGTCGAGGTGGCGCTCACCCTCGATCCCGCCCGCAATGCCGTCGACATCGTCGCCACCTGCCGGGTCAGCGGGCGCACCGGGGTGGAGATGGAGGCGCTGACCGCGGTCTCGGTGGCGGCGCTGACCGTCTACGACATGGTCAAGGCGGTGGACAAGGCGATGCGGATCACCGACATCCGCCTGGTCCGCAAGTCCGGCGGCAAGTCCGGCCTGTTCGAGGCGGAGTGATGATCCCTGTCGAAACCGCGCTGGAACGCGTCCTCGCCGGCCTGGCGCCGCTGCCGGCGGAAGTGGTGGCTTTGCCCCAGGCGGTGGGGCGGGTGCTGGCCGCCGACGCGTGCGCCCGCGTCGCCCATCCGCCCGTCGCCGTCTCCGCCATGGACGGCTGGGCGGTGCGTGCCGCCGACCTGCCCGGCACCTTTGCGATCATCGGCGAGTCCGCCGCCGGCCATGGCTTCGCCGGCGAGGTCGGGGCGGGGCAGGCGGTGCGCATTTCCACCGGGGCGCCGCTGCCCGCCGGCGCCGACGCGGTGGCGATGCAGGAGGATGCCGAGCGCGACGGCGGCCGGGTGACGGTGACGGTGGCGGTTCCGCCCGGCAAGCACGTGCGCGCCGCCGCCCAGGATTTCGCCGTCGGCGCCGCGCTGCTGGCCGCCGGCACGGTGCTGGGGCCGCGCCAGATCGGCCTGGCGGCGGCGATGAACCTGGCCTGGCTCGATGTGCGCCGCTGCCCCCTGGTGGCGATCCTGTCCACCGGCGACGAGATCCGCATGCCCGGCGACACCCTGGCGCCGGGCCAGATCGCCGGTTCCAACGGACCGATGCTGGCCGCCCTGGTCGAGGCCAATGGCGGCGAATTCCGCCAGCTCGGCATCGCCGGTGACGACCGCGCCGCGCTGGCCGGCCTGCTGGCGGGGGCCAGGGGCGCCGATCTCCTGGTGATCTCCGGCGGCGCCTCGGTCGGCGACCACGACCTGGTCGGCGCCATGCTGGCCGAGGCGGGGATGGTTCCCGGCTTCTGGAAGGTGGCGATGCGTCCGGGCAAGCCGCTGATGCACGGCCACCTGGGCGGCATGCCGGTGCTGGGCCTGCCGGGCAATCCGGTGTCGGCCTATGTCGCCGCGACGCTGTTCCTGGTGCCGATGCTGCGGGCCTTGCTGGGGTTGCCGGCGGCCCGGTCGACCGCGATCGCCCGCCTGGGCGGCGACCTTGCCGCCAACGACCAGCGCCAGGCCTACCTGCGCGCAACCCTGGCGGCCGAACCCGACGGCGTGCTGCGGGCGACGGCGATGGAACGCCAGGATTCGGCGGTGCTGTCCGGCCTGGCCGCCGCCGACGCGCTGATCGTGCGCCGCCCGCATGCGCCGGAAGCCAAAGTGGGCGATATGGTGGAGATCCTGCCGCTGGTGTGACGGCGCTTGAAAAAACCGCCCGGCGGCAGCATCTTCGGCAATACCAGATTTTGGTATGGGAGCGGGGCGATGGGCAAGAGCACGTCCTTCAGTTTGGGAGACCATTTCAGCGCCTTTATCGACGGGCAGGTCGCGCAAGGTCGCTATGGCAGCGCCAGCGATGTGGTCCGCGCCGGCCTGCGTCTGCTCGAAGAGCAGGAAGCCAAACTCGCCGCCTTGCGCGCCGCCTTGATCGACGGCGAGAATAGCGGCGCGTCCGCGCCATTCGATTTCGACGGCTTCATCGGCGGCAAGCGGGACGGCGGAATGCCGGCGTCATGACCGCCTGCGTCTTCTCGCCACTGGCAAAATGCGACATCGAAGAGATCTGGGATTATACGGTCGCCCAATGGAACATCAGGCAGGCGGAGATCTACGTCAGGGAAATCCAGGCGGCGATTGAGAGAATTGCCGCCGAGCCGGGGATCGCACGGTCCTGTGACCATGTCAGGGCCGGATACCGGAAATACCCGGCCGGATCGCATGTGATCTATTTCCGGATGACGCCCGACGGCATTGAGGTGGTGCGCATTCTGCACAGCCACATGGATTTCGAGCGGCTCCTCTGACCGGCGAAGTTCCAATGGCCGACCTACATGGCCAGTGCGACGACGCGGGGCACAAGCGGCGGGCCATCCTCATTGCACATGCCCACCGGTCAGGTGGCCAATGGAATCCCCCTACAGCACCACCACCTGATCGCTCGCCCGCCGGCGGGCCAGCGGGTTGGACAGGCTGAGCCATTCCTGGAAGCGGCGTTCGGCGTCGGCTTCGGCGGCCTTGCGGCGGACGTGGCCGATATAGGTCACCCGCATCTCCAGCGGCCCCTCGTCAGCCTCGCCGGTGAAGGCGAAATGCAGGCGCGGCATGGCTAGTAGCTCCGCATCAGGCCGACCAGGCGGCCCTGCACCTTGACCCGGTCGGGTGGGAAGATGCGCGTTTCGTACTTCTTATTGGCAGCCTCCAGCGCGATCGAGGCGCCCTTGCGGCGCAAGCGCTTCAGCGTCACCTCAAGGTCGTCGACCAGGGCGACGACGATGGTGCCGGCGTCGGCGGTGTCGCAGCGGCGGATCAGCACGGTGTCGCCGTCGAAGATGCCGGCGTCGATCATCGAATCGCCCTCCACCGTCAGCGCATAGTGCTCGCCGGCACCGAGAAGCGCGGCGGGAACCTCGATCGAGCTGGAATGGTCGCGCAGCGCCTCGATCGGCGTGCCGGCGGCGATCTTGCCGTAGAGCGGCAGCGTCACCGCTTCGACCGCCGAGGCCACCGGAGCGGCGCCGGCCAGCGCGTTCTGGGCGAAGTTCCCCTTGATCACGTTGGGGGCGAAGCGCTGCTGGGTGGGCAGCGGCTGGTCGCCGGCATTCTCCGGCAGGCGCACCACTTCGAGGGCGCGGGCGCGGTGGGCGAGGCGGCGGATGAATCCGCGCTCCTCCAGCCCGGTGATCAGACGATGGATGCCCGACTTGCTCTTCAGGTCGAGCGCATCCTTCATCTCATCGAACGATGGAGAAATCCCGGTCGAGCGCAGGCGCTCGTCGATGAACATCAGCAGCTCGTACTGCTTACGCGTCAGCATGAAACCCTCCCCAGTCCGCCTCGGTCAGCGCCCACTTTGTCCGGGAAAGTGCCGGTCGAGCGGGAACAAATCCTAAACCCCTGAAGCCGTTCTAGGCTTGTTCCTCGGGGGCGTCAAGCGCTTTCTCGACGGAGCGCTCGGGCGGGAAGGCGATGGTGACGGTGGTGCCCTTGCCGATGTCGGAAACCAGCGACAGGGTGCCGCCGTGCAGTTCGATGAAGCTTTTGGCCAGCGGCAGGCCGAGGCCGGTGCCTTCGTGCTTGCGCGACAGGGCGTTTTCGACCTGGCCGAACGCCTGCAGCACCAGGGGAATGTCGGCGGGGGCGATGCCGACGCCGTCGTCGGCGATGGCGATGGCGATGGCGCCGCCGGCGGCATCGGCCCGCACCGTGATGTGGCCGCCGTCGGGGGTGAATTTCGAGGCGTTGGACAGCACGTTGAGCAGCACCTGCTTCAGCAGGCGCTCGTCGGCCCGGAGGCGCGGCATGTCCGTCGCCACCGATGCGGTCATCGCCTGGCTCTTCGCGGTGATCATCTGGCCGACCAGGCGGGTCGCCGACTTGACCAGCTCGGCGACGTCGACGTCCTGTTCGCGGAGCGTGACCTTGCCGGCCTCGATGCGCGAGACGTCGAGGATGTCGTTGATGACGCTGAGCAGGTGGTGGGCCGATTCGGTGATGTTGCCGAGATAGCCGCCGTATTTGCCGGTCTCGATCTCGTTCATCAGCGCCGCCGCCAGTTCCGAGAAGCCGATGATGGCATTGAGCGGGGTCCTCAGCTCGTGGCTCATGTTGGCGAGGAAGACGGTCTTGGCGCGGCTGGCGGCTTCGGCCGATTCGAGGGCGGCGCGGGCCTGCTGCTCGGCCAGGGCGCGGCGGCGGATTTCACTGCGCAGCCAGCGGGTGCGCTCCTCGACCGCCTTTTGCAGTTCGTCGTGGGCGCGGCGGAGATAGTCCTCGGCCTGCTTGCGCTTGGTGATGTCGCGGGCGATGCCGACCAGGCCGACGACGCCGTCCTCGCCGCGGATGGGCACCTTGGTGATCGAATGCCAGACGGCGCCGCTGCTTTCCACCGTCGCCTCGACCTTGTCGCTGATGCCGATGCCGCGATCGAGGATGTCGCGCTCCTGGCTTTCGATCGCGGCGGCGTATTCCGGCGGCTGCAGGTCGGCCAGCCGGCGGCCGGTGACGGCCTCGACGCCGTCGGCGCCCAGCATCGCCGCCTGGGCGGGGTTGACGTGGACGAAATTGAGCGAGCGGTCCTTGAAGAAGATGGCGTCCGGAATGTTGTCCATCAGGGCATGCAGCAGGTTGCGCTCGCGCTGCAAGGTGCGCTCCAGCCGCCAGCGGTCGGCCGCGGTCCGCACCACCACCTTGAGTTCGAGCGGCTTCCACGGCTTGGACAGGTAGGCGTGGATCTGGCCCAGGTTGACCGCCTCGACCAGGGCGCCGAGGTCGGAATAGCCGGTGACCAGGACGCGGGTGGCGTCCGACAGGGCGCGGGCGCGGCCGAGGAATTCGGCGCCGTTCATGCCGGGCATGCGCTGGTCCGAGAGGATCACCGCCATCTCCTGCATCTCCAGGATGCGGAGTGCGGTCTCGCCGTCGCCGGCGGTCCACACGGCGTATTCGCCTTCCAGCAGGTCGGTGATGGCGGTGAGGATCTGCGGTTCGTCGTCGACGACCAGCACGCCCTCGAGAACGGGATTACCCATCACCATGAAACGCTCCCTGTCAGCCGACCAGAGTCCGGGGGATCAGCACCTTGAGCGCGGTGCCACGCCCCGGGGCGCTGTCGATTTCGATGCGGCCCTTGTGGGCCTGGACGATCTTGTAGGAAATGGCCAGGCCGAGGCCGGTCCCCTGGCCCACCGGCTTGGTGGTGAAGAACGGGTCGAAGATGCGGTCCAGGTTTTCCTTGGGGATGCCGCAGCCGTCGTCCTTGACGGTGATTACGAACATGCCGTCGACGTCCGCCTCGGTCCGCACGGTGACGGTTCCCTTGGCGGGGATGGCGTCGACCGCGTTGGCGATGACGTTCATCAGCACCTGGTTCAGCTGTCCGGCGAAGCAGCCCAGCAGGTTCTGGTCGGCGAACTCGCGCACCACCTCGACCCGGTCGGCGGTCTTGTGGCGCAGGAACAGCAGGATGGACTCGATGGCGTCCTGGATGTCGATGATCTTGAACTCGCCCTCGTCGAGCCGCGAGAAGGTGCGGAGCTTGATCACCAGTTCGTGGACCCGTTCCAGGCCCTCGCCGGTGTCGATGATGCGCAGCCGCGCCTTGTCGATGATCGGGCGCAACGGGGCCGGCAAGGCGCTGCCTTCGGCCAGCGCCTGATTCAGCCAGTTCTCGATCGAGAACACGTTGGACAGGGCGAAGGACAGCGGATTGTTGATTTCATGGGCGATGCCGGCGACCAGCTGACCGAGGGACGCCATCTTTTCCGACTGGATCAAATGGACCTGGGTTTCCTTCAGCTTGAGGTTGGCCTCTTCGAGGTCGCGGTTGGCCCGCTCCAGGCCCTCGGCCAGGGCGGCGCGGGCCTCGGCGGCTTCCTTCTCGGCCTTGGCCCGGAGCGCCTCCATCTCGCGGACCCGAAACTCCTCGACGATGCGCTGGTTCTGCTCGATCAGGAACTTGCGGCGGAGCAGCGCCCTCAGGCGGGCCCGCAGCACGTTCATCGCCGCCGACTTGCCGATGAAGTCGTCGGCCCCGGCCTCCAGGGCGCGGGTGACGTTCTCCTTGCTCTCGTAGGCGGACAGCATCAGCACCACGATCGGCGCCTGGGATTCGCTGCGCCGGCGGGACAGCTCCTTGCAGAAGGTGGTGCCGTCCATGCCGGGCATCACCATGTCGACCATCACGCAGTCGAATTCCTGCTGCTCCAGCAGGGTCAGGCCGTCGGTGCCGCTGGTCGCCTGGGTGACGTCGCAGCCGTCCTCGCGCAGTTCCTGGGCCAGGCTCTCGCGGTAGGTCGCGCTGTCGTCGATGACCAGCACGCGGGCGCGCTGGAAATGGGAGCGGGCGACGTCGAGCATCGAGGCGTCGCGCCCCGACTTGCGCAAAAGGGTGTGGACCCTGAGCAGCAGGATCTCGACGTCCTCGGATTTCGCCACGAAATCGTCGGCGCCGCTTTCCAGGCCGTGCAGCTGGGTGGCCTGGGCCTCGTCGGCGGTCAGCATCAGGATGGGCACCGAGCGGGTGCTGAGGTTCATGTGCAGCTGCCGGCACAGCTCGTCGCCCTGGATGCCGGGCAGGTGGTAGTCGACCATGATCAGGTTGGGCAGGCGGCGGTTGATCTCTTCGAGCGCCTCCTCGCCCGAACCGCAGCAGACGGTCTCGAATCCCTCCCGCTCCAGCACGTGCTGCATCCTGAGCGCCTGGGTCAGCGAATCCTCGACCAACAATATGCGCTTTTGCTCGGTCATCGGCCGCCTCCCGTGGCCAGTTGGCGCAGCCTGACGGCGATGTCGGGCAGGGGCAGCATCTCGTTGGCGGCGCCCAGCTGCATCGCCGCGGCCGGCATGCCGAAGACGGTGCAGGTCGATTCGTCCTCGCCGATGGTGTAGCCGCCGGCGCGGCGCATCTCGGCCATGCCGGCGGCGCCATCGGTGCCCATGCCGGTAAGGATCACACCGATGCCGCCGCGTCCCAGCTGCTTGGCCATGCTGGTCAGCAGCACCGTCCCGGACGGCCGCTGGCTGGACACCGGCGGCGTCGCCAGGATGGCCATGCGCCCGCCATCGAGGCCGAGATGGCGGTCGGCTGGCGGCAGGTAGATCCGGCCGGGCTGCGGCTGCTCGTCGTCGGTGGCGATGGCGGCGGCGAACGGCGTGACGCCCGACAGCCAGCTGACGAACCCGTCGAGAAAGCTGGCGGTGATGTGCTGGACCAGCAGCAGCGGCAGGGGAAAATCGGGCCCCAGCGCTCCCAGCAGCTGGACCAGGGCCTGGGGCCCGCCGGTGGAGGCGACGATGCCGACCATCGCGAAGCTCTGGCGCGAACTTTGCCGGGGGGCGGGCTCGCCGGTGCCGAAGCGCAGGCCGCGGTCGATGCCCTGGCGGATTACCTTGACCCCGCTCATGATGGCGAGCTGGGTGGTCAGGCGGTTGGCGACCGCCTCGAACGCGGCGTTGGTCACTCCCACCGGCTTTTCCACCACGCTCAGCGCCCCGGCCCTGAGCGCGTTCATGGTGATGTTGAGTTCGTCGTCGTCGACGTTGGCGGCGACCACCACGATGGGGGTGGGGCGGCTGCTCATCACCTGCAGGGTGAAGGCCAGGCCGTTCATTCCGGGCAGGCGGATGTCGAGCGAAATGACGTCGGGCCGCACGGTGTCGAGGAGCGCCAGGGCCTCCTCGGCGCTTGCCACCGCCGCCGCCACTTCGAGCCGGGGATCGCTGCCGACGATGTGCACCAGCAGTTCGCGCACCACCCGCGAGTCCTCGACGATCATCACCTTGATCTTGTTCATAGGATTTGTCCGATGGTCTCCAGAAGTTCCTTCTGGTCGAATTTTCGTTTGGCCACATAGGCGTCGGCGCCCAGCGCCAGGCCGCGTTCCCGATCCTCGCGCGCCTCCAGCGAGGTGACCAGCACCACCGGAATCCGGGCCAGCGCCGGATCGCCCTTGACCGCCTGCAGCAGGCCGAAGCCGTCGAGCCTCGGCATCTGCACATCGGAAATCACCAGGTCGACGCCTTCGGCGCGCAGCTTGGCGAGCGCCTCGATGCCGTCCACCGCGAGGCGCACCTGATAGCCGTGCGCCTCCAGGATGCTTTTCTCCAGGGTGCGGGTGGTGAGCGAATCGTCGACCACCAGGATCACCGGCGGACGTTTCTCGGCGGTGCGCTCCACCGTCGTCAACACCCGAATCGAGCCCGACTTGCGGAAGGTCTCGACGATCTCGAAGGGGTTGAGCACCAGGGCGATCGAGCCGTCCTCCAGCAGCAGGCCGCCGGCGACCATGGTGCCGCGGGCGGCCGGCACGCCGATGTCGCGGACCAGCCCTTCCCGGATCGAGAAGAATTCGTCGACGGCGATGCCGATGCGCCGGTCGCCGTTCTTGACCACCACCAGCGGCATGACGTTGCGGCTGACCTTCACCGCAGTCTCGCCGAGGCCGAGCAGGTGGGCCAGCGACAACAGCGGCATGTGGTGGCTGCCGAGATGGATCGTCGACTTGCCCTCGACCGTCTTCACTGCCGCCGCCGGCACCCGGTAAAGGCGGTCGATGCCTTCGGTGGGCAGGGCGTAGACATGGCCCTGGCAGCCGACCAGGAACAGCCGCTGGGTCGACACCGACAGCGGCAGCGACAGGCGGAAGCGGGTGCCGTGGGGCTGGCGTTCGTGCACCGTGACGGTGCCGTTCATCATCGCCATCGCTTCCCGCACCACCGACAGGCCCATGCCGCGGCCGGCGAGGTCGTCGGTGACCCGGCGGGTGGAAAAGCCGGGGTCGAAGATCAGGTCGATCAGCCCCTGGCGGTCGAGCGTCTCGGCCTGCGCCGCGGCCACCATGCCGGTTTCGACCACCTTGGCGCGGACGGCGCGATAGTCGATGCCGCGGCCGTCGTCCTCGACCGCCACCGCCAGCCGGCCGTCGGCGAGGTCGAAGCCCAGGCGCACCAGGGCGGTCGGCGGCTTTCCCGCCGCCACCCGTTCGGCCGGCGGCTCGACGCCGTGGGCCAGGGCGTTGCGCAGCAGGTGCATCACCGGGTCCTTGAGCCCCTGCATGACCATGCGGTCGGCCTCGACGTCGAGGCCCGCCACCTCGACCTCGACGCTCTTGCCGGAATCGGCGGCGAGGTCGCGGACCATCTTGCGGAAGCCGGCGAACACCAGGTCCGCCGGCACCATGCGGGCGTCGCGCACCTGGGCCTGGAGCTCGCCGCCGAGGCGGCGCAGAACCCATCCGGTGTGCTGCTGCCGGCGGCGGGACTGGCGGGTCCGGCGCACCAGGACCCGCAGCATCTGCTCCATCGCATCGCCGTGGCGCGCCAGCCCGGCGGCGCGGTCGCCGTCGCCGAGGTCGCGGGCGGCCGCCGCGGCCAGCTTGCGCACCCGCCGCCACTGGTCGTCGAGTTCGGCCAGCTTGCGGTCGATGTCGACCAGGCCGTCGGTGACCCCCCGCTGGTTCATGGTCTCGGTCAGCAGCTCGTTCGAGGTCCTGAGCAGGCGGTCGAGATGGACCGAGCGGATCCGCACAGTCTCGTCGGCGCGGGCCGGCGCCGCAAGGCGGGCCGGCGCCGGTTCCGGCGGTGGCGGCTGCGAAGGTTGGGGCGGCTGCGAAGGTTGGGGCGGGGAGGGCGATTCGCCTGCGGCCGGGGTGCCGCCGACGAACAGCGTCTCGACCTCGGCGACGATGGCGTCGAGGCTGGGGGTGGGGCGATCGCCGCGATGGGCGGTGACCCAATCCTCGATCGCGTCGAGCACCCGGCCGATCAGCGACAGCACTTTGGCGTCGCCCTTGATCTGGCCGGCGCGCAGGCGGGCGAACAGGGTTTCCAGCTTGTGGGCGATGCGTTCGACCGGCAGCAGGTCGACCGCGCGGGCGGCGCCCTTGAGCGAATGGGCGCGGCGGAAGGTTTCGTCGAGACAGGCGATGCCGCTGCCGTCCTTGCGCCCGCCGAATTCCGCCATCAAGCCCCGGATGGATTCCAGGTGCTCGCGGTATTCGACGTCGAAGGCGGCCAGCAGCTTGTCGCGGATGTCGATCACAGGCGGTATTTCTCCAGCGCCTTGGACAATTGCCGTCCCAGCTGGGTCAGTTCGATCGACGCCTTCTCCAGCTGGGCGGTGGTGGTGGCGTTCTGCTGGCTGGCATGGCGGATTTCATGCAGCGCCTGGGTGACCTGCTCCAGCCCGATCTGCTGCTGGTTGGTGGCGCCGACGATCTGCTGGAAGGCGTGCAGGCTTTCCTGGATGTTGTTGGCCATCTGGCGGATCACCTGCTCCGAGACGCTGGTGCGCTCGCGCCCGACCTCGACCCTTTTCAAGGCCTCCTCGGTCAGCAGCACCGAGGTGTTGATGCCCTTCTGGGTCTGTTCGAGGATGGCCCGCACCTGGGCGGTGGCCTCCTTGGCCTGGTCGGCCAGGTTCTTGATCTCGTTGGCCACCACCGAGAAGCGGCGGCCCTCCTCGCGGGCGTCGGCCGCCTCGATGGCGGCGTTGAGGGCGACCAGATTGGATTGCTCGGCGATGTCGTTGACGGTGGCGATGATCTCGCCCACCGCCTGGGTTCGTTCGGACAGGGTGACGACGTTCTCGGCGACGGTTTCGGCCTGTTCGCGGATGGCCTCCATGCCGGCGGAGGCATCGCGTACCGCCTGCAATCCGGCATTGCCCGAGGTCGCTACCGCCTCGGCGGTTCCGGCGACCTCGCGGGCGCGCTCGGCAACCTGCTTGCCCGACAGCGAGATCTCCTCGACCGTGCTGGTGATCTGCTGCACCGCCGCCGCCTGCTGCTTGGTCCCCGCCGCCTGCTCCTGGGTCGAGGCGAGGATCTGCGCCACCGCCTGGGTCAGGCTCTCGCACACGGTGCGGGTCTGCAGCGAGATTTCGCGCATGCTGGCCAGCATCTCGTTGAAGGCGTTCTGGAGCACGCCGACCTCGTCCTGGGAGGACGTCGGCAGCGGCTCGATGTGGAGGTTGCCCAGGGCGATCTGGTGCGCCGCCTCGGCGCAGGCGGCCAAAGGATCGGCGATCTCCCGGCTGATCAGGCGGCTGATGGCGATGCCGATCAGCGCCGCGGCCAGGCCGGCGGCCACTTGCAGGGCGATGGCGGTGTCGACCTTGGCTTCCGTGTGGCGATCGTAGAGCCGCACCACCTGGTCCGCCTCCACCGCCAGGCGCTGCTGCAGGGTCAGCATTTCCTTCAGCCTGTCATTGCGGCGGCCGTCGGTGGCGGGCATGGCGAAATAGGCCTGGCCGGCGGCTTCCAGCTGGCGGACCAGGACGGTCTGCTCGGCGAGCCTGGCGCGGATCTCGGCGGTGGGGGCGGGCGGGATGTCCCGGCTGTCGTTGGATTCCGCGTCGATGGCGACCGGTCCCCCCACCGTCAGCGCGGCGAGATTGACCTTGAGCGAGTCGAGCGTGCCGGCGGGCGCCGGCGCCACCCCGAGGGTCGCCGCCATCACCTCCTTGAGGTATTGCTGGGTCAGCATTCTCTGGCGCCCGGCGACGTCGGTGGCGATGGTGCTGGCCTTCTGGCTCTGGATGGCGACCACGTTGACGCCGATCAGCCCGGCCAGCACCAGCGTGAACAGCGATGCCACCAGGTTGAACTTGTGGCGGAGCTTCATCGACCTCCACAGCGAGTATCTTGCGCTCATCTTCGCGGTTCCTTCAGTGGGCGGCGGTCCTGGAGGACGCCGGCGGCGAGGATGCGGCGGGCGTCGAGCAGGATGAGGGTTTCGGGGGTGATGCCGGCGACCAGATGCCGCGGCAAACCGTCGGCTTGCCCCGTCAGCAGGGCGGGGTCGACATGGCGGATGTTCTCCAGGGATTCGGCGCGCACGCCGACCTCGCGCCGCAATCCGTCCCCGCCGTCCTTGAGAAAGACCCCCCAGGCGCGGGCGGTCAGGTCCGGCTCGGGCAGGCCGAGCATGACGTGAAGGTTGAGGACCGGCCGGATTTCGCCCCGCACGTTGGTGACGCCGAGAAGTTCCCGCGGCACCCCCGGCACCGGCGTCCAGGTCGGCAGCGGCAGCACCTCGACCAGGTCGGCCAGCGCGATGGCATAGGTCTCGTCGGCGATGCGAAAGCACAGCACCGCGATCCCCACCGGCTTGCCGGCCGAGGCGGCGCGGGCGGCGGCCAGCCGGCGGGCGCGCCGGTCGAGCAGGGCGGCGGCGGCCGAGCCGTCGGCGGCGAATAGCGAAAGGGCGCCGCAATCGCCCGTCGCCGGCGGCATGCTGTCGTTGATCGCGCTCATGACGTCCCGATAAGCCCGAGATGCATTTCGACGGTTTCACGCAATTGTCCGACGGTGATGTCGTCGCCCTCGCCCAGGGGCTGATCGTCGTCGAGATTTTCCAGCAGTGTCAGCACATTCCGAAAGGACTTGGCGGCAGCCTTGATTTCGTTGCGGCTGAGCATGAACAAACCGAGGTGATAATGCGGCAGAACCATGTGGCGGTCGAGGTAAATAGCGCGTCTCAGGGCCTTTTCACTTTCATCCTTGGCGCCGGACTGTTCGAGAACCAGGCCGCGGTAGAAGTGCAGCCTGGCGTCGAGGACGTTGTCGGCGAGCAGGCGGTCGCCCTCCTTGATCGCCTCGTCCCACTGGCCGCGATCGGCCAGCTCGCGCATGCGGGCCAGGCCATCCGCCTTGGCGGTGAAGCTGACCGGGGCGGGCGGTGACGGCGGCGGCGGCGCCGCCGGCCGGCTCCGTTCGCGCAGCCGCGGCGCCGTCGGCGACCGCGGCGGCGGCGCGGCGACGACCGGGAACGGGCGGGGCGGGGCGGGAGACGGCGGCGGCGCCTTCTGGTAGAGCACCGCGCCGCCGGTGTTGACGCCGCGGAAGCGGCGGAACAGTTCCAGGTCCGGTTCGGCATGGCCCATGATCAGCCAGCCGTTCTCCGCCAGGCTGTCGTAGAAATTGGGGATCAGCTCGCGGATGGTGTCGCGGCTGAAATAGATGATGACATTGCGGCAGATGATGATGTCGAAGCCGGCGAGGTTGTCGACGATCGACGGAAAGCGGTTCTTGATCAGGTTATGGTACTGGAAGGTGACCAGGCGCTTGTACTCGGGCTTGATCGCCCATTGGTCGCCGACCTTGTCGAAGCAGTCGTGGCGGATGGAATCGGGCATGGCGCGCAGCGCCCACTCGCCGTAGCGGCCTTCGCGGGCGCGCGCCAGGAATTTCTGGTTGATGTCGGTGGCGAGGATCGAGATGTGCCAGCCGGCGATGCGCGTCCCGAATTCCCGCTTCAGCATGATCGCCAGCGAATAGGGTTCGGGCCCGGTGGCGCAGCCGGCGCTCCAGATGCGGATCCGGCGGAGCGCCTGGTTGCGCCCGATCACCTCCTCCATGACGATCCCGCGCAGCGCGTCGAACTGTTCCTTGTGGCGGAAGAAATAGGTTTCGCCGATGGTCAGTTCGGCGATCAGCGCATCCATCTCCGCCGGTCCGCGGTCCGCGTCCTTCAGCAGGTCGAGATAGCGGGCGCAGCCCTTGACCCCGGCTGCCTCGATGCGTTCGCCGAGGATGCGCGCCAGTTCGCCGTCCTTGTCGGCATAGAAGGCCATGCCGGTGGTTTCGATCACCAGCGCCTTCAAGCGGGGGAAGAATGGGTCGTCGGTCACCGGGACGGCTGGCGATGATCCATCGGTCATGGCGCCGGTTCCGCCGTGGCGGATCGCCGGGCCTGGGCGCGGGCGGCGAAATCGGCCAGGCGGGCGCGTTCCTCCTCCAGCAGCAGGCGGGCCGGGGACAGCAGATGCAGCGGCGCCCGCCCTGACGCCAGCTGGGCGGTGACGCACCCGTTGAACGAGGCTTCGGCCGCCACCGGCAGGATTTGGAAGTCGGCGGCGGGGCGCACCGCCTCGACATGTTCGACCAGCAGTCCCAGGGGGGGGGGGCCGCGCAGGATCAGGATGGAGGAATCGACGCAATAGCGGCAATCGTCGAGGCCGAGCAGGCGGTCGAGGCGCAGGACCAGCACCGCGCTTCCCGCCAGGTCGAGAATTCCCTCGACCGCCTTCGGCATTTCGAGCGGGCGCGCCAGCCGGGCGACCGGCACCACTTCGCGCACCGCCTCGACCGGCAGCGCCAGGTCCAGGCCGCCGAGGCGGAAGACGATCAGGCCGTGAAGATCGGAATGTACGCTGCCGTTCACCCGCGTCCTCCTATCGATGCTCCCTTATATCCAAGGGGAGGACGGCAACGGAAGCCGATTAGGCGACGCGTGAAAATCAGTGCGTCGCCTTGTTTGTTCTGTTGGGTTTCCGCGTCCGCGGAAACCCTGGCTCAGACGCCGCTCGGGCTTGGCGGAGATGGAGCGGTTATTCCGCTCCATCTCCTTAGGGTCACACCAGGCCGAAGGCCCCGGCGATCATCCGCATGCCGGACAGGCCGGCGCCCACCAGCAGGATCGCGGCGGCGAAGAGGATGGCCAGGAAGGCGGCCATCCACATCCTGTTCTCGATGAAGAAGTGGATGATGTCGAGATGCATCCGTTCGAGCACCGAGCGATTGCCGTAGAGCAGGCGGTCCAGCTGGACCTTGCGGGCGCGCAATCCTTCGCCGGTGGGTTTGCCGGCGCGGGCGGCGTGGCCCTCCTGCCACTCGATCAGGGTGGCGATCGCGCGGTCGCGGCCGACCGGCGGCCGCACCTCGGCGCCGGCCTTGGCCGCGGTCTTGATGTGGCGGTCGATGAATTCGTAGGTGAAGTCGAGGTGGGCCAGGGCGGCGGCACTGCGCGGCGCATAGGCGCAGACCGGCAACCGGGCGCTGGCAGCCTCGATCACCATGTTGTCGCGCGGGATCTCGGTCTGGTAGACGGTGCCGCCGAGGCGCGAACGGATCAGCTGGTTGATCTTGCGGGTGGTTTTGTGGCGGTCGTTGATGGTGAACAGCACGCCCTGCAACAGCAGGTTCTTGTTGAGGCCTTCCTGCACGTACTTGATCGACGGCAGGGTCCGCATCAGCCCGTCATTGGCGTAGGGGGTGGCGGTGACCGGGATGATCACCGCGTGCGCCGCCGCCAGGGCGTTGATCGGCAGGATGCCGAGGGCCGGCGGGCAGTCGACCACCACATAGTCGCAATCAAGTTCGCTGCGCCCGAGGATGTTGACCATCGTGCGCTGGGAATCCTTGAGTTCCGACAGCTTGATCTCGATGCCGGCCAGGGAGTAGGTCGAGGGCAGGATGCGGACGTTGGGGAAATCGGTGGGGATCAGCACGTCGGCGACCTCGGCCGCGCCGATGAAGACGTCGAAAATGCCCTTCTTCACATTGGGATCGATGCCCAGGCTCTTGGTCGAGTCGCCCTGGGAATCCAGGTCGACCAGTACGACCGACCGGCCGCATGCCGCAAGGCAGACGGCAAGGTTGGTGCTGGTGGTGGTCTTGGATATCCCCCCCTTTTGATTGAAGATGGCGACGATGTACGGTTTCATTTTCATCCCGAGCCGATATGGGTCGCCTGCAAAGTTTCAGCGACCCCACCCGATTTCTGTTCCCCATCACCGGGCGTATTGGTCGCTATAACGATAGTCGAACCTCTATTGCCAAGCGTGTCGGTTCCATCCCCCGACAAAGAGATTAAGCATAATGATATGGCAAGCGCAACTGAAGACGCCCTAACATTGCTACAAAGCGGTCGCGTGTGGCGACGACGCCGAAGATTTGATGTCCGGCAATCGAAGGCCCCGGGTTGTTGGTAAGGAAAAATTAACACTTGAAAACGACAGGCGCCGCCTGGGATCACGGATGGCGGCCGGCGGCGTCGCGATCGACTGGGAAGCGGAGGGGGGCATAGGCGGCGATCACCGGGGCGAGCAGCAGGCCACTGTCGCTCCACGGCCGGTGCAGCGTGGACGAATGACCCGGCGCCGCCGCCAGGGTCGCCAGGCCCATCAGCCGAATGCCGTCGATTGCGGCGGCGCGGCCGCCCGCCGACAGCATTCGGCAGATCTCGGCCAGGTCGTCGGCCGCCTGCGGCGCCAGCACCGCGAGCGTGGCGGCGCCCTCCGCGGCGGCGATGCGCCAGGCCCATCCTCCGGCGCGGTCGAGGCGGGCGTCGAGCGGCGCCAAGGTGCCGGCCAGGTCGAGCAATTCCCGCTGGGCGGCGCGCACCCGGGAGGAATCGGCGAACCACCGCTTGCCGGCCAATCCCTCGGCATCGACGTCGCCGTCGCGGCCGATCTCGACCATGCCGCCGCCGCCGGTGCGGCGCCACAGGCGGCCGGACGGCAGTTTCGCGGCCGGGCAGGCGCCGCCGTGCCCGACCAGCAGCGTATGGCGGGCGCGGGTGGCGCCGACGAACAGCACCCGCGCCTCCTCGGCGGCATCGGCGCCGCCGGCGGATTCGGGCGGCAGCATCAGGTGGACGACGTCCGCTTCCCGCCCCTTGGAGGCGTGGATGGTGCCGAGGATCGGCCCCCGCCACCCGGTTTCGGCCAGGCACAGTTCGATCGGCGGCTGCGGGCCTGCCAGCCGGCGGCGCAGCAGCGCCATGTCGACGGAGCCGTCGGCCGCCCAGCCGGTGCGCCGCAAGATGTCCCACGCCTCGTCGCGGCCGGGGCCGGCCAGTTTTCCGGCGACGGATTCCCAGCAGGCGGCGAATTGGTCCTTGCCGAGGCTGGGGGCGGCGACTTCCCCCAGCGCGGCGGCGAGCCACGGGACGAGTCCGACCGGCTGCCCGGACAGGCGCAGGCGATGCGGCACGCCGTCGGCGTGCAGTCCGGCCGAGGCTTCCAGCACCTCGGCGCGGCGGCGGAACAGCACCAGGGTATCGTCGCCGCCGGCGGCGCGAGGGGCCGGCGTCCCGTCGGCCAGGCGGCGGATTTCGGCGCGGGCCCGCGCCAGCCGGCGGGCGGGGGACAGCCCCTGGTCGAGCACCCGGCCGCGGACCTCGCGGAAGATCGACGAGCGGCTGCGGAAGACCGTATCCAGGGCGGTTTCGCACAGGCCGTCCATGGCGCGCAGGCGGTCGACCAGCGGGTCCTGTCCCCAGCCCATGGCGTGGTCGGCGAAGCCGTAGATGGCCTGGGCCTCGTCGATGAAGACGGTGACGCCGCATTGCCGCGGCAGCCGTTCGAGGATGGCGACGACCAGGTCGGCGCGGCGGCCGACGATGTCGTGGGCCTCGTCGACGATGACGTGGGCGACCTCGGCCAGGTCGCGGGCGATGCCGGAGCCGGCGCGGACCAGCTCGAGGACCCTGAGGATGGCGTCGTCGTACGATCCTTCGGCCTCGTCGCCGTCGAGATCGGGCCGGATCGACCAGGCCAGCGAGTCGAGGGTGGCGATGCGGATGCGCTCGGCCTGGACGGGATCGCCGATGGCGGCGGCGATGCGGTCGCGGATTTCGCGCACGGCGGTGCGGGTGAAGCTGACCAGCCACACCGCCTCGGGCGCCAGTCCGCGCTCCTGCACCAGATGGGCGACTCGGGCGCAGGCGACGGCGGTCTTGCCGGTGCCGGGGCCGCCGTCGACCAGCAGCCGGTCCCCGGCGGGGGCGGTGATCACGGCCGATTGCCGCGCGTCCCAGCCGGCCGGCGGCGCGGCCGTGGTGCGGGTGAAGCGGGCGAGAAACTGACGGAACGGCGACACCATGGGACGAGCCTACCGCGCCCCGCCGATGCCGGGAAGGGCCACGAAATAATTTCGGTGACAGTGCATTTAACTCCTCGAGCGGGCGGACCGTGCCCGGAAGGGGGTTGACCGCGGCGATGGCGCGCGCCCAATTGTGGACCATGACCGACACCTCCGAGATTTCTCTGCCGATCGCCGGCATGACCTGCGCCGCCTGCGCCACTCGCCTGGAAAAGGTGCTGGGCCGCGCCGAGGGGGTGGTTCAGGCCGGCGTGTCCCTGGCGGCCGAGCGCGCCGACCTGCGCTACGATCCGGCGCGGACCGGGCCGGCGGCGCTGGCCGCTTTGGTGGCCAGGGCCGGCTTTTCCGTCCCCACCGAGACGATCGAACTGGCGATTTCCGGCATGACCTGCGCCGCCTGCGCCACCCGGCTGGAGAAGGTTCTCGGCCGGGTCGAAGGGGTGCGCGCCGCCAGTGTCGGCCTCGCCGGCGAGCGGGCGCGGATGGAGGTATGGCCGGGAACCCCCGCCGCCCACCTGGTCGCCGCGGTGGCGCGGGCGGGATTCGGCGCCACCATCCTCGGCGCCGACGGCGATGCCGGGCAGGCCGAGGATGCGCGCCACCGGGCGGAATTCGCCAGGCAGGCGCGGCTGCTGGCGCTGTCCGCCGCCCTGACGCTGCCGCTGGTCGGGCAGATGGCGGCGGAGATCGCCGGATTGCACTGGATGCTGCCGCCGTGGGCGCAATTGGCCCTGGCCACGCCGGTGCAGCTGTGGATCGGCGGGCGGTTCTATTACGGCGCCTTCAACGCGCTGCGCGGCGGCGCCGGCAACATGGACGTGCTGGTGGCGCTGGGCACCTCGGCGGCATACGGGCTGTCGGTGTGGAACGTGTTCGCCGGCGGCGCCCTCTATTTCGAGGCGGCGGCGGTGGTGATCACCCTTGTGCTGCTGGGCAAGCTGCTGGAAGCCCGCGCCCGCCGCTCGGCGGCCGGCGCCATCCGCGCCCTGATGGAGCTGCGGCCGGCGGTGGCGCGGGTCGAGCGCGACGGGGTGATGGTGGAGATCCCCGCCGCCCTGGTGGCGGTCGGCGACGTGGTGGTGGTGCGCCCGGGCGAGCGCGTCGCGGTCGACGGCGTCGTCGGCGACGGCGAAAGCCAGATGGACGAGTCGCTGATTACCGGCGAGAGCCTGCCGGTGGCCAAGGGGCCGGGCGACCCGGTGGTGGCCGGCGCGGTCAACGGCGACGGCATGCTGCGGGTGCGGGCCACCCGCGTCGGCGCCGACGCCACCATCGGCCGCATCATCCGCATGGTGGCCGGCGCCCAGGCGTCCAAGGCGCCGGTGCAGCTGCTGGTCGACCGGGTTTCGGCGGTGTTCGTGCCGGTGGTGGTGGCGATCGCCGCCCTGGTGTTCGCCGGCTGGCTGCTGGCCGGCGATCCCGACACGGCGTTCCGCGCCGCGGTGTCGGTGCTGGTGGTCGCCTGCCCGTGCGCGCTCGGCCTCGCCACCCCGGCGGGGATCATGGTGGGGACGGGGGTGGCGGCGCGCCATGGCGTGCTGATCAAGGACGCCCGCGCGCTGGAGCGCGCCCATCTGGTCGGCGTGGTGATGTTCGACAAGACCGGCACCCTGACCGAGGGGCGCCCGAGCGTGGCGGCGGTCGAGGCGGCGGACGGCGACGTATCCGGCCTGCTCGCTTTGGCGGCGTCGGCCCAGGCGGGCAGCGAGCATCCGCTGGGCAAGGCGGTGGTGGCGAAGGCCGCCGAGTGGGGCCTGGCATTGCAGCCGGTGGCCAATTTCCGCAGCCTGCCCGGGCGCGGCCTGGCCGCCGAGATCGCCGGCGTCGCGGTGCTGATCGGCAGTGCCCGGCTGATGAACGAGCGCGGCATCGACCTTTCGGCGCAGGCCGCCGCCGCCGAGGCGCACGAGCAGGCGGGGCGCACGGTGATGTGGGTGGCCGCTTCCGGCCGCGCCCGCGGGTTGATCGCCGTCGCCGACGCGATCAAGCCCTCGGCCGGGCGGGCGGTGGCGGCGCTGGCGGCGATGGGAATCGACTCGGTGATGCTGACCGGCGACCACGCCCGTGCCGCCGAGGCGGTGGCCGCCGCCATCGGCATCCGCCGTGTCGTCGCCGAGGTGCTGCCCGAGGACAAGGCGGCGGCAGTGGCGGCGCTGAAGGCCGAGGGCCGGGTGGTGGCGATGGTCGGAGACGGGATCAACGACGCCCCCGCCCTGGCCGCCGCCGATATCGGCATCGCCATGGGCACCGGCAGCGACGTCGCCATGGAGGCGGCCGGCATCACCCTGGTCAAGGGCGACCCGGCGCTGCTTCCCGGCGCGCTGGCGATCTCGCGCGCCACCACCCGCAAGATCCGCCAGAACCTGTTCTGGGCCTTCGTCTACAATCTGGTCGCCCTGCCGGCCGCCTCCCTCGGCCTGCTCACCCCCGAGATTGCCGGGGCGGCGATGGCCGCCTCGTCGGTGTCGGTGGTCGGCAACGCCCTGTTGCTGCGGCGCTGGCGGCCGCGGGTGGGATAATTCGCATTGACCGATCCGTTCCGGCCTCTGCCCGTTTGCGCTGCGAACTGGTCGCAGCTATAACCGGTCTCCGCAACGCGAAGGGAGGCCGGTTTGTCGCGGTACCAGATCCGCCAGATGCTGATGAAGCCCAAGAAGAGCCCCCTGGATCGCCCGGGGGCGCTTCCGGTGCTGATGGCGGCGGTGCTGGCGGTGGGAATCGGCCTGGGCGCCGGCATCGGCCTGTTCGCCAAGGCGCCGCCGCCCGTGATCCATGGCGACGAGGCGACGGCCCCACCGGCCGCGGCGCACCAGGTGGTGCTGCCCGGGGCCGAGGATGACGGGCCGCCGGAAGTCGCGGCGTTCCCGCCGTCGCCGCCGCCGCCGCCACGCCCCGAGGCCGACGAGGCGAGCACCCAGCCGGCGGCGCTGCTGGTGCCGCCGCCCCGGGGCGATGCGACGCCGGCCTGGATCCGATATGCCGTGCCGTCGCCGCGCGTGGCCGGGCGGCCGATGATCGCGGTGGTGATCGACGACCTCGGCCTCGACCGGCATCGCGCCGAGCGGGTGATCGCGCTGCGGGGGCCGCTGACCCTGGCCTTCATGACCTATGCCGAGGATCTCGACCGCCAGACCGAGGCCGCGCACGCCCGCGGCCACGAGCTGATGGTGCATATGCCGATGCAGCCGGTGAACGGCGCCTTCAACGCCGGCCCCGAAGCCTTGGCCGTCGACCTGCCGCCCGAGGAATTGCGCCGGCGCATCGGCTGGGGGCTGTCGCGCTTCCACGGCTTCGTCGGCGTCAACAACCACATGGGCAGCCGCTTCACCGCCGATCCCGCCGGCATGCGGGTGGTGATGGAGGAGCTGAGCCGGCGCGGCCTGATGTTCCTCGATTCGGTCACCACCGAGAAGTCGGTGGCCGACGAGGCTGCCCGGCGCAACCACGTGCCCTTCGCCGCCCGCCAGATCTTCCTCGACAACCAGCAATCCGTGGCCTCGGTGCGGGCGCAGCTGGAGAAGGCCGAGGCCTGGGCTCGCCGCCACGGTTCCGCCATCGCCATCGGCCATCCCCACGATGTCACCATCGAGGCCCTGGCGGCGTGGCTGCCCACCCTGGAGGGCAAGGGCTTCGCCCTGGTCCCCGTGACCACCATGGTCAAGGCCGGGGCGGCGGTGCCGGCGGTTGAACGGGGTATGCCGTCGGCGGCCCGATGACGGCCGCCGCATCGCGCCTTTTCCTATCCCCGACCTGCTGGACGCCATCCGCAGCGGTGCGGTCGAGCCCTCGAACCTGTGTTGCCCTGGCGTCGGTGATCGAGGACGACAACGCCTTCGGCATCCGCCGGCCGGGTTGTCATGCCGCCACAGGGAGGGGGAGGCCGGGGGCGCGGTGCCCGCGATTTCATCACCCGCAAAGCGCGTCCTGACGAATTTGGCATCTCCTGAGACCGCATCCCGCCCGCTGGTCGTGGCGATATTTCCTGTCGCGTACGGGCGGATGCATTCAACACGACTATCTGGCTGATGCCGCAAGGTCATAGAGTCTGATAGACATGGAAGATTCATTTTGTGTTAATGTAAGTTTGAACGGATGGGGGCGAACGACAAGCGGCCACGCTTCCGTTTCCGGCCAATCCTTATAGTCTCGCTCAAGTCCAAAACGGAGAATTACGGATCGGTAGAATTCCCCTTTAGATGATTTGTCAATGTTGTGCGTCCAATTAATCTCTGACGTTTTTCCCTGCTTGAAAGTCATTGAGACCAGATCAATCGCGCGCTTGCACAGCATGTTCTCGCCATTGTCCTCGCGAGCGCATGAAAATCCGCTACTGGAAGCTTGGGCGGAAATTTGGTCCGTCGTCATGCGGAGTCCGAAGCCAAGCAGCCTGGTGCTCAATGTTATCGGTTCGGCAATATACCATGACACAGGTCCAATTCCGCCCTCGGGCGGCATGGCAAATTCGCAGTAACGCATTATTTTTCCATCGCGGGGGCCGGCGCAGCGTAAGGGGCGGTGCGGCAAGACCACCGTGATCCGCCGAAAGGATTGTCCTGCCTCTTTGCCGTAGGCGCAATCCAGTTCGACTTCGCCTTCACTGTTTTGAATGTTCCTGCCCGGCCCAATTTCATATTCGAGGTCAACCCACTCGTTCGCGTAGGACAGCTTTTCGGACGGCATTCCCGGCCAGACCGGCGGGCATCCAAGCCGGAAAGTGCCAGTGTTTTCCGAGGCTAAAGGGAAAATTGGGAAGAGGGCGACAAGTATGGCGCCCGTTACGGACGCGGTTGACGGCTTCATCGACCTCTCCCCCGGATTTTGGTCGTGTCTCAAAAAATATCACGGATTACCGATCACGATCGACCATTTCGGAGATAAATCCCCCACTGCCCTTCATCTTCGTGATCGCGTCGATGTTCTTGTCGCTGACGTAGGGCTTGCCGGGAACGTGGGTGTCGACGGCGCGGCAGGTGGGGGCCGGACTATGGTTGGAAACTTGGCACTGGTGTCCCGCCCACTGGTCGTGGCGATGTTTCCTGTCGCGTACGGGCAAATGCATTCAACACGACTATCTGGCTGATGCTGCAAGGTCATAAAGTCTGATGGACATGAAAGATTCATTTTGTGTTAATGTAAGTTTGAACGGATGGGGGCGAACAACAAGCGGCCACGCTTCCGTTTCCGGCCAATCCTTATAGTCTCGCTCAAGTCCAAAACGGAGAATTACGGATCGATAGAATTCCACTTTAGATGATTTGTCAATGTTGTGCGTCCAATTAATCTCTGACGTTTTTCCCTGCTTGAAAGTCATTGAGACCAGATCAATCGCGCGCTTGCACAGCATGTTCTCGCCATTGTCCTCGCGAGCGCACGAAAATCCGCTACTGGAAGCTTGGGCGGAAATTTGGTCCGTCGTCATGCGGAGTCCGAAGCCAAGCAGCCTTGTGCTCAATGTTATCGGTTCGGCAATATACCATGACACAGGTCCAATTCCGCCTTCTGGAGACATGGTAAATTCGCAGTAACGCATTATTTTTCCATCTCGGGGGCCGGCGCAGCGTAAGGGCTCTTTAGGCAATACCACCGTGATCCGCCGAAAGGATTGTCCTGCCTCTTTGCCGTAGGCGCAATCCAGTTCGACTTCGCCGTCGCCCCGTTCCACCCATACGCCAGGACCCATTTCAGATACTAATTTGATCCACTCGTTGGCATAGGACAGCTTGTGGACAGGATTCCCGGGCCAAGCTTGGGGGCATCCGATGCGAAATGTTCCTTCGGTTTCCGCGGCGATCGGAAAATGTGGGAAGAGGATGAAGAGGATGGCTCCAACTGTAAGCACACGCATCATCGTCCTCTCCCTCAAGTTTCAATGGACAATATCAGGGCTTCCGGGTGATGGTCGACCAATTCCTGATCTTGTTGGCATCAATTGTCTTGAAACGGGCAATCTGCCCACTGAACTGCTCAAGGATTTTGACCTGCGGGGTGCCATCCTTCTCGGTGGCCACTCCGACAACGATCGCAACATGGTTGCCGTGGCCTTTGTTGGGGTAGCGCCCGTTCTTGTCGAAACCGTAGCCGATGGCGGTGCCCGGCTTGAGATTGGGGTCGTCGGCGCCGGTGATGTCCGGCCCCTTCCGCCAATCGTCCCCCGCGCTGCCCAGTTCGGGGATGGCCGCCTTGACCAGGGCGACGCATTCCTGGCGGCCCTTGTCGGCACGGGCGGAGATGTATCCCCGGCTGTCCTTCATCTTCATGATCTCCTCGATGCTCTTGCCGCTGACGTAGGGCTTGCCGGGGACGTTGGTGTCGCCGGCGCCGCGGGCGGGGGCCGAGCGGCTGTAGTCGGAGACTTGGCACTGGTGTCCCGCCCGCGACTGGGTATAGCCGCGCACGTGGACCATGCCGCCGCAGGCGGCCTCCGCCGCGGCCTTGCGGCGGGCGATGGCGTCGGGGTGGGTGGGGTAGAGGATGTCGAGCATCTCTTCGAAGCTTCTTGCCATTGTGTGTCCTCGCGTGTTTGCTGAAAACGAAAAGGGCCGCTCCGGTGCGGAGGCGGCCCTGGTGGAATGCCAAACGAAAAGCGCCCGGAGGTTTCCCTCCGGGCGCGTCCGTGGCAGTTCGGAAAGTCAAATCACGCCTGCCCCGCCTTGTCAAGCAAAAGGAGAAAGACCCATGGCAAAGACCTACCGCATAGCCGGCATGACCTGCGGCGGCTGCGCCCGCGCGCTGGAGGCGGCGATCGTCGCCGCCGCTCCCGCGGCGAAGGTGACGGTGGATGTCGGGGCGGCAAGGGTGACGGTCGACGGCGCCGGCGACGACCAGGTGCGGGACGCGGCGGATGCCGCCGGCTTCACCTACGAGGGACCGGTCACTCCGGCCGGCGGTTGCTGACGCTGGTGTAGTTGATGGCGTCCTCGGCGGCGCGGACCAGGGCGCGCGCCTTGTTCATGCACTCCTCGTGCTCGTTCTCGGGCACCGAATCGGCGACGATGCCGGCACCGGCCTGGACGGTCATCACCCCGTCCTTGACCAGCGCGGTCCGGAGCGCGATGCAGGTGTCCATGTTGCCGTTGGCCGAGACGTAGCCGATGCAGCCGGCATAGAAGCTGCGGCGCACCGTCTCCAGTTCGTCGATCACCTCCATGGCGCGGATCTTGGGGGCGCCCGACACCGTGCCGGCGGGGAAGCCGGCCATCAGCGCGTCCATGGCGTCGCAGCCCTGGCGCAGCTTGCCCTCGACGTTGGAGACGATGTGCATGACGTGCGAGTAGTACTCGACCATCATCTTCTGCCCGACCTTGACGGTGCCGATCTCGGCGACCCGGCCGACGTCGTTGCGGCCGAGGTCGAGCAGCATCAGGTGCTCGGCCAGTTCCTTGGGGTCGGCCAGCAGGTCGGCGGACAATTCCCTGTCCTCGGCTGCGTCGACGCCGCGGCGCCGCGTGCCGGCGATCGGGCGGATGGTGACGGTGCCGTCGCGCAGGCGCACCAGGATCTCGGGGCTGGACCCCACCACCTGGAAGTCGACGAAGTCGAGGTAGAACAGGAACGGACTGGGATTGGTCCGTCGCAGCGCCCGGTAGAGCGAGAACGGCGGCAGCTTGAACGGCACCGACAGGCGCTGCGACAGCACCACCTGGAAGATGTCGCCGGCGGCGATGTATTCCTTGGCCTTGGCCACCCAGCCGGCGTATTCCGCGGCGGAGGTCTCGTGCACCGGCACCGGCTGGTGGTCCACCGGCCGGTGCGATGCGCCGGCATGGGGCAACGGGCTGTCGAGGGCGGCGATCACCCCGTCCAGTCGCTCGACGGCGCGGTCGTAGGCGGCTTCGGCGGTGACTTCGGCCCGCGGCCACACCGGCACCACCGCCGTCAACGTGCCGTTGACGTTGTCGAACATGGCCATCACGGTGGGGCGGACGAAGACGCCGTCGGGGATGCCCAGCGGGTCGGGATTGGCTTCCGGCAGCCGCTCGACCAGGCGCACCGTGTCGTAGGCCATGTAGCCGAACAGGCCCGAGGCCATTGGCGGCAGCGAATCCGGGATGTCGATGCGCGATTCGGCGATCAGCGCCCGGAAGCTGTCCAGCGTTCCCGATTTCTCGGCCACCGGGCAGGGCGCGAAGGCGTCGGGGGCCGACAGGGCATCGCGGTTGATCCAGGCGCGGTCGCCGACGCAGCGCCACACCAGGTCGGGCCGCAGGCCGATGGTGGAATAGCGGCCGCGCAGGGCGCCGCCCTCGACCGATTCCAGCAGGAAGGCGTAGGGGGCGCCGTCGCCCAACTTGAGGAAGGCCGAGACCGGGGTCTCCAGGTCGGCGACCAGGGTGCGCCACACCACCTGCGCCGTGCCCGACCGATAGCGCTGGCGGAACGTGGCGAGATCGGGCTGGACCGTCATGGTCACTCTTCGCGGCTGAGCTGGCTGCGATCGACCTTGACGCCCACCTTGGCATTCAAAGCCGCCAGGTACTGGTCCATCAGGTCGCCGGACACCGCCTGCGACAGGGTGCTGCGCGCGCTCTCGGCGTCCTTCGGGTGGGAAGCGGGGTCGAAGGCGATGACGCGGGCCAGGCGGGCGACCAGCCAGCCGCCGTCGGCGGAATCGACGACCACCTGGCCGGGCGCTCCCGCGAACAACTCGGTCACCGTCGTCGGCGGCAGCCCCGATCCTTCGCCGCCGTCGCGGGTGAAAGGCGGAGTCGTCCGGGATTCGCCGCCGGCGGTGTGGATCGGCTCGCCGGCCTTCAGCGCCTCGGCGATCTTGTCGGCGCGGACGCGGGCGGCGGCATGGCGCTGCTCGGCCTGCCAGGCGGCGGTCGCCTGCGCCTTTACGTCGGCCAGCGGCCTGGGGGCGGGCGGGGTGACGGAATCGACGCGCAGCATGAAGAAACCGTCGCCGCCGTTGTCGGTCAGCTGGCTCTCGGTGGCGGGATCCGAGTGGAAGGCGACGTCGAGGAAGCTTGGCGCCTTGGGCAGGTTGGCCACCGGCTTGCCGTCGGGGCCGTGGCCCTGGACGTCGACCGCCGCCGCCTTGACCAGCTTGAGGCCGAAGCGCTGGGCCGCTTCCTCCAGGGTGGCGCCGCCACCCAGGGCGTCGTCAACCTTGTTGGACAGCTCGGTCAACACGTCGCCGGCCTTGTCGCGGCGGAGGTCCTGCTCGATCTGGCCGCGGACCTGCGCCAGCGAGCGGGTTTGGCCCGGGGTGACGCCGGAGACCTTGACGATGTGCCAGCCGAGGTCGGTCTTGACCGGCGGGGCGGTGCTGCCCGGCGCCTGGGCGAAGGCCGACTTGGCCAGTTCCTCGGGCAGTTCGGCAGCCTCGACGCTGCCCAGGTCGATCACCGTTCCGCCCAGAGCCTGGGCGATGGCGCCGAGATCCGTGCCGGACGCCACCATCCCGGCGGCCTTGGAGGCGGAATCGGCATCGGTCACCACCAGCTGGCTGAGCTGGCGGCGCTCGGGGATGTTGAATTCCTCGCGGCGCTGCCGATAGGCCTCCTCGACCATCTCGTCGGTGACCTCGACCTGGCCGGCGACGTCGGCGGGGCGCAGCAGCAGCACGGTCACGGCGCGGTATTCGGGCGCCATGAAGCTGTCGGCATTGGCCTTGTAATAGGCTTCCAGGGTGGCCCCATCGGGGGGGGCCGGCTGGGGCACCGCGCCGTCCTTGACCAGGATGGTTTCGGCGACCCGCTGTTCCAGGCGGCGCCGCACCAGGGGGTCGAGCAGCAACTTGGGCGCGCTGACTCCGCCGCCCAGCGCGTCGCCCAATTGCTGGCGGATCTGGTGGGAGCGCTCCTGGCGCATGAGGGCGTCCTCGCTCAGGCCCACCCGCGCCAGCGTCGCCTGCAGGCGCGAGCGATCGAATTCGCCGCGCTCGTTGAAAAAGGCCGGGTTGGAGGTCACGGCGGCGCGGATGGCGTCGTCGGAGGTGGCCAGGCCCAGCTGGCGGCCGGCCTCGTCGATCAGGTTGCGGGTGACCAGGCTTTCGATGACCGCTTCCATCAAGCCCATCTTGCGCGCGTCTTCGCTGGTCAGGCGGTTGCCGTTCCGCGGCTGCATGTTCTCGACTTCGCGTTTGAATTCGGCCGTGACCTCGCCGGCCGACATGCTGACGCCGCCGACCACGATGGCCGGGCCGGTGCCGAAGGCTGCCTTGCGGATGTCGCCGACCCCCCACGAGGTGAAAGCGAGGGCGAGGAGGCCAAGCAGCAGCTTGGCGATCCAGGTATTGGCGGCTTGGCGGAATACTGCGAGCATCGTCGAGGGGGCCGTGCCGGGAATGAGTGGGGCGGGGCGCAATGCCCAGGCTGGCGAAGTGGCGGCATAATACGAATGGCCCACCGGGGCCGCAACATTGAATCCGCCGTACCCGGCCGGCCGGCAGCGGACGGCGATTTTTTTGGCGGGCGCGGTGGATTACCCCCTGACGTTTGCGCCGTCCTTTGCCATAGTGCGTCCTCCGAATTCCGCGAAGAGGATAACCGAAGATGGCTAAGAGACGTCCGCTGATTGCCGGCAACTGGAAGATGAACGGCCTGCTGGCCGACGGGCTGGCGCTTGCCGCCGGCGTCGCCGCCAAGCGCAAGGCCGAGCCGAATATTCCCTGCGACGTGCTGGTGTGCCCGCCGTTCCCGCTGATCAGCGAAGTGGTGAAGGCGGTTGCCGGATCGGGCGTCGCCGTCGGCGGCCAGGATTGCCACGCCAAGGTTTCCGGCGCCAATACCGGCGACACCTCGGCGACCCTGCTGAAGGATGTCGGCTGCGGTTATGCCATCGTCGGCCATTCCGAGCGGCGCACCGACCACGCCGAGACCGACGCCATCGTCAAGGCCAAGGCAGCCGCCGCCCAGGCCGCCGGCCTGATCGCCATCATCTGCATCGGCGAGACCCTGGCGCAGCGCGACGCCGGCCAGACCCTGGCGGTGAATCGCACCCAGCTGCTGGGCTCGCTGCCCGACGGCGCCAATGCCGCCAACACCGTCATCGCCTACGAGCCGGTGTGGGCGATCGGCACCGGCCGGGTCGCCACGCCCGAGCAGGCGCAGGAAGTGCACGCCCTCATCCGCCACGAACTGGTGGGCAAGGTCGGCGCTGCCGAGGCCGATAAGATGCGCATCCTCTACGGCGGTTCGATGAAGCCCGACAACGTCGTGTCGCTGCTGGCGCTGCCCGACGTGGACGGCGGCCTGATCGGCGGCGCCGCGCTCAAGGTCGATGATTTCTGGGCCTGCATCAAGGCCTGCGGCTGACATCCGGCAATCCGGCGAAGGCGCAATTTGCACTAGCCTTCGCCGGTCCGGCGGACTAGAAACTCGGTCGAACGCCGTCCGCTGCCGGTTTCCGGGTGTGGACGGCTTTGTCCGGCCTCTGGAATCGCGGTATCACCCATGGACGTGTTTCCCATCATCCTCGTCATCCATCTGCTGCTGGCCATCGCCCTGGTGGGCGTGGTGCTGCTGCAGCGCTCGGAAGGCGGCGCGCTGGGCATGGGCGGCGGCGGCGGCGGCGTCATGACCGGCCGCGCGGCCGGCAACCTGCTGACTCGCACCACCGCGATCCTGGCTGCGGCGTTCTTCGTCACCAGCCTGGCACTGGCGATCATCGCCAACAACCGGGCCGGCGGAAAGATTTCGCCGTTCGAGAATGTGCCGGCGGCGGCGCCTGCCGCCCAGCCGGCCGCGCCGGCCGCGCCCGCCGGTCCCAGCGCGCCTCTGGGCCGCTAGGAGTTCGGGGGCAACGGGGGAGAACCCGGGCAGGCCGCCTGGCTCCGGGTCGTCGAGTCGAGAGCAAGGGGCCAATGACGCGATTCATCTTCATAACCGGCGGCGTGGTGTCTTCCCTCGGCAAGGGGCTGGCGTCGGCGGCGCTCGGCGCCTGCCTGCAGGCGCGGGGTTTCAGCGTGCGGCTGCGCAAGCTGGATCCCTACCTCAACGTCGATCCCGGGACCATGAGCCCGTACCAGCACGGCGAGGTCTACGTCACCGACGACGGCGCCGAGACCGATCTCGATCTCGGCCATTACGAGCGCTTCACCGGCGTGTCGTCGCGCCGCAGCGACAACGTCACCACCGGGCGCATCTATTCCACCGTCATCGCCAAGGAGCGTCGCGGCGATTACCTGGGCGCCACCGTGCAGGTGATCCCGCACGTCACCGACGCCATCAAGGAATTCATCAAGTCCGACATCTCGGACGAGGATTTCTGCCTGTGCGAGATCGGCGGCACTGTCGGCGACATCGAAAGCCTGCCCTTCCTCGAGGCGATCCGCCAGCTGGGCAACGAACTGGGGCGCGAGCACGCCATGTTCGTGCACCTGACGCTGCTGCCCTACATCCCCTCGGCCGGCGAGCTGAAGACCAAGCCGACCCAGCATTCGGTCAAGGAATTGCTGTCGGTCGGCATCCAGCCCGACCTGCTGATGTGCCGCTCCGACCGCCCGATCCCCGACGGCGAGCGCAAGAAGATCGCGCTGTTCTGCAACGTCGGCTACGACGCGGTAATCCCGGCGCTCGACGTCGACACCATCTATGAAGTTCCGATCAGCTACCACGACGAGGGGCTCGACGCCCAGGTCTGCCGCCATTTCGGCCTGGACAAGGGCGAGCCCGACCTCACCCGCTGGCACGCGATCGTCAACCGCATCCGCCATCCCGAGGGCGAAGTCACCATCGCCGTGGTCGGCAAGTACACCAGCCTGCTGGACAGCTACAAGTCGCTGGCCGAGGCCTTGGTCCACGGCGGTATCGCCAATAGCGTCCGGGTCAACCTCAACTGGATCGACGCCACCGTCTTCGAGCAGGAGGGCGTCGTCCAACATCTCGAACCCTGCCACGGCATCCTGGTGCCGGGCGGCTTCGGCGAGCGCGGCGTCGCCGGCAAGATCGAGGCGGCGCGGTTCGCCCGTGAGCGCGGCGTGCCCTATTTCGGCATCTGCTTCGGCATGCAGATGGCGGTGATCGAGGCGGCGCGCAACCTGGGCGGCCTCGCCGGCGCCAGCTCGACCGAGTTCGGCCCGTGCGAGCATCCGGTGGTCGGCCTGATGACCGAGTGGATGAAGGGCAACAGGCTGGAGCGGCGCGATGAAGGCAGCGACCTCGGCGGCACCATGCGCCTCGGGGCCTACGACTGCCACCTGCGGCCCGAGAGCCGGGCGCATTCCGTCTACGGCGTCGACCGCATCGTCGAGCGCCATCGCCATCGCTTCGAGGTCAACCTCGACTACAAGGAACGGCTGGAGCGCACCGGCATGGTGTTCTCGGGGATGTCGCCCGACGGCATCCTGCCCGAGATCGTCGAATTCCCCGACCATCCCTGGTTCATCGGCGTCCAGTTCCATCCCGAATTGAAGTCCAAGCCGTTCGCCCCGCACCCGCTGTTCACCGGCTTCATCGCCGCCGCGGTGCGGCAGTCCCGGCTGGTGTGACGATGGCGGTTGCGGCCCGGCATGTTTCCGTCGGCCCGGTCGTTTTCGGCAACGACCTGCCGCTGGTGCTGATCGCCGGCCCGTGCCAGATGGAAAGCCGGGCCCACGCCCTGGAAACCGCCGCGGCGCTGAAGGAGATGGCGCAGGCGGCCGGCATTCCCCTGATCTACAAGTCGTCCTTCGACAAGGCCAACCGCACCAGCCTGGGCGGGCGCCGCGGCATCGGCCTGGCCGAGGCGGTGCCGGTGTTCGCCGAGATCCGCGACAGCCTCGGCCTGCCGGTGCTCACCGACATCCATGCCGAGGACCAGTGCGCGCCCATCGCCGAGGTCGCCGACATCCTCCAGATCCCCGCCTTCCTGTGCCGCCAGACCGATCTGTTGCTCGCCGCCGGCCGCACCGGGGCCGCGGTCAACATCAAGAAGGGGCAGTTCCTGGCGCCCTGGGACATGGCCAATGTCGCCGCCAAGGTGGAAAGCACCGGCAACCAGCGCATCCTGCTGACCGAGCGGGGCGTGTCGTTCGGCTACAACACCCTGGTCACCGACATGCGGGCGCTGCCGCTGATGGCGGCCACCGGCTGGCCGGTGGTGATGGACGCCACCCACGCGGTGCAGGCTCCGGGCGGGCAGGGCGGTTCAAGCGGCGGCGACCGCCGCTTCGCCCCGGTGCTGGCCCGCGCCGCGGTGGCGGTGGGGGTGGCGGCGGTGTTCATCGAGACCCATCCCGACCCCGACCGGGCACCGTCCGACGGGCCGAACATGATCCCGCTGGCGGCAATGCCGGCGCTGATTTCAATTTTGATGGCGTTTGACCGGGTGGCGAAGGATCGACCCCTGGCGGACGCGCCCCAGTGCTGATATTTTCTCCGCCGCAATGAAACTGGAGACGACCATGACTGCGATCATCGAAATTCACGGCCGCGAAATCCTCGATTCCCGCGGAAACCCCACCGTCGAAGTCGACGTGGTGCTGGAGAGCGGCACCGTCGGCCGCGCCGCGGTGCCGTCGGGCGCCTCGACCGGCGTGCATGAGGCCTGCGAACTTCGCGACGGCGACAAGAAGCGCTACGGCGGCAAGGGCGTCCTCAAGGCGGTGGAAAGCGTCAACGGCGAAATCTACGACGCGCTGTCGGGCATGGACGCCGAGGACCAGGTCGCCATCGACCGCACCATGATCGACCTCGACGGCACCCCCAACAAGGCGCGCCTCGGCGCCAACGCCATTCTCGGCGTGTCGCTGGCCACCGCGAAGGCGGCGGCGCAGGAAGCCGGCCTGCCGCTCTACCGCTATGTCGGCGGCACCTTCGCCAGCCTGCTGCCGGTGCCGATGATGAACATCATCAACGGCGGCGCCCATGCCGACAACCCCATCGACATCCAGGAATTCATGATCATGCCGGTGGGCGCCTCGACCTGCGCCGACGCCGTGCGCATCGGCGCCGAGGTTTTCGCGGCGCTGAAGTCGGGCCTGAAGGCCGCCGGCCACAACACCAACGTCGGTGACGAAGGCGGCTTCGCCCCCAACCTGAAGAGCGCCGAATCCGCCCTCGACTTCATCGTCGCCTCGGTCGAGAAGGCCGGCTACAAGCCCGGCGAGGACGTGTTCCTGGCCCTCGACTGCGCCTCGTCCGAATTCTTCAAGGACGGCAAGTACGTCATGGAAGGCGCCAAGAAGACCTACGACCAGAAGTCGCTGGTGAAGTTCTACGCCAAGCTGGTGGCCAGCTATCCGATCATCTCGATCGAGGACGGCTGCGCCGAGGACGACCTGGAAGGCTGGGCCCTGCTGACCGAAGCCCTGGGCAACAAGGTGCAGCTGGTCGGCGACGATCTCTTCGTCACCAATCCGAAGCGCCTGTCCATGGGCATCGAGAAGGGCCTGGCCAACTCGATCCTGGTCAAGGTCAACCAGATCGGCTCGCTGTCCGAGACCCTGGAAGCCGTCGACATGGCCCACAAGGCCGGCTACACCGCGGTGATGTCGCACCGCTCGGGCGAGACCGAGGATTCCACCATCGCCGACCTGGCGGTGGCGACCAATTGCGGTCAGATCAAGACCGGCTCGCTGTCGCGTTCGGACCGCCTGGCCAAGTACAACCAGCTGATCCGTATCGAAGAAGAACTCGGTGCCGCCGCCCGCTATTCGGGCCGGTCGGTCCTGCGCAAGTAAAGCCTGCCGAGGGGGCGCGGCAAGCGCCCCCTCACTTCTTCCCGGTTATACGGCGAGCGAATCAATGGTTCGCCGGCATTACACCTTGCGGGATTCCCCGCTTTCGCGGGATATCTCCCCCAAGGCCTGCCCGATCTTCGGGTTCTGGTGCGTCAGCCTGGCCAGATCGCCCAGCGACACCACGCCGATCAGGCGCTTGGCGCGATTGAGGACGGGCAGACGGCGTATCTGCTTCTCGCCCATCATGTCCGCGATCTCGCGCGGATCCTGGTCTTCGAAACAATACGCGACATGCGCCGACATGGCTTCGCGCACGCGGGTGGCGTTGGGGTCCTTGCCCTCGGCGACGGCGCGCAGGGCAATGTCGCGGTCGGTCACCGCTCCGACCAGCCGATCGTTCTCGCTGACGGGAAGGAAGCCGGTATCGGCCTCCCGCATCAGCCTGGCCGCCTCGCGCAGGGTCGTTTCGGGACTGACCATCTTGACGTCGCTGGACATCAGTTCGCTGACTTGCATATTCGCCTCCCATGTTCCGCCGAGACCTTACGTGGGGCTTTGTCGGGACCGGGCTGAGAACGCCTGTTCAGACTACCTCGAAGAGAAAGCGGGATGGCAACGCACGGTCACGTGATGGGTATGTCTTCCGCGTCGCCGCCGGCCTCGCCGATTCAAGTACCGCCGGAGCGGCAGGAAAGTAATCCATGGCTGCCACCGCGGCCGTGCCAGCTCCCCTGCGGCGCCGGGAGTGACGGCTGTTTCGCGGAAAATGTGGATGGTAGGGGACGAAACTGAGTCTTTTGTGCAACACCACGACTCGCCGGAGTGAAAATCCAATTCTTGGATTCGGCAATGGGTTGACGGTGGGAATAGTCCATGATTCTATCGGAGGCATGTTCAAGGACATGCGACGCCGCCTCAGCTACATCCTCGGCCCGTTGATCGGTTTCGGGGCGGTGGTCTACTTCGCCTATCACACGGTGGAGGGCGACCGCGGTGTGCTCGCCTGGGTCCGCTTGCAGAACGATATCGCCGACGCCGAACTCCAGCTGGCCAAAGTCAGCACCGAGCGCCAGCAGCTCGAGCACCGGGTTCTGCTGCTGCGCCCCGACCACCTCGACCCCGACATGCTTGAGGAACGGGCGCGCGCCATGCTCAACATGGGGCGCAGCGACGAGGTGGTGGTCTTCCAGGGAACCAATAGCCCTCCCGCTGCTGCTCACTGAGGAGATGGAGCGGAATAACCGCTCATCTCCGCCAAGCCCGAGCGGCGTCTGAGCCAGGGTTTCCGCGGACGCGGAAACCCAACAGAACAAACAAGGCGACGCACTTATTTTTACGCGTCGCCTGAGCGGTATCCGGCTTGCCCATCAATGCATGTCGGCGATGGACAGGGTGCCGGCGTGGACGAGGGCCAGGATCAGGTCGCCATCGTTCACCACGACCGATTTGAACAGGCTTGCCTCGAATGAAGACATGTCGGGGCGGACGGAACGCGACGCGGCCAATTTGTCCCCGATGCGGTCGAGGATGCGCAGCACGTCGCGGTGTGCCGCTTTGTGGGTGGCGAACGAGTCCGTGTAGGTGGGGTCGCCGAGATTGGCCATCAGCCGTTCCTCGAACCGGAAGTGCGCCGCCAGCATGCGCCGCAACCGCCGGACCCGGGGAATGATTTCCGCGTCGGGGCGCGCCGCGCCGATCAGGCCGTCGATCTCGCACGAGGCGTCGAAGATGCGGCGATGCTGTTCATCGAGCGGCCGGAAGCCGGTTTCCAGGCTGTCGCTCCATTGCACACCGACGGGCATTCGACCCTCCGGATCCAGGCGTTCTTAACCTAAAGTATAAAGCGGATAAGTCCTTGGGCTATCCCCAAATGGGGACGTGCCGCCGCTTCCGCCAAATCGCGCGCCGCCGCCCCTCTGGTAATCGCCGGTTCCCCACCCGACATATGCCGGAGGCGTGCCGCCCTCACCCCTTCGAAGTCGGCGGTGAGAATAATAATTCGCAATTACCCATAATATGGTTAAAAGTCTAAAAGACGAGTTATAACAGGGCGCTCAACGAATTCCGTTATTGCAGAAAAGGGTAGTATGCGTTACCTATCAAGGCGCCACCTGCTGGATTTCGGGGAGGAACGATGGCCGCGATGAAACGAAAGGCCAAGCCGTCCGAGGGGCCTGGCCCGGACGAATTGATCGCCTGGTACCGCGAAATGCTGCTGATCCGCCGCTTCGAGGAAAAGGCGGGACAGCTTTACGGCATGGGCGTGATCGCGGGATTCTGCCACCTCTATATCGGCCAGGAGGCGGTGGTGGTCGGCATGCACGCCGCCGCCGGGCCGGCCGATTCGGTGCTCACCAGCTACCGCGACCACGGCCACATGCTGGTCTGCGGCATGGACCCCAAGGGGGTGATGGCCGAACTCGGCGGCCGGGCCGGGGGCTATTCCAAGGGCAAGGGCGGCTCGATGCACATGTTCAGCCGCGAGCAGCGCTTCTACGGCGGACACGGCATCGTCGGCGCCCAGGTGCCGATCGGCACCGGGCTGGGCTTCGCCCACAAGTACACCGGCGACGGCGGCGTCTGCCATTGCTACCTGGGCGACGGCGCGGTCAACCAGGGCCAGGTCTACGAATCCTTCAACATGGCCTCGTTGTGGAAGCTGCCGGTGGTCTATGTCGTCGAGAACAACCGCTACGCCATGGGCACCTCGGTCGAACGCGCCGCCGCCAATACCGAACTGCACCGCCGCGGCGCCGCCTACGACATTCCCGGCGAGGCGGTCGACGGCATGAACGTGCTGGCGGTGCGCGACGCCGCAATCCGCGCCCTCGAGCACAGCCGCTCGGGCGCCGGTCCCTACATCCTTGAGATGAAGACCTACCGCTACCGCGGCCATTCCATGTCCGATCCGGCCAAGTACCGGACCAAGGAGGAAGTCAGCCGCATGCGCGAGCAGCACGACCCGATCGACACGCTGAGGGCCAGGCTGGAGGCCGACCGCGTCATCGACGAGGCCGGACTCAAGGAGATCGACCGCCAGGTCAAGGCGGTGGTCGGCGAGGCCGCGGAATTCGCCCAGTCCAGTCCCGAGCCCGATCCGGCCGAGCTGTGGACCGATGTGCTGATCCAGGCCTGAAGGGGGAGGGGACCGACATGTCGACGCAAATCCTGATGCCGGCGCTGTCGCCGACCATGACCGAAGGCAAGCTGGCCCGCTGGCTCAAGCGGGAGGGCGAAACGGTGAAATCCGGCGAGGTGCTGGCCGAGATCGAGACCGACAAGGCGACCATGGAGCTGGAAGCGGTGGACGAAGGCACGCTGGGCAAGATCCTGGTCGAGGGCGGCACCGAAGGGGTGGCCGTCAACACCCCCATCGCCATCATGCTGGAGGAGGGCGAGACCGCCGCCGATCTCGGCCGCGTAAAGGAGGAGCAGCCGGCCCCCGCCGCCACGCCGGTGCCGCCGCCGCCGCCGCCAGCCCAGACGGTTCCCGCCGCCGCAGCGCCGCCCGAGGAGAAGGATTGGGGCAAGACCGTGCGCACCACCGTCCGCGACGCGCTGCGCGACGCCATGGCCGAGGAGATGCGCCGCGACGAGGCGGTGTTCCTGATGGGCGAGGAGGTCGGCCAGTACCAGGGCGCCTACAAGATCAGCCAGGGTCTGCTGGCGGAATTCGGCCCCAAGCGGGTGATCGACACGCCGATCACCGAGATGGGCTTCACCGGCCTGGCGGTCGGCGCCGCCTTCGCCGGCCTGCGGCCGATCGTCGAGTTCATGACCATGAACTTCTCGATGCAGGCCGTCGACCACATCATCAACTCGGCAGCCAAGACGCTGTACATGTCGGGCGGGCAGCAGCCTTGCTCGATCGTCTTCCGCGGCCCCAACGGCGCCGCCGCCCGGGTGGGGGCCCAGCACAGCCAGGACTTCGCCTCGTGGTACGCCCATTGCCCCGGCCTCAAGGTGGTGGCGCCCTATTCGGCGTCGGACGCCAAGGGCCTGCTCAAGGCGGCCATCCGCGATCCCAATCCGGTGGTGGTGCTGGAGAACGAACTGCTCTACGGCCAGAGCTTCGACGTCCCCGAGGATCCCGACTTCATCGTCCCGATCGGGCGGGCCAAGGTCGAGCGCCAGGGCACGTCGGTGACCATCATCGCCTATTCGCGCATGGTTCAGGTGGCGCTCGAGGCGGCCAACCAGCTGGCCGGCGAGGGCATCGACGCCGAGGTGATCAATCTCCGCTCCATCCGCCCGCTCGACATCGACACCCTGGTGCGCTCGGTGGTAAAGACCAATCGGGTGGTCAGCGTCGAGGAGAGCTGGCCCTTCGCCGGCATCGGCGCCGAGATCGCCGCGGTGATGATGGAACGGGCGTTCGACTGGCTCGACGCGCCGGTGGCGCGGGTGGCCGGCGCCGACGTGCCGATGCCGTATGCCGCCAACCTGGAGCGGCTCGCCCTGCCGCAGCCCGAGGCGGTGGCCGAGGCCGCCCGTCAAGTGTGCTATCGCAAGTAGGGGGACGCGTCATGCCCATCCAGATCCTGATGCCGGCGCTGTCGCCGACCATGAGCGAGGGCACGCTCGCCCGCTGGCTCAAGAACGAAGGCGATGCGGTCAAGTCGGGCGACGTGCTGGCCGAGATCGAGACCGATAAGGCGACGATGGAATTCGAGGCGGCCGACGACGGCGTGCTCGGCAAGATCCTGGTCGCCGGCGGCACCGCCGGGGTCAAGGTCAACCAGCCGATCGCCCTGCTGCTGGCCGAGGGCGAGGACAAGTCGGCCCTCGCCGAGGCGCCCCCCGCCGCCAAGCCGGCCGCCGCTGCCATGCCGCCGCCGCCGGCCCAGCCCGCCGCCGCCCCGCCGCCCGCCGCGGCCAGCAGCCCCGAGGGGCGGGTGTTCGCCAGCCCGCTGGCTCGCCGCCTGGCGGCCGAGTCCGGCCTGGCGCTGGACCGGGTCGCCGGCAGCGGTCCCCATGGCCGCATCGTCAAGGCCGACGTCGAGGCCGCGCTGAAAGCCGGCCCCCAACCGGCCACCCAGCCGGCAGCCAGGCCCGCCGCCGTTCCCGCCCTGGTGCCCCAGGCGGGGCCCGGCCCGTTCGAGCCGGCCTATGTGGAAATCCCCAATTCGTCGATGCGTAAGATCATCGCCCGGCGCCTGACCGAGGCGAAGCAGACCGTCCCCCATTTCTATCTCAGCATCGACTGCGACGTGGACGCCCTGCTGGCGGTGCGGGGCGACCTCAACGCCCGCTCGGAGGTCTACAAGCTGTCGGTCAACGACTTCGTGGTGCGGGCGGTGGCGCTGGCCCTGAAGAAGGTTCCCGCCGCCAACGCGGCATGGGGCGAGGAGGCCATCCGCCGCTATACCGACATCGACATCTCGGTGGCGGTCGCCACCCCCACCGGCCTGATCACCCCCATCGTCCATCACGCCGACCGCAAGGGCCTGGCCGAGATCTCCAACGAGATGAAGGCGCTGGCAGCCAAGGCGAAGGACGGCAAGCTGATGCCCGAGGAATACCAGGGCGGCGGCTTCACCATCTCCAACCTCGGCATGTACGGGATTCGCGATTTCGCAGCCATCATCAACCCGCCCCAGGGCTGCATCCTGGCGGTGGGGGCGGGCGAGCAGCGGCCGGTGGTGCGGAACGGGGCGCTGGCGGTGGCGACGGTGATGACCTGCACCCTGTCGGTCGACCATCGGGTGGTGGACGGGGTGGTCGGCGCCGATTTCCTGGCCGCCTTCAAGCGGCTGGTCGAGGACCCGCTGGCGATGCTGCTATGAGCTTCGTGGAGAAGAACATGCCCGAGAACAGTTTCGACCTGGTGGTCGTCGGCGGCGGCCCCGGCGGCTATGTCGCCGCCATCCGCGCCGCCCAGCTGGGGATGAAGGCAGCCCTGGTCGAGCGCGAGCACCTGGGCGGCATCTGCCTCAACTGGGGCTGCATCCCGACCAAGGCGCTGCTGCGCTCGGGCGACGTGCTGCGCTCGATGAAGCATGCCGAGTCCTACGGCCTGTCGGCCGGCCAGGTCGGCTTCGACCTGAGCAAGATCGTCGCCCGCTCGCGCGCGGTGGCCGGCCAGTTGCAGGCCGGGGTCAAGCATCTGCTGAAGAAGAACAAGGTCACCGTCTTCGACGGGCACGGCAAGCTGGCCGGCGGCGGCAAGGTGGCGGTCGAGGGCAAGGGGATGCTGGCCGCCGCCCACATCATCCTCGCCACCGGCGCCAGGGCGCGGGTGCTGCCGGGCCTCGAACCCGACGGCAAGCTGGTGTGGACCTACAAGGAGGCCCTGGTCCCCGATTCCATGCCCAAGCGCCTGTTGGTCATCGGATCGGGCGCCATTGGCATCGAATTCGCCAGCTTTTTCAATGCGCTGGGATCCGATGTTACGGTAGTTGAAGTGATGGATCGGGTTCTGCCGGTCGAGGACGAGGAAATCTCAGCCCTGGCCCGCAAGTCATTCGAAAAGCAGGGAATGAAGATCCTGACCGCGGCGACCGTCAAGGCGCTGAAGAAATCCGGCGACAGCGTCACCGCGACCGTCGAAATCGGCGGCAAGACCCAGGAGATCGTCGCCGATCGGGTGATCTCGGCGGTTGGCATCGTCGGCAATGTCGAGAATCTCGGCCTCGAGGGCACCAAGGTGGCGGTCGAGAAGACCCATGTGGTGACCGACCAATGGTGCCGCACCGGCGAGGCGGGAGTCTATGCCATCGGCGACCTCACCGGCCCGCCCTGGCTGGCGCACAAGGCCAGCCACGAGGGGGTTTTGTGCGTCGAGAAGATTGCCGGCCTGAAGGACGTCCACCCCCTCGACATCCGCAAGATTCCGGGCTGCACCTACTGCCACCCGCAGGTCGCCAGCGTCGGCCTGTCGGAGGCCAAGGCCAAGGACAAGGGCCACCAGGTCAAGGTCGGCCGCTTTCCCTTCGTCGCCAACGGCAAGGCCATCGCCATGGGCGAGACCGAGGGCCTGATCAAGACGGTGTTCGACGCCAAGACCGGCGAATTGCTCGGCGCCCACATGATCGGCGCCGAGGTCACCGAGATGATCCAGGGTTACACGGTCGCCAAGACCCTGGAAACCACCGAGGCAGAGCTGATGCACACCATCTTTCCCCATCCGACGCTGAGCGAGATGATGCACGAGGCGGTGCTTGACGCCTACGGACGGGCGATTCATTACTAGGTGCCGCGCCGCTTCCGCCGGGCGGGAGAGGCGCATCACATCGCTGGTAATCGGATTCATGACCGAACCCCATCGCCATCCCGAAAAGGCCCACCGCCCCGACAATCCCAGCCCGCGCAAGCCCGCCTGGATCCGGGTCAAGGCGCCGACCTCCGCCGAGGCGGCCGAGGTGCGCCGGCTGATGCGCGACAAGAACCTGCACACGGTGTGCGAGGAGGCGTCCTGTCCCAACATCGGCGAATGCTGGAAGCATCGCCACGCCACCTTCATGATCCTGGGTGACACCTGCACCCGGGCCTGCGCCTTCTGCAACGTCAAGACCGGCCGCCCCGGCGCCGTCGACCCGGCCGAGCCGGAGCATCTGGCCGAGAGCGTGCGGGCCATGGGGCTGCGCCACGTGGTGGTCACCTCGGTCGACCGCGACGACCTTGCCGACGGCGGCGCCTTCCAGTTCGTCGCCTGCATCGCGGCCATCCGCGCGCTGGGCCTCGACTGCACCGTCGAGGTGCTGACCCCCGATTTCCGCGACAAGCCGGGGGCGGGCGCGGCGGTGGTGCGGGCCGGCCCCGACGTCTTCAACCACAACCTGGAAACCGTGCCCCGGCTGTATCCGTCGATCCGCCCCGGCGCCCGCTACTTCGAATCGCTGCGCCTGTTGCAGCAGGCCAAGGAAATCGATCCCGCCATCTTCACCAAGTCCGGCATCATGGTCGGCCTGGGCGAGACCCGGGCCGAGGTGTCGCAGGTGATGGACGACATGCGCTCGGCCGGCATCGATTTCATCACCATCGGCCAGTACCTGCAGCCGACGCCCAAGCATGCCGCGGTCGAGCGCTTCGTCCCGCCCGAGGAATTCGACGAGATGAAATCGGCGGCGCGGGCAAAGGGTTTCCTGATGGTCGCCGCCTCGCCGCTGACCCGCTCGTCGCACCACGCCGACCGCGATTTCGCCGAATTGCGCGCCGCGCGCGCCGCAGGGTAGGGGAAAGGGAATGCCCACTCATGCCGAAAAGCGCCATCTGCCCTATACGCCGGAGCAGATGTTCGGCCTCGTCGCCGATGTCGAGCGCTATCCCGAGTTTCTGCCCTGGTGCGCCGCCGCCCGCATCCGCAGGCGCGTCGGCGACGTCTTCTTCGCCGACTTGACCATCGGCTTCAAGGGCGTGCGCGAGCGCTATACGTCGAAGGTGACGCTGGATCCGGCCGGCCACCGCATCGACGTCGTCTATACCGACGGCCCGTTCCACTACCTCAACAATCACTGGCTGTTCGAGCCGGCGTCGGATGGCGGCACCGTCATCGACTTCTTCGTCGACTTCGAATTCCGCTCGCGCATCCTGCAGGCGCTGATCGGCCGGCTGTTCAACGAGGCCACCCGGCTGATGGTGCACGCCTTCGAGAAGCGTGCCCGCCAATGCTTCGGCGTCGACGGCAGGATGGCCCCGCGAACCACGTGACGGTCAGAACCTCACCGGCACCGCCTTCTTGGTGGGTCGCGCCGCCGGGGCGTGGGCTGCCGCCGCCCGGGAGGCCAGGCCGCCGACGTGGAAGAAGCCCATCAAGCGGTTCAGTTCGCGCGACTGTTCCTCAAGCGAGTGGGCGGCGGCGGTGGATTCCTCCACCAGCGCGGCGTTCTGCTGGGTCATCTCGTCCATCTGGGTGACGGCGGCATTGACCTGGTCGATGCCCGACGCCTGCTCGGCCGAGGCCGCGGCGATTTCGCCGACGATGTCGGCCACCCGCTTCACCGAGCCCAGGATCTCGTCCAGGGTGTTGCCGGCCTTCTTGACCAGGTCGGCGCCGGTGCGGACTTCCCCGGTGCTTTCGCTGATCAGGCCCTTGATCTCCTTCGACGCCTGGGCGCTGCGCTGGGCCAAGTTGCGGACCTCCTGCGCCACCACGGCGAAGCCCTTGCCGGCGTCTCCCGCCCGCGCCGCCTCGACCGCGGCGTTCAGGGCCAGCAGGTTGGTCTGGAAGGCGATCTCGTCGATCATGCCGACGATGTCGCCGATCTTCTGGCTCGACGATTCGATGCGGTTCATCGCGGCGATGGCGTTGGTGACCACTTCGCCACCGCCGGCCGCCACTTCGCGCGCGCCGGCCGCCAGCTGGTTGGCCTGCTGGGCGTTCCCGGCGTTGTTGCGCACGGTCGCGGCCAGTTCCTCCATCGAGGCGGCGGTTTCTTCCAGCGCGCTGGCCTGCTGCTCCGAGCGCTCGGACAGGTCCTGCGAGCCGGCAGCAACTTCGGATGCGGCCGAGCCGATCTGGCCGGCGGCGGCGTTGATGTTGGTGACGATCTCGAACAGCTTCTCGGCGGTCTGGTTGACGTCGCCCTTCAGTTGGCCGAAAACGCCGCCATACGTGTTGACGATGCGCTGGGTGAGGTCGCCCCGCGCCACCGCGCTGAGCACCCCGGCGACGTCCCTCAACGCCACCCCGGTGAGATTGACCAGATTGTTGACCCCCTCGCACAGGTTGAGCAGGAACCCGGTTTTGCCGGCCAGGTCGATGCGGCGGTCGAGGTCGCCGCCGCTCGCGGCCTTGGCCACCTCGGCGACCTCGGCGACAATGGCTGCCTCGCGCCGGCGCTGCTCCTCCTCGGCCTTGCGGGTGGCCTCCTCGGCGGCCTTCTGCTCGGCCTCCATGCGCTGCTTGTCGATGCCGTTCTGCTTGAACACCTGTACCGCCTTGGCCATTTCGCCGATCTCGTCGGTGCGCTCCAGCGCCGGGATCTCGGTATCCAGCCGGCCGTCGGCCAGCCGGCCCATGGCGCCGGTCATCGCCGCGATCGGGCCGAGGATGGAACGGGCGATCAGCCAGGCGCTGGCGAGGCCGAGCACCATCGCCACGATCGAAATCGTGCTGTCCAGGCTGAACTGGGTGCTGACGGTGGTTTGGGCGTCGGCCTTGACCTGATTGAGGTAGCCGACCTGCGACGCCACGTTCTTGGCCGCCGAGTCGGAAATGGATGCGGCCAGCGCCGCGTTTTCCTTGGAGACCAGGCGATCGATCTCGAACGTCGCGGTGGCGACTTCGGCGAAGGCCGCGCCATAGGCGGGAAGCTGCTGAAGCACGGCCTCGGTAGTCCGGCGTCGCCCCGGGTCCTTTTCGTGGGCGAGCTGCTCCTTCATCGCCACCTCCGCCCTGGCGAGCTGGTCCTTGACTTCGTCGGCCAGCTTGGCCGAGGGGACGGCGACGAAGCGGTTGGCGTTCAGGCGGGCCAGCAGGAATTGCTCCTGCGCCTTGCCGATGTAGCTGGCATTCTCGAAATCCTTGATCGCCACGGTGGCGTCGAGCATGCCGGTGATCTGTTCGCGCATGGCTTTGCCAAGCGGGAACAGCGTTTCGTTGAACATGTTTTCGCGCTTTTCCTGCACTTGCGCGATCCGCTCGAAATTCGCCGCGTATTGTTCGAAGGCATGCTGGGCAGCCTGAAGCAACGCCTTCCGTTCGGGATCATGGGTGGCGGCGATCGCCTCGGGCAGCTCCTTCTTGAGATCGGCAACGAGTTCCCGGACGCGGTCGAGCGATTTGACGTCGCCATTGGAGCCGGTGAAGACCAGGACGTTGCGGCGCAGGCCGGTGAACTTGCGGTCGATCTGCTGGACCGATGTCGCCAGGCCGGCGACGCGCGCCAATTCGTTCACCTGGGTATCGAGCTTGCCGAACCCGGCCAGGGCCATCGCGGCGACGCCGGCGAGAAACGCCAGGATCAGCAGGAAGCCGCCCCAGATGCGGGCTTTGACGGTAAGAGCCATGGCTTGGATATCCTTGCGGTCAGGCGGCAAGCACGGAGGCTGCCAGGATGTCGGTGTCGAGAAGCTTGTCGAGGTCGAGCAGGACGACCATCCGCCCTTCCACCGTGACAAGTCCGGCCAGGAAGGCCGCACCGCCGCACTCGGTCTCGGGGACCGGCTGGATCGCGGTAGCGGTAACGCTGACGATGTCGACCACGGCGTCGGCCAACAGCCCGACCATCATGGCGCCGATCGCCACGACGATGATGACGTGGGTGGACGTCGCCTCGGTCAAGCCGTGGTGGAAGCGGGCGCGCAAATCGACGATCGGCACGATGGTGCCGCGCAGATCGATGACGCCGCGCATGTGCTCCGGCGCCTCGGGCAGCGAGGTCGTCGGCGTCCACCCCTTGATTTCCCGGATGGACATGATGTCGACGCCGTATTCCTCGGCGGCGACGGTAAATGTGATGAACTGGCGATCATCACCTGCCATATGCCCCCCATTACCAAAGTTATAATTATTGCTTGCTTGCGTGCCAAGCATACTACAGCTTCATTCGGGCATTTAGATAAAATTTCGATAAATAGCGGGTTCGCGATCTATTTGATCGCGATCAGGGGGGCGCGGTATTTCGCGGCGGGGCAGGGCGGCAGGCGATGAAGATTGTCACCCCGGCGCGAAACCCGTGGTTTCACCCGCCCGTCCCGACCCGGTACAGGTTGTAGCGCTCGGTGCGGAATCCCTCGCGTTCCGCCACCACCTCGCGGACCAGCACGGCCGATCCGAACACCTGCCGTAGTTCAGCCAGCTTGTCGCCCTCGCCCAGATACAGTCCGTGCATGGTCCGGAAGTCGAGATCGGAATCCCACCGGCTGTACTCGCTGAAGCGCGATTCGGTCGGGATGGCGACGCGCGGGTGGCCGCTCAAATAGAACCGCAGCAGCGAGGCGCGTTGCAGGTGGTCGGCAAAGATGGAATCGCCTGGCCGGCGCAGTTCCTCGACGGCGATGGCGGCGGTCTCGGGGCCGTGCAGGCGGTTGTGGGGATTGAGCTTGCCCGACAGGCCGAATGCCAGCGGCCACTTGATCAGCGCCGACACCAGCAGCGCCACCGCCGCCGCGGCGATTGCGGTGCGCCTGAGATTGCGCGCGACGATGAAGTCGGCGACCAGCGGCACCGCGGTGACGATGGCGGGGGCACCCCAGTTCAGCTGGATTTTGGCGAACAGCGCCTTGTAGAGCAGGAATACCGCCGGCAGCAGGAAGCAGGCCATCAGGAACGTCCGGCGGTCGTCCCGCCACCACTCGCGCCACAGCGCCACCCGGGCGCACAGCAGCAGGAACACCACCGGCGACAGCAGCAGCCCCAGGCCGCCGATGAAATCGGCCGCCGAGCCCCAGCGGATCGCCGTCGCCTCGCCGCCGCCGTGGCGGTATTGGAAGGCGAAGCTTTCGAAGCCGTGGCGCCAGTTCCACCACACCACCGGGGCGAACGCCAGCGCCGCCACCAGCACCGCCGCCCACGTCCGCTTCGAGGCCAACAGGTCGCGCCGGCGCACCAGCACGAAGACGGCGATGGCCGCCGGCAGCAGCACCGCCGTGTATTTCGACGCCATGCCGCAGCCGATGGCCAAGCCGGCGAGCAGGAAGTCGCGCCACAATCCGTCCCCGGCCACCGCGCGCCGGGCGAAATAGGCGCCGGCCGCCCAGAACAGCAGCAACGGCGCGTCGGGCGTCGCCAGGGTGAAGCCGGCCGCCGCCGCCGGCAGCATCACCGCCAGGCCGAGCGCCAGCATTCCGGTGCGGCGGTCGTAGACCTCGGCCGCGATGGCGCCGATGAACCAGGCGGCGCCGGCGGTGCAGGCCACCGCCACCAGCCGCACGGCGAAGACCCCGTCGCCCAGCAGGCCGGTGGTGATGGCGATCAGCACGGCGATGCCGGGGGGATGGTCGTGGTAGCCGGCTTGCAGGGTCTTCGCCCACACCCAGTAATAGGCCTCGTCGCCGGACAGCGGCAGGGTGGTGTTGTAGAGGGATTGCAGCAGGGCGATCAGGACGAGCGCCAGCGCCGCCTGACGCGGCGAGGGAGTCGGCATCGGCCTCATCCCGGCGGCAGCGACCGGCCGGCGGGCACGGCGTCGAGATGCGGGCGCACCCGCGCGAACACCGTGTCGACGCCGATCGCCTGCAGGCAGACATTGTCGGTGCAGGCGGTCTTGCGATGGTTCCAGGCCGAGACGCAGGGGCTGCAATGGAGGCCGGCATAGACCGCCTCGGTCCGGCCCAGCGAGCCGTAGAGGGCCGGCGTCTCCGGCCCGAACAGCACGATGGTCGGCATGCGGGTGACGGCGGCGAAATGGGCCGGGCCGGAATCGTTGGTCACCATCACCAGGCACTGGTGGTACAGGGCGAGCAGGTCCTTGAAATCGACCGCGCCGGCGAAGTTGACGCAGCGGCGGTCGGCCACCTGCGCAGCCAGTTCGCCCAGGCCGTCGCGCTCGCCCGGCGAGCCGGTGAGCAGCACCAGGGCGTCGGCGCGATGGGCCAGGATGCGCCGGATCAGCCCGGCGAAACGATCGCGCTGCCAGCGCCGCTGCGGCAGCAGGTCGCTGGCGTTGGCGTTGACCAGCACGATCGGCTGGGACGGCGTGGCGCCCGCCGTGTCGGCCAGGCGGCGGCGCACCCGGTCGATATCGGCCTCGGCGATCGCCGCCCGCTTCAGCGCCAGCTTCGCCGCGGGGGTGGCGACCTTGGCGAACGGCACCTGTTCGTGCTCGGCGTAGGTGGCCTCGATCAGCGAGAAGAAGTTGCGGGCGATGTGGACATGCGGGTTGTACATCACCCTATGGGTCAGCATCTCGCCGCGGAACAGGCCCTCGTTATGGAAACGGTGGAAGCCGACCACCCGTCCGGCGCCGCTCCAGCCGGCGAGCAGCGCGGTGTAGCGCGAGAACAGCTCGAGGTCGATCACCGTGTCGATCGCCCGTTCCCGCGTCCATTTGAGGAAGCGCAGGGTATCGGCCAGCAGCGGCACCAGGCCGTCCGAGCGGATGCAGAAGATGTTGTCCTCGGGCACCGTGCCCAGCAGGTCGAGGCTGACCTTGTTCTGCTTGAAGATGGCGAAGTGCAGGTTGGCGCCGCGCGCCTTCAATTCCTCCATCGCCGGATCGACGAGGATGGCGCTGCCCATCTCGGACAATTCGATCAGCAGCACGTTGCGCGGAACGGCGGCATGGACGCGCGGCGGCTGGCCGAATTGCATTATCAGGGTCGACAGGGCGCACAGCGGCACCCCGGCCCAGAAATCCACCGCCCGCATGGTGTCGACCTTCAAGCGGGCGGCCGGTTCGGAAGCGGCGCTGGGATTGGAAAGCAAGGGCACCTCGCACGATTACGCCAGCAGGCGGGGCGAGTAATACCCTACTTTCCAGGGCCGGCACCAGACCGATGCAAGCCTTCCCGGCCTAAGCCATGACGCGTTCGGAATCCGCCCGAATGGTCGAGGATGCGTTCCGGTTGATGGCGATCAGCGCCTCGACGTCGTGGTCGGACAGGCCGGTCCGGCCCCTGGCGGAAGAGCTCAGCGAGAAATCGAGGACCCGGCGCGGCAGACGCCAGCCGAAATCACCCGCGGCGCGGCGCACTTTTTCCCACACCAGGGCGTTGGCATCCAGCGCCGCCATGAATTCGGTCGCGGTGTGCGCCTTGCCCAGGCGGTCGGCGATTTCCTCCAGCTTGGTGGCCAGTTTGCAGGCGGTGCCATCTTCGACTTTCGGAGCCGCGGCCTTTGGCATTTTTCATCTCCCGGAATTGATCGTTTCCTCGGGAGACATCATGAAACAGAGTGGCCCCTGGATGAATCATCCAAATGGGTGGGTAACCAATTTTTAATATTTGGGCAGCGGCGCCAGCCGTTGGTCAGGTACGGTCCAGGCGCTCGTTGACCCTCGGCAGCCACAGGGTGGCGAGCAGTTGGGTGACCTCGGCGCGGGCCGCCTGGTGGGACTTGGTCATCTCCATGTCCAGGCCGGCCTGCGACAGGTCCAGCACGGTCAGCCCCCACAGGAACAGGTAGCGGTAGATCACCCGCTCGCCGAACCCGTCGGCGAGGCGAAAGCCCAGCACCTGCTGCATCTTCGGCAGCACCTCGGCCATTCGCAGCTTGTTGCGGTCGGCCAGCGCCGACAGGCGCGACCGGGTCACCACCCAGTCGATGCCCGAACGATGGGCGCGCCGCCGCTCCTGGCGCAGTTCCCACACCAGGCTGGCGTAGACCCCCGCCGATTTCAGCTCCCAGGTCATCGGATCCAGGTGGCCCAGCAGGTCGAGGTCGAGCAGGCTGTCGTTGATCGGCGTTATCAGCGTGTCGGCATGGGTGTGGGCATGGCGGGCGAGCGCCACGTCCGAGCCGGGGCAGTCGATCACCACGAAATTGGCAGCCCCGGCCAGGTCGTCGAGGGCGGCGTCGAACCACTGGCGCTCCTCCTCGTGGGCCTGGCTCTTGGTGTCCTCCTTCGAGCGGGCGACGACGGCCAGCCTGGGCATCGGCAGCGGCACCCGGGTCCGCTGGATCCAGCCCTCGCGATTGGCGATGTAGCGGGCCAGCGACTGCTGCCGGTAGTCGAGATCGAGGCATCCGACCTTGAAACCCATGCGCAGCAGGCCGACCGCCAAATGCATGGCCACCGTGGTCTTGCCCGAGCCTCCCTTTTCATTGCCGACGACGATGATGTGGGCGCCCCGGCCGGTGGTGCGCAGGTCCGACATTTTTTCTCCCCGTGATCGGCGTCATGCTACACTATCCGCTGTTTGGGTCACTCCCTCCTTTGCGCGAGACCGTCCCGTCCATGCCTTCCTCGATTCCGCGAGTGATGGAACCGTTTCCGGAGCTCCTGGGCGACGTGCTGGCGGGTCTGGATTGCGTCCTGTTCCGGCGCGAAATGTCGGCGGCCGGCGAAATCGCCTACGGCTGGATGTCCGACAACGCCCGCGCCGTCTTCGGCTTCGCCCCGGGCGAAATCACCGTCACCAGCCGCGGCGCGCTCAACGCGGTGCACTGGGCCGACCGCGATCCCCATCTCGAAGCCATCCTGCGATCGGCGGCGAGCGGCGAGCACTGCCGGGAAACCTTCCGCATCGTCACCGGCGGCGGCGAGACCCGCTGGCTGAGGGAATCGTCGGCGCCGCGCAAGGCGGCGGACGGCATCGTCGTCTGGGACGGGGCGTGGATGGACGTCTCGCCCGGGATGCGGGCCGAGACCCAGTTCCAGACGGTGATGGACCACGCCGAGGACGTCATCCTCACCCTCGATGCCGGCCGCACCATCGACTGGGCCAACGCCGCGGCGGAACGGCTGTTCGGGTATCCGGACGGCGGCTTGGCCGGCACGGCACTGGCGGTGCTGGCCCCCGATCTCGACGGCGCCGGGGGGTTCGGCAGCCGTGAGACCCTGGCCCGGCGCAGGGACGGCACCCGCTTCCCGTTCGAAATGACGATCTCCGAGGTGCGGGCCGACGGGCGCCTGTCGCTGATCGTCATCGGCCGCGACATCATCCGCCGAAAGATCATTGAGGGAATGCTGGAGGAGACCGAATTGCGCCTGCGCACCATCGCCGCCAACCTGCCCGGGGTGATGTTCCAGCGCGTTCGGGAAAGCGACGGCAATGTTTGGTTCCCCTACGTCTCGGAAGGCATCGAGGAGATCCTCGGGCGGCGGCCGCGGGAGATCGTCGACGATCCGGCGCTGTTCACCGACGCCACGCTGCCGCTCGACCGCGAGCGGCGCGACGCGGCGATGAAGGTCTCGGCCAGTACCATGCTGCCGCTCCGCGAGGACATCCGGGTGGTCGGAATCGGGGGACGGACGCGCTGGCTGCGCGGCCAATCACGGCCGCGCCGGCGCGATGACGCCATCATGTGGGACGGCATCCTGCTCGACGTCACCGAGGAGATCGAGGACCGCATCAAGGCCGAGGCCGCGGTGCGCCAGAGCGAGGAACGCTTGCGCCTGGCCTTCGCGGCGGCGTCGCTGGGCATCGTGGTGGTGGCGCTGGACGGCACGATCCAGCAATGCAACCCGGCGTTCCGCGCCATCTGCGGCGCCGGCGACAAGCCGCTGGAAGGGACCAGCTTGTTCGCCTATGTCGAGCGCGACGTCCTGCCCGCGTCCGAGCGCATCGGCCAGGGCACCTTCCGCCTCGACTACACGCCGCACCTGGCCGACGGCGTCGAGCGCCACTGGCGGATCACCGGAACCCGCTTCGCCGCCACGCCCGAGGCGCTGGCGCCGTCGCTGCTGGTGCTGATCGAGGACATCACCGACGCCTCGCGCGCCGCCGCCGAGCGCCGCCAGCTGGAACTGGCGCTGCAGGACGGCCAGAAGCTCGAGGCGCTGGGCCGGCTGGCGGGCGGCGTCGCCCATGAACTCAACAACATGCTGGGCCCGATCCTGATGGGCGCCGAGATGATGGAACGCGGGGCCGGCCTCGACGCGCGCAACCGCGAGCGCTGCGCCCGCATCATCGAGGCGGCCAAGCACGGCCGCGACATCGTCCGCAACGTCCTGGGCTATTGCCGCAAGGAGAGCCGGACGCTGTCGCGATTCGATCTGGTGCCGGTCTTCCATCAGTTCGCCGCGCTGGCGGTTTCCGTGCTCCCCTCCAGCGTCAGCGTCCAGGCGCGGGCCGAACTGGAGACCGCCGCCATCCTGGGCGAGGCCGGCCAGATTCAGCAGGTCCTGCTGAACCTGGCCAACAACGCCCGCGATGCCATGGCCGGGCAGGGCACGCTGACGCTGACCCTGCGGCCGCTGGCGCCGTACGAGATGCAGTTCCGCCGCTCGGGGCTGATGCGCGCGACCGATGCGGGCCTGCCGCATCCGTTCACCCGCCTCGACCCGGACCGGGCACATGTCGAACTGCGGGTGGCCGACACCGGCTGCGGCATGCGGGCGGAGACCGCGGGCAAGATTTTCGATCCCTTCTTCACCACCAAGCCGGTCGGCCAGGGGACCGGGCTGGGCCTGTCGGTGGTGCAGGGCATCATCAAGGGGATGGGCGGGGCCATCGCCGTGGAAAGCGTCCCCGGCCAAGGCACCGCCTTTCGCATCGCCTTGCCGCGGGTCGGCTAGAACCGCTCCATTCCCAGCCCAGCCACCGAGATCTCGGGCTTGCGGCCCGACACCAGGTCGGCGATCACCCGGCCCGAGCCGCACGACATGGTCCAGCCCAGGGTGCCGTGTCCGGTGTTCAGCCATAGATTCTTCAACGGCGTGGCCCCCAGCACCGGCACGCTGTCGGGGGTGACCGGGCGCAGGCCGGCCCACGGCTCGGCCTGGGACCAGTCGCCGCCGTCGGGGAACAGGGTGCGCGCCCGCTCCAGGATTACCCGCCAGCGCAATTCCACCAGGGTCGGGTCCCAGCCGGCCATCTCGGCGGTTCCGGCCACCCGCAGGCGGTCGCCCAGGCGCGAGAACACCATCTTGTGCTCGTCGTCGGTGATCGATACCTGAGGGGCGCCGGCATGGCCCGCAATCGGAACGGTGATCGAATAGCCCTTGGCCGGGACGATCGGCAGGTTGAGCCCCAGCGGGCGCAGTAGCAGCGGGCTCCAGCAGCCCATCGCCACCACATAGGCATCGGCGGTCAGCCGGCCGCGGTCGGTGAGCACGGCGGCGATGCGGTCGCCGTCCTTCTCCAGCCCGTCCACCCGGGTGCAGGTGACGAATTCCACCCCGCGCCGCTCGCTCGCCAGCGCCGCCAGACGCTGGGTGAACTTGTGGGCGTCGCCGCTCTCGTCCTCGGGGGTGTGGATGCCGCCGGCCAGGCAATGCCGCGCCGCAGCCAGGGCCGGCTCGATCGCCACGCATTGCTCGGGAGTCTGCACCCGGCGATCGAGGCCGTGCCGCCGCATCACCGCGGCGGCGGCGCAGGCATGGGCGAATTCCTTGGGATCGCGGTAGACGTGGAGGATGCCGGCGGTGCGCTGGTCGTATTCCAGTCCGGTGGCGGCGCGCAGTTCCTGCAGGCAGCGGCGCGAATAGAGGGCGACGCGGAGCGTGCGCTCGGTGTTGATCCTGGCACGCCATGGCGTGCAATTGACCAGGAAGCGCAGGCCCCAGGCCCACAGCGCCGGGTCCCAGCGGCGCCAGCGGAAAATCAGCGGAGCGTCCTCGCGCCCCAGCCATTTCAGCATGTTGGGTAGCACCGAGGGGTTGGCCCACGGCTCGGCGTGGCAGGCCGAGATCTGGCCGCCGTTGGCGAAGCTGGTTTCCAGTCCGGCACCCTCGCGCCGCTCGACCACCGTAACCTGGTGGCCGGCTTCGGCCAGGTACCAGGCGGCGGCGGTTCCCACCACGCCGGCTCCGACAACGATGACCTTCACGGCATTCCTCCGCTTCCCGATGCATGTCGTAGCGCAATGGCGGAGGGGCGGCAATCCCCCCGCCGCGAGGACCGGGTTGCATTCCCGCACAGGCGCGTTACGCTTGAAGGCGAAAGGGAGTGGCCGATGGGTCTCGACGTCCTCTCCGTTGCCAAGATGTACCAGGCCGACCGGCTGGCGATCGCCGGCGGTGTTCCCGGCGAGCGCCTGATGGAGGCCGCCGGCTGGGCGGTGGCGCGCGAGGTGTGGCGGCGCTTCCCGCCCTGCCGGGTGGTGGTGCTGTGCGGGCCCGGCAACAATGGCGGCGACGGCTTCGTCGCGGCGCGCCTGCTGCAGGCCCGGCATTACCCCGTCCGCCTGGCGCTGATGGGCGAGGCGAAGGCGCTGTCGGGCGACGCAGCCCTGATGGCAGGGCGCTGGAAGGGCAAGGTGGCGCCGCTTGCCCCGGCGGTGCTGGATGGTGCGGGCGTGGTGATCGACGCCCTGTTCGGCGCCGGCCTGGTCCGCCCGCTCTCGGGCGGCGCCGCCGAGATGGTGGCGGAAATCGGCCGTCGCGGCCTGCCGGTGGTGGCGGTCGACGTGCCGTCGGGCGTGGACGGCGACACCGGCGCCATCCTCGGAACCGCGCCCGATGCCGTCGCCACGGTCACCTTCTTCCGCAAGAAGCCCGGCCATCTGCTGCTGCCCGGGCGGCTGAAATGCGGCGCGGTGGTGGTGGCCGACATCGGCATCCCCGATTCGGTGCTGCCGGCGGTGGCCCCCGACGTGTTCGAGAACGCGCCCGCCCTGTGGCTGGACCGGTTTCCGCGGCCTCGTCCCGAGGGGCACAAATATTCCCGCGGCCACGTCCTGGTGGCGGGCGGCGGCGAGATGACCGGCGCGGCGCGGCTGGCGGCGCGGGCGGCACGCAGGATCGGCGCCGGCTTGGTGACCATAGCGGCGCCCGACGCGGCGCTGGCGGTCTATCGCGCCGGCGATCCCGGCACCATCGTCCAGTCGCTCGGCCGCTTCGAGGCGATGCTGGCCGATCCGCGCCACAACGCCGTGCTGGTCGGGCCGGGCGCCGGCGGGGACGACGAGACCCGCCGGCTGGTCCGCGCCGCCCTGGCCGCGGGGCGGTCCTGCGTGCTGGACGCCGGCGCCCTGACCGCCTTCGCCGGCACGGCCGAGGATCTGTTCTCCGGCCTCTCGGACAAGGCGCTGCTCACCCCGCACGACGGCGAATTGGCGCGCCTGTTCGGCCCGCTGCCGGGCAGCCGGCTGGAGCGGGCGCGGGCGGCGGCGGCGCGGTGCAAGGCGGTGGTGCTGCTGAAGGGGGCCGACACCGTCATCGCCCATCCCGACGGGCGGGCGGCGATCAACGCCAACGCGCCGCCCTGGCTGGCCACCGCCGGCGCCGGCGACGTGCTGGCGGGCATGGCGGCGGGGCTGCTGGCCCAGGGAATGGACTGTTTTTACGCGGCGGCGGCTGCCGTCTGGCTGCACGGCGCCGCCGCGACCCTGGTGGGGCCGGGGCTGATCGCGGAGGATCTGGGCGAGACCCTGCCGCAGTTGCTGAAAGGACTGCAATAATGAACAACCGCATGGAAGACGGGATCACCGCCACTCAGGCCATGGGCAGCAATTTGCTCGCCCGCATCAGGCGGCTGAAAACCTTGTGGCGCGACATCGCAGGGTCGTCCCGGGATTCCGGCGTGCTCGCCCTGGCGGCCAACCTCCCCGACGAAGACATCGTCCGCCTGCGCGACCAGTTGAACGACTGCCTGACCGCCAAGGGCGGCGAGGTTTCCTCTCGCGTCCGCGCCGCCGCGCTGGGGCGCGAGTACCTGTCGCTCAATCCCGCCGGGCGCAAGCGCTTCCTGGCCCTGCTGGCGCGCGAGTTCGGCCCCGATCGCGCCGCCGTCGATTCCGCCGCCGCCCAGCTGGAGGTGGCCGCCGACGACAAGCAGCGCCTGGCCGCCGAACGCGCCTTGCGGGCCGCGCTGGAGCCGCCGCGGCTCCGGCTGCTGACCCAGTTCAACGGCCTGCCGGAGGGGGTCAAGTTCCTGGTCGACCTGCGCGCCGAGATGCTGAATGTGGTGGGCGACGATCCGGCCCTGGCTGCCATGGAGGGCGATCTCAAGGGGCTGCTGGCGGCGTGGTTCGACGTCGGCTTCCTCGAACTGGCCCGCATCTCGTGGCGGTCGCCGGCCAACATCCTGGAAAAGATCATGGCCTACGAGGCGGTGCACGCCATCCAGGGCTGGGACGATCTGAAGAACCGCCTGGACGACGCCGATCGCCGCCTCTACGCCTTCTTCCATCCGCGCATGCCCGACGAGCCGCTGATCTTCGTCGAGGTGGCGCTGACCCGCGGCATCGCCGGCGACATCCACGAATTGCTCGATCCCCATGCGCCGGTGGGCAACGCCGCCGGTGCCGACACCGCCATCTTTTATTCCATCAACAACGCCCAGAAGGGGCTGGCCGGCATCAGCTTCGGCAACTTCCTGATCAAGCGGGTGGTCGAGGAGCTGTCACGCGAATTCGAACGGGTCAAGGTGTTCTCGACCCTGTCGCCAATTCCCGGGTTCCGGTCCTGGCTCGACCAGCGCTTTGCCGAGGGCGGCGCCGGCCTGCTGACCGTCGCCGAGACCAAGGCCTTGTCCCAGATCGGCAAGCGGCTGGGGGCCGACCGCAGCTTCAAGGCGTTGCTGGCCGAGCCCAACTGGCACGCCGAGCCGCAGATGTCCGAGGTGATGAAAGGCCCGCTGACCCGGCTGGCCGCCCGCTACCTGGTCAACGAGAAGCGCGGCAAGGGGCGCGCGGTCGACCCCGTCGCCCATTTCCACCTGTCCAACGGAGCCCGGGTCGAACGCCTCAACTGGCTGGCCGACACCAGCCCCAAGGGGCTGGCGCAGTCGTGCGGGCTGATGGTCAACTACCTCTACAAGCTCGACGCCATCGAGGCCAACCACGAATCATACAGCGGTGCCGGCAAGGTTTCGACGTCCAGCGACATCAAGGCCTTGCTGAAGGTCTGAGGGGGGCGCGTCCCGTCGGGCCTTGATCACTTCGTACGATCCCATCACCGCCATGTTGACGATGTCGGAGACGGTGGCGTTCATCGCCACGATCTGCGCCTCGTGCGCCAGGCCCATCAGGATCGGTCCCATCACGGTGGCCCCGCCGAGCTTCTGCACCAGTTTGGCGGCGATCGAGGCGGAGCGCAGGGTGGGCATGACCAGCACGTTCGCCGGCGCCGACAGGCGGCAGAACGGATAATGCCCCAGCAAATCCGCGTCGAGCGCCACGTCCGGGGCCATCTCGCCGTCGAATTCGAAGTTGGGCGCCTGGGCGTCGAGCAGGGCCATCGCCGCGCGCACCTGGTCGTTGAGGGCGGTCAGCGGGTTGCCGAAGGTGGCGTGCGACAGGAAGGCGATGCGCGGCTCATGGCCCATGCGCCGGGCCATCGCCGCCGATTGCGCCGCGATGTGGGCGAGCTGGTCGGCGTTCGGGTGCTCGTTCACCACGGTGTCGGCCAGCAGCACGGTGCGGCCGCGCACCAGGACGATGCTCAGCCCGAACACGATCTCGTTGGGCGAGGGGTCGATGACCTGGCAAATCTCCTCGAACGAGTGGTGATAGCTGCGGGTCAGGCCGGTGACCATCACGTCGGCATCGCCGTTGGCCACCATCATGGCGCCGAAGATGTTGCGGTTCTGGTTGATGCGGCGCTGGCAGTCGCGCTGCAGCACGCCCTTGCGCTGGAGCCTGGCGTAAAGCTGCTCGGTGTAGCGCTTGGTGTTGCGGCTGAGCTTGGCGTTGCAGATTTCGAGGTCTCCGGCCTTGTCCATCCCCAGCTTCCTGAGGACGTCGCGCACCACGCCTTCGCGGCCGACCAGCACCGGATTGCCGAGGCCGGCGTTGCGGAAGGCGATCGCGGCGCGGATGCTCCGCTCCTCCTCGCCCTCGGCGAAGACCACCCGCTGCGGCTGTTGCGCCACCGTGCCGTAGATGCCCTGCAGGCTGGCGGCGGTGGGATCGAGGCGGGCGCTGAGCTGGCGCTTGTACACCGCCATGTCGGCGATGGGCTTGCGGGCGACCCCCGAATCCATGGCCGCCTGGGCCACCGACGAGGAAATCGCCGTCACCAGGCGGGGATCGAACGGCACCGGGATGATGTATTCGGGGCCGTAGCGCAGCCTGCGGCCGGAATAGGCGGCGGCCACCTCGTCGGGCACGTCTTCGCGGGCCAGCTTGGCGATGGCGTAGGCGGCGGCGACCTTCATGTCCTCGTTGATGGTGCGCGCCCGCACGTCGAGGGCGCCGCGGAAGATGTAGGGGAACCCCAGCACGTTGTTGACCTGGTTCGGGTAGTCCGAGCGGCCGGTGGCGATGATGGCGTCGGGACGCACCGACTTGACCTCGGCGGGGGTGATTTCAGGGTCGGGGTTGGCCATGGCGAAGATGATCGGCTTCGGCGCCATGGTCGCCACCATCTCGGCCGTCACCGCGCCCTTGATCGACAGGCCGAGGAAGACGTCGGCCCCCACCAGCGCCTCGGCCAGGGTGCGCGCCTTGGTGTCGACGGCGTGGGCCGCCTTCCATTGGTTCATGCCTTCGGTGCGGCCGGTGTAGAGGGTGCCCTTGGTGTCGCACATGATGACGTTTTCGGGGCGGATGCCGACCGATTCGACCAGGTTGGTGCAGGCGATTGCGGCGGCGCCGGCGCCGTTGACCACCACCCGGGCGGTCTTGATGTCGCGGCCGGTCAGGTCGAGCGCGTTGATCAGCCCGGCGGCGGTGATGATCGCGGTGCCGTGCTGGTCGTCGTGAAATACCGGGATGTCCATCATGTCGCGCAAGCGCTGCTCGATGATGAAGCACTCGGGCGCCTTGATGTCTTCCAGGTTGATGCCGCCGAAGCTGGGGCCGAGGAAGCTGACGCAGTTGATGAATTCCTCGACGTCGCGGGTGTCGACTTCCAGGTCGATGCAATCGACGTCGGCGAAGCGCTTGAACAGGACTGCCTTGCCCTCCATCACCGGCTTGCCGGCCAGCGCTCCGAGGTCGCCGAGGCCGAGCACGGCGGTGCCGTTCGAAATCACCGCCACCAGGTTGCCCTTCGACGTGTAGTCGTAGGCGGCTTCGGGGTTTGCGTGGATGGCCCGGCACGGCCCGGCGACGCCCGGCGAATAGGCCAGAGCCAAGTCGTGCTGCGTGTGCATCGGTTTCGAGGCGATGATCTCGATCTTGCCCGGCCTGCCGCCGGCATGCATAAGCAGCGATTCGGCTTCATAGTCGTGAGCGTTCGGCTTATGCGGGTTCGCCATGTCGAGCCTTTACGGATATAGGGAAGCGGGCGTCGCTAAGATAGCGCCGCTGCGGGATGCTCGGCAATGGGCGTTGCGCTCCCTCTCCCGCGAGGGCGGGAGAGGGTTTCAAACGATGGACTCAGTGCAGGCGTTCGGATAGCCGCCGATTGGTGGCGGCGATGCCGGTCCACAGCACGTCCAGCATGGCGCTATCGCCGGCTTCCGGGTGGAACTGCACGAAGGCGGCGACCAGGTCGTCCGCCTCGCGGGTGTCGAAGGCGGTGGCACCGATCTCGCGGCCCCGCTGATAGGCACGATCACGAAATTCCATACCGCACCTCCACACTAGACGTTGGTACATCACCATCATGTGGGGTGGGCGCCGGAACTCGGCCACGCAAAATCCGCATGGCCGTCCCGTCGCTCAGACTCCGCGCACCTCCACCAGGAACTTCTCGACCTGGCGCTCGAGGGTGGTGGAACTGCCGGTCAGCGTGGTCGCCGCGGTGAGCACCTCGCGTGCGGCGCTGCCGGTGTGGGCGGCGGCGGCGGAGACCCGGGCGATGGTGCCGGTCACCTCCTGGGTGCCCATGGCGGCCTGCTGAACGTTGCGGGCGATCTCCTGGGTGGCGGCGCCCTGTTCCTCGACGGCGCCGGCGATGGCGGAGGCGATGTCGTTGATCTGGCCGATGGTCTTGGCGATGCCGCCGATGGCGCCGACGGCGTCGCGGGTGGCGCTTTGCACTGCGGAAATCTGCGCGGCGATCTCCTCGGTGGCCTTGGCGGTCTGGTTGGCCAGGCTTTTCACCTCGTTGGCGACCACGGCGAAGCCCTTGCCGGCATCGCCGGCACGGGCCGCCTCGATGGTGGCGTTCAGGGCCAGGAGATTGGTCTGGGCGGCGATGTCGTTGATCAGCTTGACCACCTCGCCGATCTTGTTGGCGGCGGCCGCCAGGCTTTGGACCATGCGGTTGGTGCGGTCGGCTTCGTCCATGGCGCCGGCGGCGATGCGGGCGGAATCGGCGACCTGGCGGCTGATCTCCGAGATCGAGGAACTCAGTTCCTCGGCGGCGGCGGCGACCGTCTGGATGTTGGTGGTGGCTTCCTCGGCGGCGGCGGCGACCGTCGTCGACTGCATCGAGGTTTCCTCGGCATTGCCCGACATGGTGCGGGCGGCATTCTCCATCTGGCCGGCGGCGGAGGATACGGCGGCGACCACGCCCTTCACGTCGCGCTCGAAGGAATCCGCCTTGGAGCCCAGTTCGCGGGCGATGATCGCGTGGGTATTGGTCTCGATGTACACCGAGGTCGCCAGATCCATGTCGAGGAACGCCGCCTTGTTGATCGCGGCCAGCACCTGGGCCAGGCGCTCCGGCTTCTTGCGGTAGACCTGGCAGGCCAGGGCGAACACCTGGTTGAGGACGAAGCAGTAGCCGGCGGTGTACCAGCGCGGCTCCAGGCCGATGCGCTGATGGGTGCGGCCGATTTCGGTGACCTGGGCGAAATAGCGGTCGTCCAGGTTGCCCATGAAGACGCTGTCCAGCCAGTGCTGGCGCTGCAATTGGCGAGCCCGCTTCATCGTCTCGGGGTTGGAAAACTTGCCGGCGGTCGCCGGGGTGTTCTGCACATGGCGGTAAAAGGAATCGAGCACGCCGTCGAGCTTGGGCGCCAGGACGTCGCGGAACTCGCGCAGCGTCCGCTTGGTGTCCTCGTCGATGAGAAGGAATGCGGTGCGGCCCGCCCGGTCGAAATCCATGGTGCCCAGTCCTTTCATTATAGCAATGCGAACACAGTGCACCTTCCGCGAACGCTTCGCAACGTCCGGAAGCGTTGATTCCGCACTGGGCATAATATGTATCTATGGATGGATCGCCGTCCGCCAAAATCATCCTGGCGCCGGGTGTGATTCGCGTTCACAAGGCGAACCGGGCGGCAACGCGTCGGGTGCGAGAAGCGCTGTATCGGCGCCCGCGACTATGATATAGACACCGCTTCCGGCGGCCGGCCCCATGGGGCGGCGGCCTTCTGCGGCTGTGGCGGAACTGGTAGACGCATCTGGTTTAGGTCCAGACGCCTTCGGGCGTGGGGGTTCAAATCCCTCCAGCCGCACCAGGCTGGCGCCCGCCGGAGCGTCACCACTTCGACCCCATTATCGGACGGCGAAAGACTTATGCAGGTAACCGACATCGATACCAACGGCCTGAGGCGCGAACTGAAGGTCGTCATCCCCGCCGGACAGCTTGAGGAACGCGTGAGCGCGCGCCTGGCGGAAATCGCGCACACCATCCGTATCCCCGGCTTCCGGCCCGGCAAGGTCCCGGTCAAGCTGGTGCGGCAGAAATACGGGGCCGCGGTGCGCGGCGAGGTGATGGAGGAGGCGGTCAACGACGCAACCCAGGCCGCCCTCGCCGAAAAGGGCCTGCGCCCGGCGCTGCAGCCGAAGGTCGACGTCACCAGCCAGGCGGAAGGGGCGGACGTCGAGTTCACCCTGGTGGTCGAGACCATGCCCGAGGTCGTGCCCATGGACTTCTCCACCATCGCGCTGGAGCGCGAGAAGGCGGAGGTGCCCGAGGAGGAGGTCGAGACCGCGCTGAATGAAATCGCCGCGGAACGCGGCCCGGTCGAGGCGGTGACCCGCGCCGCCATCAGCGGCGACGTGGTGGTGATCGACTTCGTCGGTCGCCAGGGCGGGGCCGCCTTCGACGGTGGGTCGGCCGAGAATTACGAATTGAAGCTGGGCAGCGGCTCGTTCATCCCCGGGTTCGAGGAGCAGTTGATCGGTTCCGCGGCCGGCGACATCCTCCAGGTCAAGGTGACCTTCCCCGAGGCCTACGGCAACGAGGCGCTGGCGGGCAAGCCGGCCGAGTTCGACGTCACCCTGCGGGAAGTCAAGGCTTCCACCGTGCTGGAGATCGACGACGAACTGGCCAAAGGGCTGGGGTTGGATTCGCTCGACGCGCTGAAACAGGCGGTGCGCGACGAAATCGGCCGCGACCTGAACCAGCTGGCGCGTCTCAAGTTGAAGCGCGCCCTCCTTGACGTGCTGGCGGCCAATCACGATTTCCCGGTTCCGGAGACCATGGTCGACGGCGAATTCGACACGGTCTGGAAGCAGATCGAGGAGGAGCGCGCCGCCGGCCGCTCCGACCCCGCCGATGCCGGCAAGAGCGAGGAGGACCTGAAGCAGGAATACCGGGCACTGGCCCAGCGCCGCGTGCGCCTGGGCCTGCTGCTGGGCGAGGTGGGCCGCATCAACAACATCACCATCAGCCAGGAGGATACCAACCGGGCGCTGATGAACGAGGCGCGGCGCTTCCCCGGGCAGGAGCACATGGTGTTCCAGTACTACCGCAACAATCCCGAGGCACTGGAAGCCCTGCGCGCGCCGCTGTACGAGGAAAAGGTCGTCGACTTCGTCCTCGAACTGGCCAAGGTGACGGACAAGGAGGTCTCGGTGGCCCAGTTGCGCCGCGATCCCGACGAGGCCGAGGGGGCCGACGAGGCCGATGCCAAGCCGAATAAGCGCGCGGCCAAGAAGAAGGCGGACGAGTAGGGCGGTGGCGCTCCCCGGCGGCACTCAACATAAAGGACGGACCATGCGAGAGAGAGATCCTATCGACCTCTACATGAATACCCTGGTGCCGATGGTGGTCGAACAGACCAACCGGGGCGAACGCTCCTACGACATCTATTCGCGCCTGTTGAAGGAGCGCATCGTCTTTCTCACCGGCCAGGTCTTCGACGAGGTGTCGAGCCTGATCTGCGCCCAGTTCCTGTACCTCGAATCGGAAAACCCGTCGAAGGACATCGCCTTCTACATCAATTCGCCGGGGGGGGTGGTGACGTCGGGCCTGGCGATCTACGACACCATGCAGTACATCCGGCCAAAGGTATCGACCGTGTGCATCGGCCAGGCGGCGTCGATGGGGTCGCTGCTGCTGGCGGCGGGGGCCAAGGACAAGCGCTTCGCCCTGCCCAACGCCCGGATCATGGTGCACCAGCCGTCTGGCGGATTCCAGGGCCAGGCCACCGACATCGAGATCCACGCCCGCGAGATCCTGTCGCTGCGGGCGCGGCTGAACGATATCTACGTCACCCACACCGGCCAGCCGCTCGAGGTGATCGAGCGGGCGATGGAGCGCGACAAGTTCCTCAGCGGGGCGGAGGCCAAGGAATTCGGCCTGGTCGACGAGGTGGTGGCCAGCCGGCCGCCGGCCGAGCCGGAAACGGCGGAAGCTTAAGATCGGGGACCAATTCGGATGCAGGGCGGGCCTTCGTGCCCGCCCTGCTGATTCCGGCCCCCTCATGCGCGGGCGCGAGGCGGGGAATTTCGTTGTCTGCCGCCGCCTGCTAAGGCTAACATGGTTCGTATTTCGGCCGCGTTACCCGATGGAGTTTCGATGACCAAGTCCACGAGCGGCGATTCAAAGAACACCCTCTACTGTTCGTTCTGTGGGAAGAGCCAGCATGAGGTGCGCAAGCTGATCGCCGGGCCGACCGTGTTCATCTGCGATGAATGCGTCGAGCTGTGCATGGACATCATCCGTGAGGAGCACAAGACCCATCTTGTGCGCTCGCGCGATGGCGTGCCGACGCCGAAGGATATCCGCGCCGTCCTGGACGATTACGTCATCGGCCAGGACCATGCCAAGAAGGTGCTGTCGGTGGCCGTGCACAACCACTACAAGCGCCTCCAGCACGGCACCAAGAACAACGACCTCGAGATCGCCAAGTCGAACATCCTGCTGGTCGGCCCGACCGGGTGCGGCAAGACCCTGCTGGCCCAGACGCTGGCCCGCATCCTCGACGTGCCCTTCACCATGGCCGACGCCACCACGCTGACCGAGGCCGGCTATGTCGGCGAGGATGTCGAGAACATCATCCTCAAGCTGCTGCAATCGGCCGAGTACAATGTCGAGCGGGCTCAGCGCGGCATCGTCTATATCGACGAGGTCGACAAGATCAGCCGCAAGTCCGACAACCCGTCGATCACCCGCGACGTCTCGGGCGAGGGGGTGCAGCAGGCCCTGCTGAAGATCATGGAGGGCACCGTCGCCTCGGTGCCGCCGCAGGGCGGGCGCAAGCATCCGCAGCAGGAATTCCTGCAGGTCGACACCACCAACATCCTGTTCATCTGCGGCGGCGCCTTCTCGGGGCTGGAACGCATCATCTCGCAGCGCGGCAAGGGCACCTCGATCGGCTTCGGCGCCGACGTGCGCGGCCCCGAGGATCGCCGCACCGGCGAAATCCTGCGCGAGGTGGAACCCGAGGATCTGCTGAAATTCGGCCTGATCCCGGAATTCGTCGGCCGCTTGCCGGTGATCGCCACCCTGGACGACCTCGACATCGACGCCCTGGTTGAAATCCTGTCGAAGCCGAAGAACGCCCTGGTCAAGCAGTACCAGCGGCTGTTCGAGATGGAGGACACCCGCCTGTCGTTCTCCGAGGACGCCCTGAAGTCGATCGCAGAGAAGGCCATCGCCCGCAAGACCGGGGCGCGCGGATTGCGTTCGATCATGGAAAGCATTCTGCTCGACACCATGTTTGATCTTCCCAGCCTCGAACAAGTCGAGGAAGTGGTGGTCAACCGCGAGGTTTCGGAAGGGCGCGCCCAACCGCTTTACATCTACTCCGACCGTCGCGAGGATGTGGGGAGCAGCGCGTGACGCCGTGTCGAAGAAGTGGGGCGGGTGGTCCTTGACGAAGGAAGCGGATGAAGCCACTCTAATTGCTGGAAGTGCTCTAATTTGATCCGTTCCGGATTCCCGGGCGCAGACACGAGACAGAGGTAGCATGGCCGAAATCGCACGTGGCGACGTCTTCCCCGTCCTTCCGCTCCGCGACATCGTTGTTTTTCCGCACATGATCGTGCCGTTGTTCGTCGGCCGCGAGAAGTCGGTGCGGGCGCTCGAGGATGTGATGCGCGACGACAAGCAGATCCTGCTGGTCGCCCAGAAGAACGCCGCGCAGGACGACCCGACCACCGAAGACATCTACACCGTCGGTACGGTGTCGACCGTGCTGCAACTGCTGAAGCTGCCCGACGGCACCGTCAAGGTGCTGGTCGAGGGCGGTCGCCGCGCCCGCATCAGCGGTTTCGCCGAAAACGAATCGTTCTTCCAGGCGATGGCCGACGTCATCGGCGAGAAGGAGGGCGATCCGCAGGAATTGGAGGCGCTGTCCCGCTCGGTGGTGTCGCAATTCGAGCAATACATCAAGCTCAACAAGAAAATCCCGCCCGAGGTGCTGGTTTCGGTCAACCAGATCGAGGATCCGGGCAAGCTGGCCGACACCGTCGCCTCGCATCTCTCGCTGAAGATCGCCGAGAAGCAGGAACTCCTGGAGATCGACACCATCTCGGAGCGGCTGGAGCGGGTCTATTCCTACATGGAGGGCGAAATCGGCGTCCTTCAGGTGGAAAAGAAGATCCGCAATCGGGTCAAGCGCCAGATGGAGAAGACCCAGCGCGAATACTATCTGAACGAGCAGATGAAGGCCATTCAGAAGGAGCTGGGCGAGGGCGAGGACGGCCGCGACGAAAGCGCCGAACTGGAAGAACGCATCCGCAAGACCCGCCTGTCCAAAGAGGCGCGCGAGAAGGCCGTCGCCGAGCTGAAGAAGCTGAAGTCGATGAGCCCGATGTCGGCCGAGGCGACGGTGGTGCGCAACTACCTCGACTGGATGCTGACCATCCCGTGGAAAAAGCGCACCAAGGTCAAGAAGGACGTCCGCTTGGCGGAGAAGGTGCTAAACCAGGACCATTACGGCCTGGAGAAGGTCAAGGAGCGCATCCTCGAATACCTCGCGGTGCAGACCCGCACCGAGAAGGTCAAGGGGCCGATCCTCTGCCTGCTCGGCCCGCCCGGCGTCGGCAAGACCTCGCTGGGCAAGTCGATCGCGCGGGCGACGGGGCGCAATTTCGTCCGCATGTCGCTGGGCGGCGTGCGGGACGAGGCCGAGATTCGCGGCCATCGGCGCACCTATATCGGCTCGATGCCGGGCAAGATCATCCAGGGCATGAAGAAGGCCAAGGCGTCGAACCCGCTGTTCCTGCTGGACGAGATCGACAAGCTGGGCGCCGATTGGCGCGGCGATCCGGCCTCGGCGTTGCTGGAAGTGCTCGACCCCGAGCAGAATTCCACCTTCAACGACCATTACCTCGAAGTCGATTACGACCTGTCCGACGTGATGTTCGTCACCACCGCCAACACGCTGAGGATGCCGCAGCCGCTGCTGGACCGCATGGAGATCATCCGGCTGGCCGGCTACACCGAGGACGAGAAGGTGGAGATCGCCAAGCGTCACCTGATCGACAAGGTGGAGAAGGCGGCGGGTCTCAGGACCGGCGAGTGGTCGATCACCGACGCGGGGCTCAGGGACCTGATCCGCTATTACTCGCGCGAGGCCGGCGTGCGCAATTTGGAGCGCGAGCTGGCCAATCTGGCGCGCAAGGCGACCAAGGAGATCGTCGCCAACAAGAAGCAGCGGGTGGTGGTGACCCCCAAGAACCTGGAGAAATACGCAGGCGTTCGCCGTTTCCGCTATGGCGAGGCGGAACTCGAGGATCTGGTCGGCGTCGTCACCGGCCTGGCATGGACCGAAGTGGGCGGCGAACTGCTGTCGATCGAAGCGGTAACCATGCCGGGCAAGGGCGCCATCAGCCATACCGGCAAGTTGGGCGACGTCATGCAGGAATCGGTGCAGGCGGCCCGCTCCTATGTGCGCTCGCGCTCGGTCACCTTCGGTCTGAAGCCGACCTTGTTCGAGAAGAAGGACATCCACGTTCACGTTCCCGAGGGCGCTACACCCAAGGATGGGCCCTCCGCCGGCGTCGCCATGTGCACCGCCATCGTTTCGGCCCTGACGGGCATCGCCGTGCGCAAGGATGTGGCGATGACCGGGGAAATCACGCTTCGTGGCCGCGTGCTGCCGATCGGAGGACTCAAGGAAAAATTGCTGGCGGCGCTGCGGGGCGGTATTACCACCGTGCTGATTCCCAAGGAAAACGAGAAGGACCTGGCGGAAATCCCCGATAACGTCAAGAAGGGCCTCGACATCATCCCGCTCGGCACCGCCGACGAGGTGTTGCAGCGGGCGCTGGTCCGCATGCCGGTGCCGATCGAATGGGAGGAACCGGCAGAGGAGTCCGCCACCGCCGTGCCCAAGGAAGCGACCACGCCTTTGGTGACCACCCATTGAGCGCTTCGGTTGGGTCTGTTTTTTTCTTTCTCATGTCGAGCGGGAATCGAGGGGGCCGATTAAGTGGCGGATTTCCTCGTTTCCCGGGCTTTTCGCAATTGACGCCCCCCAACCTCGGAATTAGACTGCCTTGTCTTTCTGCTATAGCGGGCAGAGCCTGCTAGGACGTTTGGGATTAACCGAGAGGGGGCCTTCAGGTGAACAAGAACGATCTCGTGACGGCTGTGGCTAACGGCACCGGCTTGTCGAAGGCGGATGCCGGCAAGGCCGTCGACGGCGTGTTTGATGCCATCACCAGCGCATTGAAGAGTGGGGACGATGTTCGGCTTGTCGGTTTCGGCACGTTTTCGGTTGCGGCCCGCGCCGCGTCCGAAGGCCGCAACCCGCGCACCGGCGAGAAGATCACCATTCCGGCGTCCAAGCAGCCGAAGTTCAAGGCCGGCAAGGGCTTGCGCGACGCGATCCAGTAGGGCCGCGTCGGGGGATGTGAGCGTGTGCCGGCATGCCGGCTGCAAGTTCGCAGCCGGCATGTTCCGTTTTCGCCTGGGCGGTTAGCTCAGCTGGTAGAGCGCCTGCTTTACACGCAGGATGTCGGCGGTTCGAACCCGTCACCGCCCACCAACGCACCGGTTGATCCATCGGCGCGACATATCCTCGTCAATAATCGGAAGATTTGCACAAAGGGCCCGTCGGCGTGTCGGCCCCGGTCGAGGGCAGCCATGCCGTCATGGCTGCCCGGCCGATCGCCATCCGCCAATGTGGAGCGATTCTATTCTTGGGTGGCAACTCGAAGACGAGGCCGGCGCTTGACTCATCGGGTAGGCTGGATTACACAACGCCGAGCCGTACGGGGAGCGTCATTACCAAAGGCGGGTGGGAAGGGGCGAGGCCCGACAGGGCTGGCATTCCCATCGAACCAAGTGGGTGGCGTTACTGCGCGGTTGAGGGTAATGTCTGCATCCGGTTCGGGGGTGCCCGACGGATGTATACGCTGGCCGGAGTCTTCTCTTTCGCTGCCGCCGGTCTATATATGTCGCCGTTGGCGGCATGGGCGGATGGGGAAGAGGGCGGGCGGGATCAAGGCGCTTGCGAGGGCGGGAACGATGGAAACTTGGCTGCTCGAATATCTGCCGATACTGATTTTCCTCGGCATCGCCTTCGCCATGGCGATCGTCATGGTCGGCGCGTCGTGGCTGGTGGCGCGCCAGAAGCCCGACAGCGAGAAGGGCTCGGCGTATGAGTGCGGATTCGACTCCTTCGGCGACGCCCGCGCCAAGTTCGACGTTCGGTTCTACCTGGTGGCGATCCTGTTCATCATCTTCGATCTCGAGGTGGCCTTCCTGTTCCCGTGGGCGGTGTCGCTCGGCAAGATCGGCATGTTCGGGTTCTGGTCGATGATGATGTTCCTCGGCGTGCTCACCATCGGCTTCATCTACGAATGGCGAAAGGGAGCCTTGGAATGGGAGTGACATCGGACGTCGTCACCGCGACCCACGCGAACCCGCTTCCGCCCGGCCCCGCCCAGGACCAGCTGCTGCGCCTGGTCGGCGACGAGCTGAAGAACAAGGGATTCGTCCTCGCCTCGCTGGATGCCGTGGTCAACTGGGCGCGCACCGGCAGCATGTGGCCGATGACCTTCGGCCTGGCCTGCTGCGCCGTCGAGATGATCCATGCCGGCGTGTCGCGCTACGACCTCGACCGGTTCGGCATCGTCTTCCGTCCCAGCCCGCGCCAGTCCGACGTGATGATCGTCGCCGGTACGGTGACCAACAAGATGGCGCCGGCACTGCGGCGGGTCTACGACCAGATGTCCGAGCCGCGCTGGGTGATCTCGATGGGATCCTGCGCCAATGGCGGCGGCTACTACCACTATTCCTACGCGGTGGTGCGGGGCTGCGACCGCATCGTGCCGGTGGACGTCTACGTGCCCGGCTGCCCGCCGACCGCCGAAGCGTTGATTTACGGAATCCTGCAACTGCAAAAAAAGATCCGGCGGACCGGGACTCTTTTCCGCTGATCAAGGGGACGGCCTGACGACCATGACCCACGCGCTGAAGGAACTGGGCGACCACATCGCCGCCGCCCTGCCGAACGACGTGCTCGCCACCGAGGTCAACCGCCTGGGCGAGTTGTCCGTGGTGGTGCGGGCGGCATCCATCCACAAGGTCCTGAGCTTCCTCAAGGACGATCCGGCCTGCCTGTTCAAGCAGCTGGTCGATATCTGCGGCGTCGACTGGCCGGGGCGCGAACCGCGCTTCGACGTGGTCTACCACATGCTGTCGATGAAGCATAATCAGCGGGTGCGGGTGAAGGTTCCGGCCGACGAGGACACGCCCGTCCCCACCATCACCGACCTGTTCAGCACCGCCGCGTGGTTCGAGCGCGAGGTCTTCGACATGTTCGGCGTCACCATCACCGGGCATCCGGACATGCGCCGCATCCTCACCGATTACGGCTTCGAGGGGCATCCGTTGCGCAAGGATTTCCCGCTCACCGGCTATGTCGAGCTGCGCTACGACGACGAGCGGAAGCGGGTGGTCTACGAGCCGGTGAAGCTCACCCAGGACTACCGCAGCTTCGATTTCCTCTCGCCGTGGGAAGGCCCGCTGCCCGGCGACGAGAAGGCGGAAGGGAACAGCTGACATGGCCGAAGCCCAAATCCACACCTACAACATCAATTTCGGGCCCCAGCATCCCGCCGCCCACGGCGTGCTCCGCCTGATTCTCGAGATGTCGGGCGAGACCGTCACCCGTGCCGATCCGCATATCGGTCTGCTCCACCGCGGCACCGAGAAGCTGATCGAGAACAAGACCTACACCCAGGCGACGCCGTATTTCGATCGCCTCGACTATGTCGGCACCATGAACCAGGAGCACGCCTTCGTGCTCGCGGTCGAGAAGCTGCTGGGCCTGGAGCTGCCGCCGCGCGCGAAATACATGCGCACGATGTTTGCCGAGATCAATCGCATCCTCAACCACATCCTCAACGTCTGCTCCTTCGTCTTCGACGTCGGCGGCATGACCCCGATGCTGTGGGGCTTCGAGGAGCGCGAGAAGCTGATGGAGTTTTGCGAGCGGGCATCGGGCGCTCGCCTGCACTCCAATTACTTCCGCGTCGGCGGGGTCGCGGCCGATGTTCCGGCCGGCTTGCTCGAAGACATCGCCGCCTGGTGCGAGACCTATCCCAAGGTGATCGACGACATCGAGACCCTGGTCACCGAAAACCGCATCTTCAAGCAGCGCACCGTCGACATCGGCATCGTCACTCCCGAGATGGCGATGGATTGGGGCTTCACCGGACCCAACCTGCGGGCTTCGGGCGTTGCCTGGGACCTGCGCAAGGCCCAGCCCTACGAGGTCTACGACCAGCTCGACTTCGACATTCCGGTGTGCAAGCACGGCGATTGCTACGACCGCTACCTCGTCCGCATCATCGAGATGCGGGAAAGCGTCAAGCTGATCCAGCAATGCGTGGCCAAGATGCCGGGCGGGCCGGTGCGGATCGACGACCGCAAGGTGACGCCGCCGCCGCGGGCCGAGATGAAGCGGTCGATGGAGGCGTTGATCCATCATTTCAAGCTGTTCTCCGAGGGGTTCCACGTCCCCGCCGGTGAAGTCTACATGGCCACCGAGGCGCCCAAGGGCGAGTTCGCCGTCTACCTGATTTCCGACGGCTCCAACAAACCCTATCGCTGCAAGATCCGGCCGCCGGGCTACGTCCACCTGCAGGCCCTGGAGATGCTGTCCAAGGGCCACATGCTGGCCGACGTGGTCGCCAATATCGGCTCCATCGACATCGTTTTCGGCGAGATCGACCGATGAGTACTCCCACCTTCGCCTTCAGCGCCGACAACCTGGCCCAGGCCAAGACCATCGTCGCCAAGTATCCCGCCGGCCGCCAGCAGAGCGCGGTGATGCCGCTGCTCGATCTGGCCCAGCGCCAGCAGGGATGGGTCGACCAGGCGGTGATGGAAACCGTCGCCGACATGCTGGAGATGGCGCCCATCCGCGTGCAGGAGGTTGCGACCTTCTACACCATGTACAACTTGAAGCCGGTGGGCAAGAACCACGTCCAGGTGTGCACCAATATCTGCTGCCTGCTGCGCGGCTGCGACCAGGTGGCGGCGGCGGTCAAGGCGGCGCTGGACGTCGACTGGGGCGACACCACCGGCGACGGCGCCTTCACCCTGACCGAGGTCGAGTGCCTGGGCGCCTGCGTCAACGCGCCGATGATGCAGATCAACGACGATTACTACGAGGACCTCACCCCCGAGACCGCCACGGCGGTGATCGAGGCGATCAAGCGCGGCGGGCGGCCCAAGCCGGGTCCGCAGAACGGGCGCCAGTACTCGGCCCCCGAGGGCGGGCCGACGACGCTGACCGAGCTGACCTCTGGCACGGAGAAGGCCTGATGCTGCGCGACCGCGATAGGATCTTCACCAACCTCTACGGCCTCCACGATTGGCGGCTGGCGGGCGCCAAGGCGCGCGGCGACTGGGACGGCACCAAGGCCATCCTGGCGAAGGGCCGCGACGCGATCATCGAGGACGTCAAGAATTCCGGCCTGCGCGGCCGCGGCGGCGCCGGTTTCGGCACCGGCATGAAGTGGTCGTTCATGCCCAAGACCGAAGGCGCCCGCCCGCATTTCCTGGTGATCAACGCCGACGAGGGCGAGCCGGGGACCTGCAAGGACCGCGAGATCATGCGCTTCGACCCGCACAAGCTGGTCGAGGGCGCGCTGATCGCCGCCTTCGCCGTCGGCGCCCATGCCGGCTACATCTATATCCGCGGTGAATTCGTCCGCGAGGCCGAGAACCTGCAGGCGGCCATCGACGAGGCCAATGCGGCCGGCCTGATCGGCAAGAACGCCTGCGGTTCGGGCTGGGACTTCGACCTCTACGTCCATCGCGGCGCCGGGGCCTATATCTGCGGCGAGGAATCGGCGCTGATCGAAAGCCTGGAGGGCAAGAAGGGCCAGCCGCGCCTGAAGCCGCCGTTCCCGGCCGGCGTCGGTTTGTACGGCTGCCCGACCACCGTCAACAACGTCGAATCCATCGCCGTGGTACCGTCGATCTTGCGGCGCGGCGCCGCCTGGTTCGCCGGCCTGGGGCGGCCGAAGAACTCCGGCACCAAGATCTTCTGCATCTCCGGCCACGTGAACAAGCCGTGCAACGTGGAAGAGGAGATGGGGATCTCCCTGAAGGAGCTGATCGAGCGTCACGCCGGCGGCGTACGCGGCGGCTGGGACAACCTTCTCGGCGTCATTCCCGGCGGCTGTTCGGTTCCGGTGCTGCCCAAGTCGATCTGCGACACCGTGCTGATGGATTTCGACTCGCTTCGCGAAGCGCGCTCGGGCCTCGGCACCGCTGCGGTGATCGTCATGGACAAGTCGGCCGACATCGTGCGCGCCATCGCCCGTTTATCCCACTTCTACGCCCACGAATCCTGCGGCCAGTGCACGCCTTGCCGCGAGGGCACGGGCTGGATGGCCAGGATGATGGACCGCATGGTGCATGGCGACGCCACCCTGGCAGAGATCGACCTGCTGGAGGACGTCACCCGTCAGGTCGAGGGCCATACCATCTGCGCCCTGGGCGATGCCGCCGCCTGGCCGATCCAGGGGCTGATCCGCCACTTCCGGCCAGAACTCGAACGCCGTATCGCCGCGCGCCAGGCGGCCAAGATTCAGGCCGCCTGAGGAGGGACGAGAGAATGCCCAAACTGACCATCGACGGACGCGAGATCGAGGTCGAGGCCGGGACCACCGTCCTTCAGGCTGCCGAGAGTCTGGGGATCGAAATCCCGCGCTTCTGCTACCACGAGCGCCTGGCCATCTCCGGCAATTGCCGCATGTGCCTGGTCGAAGTCGAAAAGATGCCCAAGCCGGTGGCGTCCTGCGCCATGCCGATCAACGAGGGCATGGTGGTGCACACCGACACCCCGGCCATCCGCAAGGCGCGCCAGGGGGTGATGGAATTCCTGCTGATCAACCACCCGCTCGACTGCCCGATCTGCGATCAGGGCGGTGAATGCGACCTGCAGGACCAGGCCGTGGCCTACGGCTCGGATCGCGGTCGCTTCCAGGAGCCCAAGCGGGCGGTCAAGGAGAAGAATTTCGGCCCCCTGATCGAAACCTGGATGACCCGCTGCATCCAGTGCACCCGCTGCATCCGCTTCATCACCGAGATCGCCGGGGTGCCGGCGCTGGGCGCGCTGGGCCGCGGCGAGCACATGGAGATCTCCACCTATGTCGGCAAGGCGGTGGATTCGGAACTGTCCGGCAACCTCATCGACCTGTGCCCGGTGGGGGCGCTGACCAACAAGCCGGCGTCCTACACCTACCGGGCGTGGGAACTGAAGAAGACCGAGTCGGTCGACGCCATGGACGCGCTGGGGTCCAGCATCCGCGTCGACACCCGCGGCAACGAGGTCATCCGCATCCTGCCGCGCATCAACGACGACATCAACGAGGAGTGGCTGTCCGACCGCTCGCGCTTCGCCTGCGACGGCCTCAAGAACCAGCGCATCGACCGCTGCTATGTGCGGCACGACGGTCGGCTGCAGCCGGCGACCTGGGGCGAGGCGCTGGGTGCGGTCGCCAAGCGGATGAAGGGGCTGGCGGGGGCCAAGATCGCGGCCGTCGCCGGTGACCAGGCCGATTGCGAATCGATGGCCGCGCTCAAGGATTTGATGGCGGGGCTGGGGTCGCCCAATCTCGATTGCCGCCAGGACGGCGCCAGGCTGGACCCGGGCAATCGCGCCTCCTACCTGTTCAACACCACCATCGGCGGCATTGATGCGGCGGATGCGCTGCTGATCGTCGGCAGCAATCCGCGCAAGGAAGCGCCGGTGCTGAACGCCCGCATCCGCCAGCGCTGGCTTGCGGGCGGCCTCAAGGTGGCGGTGATCGGCCCCAAGACCGACCTCACCTACAAGTACGACTGGCTCGGCGACGGACCGGCGACTCTGGCCGAAATCGCCGCCGGCACCCATCCCTTCGCCCAGACGCTGAAGGCCGCGAGCCGGCCGATGCTGATCCTGGGGCAGGGGGCGCTCGCCCGCGACGACGGCGCCCAGGTTCTGGGCCTGGCCCGCAAGGCGGCCGAGGCGGTGGGGCTGGTCAAGGCCGATTGGAACGGCTTCAACGTGCTGCACACCGCGGCGGCTCGCGTCGGCGGCCTTGATCTCGGCTTCGTGCCGGGGCCGGGCGGCCACGACACCGCCGGCATCGTCGCCGGCGCCGGCAAGGACGTCGAGGTGGTGTTCCTGCTGGGCGCCGACGAGATCGACATGAAGGGCCTCGGCTCGGCCTTCGTCGTCTATATCGGCAGCCACGGCGATGCGGGCGCGCATCGCGCCGACGTGGTCCTGCCGGGCGCCGCCTATACCGAGAAGACCGCCACCTACGTCAACACCGAGGGCCGCGTGCGCCGCACCCGCCTGGCGGTGTTCCCGCCCGGCGAGGCGCGGGAGGACTGGAAGGTGGTGCAGGCGCTGGCCGATGCCCTCGGCAAGGCGCTGCCCTACGAAGGTCCGGCGCAGTTGCGACAGCGCCTGGCCGCGATCAATCCGGTGTTTGCCACCCTCGACGCGGTGGCGCCGGCGGCCTGGGGCCAGTTCGGCGCGGATGGGCCGGTTGCGGCCAAGCCGTTCGCCTCGACCATCGACAATTTCTACATGACCGATCCGATCAGCCGCGCCTCCAAGACCATGGCGGAATGCACGGCGGCTTTCGGCCCGGGCTGCGGCTGCAACTCAAAGAAGACGGGGACCCATGGTTGATCTGATCCTGGGGTATATCCCCCCCATGCTCTGGCGCCTGATCGTCATCGTCGCCGAGATTCTTGCCATCTTCGTTCCGCTGCTGGTGGCAGTGGCCTACCTCACCTATGCCGAGCGCAAGGTGATCGGCGCCATGCACCTGCGCAAGGGCCCCAATTGCATCGGCCCCTTCGGCCTGCTGCAGCCCTTTGCCGACGGGATGAAGCTGTTCTTCAAAGAAACGATAATGCCCACCGGCGCGAACAAGGTGGTGTTCCTGATCGCGCCGATGTTGACCTTCGCGCTGGCGGCGGTGGCCTGGGCGGTGATCCCCTTCGACGAAGGCTGGGTGCTGGCCGATCTCAACGTCGGCGTCCTCTACATCTTCGCCATTTCGTCGCTCGGCGTTTACGGCATCATCATGGCGGGGTGGGCGTCGAATTCCAGATACGCCTTCCTCGGCGGGCTGCGGTCGGCGGCACAGATGGTGTCCTACGAAGTCTCCATCGGTTTCGTGCTGGTCGCCGTGTTGCTATCGGTTGGCTCGCTCAACCTGACCAAGGTGGTCGAGGCGCAGAAGACGGTGTGGTTCATCGTGCCTCACCTGCCGATGTTCTTCATCTTCCTGATCTCCGGCCTGGCCGAGACCAACCGCTCGCCGTTCGACCTGCCGGAGGCCGAGGCGGAACTGGTGGCCGGCTACAACGTCGATTATTCATCGATGGCGTTCGCCCTGTTCCAATTGGGCGAATACGCCAACATGATCCTGATGTCGGCCCTGGTCTCGATCCTGTTCCTGGGAGGCTGGCTGCCGCCCCTGAACATGGTGCCGTTCACACTGGTGCCGGGGATCATCTGGCTGTTTCTGAAGATGGCACTCATCCTGTTCGTCTTCTTGTGGGTGCGCGCCACCTTCCCGCGCTACCGCTACGACCAGCTGATGCGTCTGGGCTGGAAAGTGTTCCTGCCGTTCTCGCTGTTCTGGCTGGTGCTCACCGCCAGCGTGCTGGAAGTCACCGGCTGGCTGCCGAACCTGGGAGGCTGATGGCATGTCGTTTCTCGACCGTACCGCCCGAGCGTTCCTGCTGACCGAGCTGTTTCAAGGCTTGGCGCTGACGCTGCGCTACATGTTCCGGCCTTGCGTGACCATCAACTACCCCTATGAAAAGGGGCCGCTGTCGGTCCGCTTCCGCGGCGAGCACGCGCTGCGCCGCTATCCTTCGGGTGAGGAGCGCTGCATCGCCTGCAAGCTGTGCGAGGCGATCTGCCCCGCCCAGGCGATCACCATTGAGGGCGAACCGCGGGCCGATGGGTCCCGCCGGGCGCGGCGCTACGACCTCGACATGACGAAGTGCATCTATTGCGGCTTGTGTCAGGAAGCCTGTCCGGTCGACGCCATCGTCGAGGGGCCGAACTTCGAGTTCGCCGCCGAGACCAGGGCGGAACTGATGTACAACAAGCAAAAATTGCTGGCCAACGGTGACCGCTGGGAAACCGAACTGGCGCTGCGCATCTCCACCGACGCGCCTTACCGGTGACTGGGGGAACGGCAATGATCTCGGCTTTGATCTTTTACATGTTCGCGGGCCTGCTGGTGGCGGCCGGGGTGATGGTCATCTCGGCGCGCAATCCGGTGCATGCGGTGCTGTTCCTCATCGTCTGCTTCTTCAATGCGGCCGGCCTGTTCCTGCTTCTCGGCGCGGAATTCCTCGCCATGGTGCTGGTGGTGGTCTATGTCGGCGCAGTGGCGGTGCTGTTCCTGTTCGTGGTGATGTTGCTCGACATCAACCTGGTGGAACTGCGTGAGGGCTTCCTGCAATACCTGCCGCTCGGCGCCCTGGTCGGGCTGATCCTGCTGTGCGAGTTGGTCGTTCTGTTCGGCGGGTGGCACTTCGCGCCCAATGTCGAGGACATCGTCCAGCACCAGGTTCCGGCCGCGGCCGCCGGCATCTCCAATACCGAGGCGCTGGGCCGGCTGCTCTACACCGACTACGCCTATCTGTTCCAAGCCTCGGGCCTGGTGCTGCTGGTGGCGATGATCGGTTCGATCATGCTCACCCACCGTCGCCGCGAGGGCGTCCGGAAGCAGGTCATCGCTCAACAGGTTGCGCGCAATCGCAGCTCGGTCGAGGTCCGTAAAGTCCCCACTGGCGGAGGCATCTGATGTTCGAGATCGGTCTCGCCCATTACCTGACCGTTGCCGCCATCCTGTTCACGCTGGGGGTGTTCGGAATCTTCCTCAATCGGAAGAACGTGATCATCATCATGATGTCGATCGAGCTGATCCTGCTGTCGGTCAATCTCAACCTGGTGACGTTCTCGTCCTTCCTCAACGATCTGGTGGGGCAGGTGTTCGTCATGTTCATCCTGACCGTCGCTGCCGCAGAGGCCGCCATCGGGCTCGCCATCGTCGTCGTCTTCTTCCGCAACCGCGGTACCATCGCGGTCGAGGAAATCAGCCAGCTGAAGGGGTAACCAGCGATGATTTATGTCGCAGCTGTATTCCTGCCCCTGCTGGGCGCGATCATTGCCGGGCTGTTCGGCCGCTTCATCGGCGACCGCGGGGCGCAGATCGTCACCTGCCTGGGGCTGGGCATTTCCGCCGCGCTGGCGGTTCCGATCTTCAACGACATCGCGCTGGGCCACCAGACGATCACCGTGCCGGTCCTGGCCTTCATCCATTCCGGCACCGTCGACGTGTCGTGGGCGCTGAAGTTCGACACCCTGACCGCGGTGATGATGATCGTGGTGACCTGGGTGTCGTTCATGGTCCACGTCTATTCCGTGGGCTACATGGCGCATGACACCTCGATCCCGCGGTTCATGAGCTATTTGTCGCTGTTCACCTTCTTCATGCTGATGCTGGTCACCGCCGACAACTTGGTGCAGCTGTTCTTCGGCTGGGAAGGCGTCGGCGTCGCCTCCTACCTGCTGATCGGTTTCTGGTACGAGCGGCCGTCGGCCTGCGCCGCGGCGATCAAGGCCTTCGTCGTCAACCGGGTCGGCGATCTGGGCTTCGCGCTCGGCATCTTCGGCGCCTATTTCCTGTTCGACAGCATCTCGTTCGACGCCATCTTCGCCGCGGCGCCGGCCAAGGCCGGCACGGTGGTGCATTTCTTCGGCTGCGATTGGGGCGCCATCACCATCGTCGCGCTGCTGCTGTTCGTCGGCGCCATGGGCAAGTCGGCCCAGCTCGGCCTGCACACCTGGCTGCCCGACGCGATGGAGGGCCCGACTCCGGTTTCCGCCCTGATCCACGCGGCGACCATGGTGACCGCCGGCGTGTTCATGGTGGCGCGCATGAGCCCGCTGTTCGAGCTGTCGAACACCGCCTTGATGGTGGTGACGCTGGTCGGCGCTGCCACTGCGTTCTTCGCCGCCACCGTGGGCTGCGTGCAGAACGACATCAAGCGGGTGATCGCGTACTCGACCTGCTCGCAGCTCGGCTACATGTTCTTCGCCATCGGCGTCTCGGCCTATCAGGCGGCGATCTTCCACCTGTTCACCCACGCCTTCTTCAAGGCGCTGCTGTTCCTCGGCGCCGGCTCGGTGATCCACGCCATGTCGGACGAGCAGGACATCCGCCGGATGGGCGGCATCTGGCGCCACGTCAAGCTGACCTGGGTGCTGATGTGGATCGGCTCGCTGGCCCTGGCCGGGATTCCCTTCTTCGCCGGCTTCTATTCGAAGGACACCATCCTGGAGGCCGCGTGGGCCTCGGGCAGCGACGTCGGCCACCTGGCCTTCGTGCTGGGCGTGGCGGCGGCGTTCATGACCGCCTTCTATTCCTGGCGCCTGCTGATCATGGTGTTCCACGGCACCCCGCGCGCCGACGAGCATGTGATGGCGCATGTCCACGAATCGCCGGCGGTGATGACCGTTCCCTTGATGGGCTTGGCGGCCGGCGCGGTCGGCGCGGGCTTCATCGCCAAGGATTGGTTCGTCGGCCACGAGCAGGTGGAATTCTGGAGCAAGGCGATCTCGGTGCTGCCGCAGCATCCGGCGATGGCCGACCTGCACCACGTCCCCGAATGGGTGTCGCTGGCGCCGCTGGTGTGCGCGGTGTCGGGCATCGCGCTCGCCTACGTGCTGTATTCCTTCCTCCCGTCGCTGCCCGCAGCGATTGCCGGACGGATGCGCGGGCTGTATCTGTTCCTGCTCAATAAGTGGTACTTCGACGAACTCTACGACGCCTTGTTCGTCAGGCCGGCCTTCGTTATCGGCCGCGGCCTGTGGAAGGGCGGCGACGGCGCGCTGATCGACGGTTGCGGCCCGGACGGCGTGGCGGCGGCGACCCAGGTCATCGCCCGGCGGGTGGCGCGGATGCAGTCCGGCTACCTGTACCACTACGCCTTCGCCATGCTGATCGGAGTGGCGGCGTTCGTCACCTGGTACATCTTCAACGCGCGCTGACCCGGGAAGACGTCAATGAACGACTGGCCTCTGCTCTCGCTGACCACGTTCCTGCCGCTGGCGGGAGCGCTGTTCATCCTCGTCATCCGCGGCGACGATCCCAAGGTGGTCGGGCGCAACGCCCGCAACGTGGCCCTGCTGACCTCGGTGGCGACCTTCGTGGTGTCGCTGATGGCGTACGGGGCGTTCGACCCCGCCTCGGCCGAATTCCAGCTGAAGGAAAGCTTCGCCTGGTTCCCCGGCACCACCATCGCCTATTCGATGGGCGTCGACGGCATCTCGGTGTGGTTCGTGCTGCTGTCGACCTTCCTGACGCCGCTGTGCATCCTCTCCTCGGTTGGGGCGGTCGAGACTCGGGTGAAGGAGTACATGGTCTCCTTCCTGGTGCTCGAGACCATGATGGTCGGCATGTTCTGCGCCCTCGACCTGGTGCTGTTCTACGTCTTCTTCGAAGGCGTGCTGATCCCGATGTTCATCATCATCGGCGTGTGGGGCGGGGCGCGGCGGGTCTATGCGGCCTTCAAGTTCTTCCTCTATACCCTGGCCGGCTCGGTGCTGATGCTGATCGCCATGCTGGCGATGTACTTCGAGGCGCACACCACCGACATCCACGCGCTGATGGCGCATTCGTTCCCGGCCTCGCTGCAGATTTGGCTGTGGCTGGCGTTCTTCGCCTCGTTCGCGGTCAAGGTGCCGATGTGGCCGGTCCACACCTGGCTGCCCGACGCCCACGTCGAGGCGCCGACCGCCGGGTCGGTGATCCTGGCCGGCGTGCTGCTGAAGATGGGAGCTTACGGGTTCCTGCGCTTCTCGGTGCCGATGCTGCCTTTGGCCTCGGTCTACTTCACGCCGCTGATCTACACCCTGTCGATCGTGGCGGTGATCTACACCTCGCTGGTGGCGCTGGTGCAGGAGGACATGAAGAAGCTGATCGCCTATTCCTCGGTGGCCCATATGGGTTACGTGACGGCGGGCATCTTCTCGGTCACCACCCAGGGCGTCGAGGGCGCGGTGTTCCAGATGCTCTCGCACGGCATCGTGGCGAGCGCGCTGTTCCTTTGCGTCGGCATCGTCTACGACCGCATGCACACCCGTGAGATCGTCCGCTACGGCGGCCTCGCCGGGCGGATGCCGAAATACGCCTTCGCCTTCATGCTGTTCACCCTGGCCAGCGTCGGATTGCCCGGGACGTCGGGCTTCGTCGGCGAGTTCCTGGTGCTGCTCGGCCTGTTCCAGGTCAACACCTGGGTGTCGCTGTTCGCCGCCACCGGCATGGTGCTGGGGGCCGCCTACATGCTCTACCTGTACCGGCGGGTGATCTTCGGCAAGCTGGTGCGTGAGGACCTGTTGGGCATCCTCGACATGAATGCGCGTGAGGTGGCGGTATTCGCGCCGCTGATCGCCGTGGTGCTGTGGATGGGGATCTATCCCGACACCTTCCTCGGCCCCATGCATGCGTCGGTGGCCAAGCTGATCGACAACTTCCATCTCGCCCAGGCCGCGCAGGCCGCCACCGCCCTGACGTTGCGCTAGGGAGCGACCGACATGACGCCCGACATCACCCAGATCTTTCCCGAACTCCTGGTGGCAGCCGCGGCGTTGGCGCTGCTGATGCTGGGGGTGTTCCGCAAGGGCGACGCCAGCCAGGAAAATACCGTGCTGGCGATCATGGCGCTGGGTGGGGCTCTGCTGCTGCTGCCCTTCGGCGGCGTCCGCCAGACCGCCTTCAACGGCCTGTTCGTGGTCGACAGCTTCGGCGCCTTTTCCAAGGCGATGGTGCTGCTGGCCTCGGCGCTGACCCTGGGGATGGCCTACAGCTTCTTCCATCGCGAGAAGATCGGCCGCTTCGAATATCCCATCCTGGTGCTGTTCGCGGCGCTGGGCATGATGATGATGATTTCGGCCAACGATTTCATGTCGTTGTATCTCGGTCTCGAGACGCAGAGCCTGTCGCTCTATGTGCTGGCCGCGTTCAACCGCGACAGCCAGCGCGCCACCGAGGCCGGCCTCAAGTACTTCGTCCTCGGCGCCCTGGCGTCGGGGCTGCTGCTGTACGGTATGTCGCTGGTCTACGGCTTTTCGGGCACCACCTCGTTCGACTCGCTGGCCAAGGTGTTCGGCTCCGAGCACGGCCCCAAGGCCCATCTCGGCGTCATCGCCGGCCTGGTCTTCGTGATGGCCGGCTTGGCCTTCAAGGTTTCGGCGGTGCCTTTCCACATGTGGACCCCCGACGTCTACGAGGGCGCGCCGACTCCGGTCACCGCGTTCTTCGCGGTCGGCCCCAAGATTGCCGCTTTCGCCCTGCTGGTGCGGGTCCTGTTCGGCCCCTTCGCCGAGCTGGCCGAGCAATGGACCCAGGTGATCGTGTTCATCTCGATCGCCTCCATGGCTGTGGGCGCTTTCGCCGCCATCGGCCAGACCAACATCAAGCGGCTGATGGCCTACAGCGCCATCGGCCATGCCGGCTTCGCCCTGGTCGGCGTCGCCGCCGGCCACGAGGCGGGCATCCAGGGCGTGCTGATCTACCTCGCCATCTACCTGTTCATGAACGTCGGCACCTTTGCGGTGATCCTGTCGATGCGCAGCAAGGGCCGCATGGTCGAGGGTATCAACGACCTCGCCGGCCTCGGCAAGAGCAACCCGGCGATGGCCTTCGCCATGGCGGTGCTGATGTTCTCGATGGCCGGCATCCCGCCGCTGGCCGGCTTCTGGGGCAAGTTCTACGTGTTCATGGCGGCGGTCAAATCCGGCCTGTTCACACTTGCCATCATCGGCATGCTGACCAGCGTGGTGAGCGCCTTCTACTACCTGCGTATCGTCAAGATCATGTACTTCGACGAGCCTGTCGACGCCATCGACCCGCCGGCCGAGGCGACCATGCGGCTGGTGATGGTGCTGTCCACCCTGGTGGTGCTGCTGTTCACCTTCCTGCCCGGCCCGCTGGTGACCGGGGCGCGGGCGGCGGCACAGGCCCTGTTCCCCGCCGCGGGATGATCGTTCCTGGACTGCCGGCACCGTTCAGCCTGATAGCGCTGGAGCGGGTCGGCAGCACCAACGACGAGGCCAAGGCCCTGGTGGGGGCCGGCCGCGCCGGTGATCTCCTGGTGGTATCCGCCCGCGAGCAGACGGCCGGGCGCGGTCGCCAGGCTCGCGTCTGGGTGTCGGAGCCCGGCAACCTTCACTGTTCGCTGATGTTGGCGATGACGGACGGGATGGCGACTGCCGCCCAGATCGGCTTCGTCGCCGCGGTGGCGCTGGTCGATGCGCTGGGCGAACTGGTCCCCGCCGCCCGCTTCCGCTGCAAGTGGCCCAATGACGTGCTATGCATCGGGCGGAAAGTCGCCGGCATGCTGCTTGAGGCGGCGGACGATACCTGGCTGGTGCTGGGCATTGGCGTCGACGTCGCCCACGCGCCGCCGCCCGGCCAGGTGATGACGCCGGCGGTGGCGTTGGCCGACCTGGGTTATGGCGGCGAGGCGGCGGCGGTGCTGGCGGCATTCTGCGCGGCGTTCGCGCCATGGCTGGCGCGGTGGCGGGCCGAGGGCTTCGCCCCGGTGCGCGCGGCCTGGCTGGAGCGGGCGGGCCGGGTCGGCGAACCCCTGACGGTCCGGCCGGGCGGCGAGCCGCTGCATGGGACTTTCGCGGGGCTCGACGCCGACGGCGCCCTGCTGTTGGATATGGCGGAAGGCGGCATCCGGCGCATCGTCGCCGGCGACGTTTTCCTCGGCCGATAGTTTCTGGAGACGGTCATGCTTCTCGCCATCGATTCGGGCAACACCAACATCGTCTTCGCCGTGTTCGACGGCGAAAAGGTCAAGGGCGAATGGCGGGCCTCCACCGACGCCGAGCGCACCGCCGACGAACTGGGCGTGTGGCTGTGCCAGCTGCTGTCGATCGAAGGCATGGCGCGCCAGGACATCACCGCCACCATCATCGCCAGCGTGGTGCCGGCGATGGTGTTCAATCTCAAGACTTTGTGCCGGCGCTATTTCGGCTGCGAGCCGCTGGTGGTCGGCGACGAGGGGGTCGACCTCGGCATCAAGGTGCTGCTCGACCGTCCCGAGGAGGTCGGCGCCGATCGCCTGGTCAATGCGGTGGCGGCGCATCAACGCTACAAGGGGCCGCTGATCATCATCGATTTCGGCACCGCCACCACCTTCGACGTGGTCGACGTCGAGGGCAATCATTGCGGCGGCGCCATCGCGCCCGGCATCAACCTGTCGCTGGAGGCGCTGCACATGGCTGCCGCCAAGCTGCCGCGCGTGGCCATCGGCCGGCCTCGCAACGTCATCGGCAAGGCGACGGTGCCGGCCATGCAATCGGGCATCTTCTGGGGCTATGTCGGCCTGATCGAAGGCCTGGTGCACCGCATCCAGGAGGAGTTCGGGGAAGAGATGCTGGTGGTCGCCACCGGCGGGCTGGCCCCATTGTTCAGCGAGTGCACCTCGGTGATCCACAAGCTGGATCCGGATCTGACGTTGCGCGGACTGCTGGAAATTCACCGCCGCAACGCCAGATAGGAACCGGAATGGGCGCAAGCCGCAAACACGTCGACGGGGAACTGCTCTACCTGCCTTTGGGCGGGGTGGGGGAGATCGGGATGAATCTCAGCCTCTACGGCTATGCCGGCAAGTGGCTGATGGTCGATCTGGGGGTGTCGTTCGGCGACGACACCATGCCGATGATCGAGGTGGTGATGCCCGATCCCGCCTGGATCGCCGAGCGCCGCAAGGATCTGGTCGGGCTGGTGCTGACCCATGCCCACGAGGACCACCTGGGCGCCGTCCAATATCTGTGGCGCCAGTTGAAGTGCCCCATCTACGCCACGCCGTTCGCCGCCGGCCTGCTGCACGGCAAGCTGCAGGAGGTGGGGCTGGCCAACATCGCGCCGGTCGAAATCGTCGACCTGGGCGAACGCTTCCAGGTCGGGCCGTTCGACGTCGAGATGGTGTCGCTCACCCATTCCATCCCCGAACCCAACGCGGTGGCCATCCGCACCCCGCTCGGCACCATCGTCCATACCGGCGACTGGAAGTTCGACCCCGATCCGCTGATCGGCCTGCCCGCCGACACCGAGGCGCTGCGCCGCCTGGGCCGCGAGGGCGTGCTGGCGATGGTCGCCGATTCCACCAACGTCTTCACCCCCGGCCGCGCCGGCTCCGAGGCCGAGGTGCGCGATAGCCTGTACGAATTGCTGGGCCGCTATACCGGCAAGATCGCGGTCGGCTGCTTCGCCACCAACGTGGCCCGGCTGGAGAGCATCGCCCTGGCAGCCGAGGCGCACGACCGCCACGTCGCCCTGGTCGGGCGTTCGCTGAAGCGGGTCGACAAGGTGGCGCGCGGGCTGGGCTATCTGTCCGGAGTGGCGCCCTTCCTCGACGACCATGACGCCGGCTATCTGCCCAATGACAAGCTGCTGTACCTGTGCACCGGCAGCCAGGGCGAGCCGCGGGCGGCGCTGGCCCGCATCGCCGCCGACGACCACCCCCACGTCACCCTCGGCCGGGGCGACACCGCGATCTTCTCGTCGCGCATCATTCCCGGCAACGAGAAGGCGATCTTCCGCCTGCAGAACCGGCTGGTGAAGCTGGGGGTCGAGGTGGTGACGTCGAAGGACGCCTTCGTCCACGTCTCCGGCCACCCGGCCCGCGACGAGATGACCGAGATGTACCAGCTGGTGCGCCCGCGCCTGGCCATCCCGGTGCACGGCGAGGCCCGCCACCTGCGTGAACATTGCGCGCTGGCCCGCGCCGCTGACGTCCCCGACACGCTGGAGATCGAGAATGGCGCCCTGGTCCGCCTGGCCCCCGGCCCGGCCGAGGTGATCGACCAGATCCCGACCGGCAAGCTGGGAGTGGACGGGGTCAACGAGGACGGGCCGCGGCTGGTCCGCCTCGACGGCGAGATCCTGCGGGCGCGGCGGCGCATGGTCTACAACGGTTCGGCGGTGGTGACGGTGGTGCTGGACGGCAAGGGACGCCGCCTGGGCGATCCGCTGCTGACCGCGCTCGGCCTGCTCGACGCCGAGCAGGAGGCCGAGGAGCACGAGGCGGTGGTCGACGCGGTGTGCGAGGCCATCGACGAACTGCCGGCGAAGGCCCGCCACAGCGACCAGGTGGTCAAGGAGGCGGCGCGCCGCGCCATCCGCCGCACGCTCAAGGACATGCTGGGGCACAAGCCGGTGACCGACGTGCATTTGGTCCGGGTGTGATCAGCCCCTCTCTCCCGCCGGAGCGGGAGAGAGGGGCCAGCCGAGGCGACGTCACATCTTTCTGACGTTTTCGAGGAATTGGTCCACCTGGGCCGCCAATTCGGACGACTGTCCCGACAGCGATTGGGCCGATTGCAGCACGTCGTTCGAACTGCGGCCGGTTTCCTCCGCGGCTTGGGTCACGCCGGTGATGTTTGCCGAAACCTCCCGCGTCGCCGCCGATTGCTCCTCGACCGCGCCCGATATGGAGGCGTTGATTTCGCTCACCTGGGTGATGGTCTTGACGATATCGCGAATGGCTCCGGCCGTGGTTTGGCTCGAATCCTGGATTTCCTTGATCTGCTGCGCGATGTCTCCGGTGGCCTTCGCCGTCTGGTTGGCCAGGTTCTTGACTTCGCCGGCGACCACGGCGAAGCCCTTGCCGGCATCGCCCGCCCGGGCCGCTTCGATGGTGGCATTCAAGGCCAGCAGGTTGGTCTGGCTGGCGATGTCGGAAATCAGCTGGGTGACTTCGCCGATCTTCGACGCGGCGTTGACCAGGTCGACAACCAGTTGTTCCGACTTCTGGGCATCGACCACGGCAAGGTTGATGACGCGGGTCGCTTCGGTGATCTGGCGGGCGATCTCGTTGACTGAGGCTGCGAGTTCCTCGGTCGCCGCGGCCACCGTGGCGGATTGCTGATTGCTCTGCTCGGCGGCGGCCGCGAGGGATTGGGCGGTGGACTGCATGGTCACGGCGGATTCGGAAACCGAGCCGACCAGCGACTTCACCCCCGTTTCGAAATCCGTGGCGAGAGCCGCGTTTTGCTGCTTGCGCTTGGAAAGGTCGGTGGCGAACTTGACCACCTTGCAGACCTTGCCGTTGAGATCGTTGACGGGGTTGTAGGACGCTTCGATCCAGACCTCCTTGCCGCCCTTGCCGATGCGCTTGTACTGGGCCGCCTGGTATTGGCCGTTGCGGAGGTTCTCCCAGAACTGCCGGTATTCGGCGGTGTCCCGATAGCCCGGTTCAATGAACAGGCTGTGGTGTTTGCCGGTGATTTCCTCGAGCCGATATCCCAACAGGGTGAGGAAGTTTTCGTTGGCGGTGATGACCGTCCCGTCGAGATTGAACTCGATGACCCCCTGCGACCGGCCGATCGCTTCGACCTTGCCAAGCAGATCGGCGAACAGGGTCTTCTTGGCGGAGACGTCGGTGGCGAACTTCACCACCTTGTAGGGTTTCCCGGACCCGTCGAGGATGGGATTGTACGAGGCTTCCAGCCAGACTTCGGTGCCGCCCTTGCCGATCCGCTTGAACTCTGCCGCTTGGAACTCGCCGCGACGCAGCTTTTCCCAGAATTGCGCGTACTCGGCGGACTGCTTGTATGCGGGCTCGACGAACATACTATGATGCTTGCCGGAGATTTCGGACAGCCCGTAACCTATGGTTTTCAAGAAATTCTCGTTAGCCCTTAAGATTGTCCCGTCCATCTTGAATTCAATAATTGCCGCAGACCGGTTCAGCGAGGCTAAAACGCGGCTAGGCTCCCATGAAGGTAGTACTGACATCGCGAACTTCCCCATTTTTTCTCGCCCCCCGCCGGGGGCTTTGGTCTCATTTCCAGTGACATTCGACCTGATGGTCGCCGATTCCTTTAATTTATAGAATGTAACAATCTTTCTACAATTTACACAGACAGAAAGTGATATGCAATTCGGCATAGTTGGCATGCGACGTCCGGCGCCGTCATTCCTGGGCCGGGTTCGGATCCCGGCGGCCCTTTTCATCGCCTCGCCGCCGCGCGATAATGGACGCCGCTGGGCGCCGGAGGTGGGCATGGGCAGGATCGTAATGGTTTGGACTGCGGTGGCGCTGCTGGCGCTGACCGGCACGGCGCGGGCGATGGACCCGCGCGAGTTGGTGGCAATGCCTGCCGACGTCCAGGAAGACATGCTGACCACCATGCGCGACCACCTGATGGCGCTGGACACCGTGCTCTCGCATGTCGCCAGCGAACGCTATGCGGCCGCGGCCGATCTGGCGGTGGAGCGCTTCGCCAGCCACTCCTTCGACCGCAAGGGCGCCGAACGGATGGCGGCCTTCATGCCGCAGCCGATGCGGGACGCCTCGGACGGCCTACGCGAGGCCGCCGGCCGCTTCGCCGTCGCCGCCCGCGCCGCCGATGCCGAGCGCAGCTATCGCGCCATGAAGAATCTGGCTGGCGCCATCAGCGACATCACCGCCACCTGCGACGGCTGCCACGCCCACTATCGCATCCGCTGAGTCGGGCACAGGCGGTAGGGGGCGGCGCCGATCGGTGAGGTCACGTTGTCGCGGCAGGGGCCGAGGGCGAGGCCGTATTCGGCCAGCTTGCGCACCACGTCGTGCTCCTCGGTGGGGATGTGCAGCGAGTAGATCGGGCCCTGCCAGCCGCCGATGGTCCCGCCGAACAGATGACGGAAGCCGGTGTCGCCCTCGGTCAGGGTGAAGGTGCTGTCGATCCTGAGGAACCGCATTCCCGGCGGGAAGGCGGGAATCAGGAACGACAGCGGCTCGTGGCCGGAGATCAGCACCAGCGACTGGTCGGGGCGCTCGATCGCGGGCAGCGATACCGCCACCGCCTTGTCGGCCCAGGGCACGCGCAGCCAGTCGGCCGGCCAGGTGGTCGCCGCCAGCAGCGCCACCAGCGCCGCGGCGATAAGCGGCCGGCGCGGCAGCGGCAGCATCTCCAGCGCCGCCACCGCCAGCAGCGGCGCCAGCATCTCCAGCGGGATGAGGTAGCGGTAGATGCAAAACAGCATCACCCACACCGCGTAGGTCACCACCGCCGCCGCCAGCAGCCAGCGCGCCGGGCCGGGCCGGATCATGCCCGCCGGCGGATTGAGCCGCGCCAGTCCCGCCAGCGCCGCCAGCGGCACCAGGATCTCCAGCGCCAGGACGCGGAAATCGCGGAATTCGGCCTCGGCCGCCAGGGCGGTGTCGAAGGGGAAGCGGAAGCCGAAGGTCAGCATGTCGACGACGCCATGCTGGAGGAAGCCCGGATCGCGGTAGGGATCGGCAAGGCCCCAGGGCGACTTGAAGATCTGGTTGAAGAACGGGAACAGCGGGTTGCCGTAGGCGTGCCACAGATGCGCCATCCACCAGCCGCCGCCCAGGCCGAGACCGGCCAGGACGCCGATGCCGAACCAGAACGCCAGCCACAGCCGGCGCCACACCGGCAGGTCGGCCGCCAGCAGGCCGGCGCACAGGCCGACGCAGTAGATCACCTCGGGCTGCTTGAGGCCGAAGGCCAGTCCCGCCGGCAGGCCGGCCGCCGCCGCCAGCAGGCCGGTGCGGCCGAGCGGCCCGTCGGCCAGGCCCCGCCAATGGGTCACCAGCGTCAGCACCGCCGCCAGCATGCCGAGCGACACCACATCGTCCCAGAACACCGTGCCGATCTCGGACAGCGTTCCCGCTCCGGCCATGCCGGCCAGGGCCAGGACGCCGGCCGCCAGGCCGCGCTCGCGGCCGCCCCTGAGGTCGAGGATTTGCCAGGCGATGGCGAACAGCAAGGGAAAATTGAGGCCGTGCACCATGCCCTGGAGGAAGCCGACGGCGCGGGCCGGCAGGCGTTCGGCCGCCCAGGCATAGGGCACGTCGAGCAGCGGATTGAAGAAGCTGGGGATCTGCGAGACCAGCACGTCGCGGCCGAGATGGCCGTGCAGTACCGCCCAGCCGTTGTAGTAGTGGTAGTTGCGCAGGTCCCAGCTGGCGTCCATTCCCAGCAGCAGGGCGAGCGCTCCGCAGCCCAGGCAGACGAACAGGCTGGCCGGCAGCAGCAGACGCGGAAGAGGCGGGGGTGCGGGCATGCGTCCTGACCGGGGGAGGAATGGCGGGCGGCGGCGCGGCGCCCCACCTTCTCCCCGTTCGTTCATTGGGATGCCGCTGGATGGCACTGTCTCTCCGAACCGCCCTGACCGTCAACGGCGAGTACCGGATCCCGGCCCCGCGCGAGCAGGTTTGGCAGGCGATGCGGGACGTTCGGCTGCTGGGGGCCTGCGTCCCCGATTGCACGTCGCTGGCGCAGGCGGGGCCGCGCAACTACGAGGGGCGGATCCGGGTCGACGTCGGCGCGGTGGCCGGCGCCTTTCACCTCTCGGCCCTGGTCACCGCCGAGAATGCGCCGCAATCGGTCGCGGTCACCGTCCGCGCCCACGATCCGGCCGCCGGCTGGCTCGATTGCGAGGTCACCGCGACCCTGCCGGCCGAATCCGGCGCCACCATCGTCGGCTGGCGGGCCGCCATCGAGGCCGGCGGCCCGTTGGCTTCGGCCGGGGCGCGGCTGCTGCACGAGCGGGCGGTGGCGCTGGCGGCGGCCTTCTTCGCCAATTTCGCAGCCCTGGTGGCGGCGATGCCCGCCGAGGAGCCTGCCGCGCCGCCGCCGCCGCCCCGGCGCCGCTGGGCGATCCCGGCGCGGCGCAAGGAGGCGGCGCCGAAGCCGCGGGCCGTGGAACCGGAAGCGTCCGGCCCGGCATTCCCGCCGGGACCGGATCGGGCACGGCAACTCAGGATCATCGCCATCGGCGCGGCGATCTGGCTGGCGATCCTCACGATGCTGTTCCTGCGGGTGGGGTAGGGGGGCTTTCCCGCTCCAGCGCCGTCTCCAGCGCATGGAACGGCAGCAGCACGCAGGCCTGGCGGCTGCGATAGGCGCGTACCGGCAGGAAGTGCTCGAACAGCGGTGCCGGCGCCGGCCCGTTTTCGGCGATCATGTGGCGGAATCCCGCCGCCACCGCCAGGGCCTGCTCGGGCGTCAGGCCGGTGACGGTTTCGGCCAGCGCCGCGGCGGCGGCCTTGCACAGCATGCATCCCTTGACCGCGTGGCCGATGGCGGCGATGCGGCCGTCGGCGATTGCCACCTCGATGGTGGCGCGGTCGCCGCACAGAGGGGTGTCGAGGGTGACGGAATCCGCCCCCGCGATCCGGCGGTCGGCGGCGGCGGCCAGGCGCTTGATCTCGGCATTGTAGAGGGCTTCGGTCATCGCAGCATTTCCACGGCCTCGGCCAGCGCCGCAAGCAGCGCGTCCACGTCGGCCGCGTCGTTGTAGAGGGCCAGGCTGGCCCGCACCGTGCCCTCGGCCAGGCCCAGCCGATCGGCCAGCGGCCGGGCGCAGTGATGGCCGGCGCGGACGGCGACGCCGCGCCCGGCCAGCACCTGGGCGACGTCGTGCGGATGGCATCCGGCCACGGTGAACGACACCAGCGGCAGCCGCGCCCGGCAGTCGGGCGGGCCGATCGTGGCGACTCCCGCCACATCCGCCAGGCCGGCGAGCAGGCGCGCGGTCAGCGCCGCCTCATGGGCGCCGATGGCGGCCCAGTCCAGATCCGCCATCCAGTCCAGCGCCGCCGCCAGGCCCACCGCCTGGGTGATCGGCGGCGTGCCCGCCTCGAAGCGGGCGGGGGGGGGCAGCGCCTCGAAGCCATCGCCGTCGACGCGGCCGGCCATGCCGCCGCCGAAGCTCTGCGGCCCAAGCCGCGCCAGCAGGGCGCGGCGGCCCCACAGCACGCCGATGCCGGTGGGGCCGAACGCCTTGTGGCCGGAGAAGGCGAGCAAATCGGCGCCCAGGCCGGCGGCGTCGAGCGGGCCGTGCGGCACCCGCTGGGCGGCGTCGACCACCACCGTGGCGCCGAAGGCGTGGGCGGCGGCGGCGACGACCGGCAGGTCGGTGATCGCGCCGGTGACGTTGGAGGCCAGGGTCACCGCCACCACCCGGGTGCGCGGCCCGATCAGGTCGGGCAGCCCGGACAGGTCGAGGCGGCCGTCGGCGGTCGCCGGAATGCGGCGGATGATCAAGCCGCGCTCGGCCGCGGCCGCCAGCCAGGGCAGCAGGCTGGAATGGTGTTCGAGCAGGCTGGTCACCACCTCGTCGCCGGGCGCGAGGGTCGCCGCCAGGGCGCGGGCGGCCAGGTTGAGGGAGGCGGTGCAACCGGACGTGAACACCACCTCGGCCGGGTCGGCGGCGAGGAAGCGGGCGACGGCGATCCGGGCATTGTCGAAGGCGGCGTCGGCCTTCTGGGCCGGCCCGTGCAAGCCGCGCCGCACATTGGCGCGGGGGCCGCAATCGTGCGCCCGCATGGCGTCGAGCACCAGGTCGGGCACCTGCGCCATGGCGGCGTTGTCGAGCAGGTGCCGCCCCGGCGAAAGCGCCGGGAAGCGGGCCCGCAGGTGGTCGAGCGGAGTGTCGACGTCGAACAGTACCGCGCCGTCCGTCGCCACCTCGCGGATTTCGCCGGCATGGGCGGCCAGCAGGCTCCTGGCGCCCCGGTCGCCGGAGAGGCCGGCGATCTCGGCGAAGAACGAACGGGCGAACAGCACCGGATTGCCGCGACGGCCGCCGGATACCGGCACGACGATGCCACGCCCGGTAAAGGCGCCGGCGATGCGGCGCAGATGGTCGGCGCCCACCTGCGGCATGTCGGCCAGCATCACCATCGCGGCGTCGGCATCGGCGGGCAGGGCTGCCACCCCGCGGACCAGCGAACCGGCCATGCCGGCGGCGAAATCGGGATTGCGGACGACCGACACCCGGCCGGCGGGCAACACCCGCTCGACCGCCTCGGCCTGCCAGCCGGTCACCACCACCACCGGGTCGAGGCCGGCGGCCAGCGCCGCCTCCACCGCCAGCGCCACCATCGGCCGGCCGGCCACCTCGGCCAGCAGCTTGCCGCCGCCCATGCGCTCGCCGCGTCCCGCCGCCAGGATTACCGCCGCGATCCTCACGGCGGCGCTCCCGCCGCGGCCAGCGCCCGGCGGGCGAGCACGCCGATCAGGTGGGCGCGGTATTCGGGAGTGGCGTGGAGGTCGCGGTTGAGGCCGGCGGCCGCCACCGTCAGTCTGTCAACCGCGGTTGACGCGAAGGCCGCGGCCAAGGCCCGCTCGAAATCCGGCAGGCGGAAGGGGCAGGGGCCGGCGCCGGTCACCGCCACCCGCGGGCCGTCGGCGGCTTCGGCGATGAACACGCCGGCCACCGGATAGCCCGAGGCGGGATTGCGGACCTTGGCGTAGCCGGCGCGGCGGCACAGGGGGTAGGCCACCGCGACGATCAGTTCGCCGGGCTCCAGCGCGGTCTCGAACAGGCCGGTGAAAAAGGCGTCTGCGGCGATCCGGCGGCGGTCGGTGCGGATCTCGGCGCCCAGGCCCAGAGCCGCGGCGGCATGGTCGCCGGCCGGGTCGTTGTTGGCGAGGGCGCCGCCCAGCGTCCCCATGTTGCGGACCTGAAGGTCGCCGATGCCGCCCGCCAGCGCCGCCAGCGCCGGGATGTCGGTGGCGGACGCGGCGATCTCGGCGTGGGTGCAGGCGGCGCCGACCACCAGGGCGCCGGCCTCGCGGCGGATGCCGGCCAGTTCGGGCAGGCGGGCGACGTCGATCAGCGCCGTCGGCGCGCCCAGGCGCAGCTTCAGCACGCCCAGCAGGCTCTGGCCGCCGGCCAGCCAGCGCGGGTCGTCCTCCGCCCGCCAGGCGGCGGCGGCTTCGGCCAGGGAGGCGGGGCGGCGATAGGCGAAGGGATGCATCAGCCGGCCTCCCGCGCCGCCACCGCGTCCTTGACCGCCTCGACGATCGGGCGGTAGCCGGTGCAGCGGCACAGGGTCCCGGCCAGCCCCGCGCGGACGGCCCCGTCGTCGGCATCCGCCAGGGTGGCGGCGAGGTCGAGCGCCGTCATCACCATGCCGGGGGTGCAGAAGCCGCATTGCAGGGCATGGCGTCGCCGGAAAGCCGCCTGCATCGGGTGCAGGCCGCCATCGGCGCCGGCTATCCCCTCGATGGTGGTGACCCGGCGGCCGTCGGCCTGGACCGCCAGCACCATGCACGACTTCACCGCACGGCCGTCGAGATGCACAGTGCACGCCCCGCATTGGCCGGTGTCGCAGCCGACATGGGTGCCGGTCAGCCCCATATGCTCACGCAGGAAGGCCGACAGCAGGGTTCGCGGCTCGACCTCCGCCGCGATCGGCCGGCCGTTGACTTCGAGGGTGATGCGCATTTCATCCACCAGCGATTCAGCATTAAGGTGAGACGACGCTTTCGTCCGGTCAAGCCGCTTCACCAGCCCGGGACTGGCGGCTATGATTCCGGCCGTCGCCCTTGTGGGAGTGTTGGATGCCGTTCGCCGTCAAGTCCAGCCTGGATGTGGTGCTGTGGTTCACCGACCGGGCGCTGAACGACAATGAATACCTCCAGCCGCAGAAGCTGCATCGGCTGCTGTACCTGGCCCAAGCCTATTATTCGGTGGCCTATTCGGGCCGCAAGCTGATGCCGGCGGTGTTCGTCGTCGACGAAATCGGGCCGGTGGAGCCGACCGTGTTCCATGTCTTCGCCTACGGCCGCCCGCACATGGTCGAGCCGTTTCCGATCAGCGACCTGGTGGAGAATTTCCTCGACAGCATCTGGCGCCGCTTCGGCACCGCCACCGCCGACCAACTGAGCAAGCGGATGGCCGACCACGCCCCCATCGTCGCCGCCATGGCCAAGGGGCTCGGCGAGGAAATCCCGTTCGAGGCGATGCGCGACTACTACGCCAGCGAGGCCGCCCAGCGCAAAGGCGCCCCCTCCGTCGACAAGGTGATGCGGCCGAGGGTTCTGCGCTCGCAATCGGGCAAGCCGGTCAACGTCACCAGCTGGAAGCCGAAGGCGGCGCCCAAGGACAAGGGGTGATACTTCTAATTGTATCGTCCGAGCGGCGCGGCCCGCTATTACTTGGGGCGCCCGAATCGCGTCGGCCTGACTCAACGCATTGAAATATAATGATTAAATGGGCAGGCGGAAAAAATAATCGCCGGCGGCAGCAATTTCCTCTTTTCACCGGTCGAAAACGGCGTATATAGCGGCTCAGACGTACAGCGCACGTGCCTCATGGCCCTTCGGTTTGGTTAGGCAACGACGTCCAGGCGTCTTCTGGGTGCGATGGAGGCAGGGTCCTCCGGTGCTTGGAGGATCTCTTGTGATGACCGTTTGGGCAGGGCGCACACCAGTGCGGAACTCCATTTCTCTAGATACCGCCAACGCCTGTAGGCCGTCATTGGCCTGGGCCCTGGCTTGGTACGACACGCGAAGTACGTTCCAGCGGGATTGACGGCCCCCCGATAGGCCGCCGATCGAAATCCCGGCCCCGCATGGGGACCGGGTGATTTCCGTCCATTGGGGCCTGCCGGCCCCGAAGACCGCTGGAGTACTCTCGATGACCGCCAAGATCGCCCGTTTCCTGGAGGATGTTCGCCCGCCGACCCCCTGCGTGGTGGTCGACCTCGACGTCATCCGCGACAATTACCAGGGATTGCGCCGCTGGCTGCCGTTGGCGCAGGTGTTCTATGCGGTCAAGGCCAATCCGGCCCCCGAGATCATCCGCATGCTGGCCGGCATGGACTCGAACTTCGACGTCGCCAGCCGGCCCGAGATCGAATTGTGCCTGGCCGCCGGCGCGTCTCCCGACCGTCTGTCGTTCGGCAACACCATCAAGAAAAAGAGCGACATCGCCTTCGCCTACGACCGCGGCGTCCGCCTGTTCGCCTTCGACTGCGAGGCCGAGCTGGACAAGCTGGCCGAGGCGGCGCCGGGGTCCCGGGTGTTCTGCCGGCTGCTGATGACCTGCGACGGCGCTGAATGGCCGCTGTCGCGCAAGTTCGGCTGCGAAATCGACATGGCCCGCGACCTGCTGGTGGCGGCGCGCGACCGCGGGCTCGAGCCCTACGGCGTCTCCTTCCACGTCGGCAGCCAGCAGACCGATCTGCAGCAGTGGGACGTCGCCGTGGGCAAGACGGCGATGCTGTTCACCGCGCTGAACAAGGCCGGCATCGAACTCAAGATGGTCAATCTCGGCGGCGGGCTGCCGGCGCGCTATCGCACCGACGTGCCCGGCATCGACCGCTACGCCGACGCCATCATGCATGCCATGACCCGGCATTTCGGCAACAACATCCCGGCGATGATCATCGAGCCCGGCCGCGGCCTGGTCGGCGACGCCGGCGTGCTGGAGGCCGAGGTGGTGCTGATTTCCAAGAAGAGCTACCGCGAGGACGTGCGCTGGGTCTACCTCGACGTCGGCAAGTTCGGCGGCCTGGCCGAGACCATGGACGAGGCCATCAAGTACCGCATCGAGACCGACCGCGATGGCGAGCCGGTCGGGCCGGTGGTGCTGGCCGGTCCCACTTGCGATTCCGCCGACATCCTTTACGAGAAGGCGGGCTATCGCATGCCGCTGGCCCTGGCGGTGGGCGACCGTGTCCGCATCCTCGCCACCGGCGCCTACACCACCAGCTATTCGGCGGTCAACTTCAACGGCTTCGAGCCGCTGAAGGCCTATTTCATCTAGCCGCAGTTCCTCTCTCCCGCCTGGCGGGAGAGAGGGATAAGCCCGGCAATTCCTGCCGTCCGGGCAGTTCCTGCCGGGCCAGCCCCAGCATAAACCTTTGATTTCCCTGTCCTTCCCATTGGCATGGCATCTGCATCGGCTCCTGGCGGAATAGTGCCCGTCAGAGGGTGGAGGCAGCGATGTTCTGGGGTGCAATGGCCAACGCCAGTACGGCGATGCAGGCGATGAGCTGGGATCTGGGAACGATCAGCCAGAACATCGCCAACGTCAACACGACCGGCTACAAAGACAAGCAGACGGCATTCACCACCATGCTGTCGGAGCAATTGTCGGCCACGCCGACCGGCTCCGGCTCGAACGGCACCGCGGTGTTCGGCGTCGCCCATTACGATCGCTACGCCATCGATCAGCAGGGGTCGATCCAGACCACCAACGTCTCCACCGACCTCGCCATCTCGGGCAAGGGCTTCTTCATCATGGCGCCGCCGGACATCAAGACCGGCGCGCCTCCCACCACCCTCACCCTGGGCGGCAAGACCACGTCGGCGCTCTATACCCGCGACGGCGGCTTCGTCCAGAAGGCCGACGATCCCGCCAACCCGGTCAAAAGCTATTTCGTCAATTCCTCCGGCGACTACCTGATGGGCTGGATGGCGTCCACCACCCCGGGCGCCGCCGCCGCGCCTTTGGCCGCCGGCAGCCTGGCGCCGGTCTACATCATGCCGACGACGCAACTGGCCGGCTCGGCCACCGCCCAAGGCGCCATCGGCGCCAACATTCCCGCCGACGTCACCGCCACCAGCGGGGTACAGACGGTCACCGCATCGGTCGTCGACAACCACGGTACGGCGCAGACCCTGTCGATGACCTGGACCCGGCTCAACGCCACCGACTGGACGGTGGCGGCCACCGGCGTCACCGGCGGCGGCACCGTCAACAATATCGCCACGCCGCCGTCGCCGGTCTACACGGTGACCCTGGACGGCAAGGGCAACATCGTCAACGAAACCTCGTCGCAAACCGGCTTGCCGATGAATTCGTTCCTGATCGACTGGCCGGGAGCGCCGCAGACGACGACGGCCGCCGCCAGCCTCGGCTCACCCACCTTCACCCCCAATCAGGCGACGTCGCTCAGCGTCTACGATGGCACCAACGCACTGCCGCACACCCTGGTGATGGATTTCGAGAAAGCCTCCAACAACAACTGGTACCTGCGTTTCGATACCCAGGAAGGCGGGCTCAGCACGGCTGCGGTGACGGATGCCGGAGGCGCGTCGCAGACGCTCAACCTAAATTGGAAGAACCCGACGCCCGGAGCCGCCGCCGGCACCACCACCTGGTCGGTCGGCGCCGCCGGCGTCACCGCCAGCGGCAATGGCGCCAACACGCCCGCGACCAGCGATACCGCCTCGGGCGGCTGCACGGTGACGCTCGACAACACCGGACAGGTCACCGCCGTCAACGGCCAGGCCGTTCCGCCGGCCTCGACCCAGGTGCCCTTCATCATCACGGGCAACGGCGGGTCGGTGTCGCAGATGGTCGATTTCAGTACCAGCGCCCCGACCTTCGCCAGTGTCGCCACCGCGCCGGTTCCGGTGACGTTCGGCGGCAACGGCCTGTTGATCTCGCCGAGCAGCACGACGGTGAACGTGACCTGGGCCAACGGCCTCAGCAATTCCATCAATGTCGATCTCAGCCGGCTGACCCAGTACGCCGGCACCCAGATCCAGGAATCGAACATCTCCCAGGATGGCTATGCGCCGGGGATGCTGACCAAGACGGACTTCAACACCCAGGGCCAGATGATCGGAACCTACGACAACGGCCAGTCGCACGTCCTGTTCCAGGTGCCGCTGGCGCTGTTCCCGTCGGACAATTCGCTGAGCGTGGTCGGCAACAACATGTTCGCCCAGAGCCAGGGATCGGGCGCGCCGGTGGTTCAGGCGATCGGGGTGGGCAACAGCACGCAGCTGATGAGCGGAGCGGTCGAATCCTCGACCGTCGACATCGGCTCGGAATTCACCACGATGATCCTGGCGCAGAAGGCGTATTCGGTGAATTCCCAGGTGTTCAAGATCGCGGACGAGATGACCACCACCGCCCGCGACCTGCACACCTGATCGGCGTAGGCGGGCGCGGAGGCCCGCCCCACCGTCAGTTCTGGGCGGCCTTGCCCTTGCGCGCCGCCTCGAACAGCTGGCGGAACACCTGCTGCTCGACCGCGCCCGAGACCACCCGGTCGCCGATGACGAAGGCGGGGGTGCCGCCGATGTCGAGCGCGCGGGCGATTTCCGCATTGCGATGGATCTGCTTGGCGATCTCGGGCGCCGCCGCATCCTTCTTCATCTGCTCGACGTTGAGGCCGGCATCCGCGGCGATCTTCAAGGTGGCCTTGTCGTCGAGGCGGCCGCGGTACTTCATCAGGGCGCGGTAGATTTCCTCGTACTTGCCCTGCCGCTTGGCGGCCAGGGCGAGGTGGGAGACGGCGACCGAATCGTCGGTGAGGATGGGGAAATCCTTGAGAACGATCTTGACCTTGCCGTCGGCCTTCGCCGCCTCGAACATGGCGTCGACCGTCTGCTTGCAGAAGCCGCAGTTGAAATCGAAGAATTCCACCAGGGTGACGTCGCCCTTCGGATTTCCCACCACCGGGTCATCCTTGTTGTCGTAAAGCTCGCCCTTGTAGGCGTCGATCGACTTCTTGGCGTCCGCCTCGGCCTGCACGCGCATCTTCTCGCGCAGGGCTTCGATGGCTTCGCTGATCACCTCGGGGTGTTCGATCAGGTAGTCGCGGATGATCTTGCGCACGCCTTCGGTCTGCCGTGGGTTGAACGGCTGGTCCTCCTGGGCGATGGCCGGCCGGCCGGCCGCGAGGCCGGCGATGACGAGTAGGGCGGCGAGAAGCTTGGCGATCATCGAAGCGGATACTCCTGTTGCAGCGGCGCATATTGGCGGATGTCGAAGGTGGGGGCAAGTCTCGCCCGCCTACTTGTTCTTTTCCTTGTTGCGGGCTCGGCGCAGGGCGTCACCGGCCTGCTGCTTGATGTCCTGGAGCCGCATCCACACGGGACCGTCGTCCTTCAGCATGCGTTCGGCCTTGCCGGCCAGATACTGGGCATCGCCCGGCCGCCCCTCCAGCACGGCTTCCTCGGCCATGGCGTAGGAGGCCATGCCCTCGTTGCCGCGCTTGCCGAAGGCGGTGCCGAGGAACTTCCAGCCGACGGCGTTCTCGGGTTCGCGGGAAACGCCGAGGCTGAGGTCGGCGATGGCCGCGTCGATCATCGCCGGATCGTCCTGTTCCAACTCGACCTGGCCGAGTTCGATGTGCAGGAGGGCGTTGTTGGGCAGCAGTTTGACCGCGGTGCGGTAGGGTTCGATGGCTTCGGCGCCGCGGGCGTTCTCGAACAAGACCTGCCCCTTCATCTCGTGGAAATAGGGGTCGTCGGGACGTTCGGCGATCAGCCCGTCGAGCAGCGGCAGGGCGACCCCCAGGTCCGGCTTGCGATAGGCGGCGATGGCGCGGGCATAGCGCGCCTCGACGCTCTTGTCGGTTTCCTTGTAGCGCTGGAAGGTTCGCACCGGCGGTTCCAGGAAGGCGAACAGCTTGGCGCGGGCGCGGCGGAATTTCTCGACGAATTCCGGCCGCACCGGCTCGTTGCTCCACGGGGAATGCTCGACCCAGTTGCGGATGAAGGCGATGCGGTCCTGGGTCAGCGGATGGGTGCGGACATAGGCGTCCTGGTTGGTGGTGACCAGCAGTTCCTGGCCGGACAGCACGTTCATGAATTCCAGCAGCCCCTTGGCCGACTGGTGGGTGTCGTCGAGGAACAGCATCCCCGCCTGGTCGGCCGCCGATTCCTGGGCGCGGCTGTAGGCCAGCAGGTTGCGCATGGCCATCGACTGGCCGCCCAGGCTGATCGCCGCGGCGGCGTCGCCGCGGCCGGTGGCGGCGCCGACGGCGGCGCCCAGCAGGGTGGCGATCAGCGCCTCGGTCGAGGCGTTGCTCATCTCGCCGGGAAAGCGCACCACGTGGCCGCCGGCGATGTGGCCGGTTTCGTGCGCCATCACTCCGATCAGCTGGTTGGCGTTCTCCATTTTGGTCAACAGGCCGGTGTGGATGAACATGTGCTGTCCACCGGCGACGAAGGCGTTCAACGTGGGATCGATGATGATGTGGACGCTGACCGCCTCGGGGTCGAGGCCCGCTGCCTGGAAAAGTGGCGCGGAAAAGGCACGGATGCTATCTTCCACTTCCGCATCGCGAATGAAGCCGCGCTTGTCCTCGGCCACCGCCGCCGGAGACAGCAGCGCCAGCACCACGATGGCGAGAAGGAATGCGCGCGTGACCAGGAACATCTCTGCGGTTCTTCCCTTGGCTATCGCCGCCGTGACGGCATTGGCGGCGTGCGGCGACACGAAACAGGTGGGCACCATCGGCTACGTCCAGGGCTTCGTCGGCGCGGTCGCCGGCGACGAGCCGATGGCCGTGCTTGCCGCCCAGGACGTGTTGTCGGCCGGCGGATCCGCCGCCGACGCTGCCGTAACCCTCTATTTCTCGCTGGCGGTGACGCTGCCGTCAACAGCCAGTCTGGGCGGCGGCGGTTCCTGCATCGTCGTCGACCATCAGCGCAAGGGTTACGACGTCGTCGATTTCCCCGCGCCGGCCGCGGTTCAGCCCGGCGCCCTGCCGGTGGCGGTGCCGGCCAACGCGCGGGGGATGTTCAGCCTGCAGGCGAAATACGGCCGGCTGCGCTGGGAATCGCTGCTGGCGGCGCCGGAGCGAATGGCCCGCGAGGGGTTCCTGGTGTCGCGCGCCCTCGCCACCGACCTGGCCAAGGCGGCGCCGCTGCTGGCCAACGACGACGAGGCGCGTCAGATGTTCTTCCGCGCCGACGGACGGGTGCTGAACGAGGGCGAGCGCGCCACCAACCACCAGCTGGCCAGCCTGTTCGCCTCGCTGCGGCGGTCGCCGGGCGACTTCTATACCGGGCAGTTGGGGCGGCAGCTGGCCGCCGCGGCCCAGGCGGTGGGCGCCGGCCTGACCGCCGAGGATCTCCGTGACGTCCGGGCGCAATTGTCGCCGGGCGCCACCTTCGATCTCGGCTCCGATCTGGCGGTGCTGCCGCAATCGCGCGCCGATACCGCCCAGTGGGGCGCCGCCCTGGTCAAGCGAAAGTCCTCCGAGCGCCCGCAGGCGGTGGCCGAGCGGGTGGCGCGGGGCGCGTCCGTTCCCGGCACCGGCTTCGGCATCATCGATTCGTCCGGCGGCGGGGTCGCCTGCGCCTTTACCGCCAACGGGCTGTTCGGCACCGGCCGCGTCGCCCAGGGTACCGGCATGCTGCTGGCGGCGGCGCCGGTGCCGGGGGTGATGCCGGCGGTGCCGGCGATGGTGCTCAATCCCAATGTCCAGGAGGTCCGCTTCGTCGGCGCCGCGTCGGGCGGCGGCGATCCCGGGGCCGCCCTGATGTCGGCGCTGGCGGCGGTCGAGGACGACGACAAGAAGGCCGCGGATGCGGTCGCCGGGGCGGCGGCGGGCTTGCCCGAGGCTGCGGCCAGCCGGGTCGACGCGGTGGCCTGCCTGTCGGGGTCGCCGACCGCGGTGCGCTGTACCGCGGCGTCCGATCCCAAGGGCTACGGTTATTCCATCGTCATCGGCAAACGGTGAGGCATGGCGTTCAAGGTGGCCGGGCGGGGAGCCATATCCCCCTTCATCGTGATGGATGTGATGCGGGATGCGGCGGCGCGCCAGGCCCAGGGCGGCGACGTCATCCATCTCGAAGTGGGCCAGCCGTCGGGGCCGGCGCCGGCGGCGGTGATCGCCGCGGCGGCGAAGGCGCTGGCCGCTGACGATCTCGGCTATACCCTGGCGCTGGGCCACGAACCGCTACGCCGGCGCATCGCCCGGCATTACCGCGACACCTACGGCGTCGCCGTCGATGCCGAACGGGTGGTGATCACCACCGGCTCGTCGGGCGCGTTCCTGCTCGCCTTCCTCGCCGCCTTCGCGCCGGGCGACCGGGTGGCGGTGGCGGCGCCCGGCTATCCCGCCTACCGCAACATCCTCAAGGCGCTCGACATCGAAAGCGTGCCGGTGCCGGTCGGCCCGGCCAGCCGCTGGCAGCTGACCGCCGCGGTGCTGGAGGGGGTGGGGAAACTCGACGGCGCGATCGTCGCCAGCCCGTCCAATCCCACCGGCAGCATGCTGAACGCGGCGGAAATGGCGGACTTGGCCGAATGGTGCGAAAACCGCGGGGTGCGCCTGGTTTCCGACGAGATCTACCACGGCATCACCTATGAAACCCCGGCAGCCACCGCGGCAGGAATCGCCGGCGGGCATGCGGTGGTGGTCAACAGCTTTTCCAAATATTTCGCCATGACCGGGTGGCGGCTGGGATGGATGGTGGCGCCGCCCGACCTGCTGCGCGCGGTCGAATGCCTGCAGCAGAACCTGTTCATCGCGCCGCCGACCCTGGCGCAGCTGGCGGCGCCGGCGGTGTTCGACTGCACGGACGAATTGGACGCGCGGGTGCGGCGCTACCGGGCCAACCGCGATGTCCTGCTGGAAGAGCTGCCCAAGGCGGGCTTCGACCGGCTGGCCGCGGCGGACGGCGCCTTCTATCTGTATGCCGATATCGGGGCGATCACCAACGATTCGCCCGAGTTCTGCCGCCGAATGCTGGCCGAGATCGGCGTTGCCGCCACCCCGGGCATCGATTTCGATCCCGCCCAGGGTCACCGCACCATGCGGTTCTGCTTCGCCGGCTCCACCGCCGACGTCGTCGAGGCGGCGCGGCGGATCAAGGCCTGGCGCGGCGTCTGAGCCAGGGCTTTCGCCGCGTCGCCTTAGGGCAACGCAGCCGCCAGTTCGGGCCGCGGCACCGCCACCGGGCGCGCGGTCACCGAATCGCCGATATAGGAATCGACCGTCTCGGTCAGCAGCTCAAGATGGTTGCCGAAGAAGTGGTTGGCGCCATCGATGGTCCGGTACTTGACCCGGATGTTGCGCTGCGCCGCCAGTTTCGCCGCCAGTTTCGCCGCCGAGGGCTCGGGCACCAATTCGTCGGCGCTGCCGTGCACCACCAGGCCCGAGGACGGGCAGGGGGCGAGGAACGTGAAGTCGTAGACGTTGGCCGGCGGCGCCACCGCGATGAATCCGTCGATCTCGGGCCGGCGCATCAGCAATTGCATGCCGATCCAGGCGCCGAACGAGAAGCCGGCGACCCAGCAGGCGGCGGTGTTGGCATTGTAGGTCTGCATCCAGTCGAGCGCCGCCGCGGCGTCCGACAATTCCCCCTGGCCGTTGTCGAAGCGCCCCTGGCTGCGGCCGACGCCGCGGAAATTGAAGCGCAACGTCGAGAATCCACGGCGAACGAAGGTGTGGAACAATGCGTAGACCACCTTGTTGTTCATCGTTCCGCCATGCTGCGGGTGAGGATGGAGCAACAGGGCGATCGGCGCGTTGGGCGCTCGGCCGTGATGGTAGCGGCCTTCCAGCCGGCCATCGGGTCCATTGAAAATCACATCGGGCATCGTCTCACCGCGCAATCTGACTGACCGCCAGCCCCGACCCAAACCCGAGCCGTGCTGTCGGAGAATTTTTCGCAACATACCCGGCGGAAGCCTGTCAAACTTGACCGGGCTTGTCGGGCATCCTATATTCACCTTCGATGCGATCGGCCCAGGGCTGATGGCGTCCCCCCTCATCCGGGACTCGATCTCAACCGCTAGAGTAGCATAGTGCAGGCCATGTTTTTCAAGAGACTTCGCGAAGACATCGGGTCGATCCGCCAGCGGGACCCTGCGGCGCGCTCGGCGGCCGAAGTGCTGCTGTGCTATTCGGGGCTGCATGCCGTGCTGGTGTATCGCCTGGCCCACGCCCTGTGGCGGGCCGGCTTCAAGCTGTCGGCGCGGTTGCTGTCCCATTTCGGCAAGCTGGTCAGCGGCGTCGAAATCCATCCCGCCGCCGCGATCGGCCGGCGCCTGTTCATCGATCACGGGGCCGGCGTGGTCATCGGCCAGACCGCGGTGGTGGGCGACGACGTCACCCTCTATCACGGCTCGACGCTGGGCGGCACGTCGCTGCACACCGGCAAGCGCCATCCCACCTTGGGCAACGGCGTCATCGTCGGTTCCGGCGCCCAGGTGCTGGGGCCGATCACCATCGGCGAAGGGGCGCGCATCGGCGCCAACGCGGTGGTGCTGTCCGACGTCCCGGCGGGGGTGACGATGGTGGGGGTGCCTGCGCGCATGGTGATGCGCCGCGGCGCGCCCGCGGAATTCTGCGCCTACGGCGTTTCGGGCGAGGATCTGCCCGACCCGGTGGCCCGCGCCCTCGATTCGCTGCGGGCCCAGGTGGCCCAATTGAGCGACCGGGTCGCCGAACTCGAAGGTGAAACGAAGCAGGGCCGCCAACCGCGCGTGGTGGCCGACAACCTGCAAACAGCGCGTGGAGGGCAGCCGTAACGGCGCCCATCGGGGAGAAGTGGAGACGTGACGTGAAATTGAGCACAAAGGGCCGGTATGCGGTGATGGCGATGGTCGATCTGTCCGGCCATTCCGTCGGAAATCCGGTGGCGTTGGCCGACATCGCTGAGCGCCAGGAAATTTCGCTGTCCTACCTCGAACAGCTGTTCGGCAAGCTGCGCAAGGGCGGCCTGGTCAAGAGCGTCCGCGGTCCCGGCGGCGGCTACCTGCTGTCGCGTCCGGCCGAGCAGCTGCGGATCTCCGACATCATCATGGCGGTCGACGAGCCGATCCAGACCACGCGCTGCTCGCCCGGATCGCCGGCCGGCTGCCATCACAACATGGGCCGCTGCCTGACGCACGACCTGTGGGAGGAACTGGGCAACCAGATTTATCTCTACCTGTCCTCGGTATCGCTGGCCGACGTGATCGAGCGCCGCATCCTCGGCAGTTCGGGCATGTTCCACGGCAACACCCAGGGCAGCGCCGTCGCGGCCCAGTAAGGAAATGGAGCGGAACAACCGCTCCGTTTCCGCCAAGCCCGAGCGGCGTCTGAGCCAGGGTTTCCGCGGACGCGGAAACCCAACAGAACAAACAAGGCGACGCACTTGATTTCACGCGTCGCCTAAGGGAGAGCACCAGCGTGGCGAACGGGTCCGTCTACCTCGATTACAACGCCGGAGGACCGGCGCGGCCGGAAGTCGCCCAGGCGGTGGCCGAGGTGCTGGCCCAGCCGGGCAACCCGTCCGCGGTTCATGCCGCCGGCAGGCTGGCGCGCCGGCGGATCGAAGCGGCGCGCGCGGCGGTGGCCGGGCTTGTCGGCGCCGAGCCGCGCGGGGTGGTGTTCACCTCGGGCGGCACCGAGGCGAACGCCCTGGCGCTGGCCGGATGCGGCCGCTCCCGCCTGCTGGTGTCGGCGGTCGAGCATGCCTCGGTGCGAAAGGCGGCGCCGGGCGGATCGGCGATTCCGGTCGACGGCGACGGCATCGTCGACGTCGCCGCGCTGGACGCCATGCTGGCGGCGGATGCGGCTCCGGCGCTGGTGGCGGTGATGCTGGCCAACAACGAGACCGGCGTGATCCAGCCGGTCGGCGAAATCGCCCGAGTGGCGCACCGCCATGGCGCTCTGGTGCTGTGCGACGCCGCCCAGGCGGCGGGGCGGATGGCGGTGTCGATGGCGGAACTCGGTGTCGATTTCCTGACATTGTCGGCCCACAAGCTGGGCGGTCCGGCGGGAATCGGCGCATTGGCGCTGGCCGACGCGGATTTCGCCCTGGCACCGATGTTGCTTGGTGGGGGCCAGGAACGCGGCCGCCGCGCCGGCACCGAAAACCTCGCCGGCATCGTCGGCTTCGGAATCGGGGCCGCCATGGCGGCGGACCGGTTGCAACGGGACGCGAGCATGTTAGAATTATTCGAAATGCAGCGGCGTCTGGAGCGCGAGGCGCTCGCCCGGGTGCCGGCGGCGCGGGTGATCGGCGCCGCGGCGCCGCGGCTGGCCAACACCAGCTGCCTGGCGCTGCCGGGAGTGGCCGCGGCGACCCAGGTGATGGCGCTCGACCTCGCCGGGGTGATGGTCAGCGCCGGGGCGGCGTGCTCGTCCGGCCGGGTCGAGCGTTCGGCGGTGCTGGCCGCCATGGGCTTGCCGCCGGCGGTGGCGGATTCGGCGATCCGGGTCAGCTTCGGCTGGGGCAGCCGGGCGGAGGATGTGGACCGCTTCCTCGACGCCTGGACGGCGCTGGCGGCGGTCAAGGGGTTCGACGTGGAGGCAGCGGCCGAGGCCGCGTGAGGGAAGGAATGACGGATATGACAGTGGTCACCATGTCCAAGGGCGTCACCGGGCGGAACTCGGGCGAGCCGATCTACTTGGATTACCAGGCCACGACTCCCTGCGACCCGCGCGTGGTCGAGAAGATGTTGCCGTGGTTCACCGAGAAGTTCGGCAATCCCCACTCGCGCAACCATCGCTACGGCTGGGAGGCCGAGGAGGCGGTGGAGCAGGCGCGCGAGCAGGTCGCCGCCATCATCGGCGCCGATTCCAAGGAGATCATCTTCACCTCGGGCGCCACCGAGTCCAACAACCTCGCCCTCAAGGGCGTCGCCCATTTCTACAAGGACAAGCGCAACCACATCGTCACCGTGGTCACCGAGCACAAATGCGTGCTCGACACCTGCCGCCACCTCGAACAGGAAGGCTTCCGCGTCACCTATCTGCCGGTGAAGACGGACGGCCTCATCGACCTGGCCGCGCTGGAAGAGGTCGTCGACGACAAGACCGTCATCGTCTCGGTGATGGGGGCGAACAACGAGATCGGGGTGGTCCAGCCGCTGGCCGAGATCGGTGCGCTCTGCCGCAGGAAGGGGGCGTTCTTCCATACCGACTGCGCCCAGGCGGTGGGCAAGATCCCGCTCGACGTCAACGCCATGAACATCGACCTGATGAGCATCTCGGGCCACAAGATCTACGGCCCCAAGGGGGTCGGCGCGCTCTACGTCCGCCGGCGGCCGCGGGTGCGCCTGGTGCCGCTGATCAACGGCGGCGGGCAGGAGCGCGGCATGCGCTCGGGCACCCTGTCGACGCCGCTATGCGTCGGCATCGGCGAGGCCTGCGCCATCGCCCAGGCCGAGATGGCGGCCGAGACCGAACGGCTGGGGCGCCTGCGCGACCGGCTGCTCGCCGGCATCCAGGCCCGCCTGCCCGAGGTCTACCTCAACGGCGACCTGGAGCACCGCATCCCCGGCAATCTCAACCTGTCCTTCGCCTTCGTCGAGGGCGAGGGGCTGATGATGGGGGTCAAGGATCTGGCGGTGTCGTCGGGTTCGGCCTGCACCTCGGCGTCGCTGGAGCCGTCCTATGTGCTGCGGGCGCTCGGCCTCGACGCCGAGATGGCGCACACGTCGCTACGTTTCGGCCTCGGCCGCTTCACCACCGAGGCGGAAATCGACTACGCCATCGATCATGTCGTCGAGGCGGTCAACCACCTGCGGGAAATGAGCCCGCTGTGGGAAATGCATATGGACGGCATCGACACCAAGTCGATCAAGTGGGCCGACCATTGAGGAACTGGAGGAAGTCATGGCGTATAGCGACAAGGTCATCGACCATTACGAGCACCCTCGCAACGTGGGGGCTTTCGGCAAGGAGGAGCACAATGTCGGCACCGGCCTGGTCGGCGCGCCGGCCTGCGGCGACGTGATGAAGCTGCAGATCAAGGTCAGCCCCGAGGGTATCATCGAGGACGCCAAGTTCAAGACCTTCGGCTGCGGCTCGGCCATTGCGTCGAGTTCGCTGGTCACCGAATGGGTGAAGGGCAAGACGCTGGACGAGGCGTCGAAGATCAAGAACACCGAGATCGCCCACGAACTGGCGCTGCCGCCGGTCAAGATCCATTGTTCGGTGCTGGCCGAGGATGCTATCAAAGCCGCCGTTGCCGACTATCGGAAGAAGAACGCGACCGACGAAGCCGCCGAGTGAGGCGGGGCGCGGAGAGGGATTGAAAGAAGACGAAAGGACGACGCATGGAACGAGCCACCCCCTTCACCATCACCGACGCCGCCGCCGAACGGGTGCGGACCCTGCTGTCCAAGCGCGGCAAGCCGTCGGTCGGCATTCGCATCGGCGTCCGCGCCAAGGGCTGTTCCGGGCTGTCCTATACGCTGGAATACGCCGACGAGACGAACCCCTTCGACGAGGTGGTCGAGCATAACGGCGTCACCGTGCTGATCGATCCCAAGGCCACCATGTTCATTCTCGGCACCGAGATGGACTGGGTCGAGGAGAAGATGCAGAACGGCTTCGTCTTCCGCAACCCCAACGAGAAGGGACGCTGCGGCTGCGGCGAATCCTTCCACGTCTGACGCGGGAACCGGCCCGATGAACATGTCCGCCGCCGCCGCCCTGCATCCCTGCTGGTCCTGCAAGGGGCCGGTGGCGTCGCGCGCGCTGTTCTGCTCGGTATGTGGGGCGGTGCAGGGGCCGGGCGGCACCGATCATTTCAGCCGCCTGGCGCTGGCTCCCACCTTCGACCTCGACGTCGACGATCTGGAGCGCCAGTATTTCGGCTTCCAGCGCCGCCTGCATCCCGACCGCTTCTCCGGCAAGTCGCCGCGCGAGAAGATGCTGTCGCAGCAGCAGGCGACCGCCCTCAACGAGGCCTACGAGACCCTGAAGGACCCGCTCAAGCGCGCCGCCTACCTGCTGGGACTGATGGATCACGCGGTCGACCTCACCGCCTGCGGCCAGATCAACGACCCGGCGCTGCTGATGGAGCAGATGGAAAAGCGGGAAGCCATCGCCGAAGCCCGCACCGTCGAGGAGGTCGCCAGTCTGGCGGCCTCGGCCGATGCCGACGTGCTCGCCTGCCAGTGCCACATTTCGGCCGCCTTCAACGCCCGCGACCTGGCCGAGGCGGCGCGGCTGACGGTGCGCCTCAATTACCTGGTCAAGCTGGCCGGGGACGCCCGCAGCCGCAAGGCCAGGATGAGACGGTAATGCGAATCATGCCCTCTCCCGCCCCGCGGGAGAGGGAGGGACCCGCCGCCACAGGCAGCGGGAGGGTGAGGGAGCGGCGCGCACGACGGTGCTCGGGGCTCCCTCACCCTCCCGGCCTGCGGCTGGGCCCCTCCCTCTCCCGCGGGGCGGGAGAGGGGCCATTCAGCGAGGATTCAGATGCTGCTGCAATTGCATGAACCCGGCGAGAGCCATGGCCCGCATGAAGGCGAAAGCGGGTTCGCCGTCGGCATCGACCTGGGCACCACCAATTCGGTGGTCGCCTATTCCCGCGAGTCCAAGGCCGAGGTGCTGCGGGGCGTCGACGGCCGCGGCCTATTGCCCTCGGTGGTCTATTACGGCGACGACAAGGTGGTGGTGGGCGAGAAGGCCCGCGAGATGATCCTTGAAGCGCCCGATCACGTCGTCGGCTCGATCAAGCGGCTGATGGGGCGCGGCATCGCGGACCTGAAGTCGCTTGCCGGCACGCTGCCCTATTGCGTCGAGGCGGCGCCCGAGGGCGGCATGGTCCGCCTGTCGGTGGCGGGTCGGGTGATGACTCCGGTGGAGATATCGGCCGACATCCTGCGCGCCATCAGGGTCCGCGCCGAGGCGGCGCTGGGCGGTCCGGTCGACCGCGCGGTGGTGACGGTGCCGGCCTATTTCGACGACGCCGCCCGCACCGCCACCCGCGACGCCGCCCGCCTGGCCGGCCTCGAAGTGCTGCGCCTGGTCAACGAACCGACGGCCGCCGCCCTGGCCTACGGCCTCGACAACGCGGCCGAGGGCCTCTACGCCGTCTACGATCTGGGCGGCGGCACCTTCGACATCTCGCTGCTGCGGATGGAGAAGGGGGTGTTCCAGGTCAAGGCCACCGGCGGCGACGCCGCGCTGGGCGGCGACGACATCGACCATGCGGTGGCCGAGCATTTCCTTGCCGAACGCGCCCGCAGCCTGGGCGAGCAATCGATCACCGCCGGCGAGGCCAAGCAGGCCCTGATGGTGGCCCGCATCGCCAAGGAATGCCTGACCCGCCGGCCCGACGGCGAATGGATGATCGAGGTCGACGGCAAGCCGTCGCGCCACACCCTCGACCGCGCCACCCTGGAGCGCCTGGCCGAGCCCTTCGTCGCCCGCACCATCGGCATCTGCCGCGGCGTGGTCGAGGATTCCGGCATCGATCTGGCCGGCATCCACGGCGTCGTCCTGGTCGGCGGCTCGACCCGCATGCCGCTGGTGCGTGCCGCCGTCGCCGCCTTCTTCGGGCGCCCGCCGCTGTCCGACATCAATCCCGACGAGGTTGTGGCAGTGGGGGCGGCGCTCCAGGCCGAGGCGCTGACCGCCGGGTCGGACACCCTCCTGCTCGACGTCACGCCGCTGTCGCTCGGCATCGAGACGGTGGGCGGCATCGTCGAGAAGGTGATCCCGCGCAATCAGCCCATCCCGGTGCAGATGGCGCAGGAATTCACCACCTATCAGGACGGCCAGACCGCCATGTCGATCCACGTCGTCCAGGGCGAGCGCGAGATGGTCGACCAGAACCGCTCGCTGGCCCGCTTCGTCCTGCGGGGCATTCCGCCCATGGCCGCCGGCGCCGCGCGGATCCAGGTGACCTTTGCCGTCGACGCCGACGGCCTGCTGACGGTGGCCTCGCGCGAGACCACCACCGGCACCGAGGCCCAGGTCGCGGTCAAGCCGTCCTACGGCCTGGGCGAGGAGGAAATGGCGCGGATGCTGCGGGATTCGCTCGAACATGCGCGCGAGGACATGGACCGCCGGCTGCTCACCGAGGCGGTGGTCGAGGCCCGCCGCGGCGTCCTGGCGGTGCGTTCGGCGCTGGCCGCCGACGGCGACCTCTTGTCGGAAGCCGAGCGACAGGATATCGATGCTGCTGTCGGCCGGGTTGAACTGGCGATATCCGCATCCGACCGCGACGGTGTCAACGCCGCGGTTGACGGCCTTGAGGCCGCGACCAAGGGCTTCGCCGAGAAGCGCATGGACCGCGGCATCCGCCAGGCCCTGGCGGGAGTCAGCGTCGACCGGATCGACGGCGCCCTGGGGGAGGGTGGTTAGACTGCGATTGGAGAGCGCTATGCCCAAGATGACCTTCATTGCCGCCGACGGCAGCCGGACCGAGGTCGAGGCGCCCGAGGGGCTGTCGGTGCTGGAGATCGCCCACCGCAACAAGGTGGACATCGAAGGCGCCTGCGAGGGGTCGCTGGCCTGCTCGACCTGCCACGTGGTGGTGGCGCCCGAGTGGTACGACCGCCTGGAGCCGGCCGGCGAGGACGAGGAGGACATGCTGGACCTGGCGTTCGGCCTGACCTCGACGTCGCGGCTGTCGTGCCAGATCATCATGAACAAGGCCCTCGACGGCCTGACCGTGATCCTGCCGGCCGCCACCCGGAATATGATGGTCGACAAGAAGAAGTGAGGCGCCCATGAAGTGGGCCGAAATCCACGACATCGCCATCGCCCTGGAAGACGCCCACCCCGACGCCGACAACGTCAACCTGCGCTTCACCGACCTGCACGCCTGGGTGTGCGCCTTGCCGGGATTCGACGACGATCCCGCCAAATCCAATGAGAAGCTCCTCGAAGCCATCCAGATGGCGTGGATCGATGAGCGGGAATGACCATAAGGTCCCTCTCCCGCCCCGCGGGAGAGGGAGGGGCCCAGCCGCAGGCTGGGAGGGTGAGGGAGTCCCGAGCACCGAGTCCCTGGCTCCCTCACCCTCCCACCGCCTTCGGCGGCGGGTCCCCCCCTCTCCCGCGAGCGGGAGAGGGGGATTCGCGTCATGACCCATCTCGATCTGCCCAAGGGCTCCCGCGTCGTCGTCGCCATGTCGGGCGGCGTCGATTCCTCGGCCACCGCCGCGCTGCTGGCCGAGGCCGGCCATGAGGTGGTCGGAATCACCCTGCGGCTCTACGACCACGGCGCCGCCATCCGCCGCGCCAACACCTGTTGCGCCGGCAAGGATATCCACGACGCCCGCGCCGTCGCCGACGCCCTGGGCATCCCCCATTACGTCCTCGACATGGCGGGCGCCTTCAAGGGCGACGTGGTCGACCGCTTCGCCGAATCCTACGCCCGCGGCGAGACCCCGATTCCCTGCGTGCTGTGCAACCAGACCGTCAAGTTCCGCGACCTGCTGGCGGTGGCGCGCGATCTCGGCGCCGCCGCGCTGGCCACCGGCCACTATGTCCGGCGCGAGCCGGGGCCGGTGATGCTGACCGGCAGCGATCCGGGGCGCGACCAGAGCTATTTCCTCTTCGCCACCACCCGCGAACAGCTGGATTTCCTGCGTTTCCCCCTGGGCGCGATGCAGAGCAAGGACGACACCCGCGCCATCGCCCGGCGCCACGCCCTGCCGGTGGCGGCCAAGCGCGACAGCCAGGACATCTGCTTCGTCCCCGACGGCGATTATGCCGCCCTGGTCGAGCGCCTGCGCCCGGAAGCGGCCGAGCCGGGCGAGATCGTCGACCTGTCCGGCCGGGTGCTGGGCAGCCACAAGGGCATCGTCCATTACACCATCGGCCAGCGCAAGGGACTGGGGCTGGGCGGCGGCGCGCCGCTGTTCGTGGTGGCGCTGGAGGCGGCGGCGCGCCGCGTCGTGGTCGGCCCGCGCCACGCCCTGGGCCGGCGCGAGATCGCGCTCAGGGACGTCAACTGGCTGGGTGACGGTGCGTTGGAGCAGCGGGTGGCGGTCAAGGTGCGCTCGACCCGGCCGCCGCGGCCGGCGGTTCTGCGGCTGGGCGAGGGCGGCACCGCCACGGTGACCCTCGACGAGTCCGAGGAGGGGGTGGCCCCCGGTCAGGCCTGCGTGTTCTACCGCGGCGAACGGGTGCTGGGCGGGGGATGGATCGTTTCCGCGGAAATTACAGTTCCGTGAAGACTGCCCCCCGGGGGCTTGGGCGGATTGCCGATATAGCCTATTAGACTCGGCAATCGCGGCAACAAATCGAGGACATCCGATGTCTCTGCACCGGCCCGTGCGCAATCTCTGCGCGGCGTTGATCGCCTTCACCTTCGGTACCGGAACCCTCGGCGCCGCCGAAATCACCGGCGCCGGCGCCACCTTCCCCTATCCGGTCTATGCCAAGTGGGCCGAGGCCTATAAGGCCAAGACCGACCTGGCGCTGAACTACCAGTCGATCGGCTCGGGCGGCGGCATCAAGCAGATCAAGTCGAAGACCGTCGATTTCGGCGCCTCGGATAAGCCGCTGTCGCCGAAGGAGCTGGACGAGGCGGGCCTGGTGCAGTGGCCGATGATCATGGGCGGCGTCGTCCCGGTGATCAACGCGGCCGGCATCAAGCCGGGCGAACTCAAGCTGGACGGGCCGGCACTGGCCGGCCTCTATCTCGGCACCATCGCCAAGTGGAACGACCCAGCGATCGCCAAGCTGAACCCGGGGGTCAAGCTGCCCGACCAGGCGGTGGCCGTCGTCCATCGCTCCGACGGGTCGGGCACCACCTTCCTGTTCACCACCTACCTGTCCCAGGTCAGCCCCGAGTGGAAGGCCAAGGTCGGGGCCGAGACTGCGGTCGAATGGCCGAACGGCCTGGGCGGCAAGGGCAACGAAGGCGTCGCCAACTTCACCGGCCAGACCGAGGGCGCCATCGGCTACGTCGAGTACGCCTACGCCCTGCAGAACAAGATGACCTGGGTGGTGATGGGCAACCATGACGGCCAGTTCGTCAAGCCCGAGACCAAGGCGTTCCAGAGCGCCGCCGCCAATGCCGATTGGGCCCATACCCCGGGCTTCCAGGTGGTGCTGACCAATCAGCCGGGCAAGGACAGCTGGCCGATCTCCGGGGCCAGCTTCATCCTCATGCACAAGGTTCCGGCCAGTCCCGACCGCGCGGTGGCGGCCCTGAAGTTCTTCGACTGGGCCTTCGTCAACGGCGGCAAGGCGGCGGAAGAACTGGACTACGTGCCGATGCCGGCCGCGGTGGTGAAACTGGTCGAGGATACCTGGGCCAAGGAAATCAAGACGACCGACGGCAAGGCGTTGTGGACCGCCGGCCGGTGACTGGCTACAGTGTGTCGGAACCGTCGCGGCAGTCGAATGCTGCGGCGGTTTCGGTCGAAAGGGACCGATCCTTGGGCAATGGCAGCGTGACCATGAACGGCATCTCGGTGGAGACTGCACAGCGTCGCTTGCCATCGGGTCTGTTCGCCGAACTGCCTTTCCGCTGGCTGACCTTCGGCGCCGCCATGCTGGTCATGGCGATGCTGGGGTCGATGCTGGTGGTCCTCACCATCGATTCGTCGCCGGCGCTGGGGAAATTCGGCCTCAATTTCCTGGTTTCCAGCACCTGGAACCCGGTGACCGAGATCTTCGGCGCCGCCGCGCCCATTGCCGGCACCCTGATCACCGCGCTGATCGCCATGGTGGTGGGCACGCCGGTGGCGCTGGGGGTGGCGATCTTCCTCAACGAGATCTGTCCGCACCGGCTCAGCGGGCCGCTGGCGGTGGCGATCGAATTGCTGGCCGCCGTGCCCAGCATCATCTACGGCATGTGGGGCCTGTTCGTGCTGGCGCCGCTGCTGGGCGCCCACGTCTATCCGGCGCTGATCGCGCTGCTGGGGCCGATCCCGGTGATCGGGGCGCTGTTCCAGGGGCCGCCCTTCGGCATCGGCATGCTGACCGCCGGGCTGATCCTGGCGGTGATGGTGCTGCCGTTCATCGCCTCGGTGGCGCGCCAGGTGCTGTCGACCGTGCCGCCGATGCTGCGCGAGGCCGCCTACGGCGTCGGCGCCACCACCTGGGAAGTGGCCCGCTACGTGCTGATCCCCTATTGCCGCCGCGGCCTGATCGGCGGCGTCATGCTGGGTCTGGGGCGCGCCCTGGGCGAGACCATGGCGGTGACCTTCGTCATCGGCAACGCCCACCGCATCTCGGCGTCGCTGCTGCAGCCGGGGACCACCATCTCGGCGACGCTGGCCAACGAATTCACCGAGGCCAACGGCGACCTCTATGTCTCGTCGCTGGTGTCCCTGGGCCTGATCCTGTTCGCCGTGACCTTCGGCGTGCTGCTGTGCGCCCGTTTCCTGCTGGCGCAGGCCGATCGCAGGGCTGCGCTATGAAGGCCGCGCCCGACCCCCGCCTGATCACCCGCCGCCGCCTGTTCAACCGGCTGATGCTGTCGCTGTGCGTCGGCGCCGCCGCCCTGTCGCTGGGCGTGCTGGCGTTCATCCTGTGGGAGCTGGTGCTGCGGGGCGTCGGCGCCCTGTCGCTGGCCACCTTCACCGCATCGACGCCGCCGCCCGGCAGCAAGGGCGGGTTGGCCAACGCCATCCTCGGCAGCCTGGCGATGACCGGGGCGGCGATCGTGGTGGCGGCGCCGGTCGGCGTTCTGACCGGCACCTGGCTGGCCGAATACGCCCGGCGCAGCAAGCTGGCCGCGGCGGTGCGCTTCCTCAACGACACCCTGCTGAGCGCGCCCTCGATCATCATCGGCCTGTTCGTCTACGCCCTGATGGTGCTGCCGATGGGCCACTTCTCCGGCTGGGCCGGGGCGGTGGCGCTGGCGCTGATCGCGGTGCCGGTGATCGTGCGCACCACCGAGGACATGCTGGTGCTGGTTCCCGACCAGCTGCGCGAGGCCGCGGTGGCCCTGGGCGTGCCCTATTGGCAGGTGATCATGCGGGTGACCTGGCGCGCGGCGCTGAAGGGCATCGGCACCGGGGTGCTGCTGGCGGTCGCCCGCATCAGCGGCGAGACCGCGCCCTTGCTGTTCACCGCGCTCAACAACCAGTTCCTCACCGTCGACATGAACGGGCCGATGCCCAGCCTGCCGGTGGCGATCTTCCAGTTCGCCATGAGCCCGTACCGCGACTGGCAACAACTCGCCTGGGCCGGCGCGCTGGTGATCAGCGCCAGCGTGTTGATGCTGAACATCGTTGCCCGCACCATGGCCGCCAGGGGGGACAGATGAGCGAAGCCGAGACGCCGAACGCGGTCAAGATCGACGTCCGCAACCTGGATTTTTTCTACGGCGAGTCGCAAGCCCTCAACAAGGTGTCGATCGCCTTCCAGGACCGCCGGGTGACGGCGCTGATCGGTCCCTCGGGCTGCGGCAAGTCGACCCTGCTCCGGGTGATGAACCGCATCTGCGACCTTTATCCCGGCCATCGCGCGTCGGGGGAGATCCTGCTCGACGGCGAGGACGTGCTTTCGTACAAGGGCGACCTCTCGGCCCTCCGCGCCCGCATCGGCATGGTGTTCCAGAAGCCGACGCCGTTCCCCATGTCGATCTACGAGAACATCGCCTTTCCCTTGCGCATGTACCGCAAACTGTCGAAGTCCGAGATGGACGACGAGGTCGAATCGGCGCTGCGCCGCGCCGCCCTGTGGGACGAGGTCAAGGACAAGCTGCATTCGAGCGGCCTGGGATTGTCGGGCGGCCAGCAGCAGCGCCTGTGCATCGCCCGCGCGGTGGCCATCCGCCCCGAGGTGCTGCTGATGGACGAGCCGTGCTCGGCCCTGGACCCGATCTCGACCGCCCAGATCGACGAACTGATCTGGGAGCTGCGCCAGGATTACTGCATCGCCATCGTCACCCACAACATGCAGCAGGCGGCGCGGGTCAGCGACTATGTCGGGTTCATGTATCTCGGCGACCTGGTGGAGTTCGATCCCACCGCGACGCTGTTCTCCAATCCGCGGGAACAGCGGACCCAGGATTACATCACCGGCCGATTCGGGTGACGACTGCAGTCAAACCCCACCTTTTTCTGTGCCGTTTCTGCGCTGCTGTGTCTTGTGGCCAGCCCCCTGCCAGGCGCAGGAGAGCCTCCACAAGGTAGAAGCGCTCTAATGGGAGCGGCGCCGACAATTTTCCTTCGCACCCGACCCCTCGATTGATGTAAAAATGCCGCCCGGCATGATTGCACCCTCCCTTTCGCGGGGGGGCTGCCGGCAGCCGTATTTCCTTCGCCTGTGGGAGCCCAGGAGCCGATGACCATCAAGTTCACTCGTCGCCGTGCCATCACCGTGGTCGCCGCCGCGGCGGGGCTGCCGTTGCTGATGAAGGCGGGCAGCGCCCAGGCCAAGCTGGTGCGGTGGGAGGGAACCACCCTCGGCGCTCCCTCGACCATCCAGCTCTATCACGACGACGAGGCCAAGGCGCACGCAGCCATCCAGGCCGGCCTGGCCGAATTGGCCCGCCTCGAAGCCGTCTTCAGCGTCTACCGCGCCGATTCGGCGATCTCGGCCTTGAACCGCGACGGCAGGCTCGACGCCGCTCCGGCCGAATTCACCGAATTGCTGACCCATGCCCTGGGCATCGCCAGGATCAGCGACGGCCTCTACGACCCCACCATCCAGCCGGTGTGGCAGCTCTATTTCCGCCATTTCACCGCCGCGACCGTCGACCCCGCCGGCCCCTCGGCCGAAGCTCTCGGGGCGGCGCTGGCGCTGGTCGGCTGGCGCAACGTCGAAATCGATGGCCGCCGGGTGGCCTTCACCCGGCCGGGCATGGGCCTGACGCTCAACAGCGGCGCCCAGGGCTACATCACCGACCGGGTGGCGGCGGTGCTGCGCGCCCACGGCTTCGAGAAGATGCTGGTCGACATGGGCGAGCCCCGCGCGCTGTCGACCAAGCCGGACGGTTCGGCCTGGCGCATCGGCATCGCCAATCCGGCCGATCCGTCGAAGGCGGTCACCGAGCTGGACGTGGTCGACAAGTGCGTCGCCACCTCGGGCGGCTACGGCACCCTGTTCGACGAGGCCGGCAACTTCACACACATCATCGACCCCCGCAGCGGCCGCACCGCGCCCCGCATGCTGGGCGTTTCGGTGGTCGCTGCCACCGCCACCATCGCCGACGGCATCGCCACCACCATGGTGCTGGCCCCGGCCGAGCGCCGCCAGGCCATCCTCAGGGCTTCTGGCGCCGAGATGGCGGTCTACGTGACGCCCGAGGGCGTGGCTTCGACGGTCATGGCCTGATTCCGATGGTGGCGAGTGGCATGGTCGAGGGGGTGGCGCGCGTGGTCGCGGCCGACGGCTCCGTCGCCTGGCTGGAGCCCGAGCCGGGTTCCTCCTGCGGCGGCTGCATGTCGGCAGCCCTGTGCGGCACCAAGGCCGGCGGTTCGCGCCAGGCGGCCAAGCGCTTCCCGCTGGCCAACGATGCCGACCTGCATGTCGGCGAGCGGGTGGTGGTGGGCATCGAGGAATCCTCGCTGCTGCGCGCCTCGATGGTCGCCTACGGGCTGCCGCTGGCCGCCATGCTGACCGCCGCCGTGGTGGCGTCGAAGATCTTCATGGCCGGCGACGGCGCCGCCGGGCTGGCCGGGCTGGCCGGGCTGCTGCTCGGTCTTGCGGCGGCGCGGCTTTGCGCCGACCGGCTATCCATCCGGGGCGAGTTGACGCCTCATTTCCTCCGCCGCGCCCTGGCCGGCGAAGATTGCCATCCGCACAAGGGGTGAGGGGATAATGCACGACCTGGTATTGCTGATCGTCGCCGCCGCCCTGGTCAACAACGTCATTCTGGCCCGCTTCCTCGGCCTGTGCTCGTTCATGGGGGTGACCACCAAGCTGGACACCGCCGTCGGCATGGGCATGGCATGCACCTTCGTCATCACCGTCTCGGCGGTGGGCGACTGGGCGTTGCAGCGTTACCTGCTCGAGCCCTACCATCTCGATTACCTGCGGACCGTCACCTTCATCCTGGTGATCGCCGCGGCGGTGCAGTTCACCGAGATGGTGATCCGCAAGGTGTCGCCGGCGCTGTTCCAGACCCTGGGCATCTACCTGCCGCTGATCACCACCAATTGCGCCGTTCTCGGCGTCTGCCTGCTGCTGGTCGAGGGCAAGATGGGGCTGGTCGACAGCACGATCTTCGCCTTCGCCTCGTCGATCGGCTACAGCCTGGTGATGTGCCTGTTCGCCGGGCTGCGCGAGCGCATCGCCTTGGCCGACGTGCCGCGCCTGTTCGCCGGCCCGCCGATCGGCTTCATCACCGCCAGCCTGTTGGCACTGGCCTTCATGGGCTTTTCCGGCATGGGCGCCAACTAGGAGGCAGAGGCATGTTCGATTTAGGTCCGGTTTATCAGTCGGTCGGCAGCCTCGCCGCGATGGGGGCGGCGCTGGGGGCGATGCTGGGCGCCGCCGCCAAGTTCCTCGCCGTCGAGGAGAACCCGCTCGAACTAGAGCTGGCGGGATTGCTGCCCGGGTCGCAATGCGGCCAATGCGGCTTCGTCGGCTGCAACCAGTACGCCGCCGCTCTGGCCAAGAACGAGGCGCCGGTCACCGCCTGCGCTCCCGGCGGCAAGGACGTGGCCGAGAAGCTGGCGAAGAAGCTGGGGGTCACCGCCGACCTCTCCGACCACGAGGACAAGGGGCCGCGGCGCGCCGTCATCGACGAGGATCTCTGCATCGGCTGCCTGCGCTGCGTCCAGGAATGCAGCACCGACGCCATCGTCGGCGCCCCCAAGCAGATGCACACCGTTCTCGCCGACAATTGCCACGGCTGCGCCAAGTGCTTCAAGGTCTGCCCGACCGAGGCGATCGCCATGTGCAAGGTGCCCGTGACGCTGGGGACATGGCATTGGCACAAGCCGGCACCGGCATTGCTGCATTGAGGAGCGAAGGACGATGAAGCTGTTCCCCGTCCGCGGCGGCATCCACCCGGAATACCGCAAGGACCGCACCAGCGAGTGCGCGGTGGTCGCCATGCCGATGCCGCGCATTCTGTACCTGCCGCTGCAGCAGCACATCGGCGCGCCCGCCGAACCGGTGGTGCAGGAAGGCGATCTGGTCAAGAAGGGCCAATTGCTGGCGCGCGGCCAGGGCGTGGTCTCGGCGCCCACCCATGCGCCCACCTCGGGCCGCATCGGCGCCATCGACCGGGTCACCGCGCCGCATCCCTCCGGCCTGCCGCAGCTGACCATCGTGCTGGAAGCGGACGGCAGGGACGAGTGGGGCGAATTGGCCGCTCCCATCGCCGATCCCTTCGCGGCCGAGCCCGCCGACATCAAGGCCCGCGTCGCCGCCAGCGGCATCGTCGGCCTCGGCGGCGCCACCTTCCCCTCGGCGGTGAAGCTCAATCTGGGCACCCAGCACAAGCTGCAGATCCTGCTGCTCAACGGCGCCGAGTGCGAGCCCTACCTGACCTGCGACGACCGGGTGATGCGCGAATACGCCGGCGAGGTCATCGACGGCGCCCGCATCATGGCGCACGCCCTGGGCACGCCCCGGATCGTGGTCGGCATCGAATCCAACAAGCCGCAGGCCCTCGAAGCCATGACCAAGGCTGCGTCCGCCTTCGGCAACATCGCGGTGGTCGGCGTGCCGGTGCAGTACCCGATGGGGTCCGAGCGCCATCTTTGCCAGGCCATCACCGGGCTGGAAACGCCGGCGCGCAAGCTGACCGCCGATCTCGGCGTCGTCGTCCACAATGTCGCCACCGCGCGGGCGGTGCATCACGCCGTCCGCTTCGGCCGGCCGCTGATCTCGCGGGTGGTGACGGTCACCGGCGGCGCCATGGCCGACGGGCGCAACGTCGAGGTCGCCATCGGCACCATGGTGTCGGAACTGGTGGCCTTCTGCGGCGGCCTCAGGGAGGCGCCGCGCCGCATCGTTTCCGGCGGGCCGATGATGGGCGCGCCGTTGCCGTCGCTGGAAGTGCCGGTGGTCAAGGGCACCTCCGGCGTCCTGGCCCTGACCGCGGCCGAAACCAACGACGCGCCGGCCGGCCCCTGCATCCGCTGCGGCTCGTGCGTCACCATCTGCCCCTGCGGCCTGTCGCCGGTCGAGATGGCCCCGTTCATCCGCAAGGACAACTTCGAGGCGGCAGCCGGCCTGGGCGTGATGGATTGCGTGTCGTGCGGCAGCTGCTCCTATGTCTGCCCGTCGCACATTCCGCTGGTCCATTACTTCAACTACGCCAAGGGCTCGCTGAACGCCGCCGATCGCGACCGCCGCCAGCAGGAGCGCATCAAGACGCTGGCCGAGGCCCACAACCTGCGCCTCGAAAAGGCGGCCGAAGCCAAGCGCCAGGCTGCGGCGGCGAAGAAGGCGCAAACCGAAAGCCAGGCGACCACCCCATGAGCAGCGTCTATACCGACAAGAGCGGGCCTTACATCCACGCGCCGGTCAGCGTCCAGAAGACGATGACCACGGTGCTGCTGGCCCTGGCCCCGGCCACCCTGTTCGACGCCTGGATGTTCGGCTGGCCGGCGATCTTCCTGTTCGCCATCACCGTCGCCACCTGCGTCGGTCTCGAGGCGTTGTGCCTCGCCATCGCCGGCAAGCCGATGCGGCCGTCCCTGGTGGACGGCTCGGTGGTGCTCACCGGCTGGTTGCTGGCCATGAGCCTGCCGCCGTGGGCGCCGTGGTGGGTGGCGGTGATCGCGTCCATCTTCGCCGTCTGCCTGGCCAAGCATTTGTTCGGCGGCCTCGGGCAGAACGTGTTCAATCCGGCCATGGTCGGGCGCGTCGCCGTGCTGGTGTCGTTTCCGGTGCAGATGACCGCATGGGTGGCGCCGCATCCGCTGTTCGCGCCGGGGTCTCCCGGCATCGTCGAGGCCCTGTTCATCACCTTCGGCCACGGCTTCAACCTCGACACCATGAGCGCCGCCTCGGCGCTGGGCTTCATCAAGACCGAGCTGTCCCGCCATGTTCCGGTGAGCCAGTCGATCGGCCAAATCCCGACGCTGATGGACATGCTGGTGGGGCGGCGGCCGGGCAGCTTCGGCGAGACTTCGGCGCTGCTGATCCTCGGCGGCGGGCTGTTCCTGCTGGCCAAGCGCATCATCTCGTGGCACATCCCGGTGGCGATGATGGGGACGCTGTTCGTGCTGGGCACCGGGTTCAGCCATCTCGACCCGGACCGGTTTACCGACGGCATCTTCCAGATGACATCGGGCGCGACCTTCATCGGGGCTTTCTTCATCGCCACCGACTACGTCACCTCGCCGACCTCGAAGCGGGGGCAGCTGGTCTACGGCTTCGGCTGCGGCCTGCTGACCTGGGTGATCCGCACCTTCGCCGGCTATCCCGAGGGCGTCGCCTTCGCCGTGCTGCTGATGAACGCGCTGACCCCGATCGTCGACCAATACACGCGCCCGCGGGCGTTCGGCCGCACCCGCAAGGGCGAGCCTTTGCCGATTAGGGGGGACAAATGAGCCGGCCCACCTGGTTCCACGCGATCATCCTGGGAGCGTTCTGCACCGGCTTCGGTGCGGTGCTCGCCTTCACCGACGTCCTGACCAAGGACGAGATCGACGCGCGCAAGATCGAGGACATGCAGAACTCGCTGGCGCAGGTCATTCCCGCCTCGATCCACGACAACAATCCGGTCACGGACGCCATCGTCATGGCCGGCGAGGACGGCAAGGCGATCACGGTCTACCGCGCCATCCGCGGCGCCAAGGTGACCGGGGTGGCCTATGAGATCGTCGGCCACGGCTATGCCGGCGAGGTCCATCTGATGCTGGGCGTCGATTCCCAGGGCAAGGTGCTGGGGGTGCGCGCCACCGCCCACAAGGAGACCCCCGGCCTGGGCGACAAGATCGAGGAAAAGAAGACCGACTGGATCACCCGCTTCACCGGCCTGTCGCTGGGGGCGCCGCCGGTCGAGAAGTGGAAGGTCAAGAAGGACGGCGGCCAGTTCGACCAGTTCTCGGGCGCCACCATCACGCCGCGCGGCGTGGTCGGGGCGGTCCGCCAAGGGCTGGAATACTTCGCCGCCCACAAGGCCCAAATGCTGGAGGTGCGCTGATGTCCGCCAATTACGGCAAGATCGCCAAGGACGGCCTGTGGGACAACAACGGCGTCTTCGGCATGCTGCTGGGGATGTGCCCGACCATGGCGATGACCACCAGCGCCACCAACGGCTTCGGCATGGGGCTGGCGACCGCGGTGGTGATGGCGGCCTCCAACCTGCTGGTCGCCATGTTCCGCGGCTACATCACCCAGGAAGTCCGCATCCCGGTCTACATCCTGATCGTCGCCGCGATGGTCACCCTGGTCGACCTGACCATGAACGCCTGGATGCACGAACTCTACAAGGTGCTGGGGCTGTTCATCCCGCTGATCGTCTCCAACTGCTTGCCGCTGGCCCGCCTTGAGGCGTTCGCCGCCAAGGAACCGGTGCTGCCGTCGTTGATGGACGGGGTGTTCATGGGCATCGGTTTCACCCTGTCGCTGACGGTGATCGGCGCCTGCCGCGAAATCGTCGGGTCGGGCACGCTGTTCTCCGATGCCTCGCTGCTGTTGGGGCCGGCCTTCAAGTTCATGGAAACCCGGATCCTGCCGCCCGACACCGGGGTTCTGCTCGCCATCCTGCCGCCCGGCGGCTTCCTCGCCACCGGTCTGCTGCTGGCCTGCAAGCGCCTCCTCGACATCCGCGCCGGCAAGGAAATCTCAATGGGCGGCGCCCACTGCGTCGGATAGGAGAGACCGAGATGAAGGTGGTCGTCGTCTACGCCACGCCCAAGCGCCAGACCGTGCTGACCGTCGATGTGCCGGACGGCACGACGGTGAACCAGGCCATCGAGCGCTCGGGCATTCTGAAGCAATGCCCGGACATCGACCTGGCCACGCAGAAGGTCGGCATCTACGGCAAGGTGGCAGCCCTGGACGCGGCAGTCGACGACGGCGCCCGGATCGAGATCTACCGCCCGATCACCGCCGACCCCAAGACGGTCAAGCGCCGCGCCAAGCCGGAAGCGGCGGCGGCGGGGTAGGGGGCGCGAGCCCTCTCCCGCCAGAGCGGGAGTGGGGCTTATAGGCCTCGTTCGATTGCCCGGCTAGAACAGCTCCTCGTCACCCTCGATCGGGGCGGCGGCGGAGGGCGCGCGGCCGTGGAGGGCGTCGTCGAGGCGGCGGCGCCAGTCGGCCAGGCTGACGTTGGCGACCAGCGCGGTGATCCATTTCTCGGTCATTTCCTCGGCCTTGGGCATATCAGCCGGGCTGTCGCTGGCGGTGACCAGATCCGAATGCAGGATGCCCAGGGTGTTGAGCACCGACGCGACCTGTTCCAGGCCCTGGCGCGAGCGGTCGGCGGCCTGCAACTGGTGCACCACCGCCCAGGTCTCGTGCTGGATGTCGCCGCCGTCGACGAACCGGGCAAGATCGTTGATGCGGGTGAGGACGCGGGTGGCGCCTTCGGTGGAATTCTCGAAATCCTGGCCGAACGAGGTCGCCTCGGTGGAAAGAAAAGCGAAGGTGCGCTGCTGCAACAGGGAGAATGCCACCCAACAGGCCAGCGTGTTCGCGAAGCGGCAGCAATCGGATTCGAGGGGCTCGCTCATGTTCTGGTCCTTGTGGAATCGGCGTCACACAGCCTAAGGATTTCTTCGGCAATGCGCGAGAGTGGAAATTCGCGTTCGACCGCACCGTTTTCGCGGGCTGCCTTGGGCATGCCGTAGACCACGCACGAGGCTTCGTCCTCGCCGATGGTCGAGGCTCCGGCGGTGCGCATGGCCAGCAGGCCGTCGGCGCCGTCACGGCCCATGCCGGTGAGGATGACGCCGACCGCCTTGGCCCCGCAGGCCTCGGCGACCGAGTGGAAAAGCACGTCGACGCTGGGCTTGTGCCCGCTGACCAGTTTGCCGTCGTAGCAATTGGTGATCAGCGCGGCGCCCGATCGCTTGACCGCCAGATGCTTGTCGCCGGGGGCGATGAAGACATGCCCGCCGACGATGCGTTCGCCGTCCACCGCTTCCTTGACCCGCACCGCCGCCATCGAGTTCAGCCGTTCGGCGAAGCTGGCGGAGAACCGCGGCGGGATGTGCTGGGTGACGACGATGGGCGGGGCGTGGGGCGGCAACGCCAGGATGATGTCGCGCAGGGCCTCGACCCCGCCGGTGGACGAGCCGATGGCGACCAGCTGCTCCGTCGACTTGTAGATGGTGGTGACCGCAAGGTGGCGGGCGCTCTGCGGAACATGGGACAGCGGCTTCACCCGCGCCGTCGCGGCCGCCTTGACTTTGTCGATCAGTTCGCGGCCGTAGGCCCCCAGGCCGGCGCTGGCGATGTCGATCGGCTTGCAGAAGACGTCGACGGCGCCGAGTTCGAGGGCGCGCATGGTCACCTCGGCGCCGCGCTCGGTCAGCGACGACACCATCACCACCGGCATCGGCCGCAGCGTCATCAGCTTTTCCAGGAAGGCGATGCCGTCCATCCGCGGCATCTCGACGTCGAGGGTGAGAACGTCCGGGTTCAACGCCTTGATCTTCTCGCGCGCTACCAGCGGGTCGGGAGCGGTTCCAACCACTTCGATGGAAGCGTCGGAAGCCAGCAGCGACGTCAACATCTGGCGCATGAGCGCCGAGTCGTCGACGATGAGCACGCGAATACGGCCGGACACTTAGACGACCTCCTATGTGAACAGTTCGACGTCGCCCTCGACCTGAACGGTCTCGAGGCGGGAACGGTAGGTGAGTTCGCGCGACAGCACGGCGCGTTCGACGTCCTTCTTCAGGAACAGCCGGATGACCTTGCCCATGCGCGGGAAGAAGTGGATGCGCCGCGGGTGGATGCCGCCCAGATCCTCGGCGGCGATGGGCAGTCCTTCCTCCCGCAGGTAGCGGCGGACGAATTCCGAATTGCGGTCGCCGATCGGCATCGTGGCGCTGCCCATTCCAGGCAGCACGTTGCCGCCGCCGAACACCTTGATCTCCAGGTTGCCGCGCTTGGCGCCGCGGCGCATCAGGTCGTTGACCAGTTCTTCCATCGCGAACGAACCATAGCGCATCGACTTGTCGGCCGGCACATCCGAGCCGGAATCGGGCAGCATGAAATGGTTCATGCCGCCGATGCGGAGCACCGGGTCCCAGATGCAGGCCGAGACGCAGGATCCCAGCACGGTGACGATCATCTCCTGGCCGGCGGTCGAGACGTAGTGCTCGCCCGGCAACACCTTGACCGCCATGATCTTGAAGGTGGGATCGAACCAGCGGCGGCGCTCGGCTTCGTCCGCATTGGCTCCCCAAATCTGTTCCGCACTCATTTGACCCGCCTGTACACGGTCTTGTCGGCGACCTCGAAACGGTCGGAGGCTCCGATCAGCGATTCGGCGTGGCCGAGATAGAGGAAGCCGCCGATGGCGAGAAGATCGGCGTAGCGATTGAACAATTGCCGTTGGGTCGGCTTGTCGAAATAGATCGCGACGTTGCGGCAGAAGATGACGTCGAACGGCCCCTTCATCGGCCATTTGTGGTGCAGGTTCAATTGCTTGAAGCGAATGAGCTGGCGCACCTCGTCGGCGACCTGGACCTTGTCGGCGGCGCCGGGAACGCGGCGCAGGAAGCGCTTGCGATAGGTTTCCGGGATGGTCTCGGCGGATTCGGCGCTGTAGATCCCGGCACTGCCCCGTTGCAGCACATTGGTGTCGATGTCGGTGGCCAGGATCAGCACGTCCCAGCCTTCGCTCGGCTTCAGCACGTCGGCGACGACCATGGCGATGGAATGGGGCTCCTCGCCCGACGAGCAGCCGGCCGACCAGATGCGGACGCGGGAGCGGCGCGGCCGTTCGGCGACGCGCGGGATCAGCACCTGGTCGCGGAGGAAATCGAAGTGGTGGGATTCGCGGAAGAAGTGGGTGATGTTGGTGGTGATGGCGTTGACCACGTGCTCGACCTCGGACTCGGAGTCCGAGCCGCGCAGCAAGTCGCAATAATCGGCGAAGCTGGTGAGGTGCAGGGCGCGCAGGCGCTTGACCAGCCGGCCGCAGACCATCTGCCGCTTATGCTGCGACAGCACGATCCCCGTCTGGCTGGATAGGAATTCGGTCAGGAAACGGAACTCGTCGTCACCCAGTTCGAACTCGCGCTGCCTGTCTTCGCCGGTACTGGCGTGGCCTTGCATCCCCCCCCCAAATCGACCAAACCCGGAAGTAGCTTATCCTCCGGCAAAACGGTCACAAAGTCGAAAATCAGGCGGCCTCGACGTTCAATTCCACATCGAACAGGCTTTCGAGGTCGAGCAGTGCCACCATCCGCCCCTCGACCGTCACCAGGCCGGCGAGGAATCCGGCGTCCACCTTGTGCTCGAGTTCCGGCACCGGCTTGATGCTGCTGGAGACGACGGTGATGATGTCGGCCACCGCGTCGACCAGGATGCCGACCACCCGGCTTCTCACCGATACGACGATGATCACGTGGCGCGCGCTCGCCTCGGTGGGGCCGCCGCCGAAGCGGGTGCGAAGGTCGAAGATCGGCACGATGGCGCCGCGGAGATTGATGACGCCGCGCACATAGGGGGGCGTGTTGGGCAGTTCGGTGCTTGCCGTCCACCCCTTGATCTCGCGGATCGCCATGATGTCGACGCCGTATTCCTCGTCGCCGATGGTGAACGAGATGTATTGCCGGGACTCGCCGACGGCCCCGGCGATGGTGGGAATGTCACCGTCCTTCATCTGAGATCTCCTCCCTTCATTCCGCCGCCAGGGCCAATGGCGGCACCGCCGTACCGATGCTGGGCAGCCGGTCGCCCATGGCGCGCAAGGCGCTGGTGTCGAGAATGAGCGCGACCCGGCCGTCGCCGAGGATGGTCGCCGCCGAAATCCCCTCGACCGGGCGGTAATTGGCGTCCAGCGACTTGATCACAACCTGCTGCTGGCCGAGGAGTTCGTCGACCAGCAGGCCGATGCGGTCGCCGCCCTCGGTCTCCACCACCACCACCAGGCCGCGGGTGGGGTCGGTGATGGCGTTCTTGACCTCGAACATCACATGCAGGGGGACCAGGCGGATGTATTCGCCGCGCAGCACCAGGACCTGGCCGACGTCGACCAGATTGCGTGCCTGCTGGGTGGTCGGGCGCAGGCTCTCGACGATGTTGGTCAAGGGCAGCACGTAGCGCTCGTCACCCACCGCCACCAGCATGCCGTCCATCACCGCCAGCGTCAGCGGCAGCGACAGGATGAAGCGGCTGCCCTGGCCCGGCATCGACTGCACGACCACGCGGCCGCCGACGTCCTGGATGTTCTTGCGGACCACGTCCATGCCGACGCCGCGGCCGGAAACGTCGGAGACCTGGGCGGCGGTCGAGAAGCCCGGCGCGAACACCAGCATGTCGATCTGCTCGTCGCTCATCTGGGCGCCCTTGTCGACCAGGCCTTTCTCGATCGCCTTTTCCAGCACGCGCTTGCGGTCGATGCCGTTGCCGTCGTCCGAAACCTCGATGATGATCCGCCCCGAGCGGTGCTCGGCGCCGAGGTGGATGGTGCCTTCGGCCGGCTTGCCGGCGGCGATGCGCTTCTCCGGCATCTCGATGCCGTGGTCGAGGGAATTGCGGATGAGGTGGGTGAGGGGATCGGACAATTGCTCGATCACCGTCTTGTCGACCTCGGTGTTCTCGCCGCTCATCACCAGGCGGGCCTGCTTGCCCAGCTTGGTCGACAGGTCGCGGACCAGCCTGGGGGCGCGGCTGAACAGCGCCTTGATCGGCTGGGCGCGGATCGCCATCACGCTTTCCTGCAGCTCGCGGGTATGGTGCGACAGTTCCTGCAGCCCCTGGATCAGTTCGGGGTGCGATTCGACCGAGAAATGGGTGGTCTGCTGGCCCAGCATGGCCTGGGTGATCACCAGTTCGCCCACCATGTTGACCAGGCGGTCGATCTTGTCGAGATCGACACGGATCGAGGCGGTATGCACCGGCCCTTGGGACGAGGCGACCGCGCCGGCCGTTCCGGGGTGCGGCTTGGCGGCGATGGGCGTGCCGGGAGTGGGGGCGTCGGGGTTGCCGGGGGCGGGAGAGAACAGTCCCCAGCCTTCGCCGCCGCCTTCGGCCCCGCTGGCGGCGGGGGCGGCCTGCTCCTCGATGGTCACGTGGGCGACGTCGCCGGCGACGAATTCGAAGACCTCCTCGATGGCGGCGCGGGGCTTGTCGGTATCCAGCGTGATCGTCCAGCTGAGATAGGATTCCTGCGAATCCATTTCGCTCAGCGACGGCAGGTGAGTCTTGTCCGCCTGGACCTTGACCTCGCCCAGGGCGTGAAGCTCGCGAATCATCAGCAGCGGATCGTTGCCGGTCCTGAGCAGCCCGACCGCCGGCTGGAGGCGGATGGTCCAATGCTTCATCCCGGAGGGCGCCGCCGCCGCCGCCGCGACCGCCGGCTTCGCCGCCGGCTGGGCGCCGCCGCCGCCGGTGATGGCGGCCAGTTCGTCCATCACCTCGTGCCCGTGGTCGCTGGGCAGGTCGACCGATTCCTGGGCGGCGCGGACGAAATCGCCGAGAATGTCGTTGCCCCGCACCATCAGGTCGGCGACATGCGGGGTGAGCTGGGCGCGGCCCGAGCGCAGGGCGTCGAGCGATGTCTCCAGCACGTGGGCGAAACGGACCAGACCGGCGAAATTGAACGCGCCGCCGCCGCCCTTGATCGAATGGACGCAGCGGAAGACCGCGTTCAAATCCTCTTCGGTGCCGCTGCCGTCCTGCAGCCGGGCGATGGTCTCCTCGGCATTGGCCAGAAGTTCGGCGCATTCCTCAAAATAGGTGGCTTTGAAGCGCGACAGATCGTTGATCTGGTCCTCGGCCATGGCCGTCTCCCCCCTTCGCCGTGCTACGGACAGACCTTGGCGACGATCTGCAGCAGCTTGTCGGGACTGAACGGCTTGACGATCCAGCCGGTGGCGCCGGCGGCGCGCCCCTCGTCCTTCTTCGATTGGTCGCTTTCGGTGGTCAGGATCAGCACCGGGGTGCCGGCGAACTGGGGCTGGGCGCGAATCTTCTTGACCAGGGTGATGCCGTCCATCTCCGGCATGTTGACGTCGGTGATGATGACGTCGACCTTCTTGCCCACCAGCGCCTTGAGCGCATTGACGCCATTGTCGGCCTCGACGACCGTGTAGCCGGCGCCGCGTAGCGTAAACGACACCATATCACGCATGGTCTTCGAATCGTCGACGGCGAGAACCATTTTACCCATGTGCTTCCCCTGTAGACTACGAAATGGAATCGAGATCGTCGGCGAGGCCGAGATGGTTGAACGTGTCGGTGACTGCCGCCGAAGCCTCTTCGATCACCAGCCGCCGCGCCGCCGCCTTGAAGCCGGCCGCCGCCGCCAGGACGACCTGGACGCTGGCCGTCGAGATACGCTCGACCGCACCGGCCTTCAGCACCAGATCGCCGGCGGTATCGCGCGACAGCGCGTCGAGCAGGGTATCGCGCAGATCGCTCGCCGCCGGAAGATCGAGAACGGAGGGCAGAAGGATATCCATCCTTCCCTCACGTACGTCCAGTTCCATGACTGAATTCACTTTTCCCTGTGGACCTGCCGGGGATAATACGGCAAATTCAGGTCCACAGTATAGGGCCAAAGGCAACCCCCTCGACATGTCGACGATCGCCACCAAAGCCGGGCCTTGGAACATGAGCGTCTTCTCGTATGAAGAGGGCGACATGGAGAGTCCGCTTTCGCGGTTTTCTCCGGAACAGGTGGCTCAGTTTCCTTTCGGCGCCGTCGAACTCGACCGGGACGGCAAGGTCATCGGCTACAACGACACCGAACCGGATGGCGGCGGCGGCGCCCCCATCGCCAGTATCGCCGGGCGCAACTTCTTCGAGGCGCTGCACTTCGTCGGCACGCCGGTCGCGGAGGAATTCCACCGCGGCGTCGAGACGGGCGAGCTGAATGTCGTGTTCGATTTCTGGGTGGCGCATCTCGACTACAAGGTGCGGGTCCACCTCAAGGTCAGCCCGATCCTCGGGACCTATTGGGCCTTCATCAAGAAACTGCGCCGCCGCGCCGCGGCCTGAAGCCCCGGCCTTCCCGTCATGGTGCGCCAGGGAACCGATCAGGGCGCCGGCAGGGTGAAGGAGAAGGTGCTGCCCTGGCCGGGCCGCGACGATACCCAGATATGGCCGCCGTGGCGCTGGACGATGCGCCGGCAAATGGCCAGGCCCACCCCCGTGCCGGGATAGGACTGGACGGGGTGAAGGCGCCGGAAGATCTCGAAGACGTCCTGTTCCCCCGGATCGAAGCCGATGCCGTTGTCGCTGACGGTGAATGTAAACGCATTGCCGTCTCGCGAAGCGGAAACAGAAACCCGCGGCTGTGCGCCGGGGCGGTGGAACTTGACGGCGTTGCCCAACAGGTTCTGGAACAGCTGGACCAACTGAATCTCCTCGGCCATCACCTCGGGCAGGTCGCCGACGGCGATTTCCGCGCCGCTCGCCGCGATGCTGTCGCGCAGATTGTCGATCGCCGCCTGGCAGGCCGCTTTGGCGGAGGTGGGCACGAACGGGCGGTCGCTGCCGCCGATCCGCGAGTAGGCGAGCAGATCGTTAATCAGCTCGTGCATGCGCTTGCCGGCGCCGACCACCAGCCGGATGTATTCCTCGCCGTCGGCGTCGAGCCGGCCGGCGAACTTGCGCTCCAGCAACTGAGTGAACGACACCACCGTGCGCAACGGCTCCTGCAGGTCGTGCGAGGCCACATAGGCGAAGCGCTGCAATTCGGAATTGACCGCGGTGAGGCTGTCGACCGCTTGCCGCAGGGCCTGTTCCCGCTGCCGGCTTGCGGTGACGTCCAGCTTGATGCCGACGAAATGGGTGATGCGGCCGCTTCCGTCCTTGACCGGCGCGATCGCCGCCTCTTCCCAGAACAGTTTGCCGTCCTTGTGCCGGTTGCGGAAGGCGCCGCGCCAAATGTCTCCCGCCGTGATCGTCGCCCACAGCGCCGCGTAATCCTTGGCCGGCGTATCCCCGCTCTTGAGGATCCGCGGGGTCGCTCCGATCGCCTCGGCGGCGGAATAGCCGGTGGCGGCGGTGAACTGGGGGTTGACGTATTCGATGGTCCCGTCGATGCCGGTGATGATAATCGACACCGGGCTGTGCTCGACCGCGCGTGACAGGATCGCCAGTTCGCGAACGCGCGCGGCGAGGGCATCGGCCATTATGTTGAAACTGGCGCCCAGGCGATCGACCTCGTCGGTGCCGCTGCCGGTGTCCACCCGGGCGTCCAGCGCGCCCGCCGCGATCGCCTCGGCTGCCGTCGTCACCGCCCGCAGGCGCCGGGTCAGCCAATAGCCGATGGTCGCCAGCAGAGCGGCCGACAGCAATATTTCCGCCGCGGCGATGGCGATGCCGATGCCGAGCAGCGAATTGCGCGCCTGGGCGAAGAACGTGGTGGAAACGCCGAAATGCAGCGTGCCGAGGGATTGGCCGAGCGCGGCGATGGGCACCACGGTGTCGAAGCGGCCACTGAGGGCTGCCGGCCGTCCGCCACTTGGCGGCGGCAACGGGATTTCGGCGGGCCAGCCGCTGGCCGCCATGACCGTGCCTTTGCGGTCCAGCACCACCAGGTATTCGATGCTCTCCTTGCTGCAAAGCAGGGAGAGCAGGTCGGCGAGGGCGCCGAAATCCCTCTGGAACACCGGTGCCACCAGGGCGGCATTGAGCAGCTTGCCTTCATCGGCCAGGCGGCGATCGAATTGCTCTTCGAGATAGCCGGCGGTGATCCGGCTGCTGGTGGCCAGCAGCAGCGACAGCATCACCACCTCGATCACCAGGCTCGCCACCACCAGCTTGAAACCGAGGAACCTGGTCAGCGATCGCAATCTGGATGGCACCGCGGACATCCCTCAGGGGCCGGCAAGGGCGCGGCGCACGAATGGCAGGAAGCGATCGAGAAAGTGAAGGTCCTCCTCGCGGACAGGGATGATTCCTTCGAAACGGGTCTTCTCGGAAAAGACTTTGCCGCCTTCGCCTGCGGCGAAAGCCAGGATGGCGGCGGTCACGGCCTCGGCCTCGGCCGGCGGAAGGTCGCGATCGGCCAGGAACAGCGCCGGGGTCGGCAGGGCGGCGGTGGTGCCGATCGGGCGCATGCGCGCCTGCACATCGGGCTCCATCGTCCCCAGGGTCTTTTCCCACACCAGCGCCCCGGCGTTCTCGCCATACAGCACCGACAGGATCGCCGCGTTGTGGGTCGGCAGCGGGTTCAGCTGCACGTCGGTGGGCGACGACAGGCCCTGGTGGTCGAGCGCTTCCTCGCCGAGGATGGTGATGATCGCCAGCCGGTCGGGGGTGCCGACCGAATGTCCGCGAAGGTCGGCGACCGAGCCATAGGGACTGTTCTTTTCCACCAGAAACACGCCGGCCAGCCGCGCCTTCATCTGCAACAGCGGCCGGTAGCCGGAATCGACCTGGGCCAGGCGGGCGAGATGAGCGACGGTGACGATGATTGGATACTGCCGCTGCCGGGTGCGTTCGGCGAAGGTGAGGAAGTCCCGCGCCGAGACCAGGGATACCGGTCGCTCGAGGCGCGCCTGGAGAAAGGCCCGCATGGGTTCGAACTGGTCGAGCAGCACGTGGGCGCTGTAATAGGGGCAGATGCCGATTTCCAGCGGGTCGTGCGGCGCGGCGCGCGCCGGTGTGGCGGCGACCAGCGGCAATGCGGCGAACATCAGGAGCAGAAGGCGTATGGTCGGCCAGCGCATGTCGCCCCACCGTCTGTATGGCTTCCCTGTGCCCGAAGCCGTCCTCTCGACGCGACCTGATTCCAGGCGAGCCGGCCGTAATAGAGTAACCTATCGGATGCGCTCCGGGAAGCGATGAAGTCGGGCGCCGTCCGGCAGTGGAAAGCGGGGGTGGCGATAATAGAAATCGGCGGGATTTTTTCGCAGCCGGCCTACGCCGTCTCCCGCAACCGCTTGAGGTAGTTGTCGACCTCCTCGCGCATGTCCGTGGCCTTGATCGCCAAGGCGTCCGCCGAGCGGTTGAGTTCGCTGGCGGCGGTTCCGGACACGCCCAGCGCCTCGATGGCGCTGTTCACCGACGACGTCACCGCCTTGGCGCCGCTGGCGGCCTCGCCGACATGGCCGGCGATGGTGGTGGTGGCGTGGGTCTGCTGGCCGACCGCCTCGCGCACCTCGATCGCCACCTGGTTGATGGCGGCGACCGCCTTCACGGTGCCCTGGATGGTGTCGACGGCGCTTTTGGTGGCGCCGACCGCCTCGGTTACCGAGGCGGCGATCTCGTGGGTGGCCTTGCTGGTCTGTTCGGAAAGGTTCTTGATTTCCTGCGCCACCACGGCGAAGCCCCGGCCGTATTCGCCGGCGCGGGCCGCCTCGATTGTGGCGTTCAGGGCCAGCATGCGGGTCTGGCGGGCGATCGCCTCGATGGTCTGGCCGATCTTGCCGATCCGGGCGGCGACGTCGAGCAGGCCGCGCATCGCGGTGTCGGCGGCGCGGGCGGCGTCGGCGGCTTCGGCGGCGGCGGTGGCGGTGCGGGTGACATTGGTCTGGATTTGCCCGATCGAATTGGCCAGGTCGTTGGTGTTGCGGGCGATGTTGTCGACGCTGTACGAGGCTTCCTCGGCCGCGGCGGCCATGTTGACGGTCTCGTAATCCATGTGGGACAGCCGCGACAGCATCTCGTCCGAGCGGCCCTTCAGCGTTGCCGCCATGCCGCCGACCTCGTCGACGACGGCCTTGATCGAATTCTCGAAACCGGCGGCGAGATCGGTGATCAGCTTGCCCTTGGCCTGGTTGGCGGCTTCGAAATAGTCGTGGGTGACCACCGAGACGTCCAGCATCGCCGCCTTGCCGATCGCCAGGGCCACCACGTCGCCGCGTTTGGTCGCACGCATCACCTGGGCCAGCGCCCCGGCCGAGCCGGCCGACGCCATCGCCTGGTACCACGAGGCGCCGAGGTCGAGATAGGCGAGCATGAAGCCCAGCTGCTGGGCGGTGGCGATGTAGTCGGCGGTGAACGCGCCGCTGTAGAGGTGGCGCCAGTGCTCGACCAGCACGCCTTCCAGCGTGGTGCGGGCGTCGCCGGCGAGCTTTTCGCCATAGGCCGGTACGCGCGCCACCCAGGTCAGCGCCTGGGACACCAATTGTTCGGTGCCGGCGACCACGGACGGGCAGGCGTCGCGGATGGTCTTTTGGGTTTCCTCATCGACCGCGAACAGGTCGAGGTTCTGCGCCAGGCGCTCCTTCATGCTGCCGGCGGAACCGGAAGCGGGCTGGGCGGGCGTGTCGTCGTCGAAGAAGAAATCCCCCCCGCCTGCCGGTGGCGGCGGGGCCGAGGGCGCGGAAGAGTCGCCGAATAGCTCGATATCGTCGGCCATTATCAGTTCTGTCCATTGCTCCCCCGCGCGACAATAGCCATTCCAGGGGGTTAAGGAAAGGGACGAGATGAAGCCCGCGGATAGCCGCGCCTGTCGGGCGCCCACCGGTTGATCGCCGTGCGGAAAAAGTGGGCAGGGATCATCACCCGCCCGTCGTTTCCTCGTTTTGTCTCATCCGCCGCACTTGGCGGCAGCGAAGTTATGCCGTATGAAGTCACCTTCGTGCCGATTGGGCGACAGCGCCACGAATTCGGCCCGAGGGACACGGGCCGGCCGTATCCCCTCTTGAGCCTGCACCATGCCGAGGGCAATAGCCGCTCCCGGCGAGAGGAATTGAACGCCAGATGAGTGGATTGCCTGAAGCACAGGGACTATATGACCCGCGGAATGAGCACGACGCGTGCGGGGTCGGCTTCGTCGTCGACATCAAGAACCGAAAGTCGCACGCCATCATCCGCCAGGGCCTGAAAATCCTGGAGAACCTGACCCATCGCGGCGCCGTCGGGGCCGACCCGCTGGCGGGCGACGGTGCCGGCATCCTCATCCAGCAGCCCGACGCCTTCCTCCGCGCCGAGGCCGCGCGCCTGGGCATCACGCTGCCCGAACCCGGTTCCTATGCCGCCGGCCTGGTGTTCCTGCCGCGCGAGGACGCCGCGCTGCGGCAGGCCTGCCGCGAGAAGCTGGAATCGCTGGTGGCCGCCGAAGGCCAGGTGCTGCTGGGATGGCGCGACCTGGTCACCGACAATTCCGGCCTGGGCGAGACGGTCAAGGCGGCCGAGCCGCTGGTGCGCATGGTCCTGGTCGGCAGGGGCGCCGGCTGCGCCACCCAGCAGGACTTCGAGCGCAAGCTCTTCATCATCCGCAAGCAGTCCGAGATCCAGGCGCCCAAGGGGGCCGAGAAGACCTTCTACATGCCGTCGCTGTCGTCGCGCACGCTGATCTACAAGGGCATGCTGCTGGCCGATCAGGTGGGGGTCTACTACCAGGATCTCGCCGACGAGCGCATCACCTCGGCGCTGGCCCTGGTGCACCAGCGCTTTTCCACCAACACCTTCCCGAGCTGGCGGCTGGCGCATCCGTTCCGCATGATCTGCCACAATGGCGAGATCAACACCCTGCGCGGCAACCTCAACTGGATGCGGGCGCGCCGCCAGACGATGTCCTCGCCGGTCCTGGGCGCCGACCTGAAGAAGCTGTTCCCGCTGATCGCCGAGGGCCAGTCGGATTCCGCCTGCTTCGACAACGCGCTGGAATTGCTGGTGATGGGCGGCTATTCGCTGGCCCACGCGATGATGATGCTGATTCCCGAGGCGTGGTTCGGCAACCCGCTGATGGACGAATCCCGCCGCGCCTTCTACGAGTACCATGCCGCCTTGATGGAGCCGTGGGACGGGCCGGCGGCGGTGTGCTTCACCGACGGGCGCCAGATCGGCGCCACCCTGGACCGCAACGGCTTGCGCCCGGCCCGCTACGTCGTCACCGACGACGACATGGTGGTGATGGCGTCCGAGATGGGCGTCCTGCCCATCCCCGAGGAGCGGATCGTCAAGAAATGGCGGCTGCAGCCGGGCAAGATGCTGCTGATCGACCTGGAACAGGGCCGCATCATCGACGATGCCGAGATCAAGGAAAGCCTCGCCGGGGCCAAGCCCTACCGCCAGTGGCTGGACGATTCGCAGATCGTGCTGGACGACGTCGCCGTCGAGGCCAAGCCGGCCGCCAGCGACACCACCACCCTGCTCGATCGCCAGCAGGTGTTCGGCTACACCCAGGAGGACATCAAGTTCCTGCTGCAGCCGATGGCGGTGACCGGGCAGGAGCCGGTCGGGTCGATGGGCAACGACATCCCGCTGGCGGTGTTGTCGAACCGGCCGAAACTGCTGTTCGCCTATTTCAAGCAATGCTTCGCCCAGGTCACCAATCCGCCGATCGATTCGATCCGCGAGGAATCGGTGATGAGCCTGGTGTCCCTGGTCGGGCCCAGGCCGAACCTGCTGGGGCGCAAGGACGACGGCTCCGAGGGCAAGCGCCTGGTGGCCAAGAATCCCATCCTCACCAACGAGGATCTCGAGAAGATCCGCCACATCGAGCAGGTGCCCGGCTCTGGCTTCCGCTCGGCGCGGCTCGACATCACCTGGCCGGCGACCGCCGGCGCCGAGGGGCTGGAGGCGGCGGTCGACCAGTTGTGCGCCACCGCCCAGGCCAAGGTGGGCGAGGGCTACAACATCCTCATCCTGTCCGACCGCAAGGTGTCGGCCGATCGCATCCCGGTGCCGTCGGTCCTGGCGGTCTCGGCCGTCCACCATCATCTGATCCGCGAGGGCCTGCGTACCTGCGTCGGCCTGGTGGTCGAGACCGGCGAGGCGCGCGAGGTCCATCACCTGTGCTGCCTGGCCGGATATGGCGCCGAGGCGATCAATCCCTACCTGGCCTTCGAGACCCTTGAGGCCACCCGCCACACCTTCCCCGAGCCGCTGTCCGCCCGCGAAGTGCAGAAGCGCTACATCAAGGCGCTGGACAAGGCCATCCTCAAGGTGATGGCCAAGATGGGCATTTCCACCTACCAGTCCTATTGCGGCGCCCAGATCTTCGACGCCATCGGCCTGGCCTCGGATTTCGTCAACAAGTATTTCGCCGGCACCGCCAGCCGCATCGGCGGCATCGGCATCGCCGAGGTGGCCGAGGAATCGGTGCGCCGCCACCGTTTGGCCTATTCCGACGCGCTGATCTACCGCAACGCGCTGGACGTCGGCGGCGAATACGCCGTGCGCCTGCGGGGTGAGGATCACGCCTGGACGATGGACTCGATCGCCGCCATGCAGCATGCGGTGCGGACCAAGTCCTATGACAAGTTCAAGGATTTCAGCCGCGAGATCGATAGCCGTTCGCGCCGCCTGCTGGCGCTGCGCGGGTTGTTCGAGTTCAAGCCGGCGGGCAAGCCGGTGCCGCTGGATGAGGTTGAACCGGCTGTCGACATCGTCAGGCGCTTCGCCACCGGCGCCATGTCGTTCGGCTCGATCTCATGGGAGGCCCACACCACCCTGGCGGTGGCGATGAACCGGCTGGGCGGCAAGTCCAACACCGGCGAGGGCGGCGAACTGTCCGAGCGCTACAAGCCGATGGCCAATGGCGATTCCATGCGCTCGGCGATCAAGCAGGTGGCCTCGGGGCGCTTCGGCGTCACCGCCGAATACCTGGTCAACGCCGACGACATCCAGATCAAGATGGCCCAGGGCGCCAAGCCCGGCGAGGGCGGCCAGCTGCCCGGCCACAAGGTCGATCACAGCATCGCCCGGGTGCGCCATTCCACCCCGGGCGTCGGCCTGATCAGCCCGCCGCCGCATCACGACATCTATTCCATCGAGGACCTGGCGCAGCTGATCTTCGATTTGAAGAACGTCAATCCCGAGGCGCGCATTTCGGTCAAGCTGGTCTCGGAGATCGGGGTCGGCACCGTCGCCGCCGGGGTCTCCAAGGCGCGCGCCGACCACGTCACCATTTCGGGCTACGACGGCGGCACCGGCGCCTCGCCGCTGACCTCGATCAAGCATGCCGGCTCGCCGTGGGAGATCGGCTTGGCCGAGACCCACCAGACGCTGGTGCTCAACCGGCTTCGGGGCCGCATCGCGGTGCAGGTCGACGGCGGCCTCAAGACCGGGCGCGACGTGGTGGTCGGCGCCCTGCTGGGGGCCGACGAATTCGGCTTCGCCACCGCGCCGTTGATCGCGGCGGGCTGCATCATGATGCGCAAGTGCCACCTCAACACCTGCCCGGTGGGGGTGGCGACCCAGGATCCGGAGCTGCGGAAGCGTTTCCGCGGGGCTCCCGAGCACGTCATCAACTATTTCTTCTTCGTCGCCGAGGAAGTGCGGGAATTGATGGCCGGGCTCGGCGTCCGCCGGCTGGGAGAACTGATCGGGCGCACCGACCTGCTCGACGCCCATCGTGCCGTCGACCACTGGAAGGCCAAGGGGCTCGACTTCACCCGCCTGTTCCACACCGTGCCGGCCGAGCCGGGCGTCGCCACCTTCAATTGCGAGAGCCAGTTCCACGGCATCGACGATGTTCTCGACCGCGACCTGATCGTCGAGGCGATGTCGGCCATTACCGGGGCCGAGCGCGTCGTCCTCGACAAGCCGATCCGCAACATCAATCGCACCGTCGGCGCCATGCTGTCGGGTGAGGTGGCGAAGCGGCACGGCCATGCCGGCCTGCCCGACGACATGATCCGCATCCGCCTGCACGGCACCGCCGGACAGTCGTTCGGCGCCTTCCTGGCCCGCGGCGTCACCCTCGAACTCGAGGGCGAGGCCAACGACTATGTCGGCAAAGGCCTGTCCGGCGGCCGCATCATCGTCGCCCCCTCGCGGAATTCGTCCCTGGTGGCCGAGGACAACATCATCGTCGGCAATACCGTGCTCTACGGCGCCATCGCCGGCGAATGCTATCTGCGCGGTGTCGCCGGCGAGCGCTTCGCCGTCCGCAATTCCGGCGCCATCGCGGTGGTCGAGGGCGTGGGCGACCACGGCTGCGAGTACATGACCGGCGGCTGCGTGCTGGTCATCGGCGCCACCGGGCGCAACTTCGCCGCCGGCATGTCGGGCGGCGTCGCCTACGTGCTGGACGAGAGCGGCGACTTCGCCAAGCGCTGCAACCACGCGATGGTCGAGCTGGAGCCGGTCGCCGCCGAGGAAGAGGCCAACGCCAAGTACGAGGGCCAGATCAACGACCTCGAAGCCCACGGCCTGGTCCACATCATGCACGACATGACCCGTGACGATGCCGCCCGCATCCGCACCCTGCTGCGGAGCCACGTCCGTTACACCGGCTCGAAGCGGGCGCAGGCGATGCTCGAAGACTGGGACAACGTCCTGACCAAGTTCGTCAAGGTGATGCCTGTCGACTACCGGCGCGCCCTGCTGGAGATGCAGGCGGCCCAGGCGCCGAAAGCCGCCGCGGCGGGAGGGCGCTGACATGGGAAAGCCCACCGGTTTCAAGGAATTCAACCGTCAGACCCCCGACTACCAGCCGGTCGAGCAGCGGCTGCGCCATTGGCACGAATTCGCCGCGCCGCTGGCCGAGGAGGAACTGACCCGCCAGGGCGCGCGCTGCATGGATTGCGGCATCCCGTTCTGCCACCAGGGCTGCCCGGTCAACAACATCATCCCCGACTGGAACGATCTGGTCTTCCACGGGCGCTGGCAGGAAGCCAGCGATGTGCTCCATTCCACCAACAACTTTCCCGAATTCACCGGCCGCATCTGCCCGGCTCCGTGCGAATCGGCGTGCACCCTCAACCTCGACGATCAGCCGGTGGCGATCAAGACCATCGAGAATGCGATCGTCGAGCGCGCCTGGAACGACGGCTGGGTCAAGCCGGACGTCTCGCGCCCGCGGACCGGGCGCAAGACGGCGGTGGTGGGGTCGGGTCCGGCCGGCTTGGCGGCGGCGCAGCAATTGGTGCGCGCCGGCCATCAGGTGGTGGTGTTTGAAAAGAACGCCCGCGTCGGCGGCCTGATGCGCTACGGCATTCCCGACTTCAAGCTGGAGAAGGAGGTCATCGACCGCCGCATCCGCCAGCTTGAGGCCGAGGGCGTCAAGTTCCGCACCAAAGCCCATGTGGGCGTCAACGTGGCGGTTGACGATCTGTTGAACGGCTACGACGCGGTGGTGCTGGCGGCCGGCTCGGAGCAGCCGCGCGACCTGGCGGTGCCGGGGCGCGACTTGGCCGGCGTGCATTTCGCCATGGATTTCCTTACCCAGCAGAATCGGCGCAATTCGGGCGAAGCGGTCGGCGTCGCCGACATCCTCGCCACCGGCAAGCGGGTGGTGGTGATCGGCGGTGGCGACACCGGAGCCGATTGCGTCGGCACCTCGAACCGCCAGCGGGCGGCTTCGGTGACGCAGCTGGAGATCATGCCGCGTCCGCCCGAACGCGAGGTCAAGGAGGTCAGCTGGCCGCTGTGGCCGAACCGCCTTCGCACCTCGTCGTCGCACGAGGAAGGCTGCGAGCGGCGCTGGTCGGTGTCGACCACCGCCTTCCGCGGCGAAGGCGGGCGGTTGACCGGCCTCGACCTGGTCGAGGTCGATGCCAAGTTCCAGCCGATCGCCGGCACCGGGTTCAGCGTCGACGCCGATCTGGTGCTGCTGGCCATGGGCTTCGTCCATCCGGTCCATGCCGGCATGCTCGACGCGCTGGGCATCGCGCGCGATCCGCGCGGCAACGTCAAGGCCGACACCGAGCGCTACCAGACGTCCAATCCGAAGGTGTTCGCCGCCGGCGACGTGCGGCGCGGCCAATCGCTGGTGGTGTGGGCGATCCGCGAGGGCCGCCAGGCCGCCCGCGCCGTCGACGAATTCCTGATGGGGACGAGCGACCTGCCGCGGTGAGGGGCGGCGATCTCCGCCTTCCCCATGGGTGAGGGCGGTGGAGGGCTAGTGGTCTCGAAATCTAATACTTGGTACCCTCCGCCATATCGCTCATACGGCCAACAACCTGCGTCACTCGGCCGCTGCACGTTCCAGGGCGGCAATGTCCAGCTTAACCATCTTGGTCATGGCGGTGAAGACACGGCCCGAGACGGTTGGGTCTGGATCGGCCAGGAGACGCGGCAAAATCTCGGGTACGATTTGCCAGGGCACACCCCACTTATCGCGTAGCCAGCCGCACATGATTTCCGCCCCTCCATCGGCCGTGAGCGCGGTCCACAGCCGATCGACCTCTGCCTGGTCGGCGCACTCTACGGAGAGGGAGGCGGCAGTTCCGTAATTGGCTGGCGCACCGCCGTTCAACGCTTGGAAACTCTGACCGCCGAGGGTGAAGTTCACCATGATCACATCGCCCGCTTCCCCGCCGGGCCAATTCCCTGGCGAGCGCAGGATATTATCAAGGCTGGAGCCTGGCACGAGGGAGACATAGAAGCGGACGGCCTCCTCCACATCCTTCCCAAACCAAAGGCAAGTTTTCACTTTGGACATCGCCACTCTCCTCTCCATCTGAGGACGGTCTTCGTGATGGGTGCCAAGTGTCAGATATTAACCACTAGTGTACAGACGCAAACAGAAGAATCACGATTTCCCCCACACGTCATGGCCGGACTTGTTCCGGCCATCCACGCGGGTCCGCAGGAAAACCTTTGGAAACAATGGCATGCGCGGAGCGGCGTGGATGCCCGTGACGAGCACGGGCATGACGACCGAGGGGAAGTGTGTATCTTTTGAATGAGTCGGTGCACTAGCAGCCTGTCGGGCTTAGCGCCACGCCGGGGACATGGTAGAATCGGGGCCATCGAAGATCTCCCGACGATGGATTTTCCCGGCGATGAGCAATTTCCGTCCGATTGACCGCGATACCGG
>Ga0265331_10000064_pt1 | contig 165231 bp, 141 predicted proteins | sample 41923metaG_FD_202088 | JGI IMG/M metagenome (GOLD analysis project Ga0265331, IMG submission 202088) | Rhizosphere microbial communities from Carex aquatilis grown in University of Washington, Seatle, WA, United States - 4-19-23 metaG | ecosystem: Host-associated > Plants > Roots >... | reverse complement strand
TTGCGCCGAGCGGCTACCGCGTTCCACCTCGCCTTGGCTGCTCCAACGAGCCACTCTCGGGCGCGCCAACGCCCGCCTCCACCCAAATCCCTACGCCTTCAGAGTTCGCGTGAATGATGCGGGCTAATACGCCATTTTCCGCCCCATTGGCTACAAGTTGGCTACAACGAACATTTGGCAAAGCCATGTCGCCGTACCTGTTGTGCGAGCGGGCGATTCATAAGGTAAGCCGTATAGGCTCGCGGCTTCACCGAGGGATTCGAAGGTGGAGGCTCGGACCCAAGGCGACGCTTGGAATAATCGAGGAATTTCCAGCCGAGTGTTGCGCCGCGGGGCGTGTTGTGGCGCAGATTTGACCCCTGGGCCAATCGTGATTGTCCCCGCGGCAGGTTCTTGGGATTCCGTTGTTGACATCGGAGGCCAAGAGTGGCTGGTACGTCGCCGTGGCCACAGTTCGCAATAGGGCCAAGCCGCGTCGGACAGCTGATCTCCTACCCTCGCGGTCAGATTTGAAAGAACGTCAACCCGATCTGACGGTCAGGCTTTCACAAACCTACGCACGCGCAGTGGTCTGCGCCGGATTGCTGCTGCTGAGCCTGGTCTGCACCGCGACGTGCTTCGCAGACCGCAGCCCGAAACGGGTCCTCATTCTTGACTCATTCGGACGAGACGTGTCGCCATTTCTGGCGGCTGTTTCGTCTTTGCGCACCACGTTAGCCCAGGAACTGGGGCAAGCGGTCGATTTCTACGAGGTGTCTTTGGATATGGGACGGTTCTCTGAGCCGGAAACCGAAGGGCCGGTTCTAGAATTCCTCAGAGCCCGGTTCCAGGAGCGACCACTGGATCTGGTGGTGCCGTTTGGCGCACCGGCAGTCAAATTCATCGGGCAGTACCGGGAACAGCTTTTTCCGGGCGCGCCGATCGTGTTTACCGGGGTGGAGCCGAGACTGGTGCCGCCGGATCTGTTGCGGGCCAACGCCACTCTGGTCACCCAGAAAATCAACCTTCCCGGTATCGTCGAGGACATTTTGCAGATGCGGCCGGATACGACGAACATCGTGGTGGTGTTCGGCGCGTCGCGGCTGGAGAAATTCTGGGTGAATGAGTGCCGCCGCGAGTTTCAGCCGTTCACGGATCGTGTTGGCTTTACCTGGCTCAACGATTTGTCTCTTGGAGAGGTGTTGGAACGTATAGCGGTGCTACCGCCCCACTCGTTCATCCTGTTCGGCATGTTCGTCATGGACGCAGCCGGCGTGCCATTTGACAACGATGAAGCGTTTCGCCGCCTGCGCGCCGTCGCCACTGCGCCCGTCTTCGGTTACTTTGGAAGCGAGTTCGGTTTTGGCGCCATCGGCGGGCACTTGTATCAGGATTCCGACGTGGGTGTGCGCGGAGGGCGCGCCGCCATCCGGATTCTCCGCGGTGAAGCGGCGGGGACCATCGCGCCGCAGATCATCGAGCAGGTCGCTCCCGTATACGATTGGCGTGAGCTGCTGCGCTGGGGCATCAGCGAGGCGCGCTTGCCTGAGGGTAGTGTCATTCGTTTTCGTGAGCCGACGTTCTGGGCGCTCTATTGGCGGTGGGCCATTGGGATTCTCCTGTTCGGCTTGTTCCAAACCGGGCTGATCATCACCTTGTTGGTCAATCGCGCCAGGCGACGCGTGGCTGAAACCGCGGCGCGCGATTTCAGTGGGCGCCTGATCCGCGCCCACGAGGAGGAACGCGGGCGACTGGCGCGGGAGTTACATGACGACGTGACACAGCGCCTGGCGCGGCTGGCCATCGATGCGGCACAGGTCGAGCGTCTGCCTCCCGGACCGGTGGTGAGCGAAACGATGAGTGGGGTGCGCGACGGTCTGGTGCGCTTGAGCGAGGATATCCACGCGCTGTCGTACCGCCTGCACCCGTCGACTCTGGAGGATCTCGGTTTGGCTGCCGCGCTCAATACGGAATGCGAGCGCTTCGCGCGGCAGGAAGCCATCCTGGTCGAGGTGAAACTCTGTGAGATCCCTGCATCGGTACCTCCTGAGACGGCGCTCTGCCTGTTCCGCATCGCCCAGGAAGCGCTCCGCAATGTCGGGCGCCACGCCAAAGCGAGAGCGGTCGACGTGTCGCTGCGGTGCCTGGACGGTGGGTTGCAGCTGGCGCTGCGTGATGACGGGGTAGGCTTCGACCGACGTCACCGCAGTCAGGGCATGCACCTGGGTTTGGCGAGCATGCAGGAACGAGTGCAACTGTTGGGCGGCACGATCGACATTGACAGTGGGCCCGGTCACGGTACAACCATCCTCGCCTGGGTGCCGCTGCAGGAATCGTGATGACACGCGCGCGTGTATTGTTGGCCGACGATCATCGGCTCGTTGCCGAAGGCTTGAAGAGCCTGCTCAGCGTCGAGTTCGATCTCGTCGGTGTCGTGGAGGACGGCCGCGCCCTGGTGGCGGCAGCCAAACAATTGCGTCCCGACGTCATCGTCGCCGACATTACCATGCCGCATCTGAACGGGTTGGATGCTCTTCCGCACCTCAAGAAGGAAGATCCTAGTGTCAAGGTGGTGTTTCTGACCATGCACAAGGACGTGGCCTACGCGCGACGGGCACTGGAGTCCGGCGCATCGGGATTCGTGCTCAAACACTCTGCAGCGACCGAGCTCATCGATGCCGTCCGGGCGGCGGTGAAAGGCAAAACCTATCTGACTCCCGCGCTGGCCGGGGAGGTGCTGCAAGCCATGCGACAGGGGCCCGAAAGCGGCAGCGATCCCGTCGCGTTGCTGACGCCGCGGCAGCGCGAGATTCTGCAGTTGGTCGCCGAAGGTCGGTCCGCGAAGGAAATCGGCGCGGCGCTCGACATCTCGGCGCGCACGGTGGAGTTTCACAAGTATCAGATGATGGAAGCGCTCGGCGTGCGTGCCAGCGCCGAGCTCGTGCACTTCGCCATCAAGCACGGCATCGTGGCGATCTGAGCATTTGTCGTGCGGCGAGGGAGGGGGCCGCTCCCCACTTCGTAAGTTTTCACCTCTAAACCCCGTAATTTTGCGAGGTCATAACCCACTCGAAGCGGGCTAAGGGTCTCTCCGTCGAGCGACGCGGAAATCAGCATGACGACGGAGAAGGCCTTTGACTGCGTGCTGCTTGCCGATCGTCACCACGGTCTGACGGAAGGCGTGCGCGGCTTGCTTGAAACCCTGTTCAGGACGGTGGTTATGGTCGCCGACGAAGCCTCACTGCAAGAAAGCGCCAGCCGGCTGCAACCGGAGATGGCGGTGGTGGACATCTCGCTGACGCGCGACAGCAGCCTGCAATGGCTGCAACGGCTTCGCCGCCGTTGCCCGCAAATGAAGCTGATCGTCATCAGCTTTCACGACGAGCCGAGCGTACGGCGGGCGGTGATCGAATGCGGAGCGGATGGCTTTGTGCTGACAAGGGCTATCGCGACGGACCTTCTGCCGACCATCGATGGCGTTTTGGGCGCCCAAGCTGGACGCGACTAGAGTCGGGATGCGAGCAGCGGAGGAAGAAGATGAACACAGACACAACCTAGGTCGCCAACGACTCGACCGCTGCGCATTAATGGATGTTGGAACTTCTACTCAGCGAAAGGAGAACGAGAATGTACTTCACTGACGACTCACTGTTTCCCGAAAACATGCAGCCCACGATCATCACGGCGGCACCGTACGGCCCCGAGTGGCTGCCGGGCGATGTCGAAGACCTTCCTGTCACCTGGGATGCACAGGTGCAGGCGGCGGTCGACTGCTACAACGCGGGCGCCACAGTGCTGCATTTTCATGTGCGCGATCCCAAGACGGGCCAGGGCTCGAGCAACTTCGACCAGTACAACGAGCTCCTCGCGCGCGTCCGGCAGGCGGTGCCGAAGATGATCATCCAGGTCGGCGGGTCGATTTCCTTTGCGCCGCACACCGCGGACGCCAAGGCCAAGTGGCTGGACTACGACACCCGCCACATGCTGACGGAGCTCAATCCGAAGCCGGACTGCATCACGATCACGACCGGCACGACGCTCTGGGACATCACGCAAGCCTTTATCCCCGGTGATGCGGACGGAACCCACCTGGCGGACCCAAAGGTGGCCGCGGCCTGGAGCGGCATGGTCGTCGATTCGACGCCGGCCTTCTACGTCGAGCACCTCAAGCGGCTGCGCAAGAACGGCATTCAACCCTATTTCGTGCCGGGCCACGTCCACCAACTCGAGATCATCGAGCGACTGATTCGGACCGGCGTCTACATGGGGCCGATGAACGTCGCGCTGTGCGGCTACGGCGGCGGCTCGATGGGCCGCAATCCCTTCGACTGGATGGAGATGCTTCGCCGCACGCCACACGGTGCGTCCAGCGTGACCTTCTGGAGCAGCATGCGCGGCAACGTCGCGATTCAGACTTTGGCAACGATTCTCGGTGCTCACGTGCGCGTCGGCATCGAGGACAACATCTGGGACATGAACAAGAAGCGCTGGCCGACCGTGAAGCAGGTCGAGTGGGCCGTCAAGCAGAGCGAGCAGTTCGGCCGCAAGGTGGCATCCGCCGACGAGGCGCGCAAGATAATGAAGATCGGCGTCTGGTACGACACCGTGGAAGAGACGCTCTTCAATCTGGGTCTGCCGCCGAATCGCACCGAAGGCCAGAAGGGGTTCTTGGCGTACGAGACTGACGGGCGCCTGCCCAAGGCCACGGCGCCTTCGAATCCGACGAGCATCCTGTAAAACTCCCCACCTCAGAAACGCAGACGGAGTCCGGTCCGCGATTGGACCGGACTCCACCCTGTGGCAGGGAGACTCGGCAAGGAGAAATGATGGCGAGTTCAGATCAACCCACACCGACCGGACCTTGGGACAGTGCTTTGGATCAACTGCGCGAGTGGGATCCCGGATGGGCCGAGGCCTGCGCGAAAATGACGACCAATCCGTGGACTTCGGGTGTCCTATCGCGCAAGTTCGTCGAATTGGTCGGGGTCGCGCTGAACGCTGCCTGCACCAATCTCAACCCCGACGGGACGCGCCGACATATCCGGGCGGCGCTCGATGCCGGTGCGACCCGGGCGGAAATAATGTTCGTCCTCAAATGTGCGTCGGTGATGTCTATCCACTCGTGCAGTCTTGGCGCGCCGATTCTGCTCGAGGAAGCAAAAGCCGCGGGCAAGCGGCCAGCGCCAAAGCCTCCCGCGGCGACGCCCGCCTGCGACGAGATGAGAGCGATCGGGCAATGGAACGCGGCGTGGGACCCGTTTTATCAACTCGATCCGCTCTGGACCGACGAATTCATGGCCACCGGCGCGGGTATTTATGGCAGCGGCGTCATGCCGCCCAAGGAAACCGAATTGTTGAGCGTCGCCTTTGACGCGTCGTACACGCACATGTACGCACCCGGCACGCGGCGGCACATCCACAACGCCCTGCAAGCCGGCGCGACGATGGAAGAGATCATGGAAGTGCTCAAGCTCTGTGTCGTCCAGGGCGTGCAGGCGTGCAACCTGGGAGTACCGATCCTCGCCGAGGAATTGGCCAGCAGTCAGGCAAGGGCACGCCAAGCATAGGTGAGCGCAATGCACCCCAAATTGGTCGGCTGGAAGCGGAAGCTCGTCGATGAAATGGTCGAGTACTACTTCAATTTCGTGTACCTGGCCTTCTTTCTCGTCGCCTTTGCCTGGTATCGCCGTTTGATTCTGGCGGAGTATGACATCCTCTACTTGAGTTATTGGGTGCCGCTGGTCGAGGCGGCGATCTTGGCCAAGGTCATCATGCTGGGAGATCTGTTGCGCTTCGGGCGAGGACTGGAGCGCCAGCCGTTGCTGGTGCCGACCTTCTTCCGCACCGTGCTGTTCGGCGTGTACGTCGGGGTGTTCAGCGTCCTGGAACGCACGGTTCGCGGGTTGCTCCACGGAAAAGGCCTGACAGCAGGCTTGGCTGATCTCGCGAGCAAAGGTCGGAATGAATTGCTCGCGGAGTGTCTCATCATTGCTTGTGCCTTCGTCCCGTTCTTCGCGTTCAAGGAATTGGAAGGGGTGCTCGGCAAGGACAAACTCCGGGATCTCTTCTGGAGCCGACGTGCGGCTATAGCTCCTGAGGGGGAGCGTTCCTGAGGCTCCTTTCCTTTACCTCACTGCTTTGAGATCCGTACGTTCCTCCTGGGGAGTTTGGCAGTCTGGACCGGGCAGAGCGCGAGTAACCGGGCTTCGAAATCTCAAGGTCTTTCGCGACAACCTGTTCGCTGGCGAAGAATCTCGGAGCCGCGATTGGCTACAAAAGGCCATTGCGACAAAGGCCACCAAGATCGCCAGCCCCTTCGAACGCGGCGAAATCATTGGTACGAAAATGGTCGCACGTGGACTCGAACCACGGACCTCCTGCATGTGAGGCAGGCGCTCTAACCAGCTGAGCTATGCGACCGGATCGATGCGCGATAACGCAGTGGACGCGGTTACCATAGCCGCTACGCCGACGCAATGGGCCGAGCGGCATTCGCGCCGCTGCGCTGGTCGCGCGGGACCGATTGACGCGCTGCATTGACATTCTGACGCGCTGCGTTAGAATGCGCGGGTAGGAGGTGATGACCATGGCCGCAAAGAAGACGAAGAAAGTGGAAGGCTGGACGGAGGTGCTGCCCCGACGGTTCACCGAGCTGCAAGCCACCGTCGAGAAGCGGGTCCGCAAGGGACTCGACGAGGTAGCAGAGATGCTCCCGATGGAGCCCAAGAAGGTTGTCAAACGGTTGACCGCCGATGTGGAACGCGTGCGTCACGATCTGCGTAAGCGGGGCGAAGCGCTGCGCAAGCAGGGCGACAAGATGTTCGCTGACACTCGCAAGCGCACGGAGAAGTTCACGACGCAGGTTCAGAAGCGGGTGGAGGGGGCCATTGTCCCGCTGACGAAGAGTCTGGACCTGGCCTCGCGAACCGAAGTCGAGAAGTTGCGCAAACGCCTGGAACACCTGGAGCGCAAGATCGACGTGCGCGCCGAGCATTCGGCCACTGCCTGAATCCAGCCCGACGACGCGGCGCCGCCCTCAGCGGCGCCGCCCCCAACCACCGCCGCCCGGTGTCAAGAGGCGAATCCGCTCACCGGCGGCGAGCGTAAGCATCGTTTTGCCGGCGAGCGTGCGAGCTTTGCCGGAACGCAGCAGCAGATTGCGTCCGAGTTGACCCTTGGCGCCTCCGTGCAAGCCGTAGGGGCGGAGACGGCGTCTTTCGGTGAGTAGTGTAACCTGCACCGGCGTGAGTGCTTCGATCTCGCGGATGATGCCGGTGCCGCCGCGGTGCGTCCCGCCGGCTCCACGCCCGGGCCGGAGACCGTAGCGGGTAATTCGCAGTGGGTACGCCGCTTCCAGGGTTTCGATGGGCGTGTTCAGCGTGTTGGTCATGTGCGTATGCAGCCCGGATACGCCGGGACCGCCGGGTCCCGCACCGCTGCCTCCGGCAATGGTTTCGTAGTACGCGAAGTTGCGCTTGCGGAAGGGATCGTAGCCACCGAGCGCCAGGTTGTTCATCGACCCGCAGCTCGCGGCGGGAATGCGCTCGGGCGCGGCGGCCGCGAGTGCCTTCAGCAGGACATCGACGATGCGCTGCGAGGTTTCGACGTTGCCGCCGGCGACGGCCGCGGGGGATTCCGCATTGACCAACGTCCCGCGCGGCGCCACGACGCGCAGCGGACGGAGCAGACCGGCATTCGCCGGAATGTCGTCGCCTGCCAGCAGCTGGAACGTGTACAACACCGCTGCCAACGTCACCGCGTAGTTGGCGTTCATGCCGCCACGGACCTGGGGCGCCGTTCCGGTAAAGTCGATCAGCGCACGACCGCCGCCGATGCAAATCGTCACGCGGAGCGGAATGCGCCGGCTGCCGGCGCCGTCGTCATCCATCCAATCTTCAGCGCGGTACGTCCCGCGCGGCAAACGGCGCAGCGCCGCGGCCATGCAACGGGCGGAATAGTTTTGTAGCGCGTCCATGGCTGCCATGGTTGCGGCCTGCCCAACCTGCGTGGTGAGCTGGCGCACCCGCGTGACCCCGAGACGGAGCGCTGCCAGTTGCGCCAACAGGTCGCCACGGCGCTCGTCGGCAACCCGGGTGTTGGCCAGGAAGAGGCGCAGAACATCGTCGACCATCCGACCGCCCGCCACCAGGCGCACCGGCGGGAGTCGAAAACCCTCCTGATAGATCTCCGTCGCCAACGGCATCGAGCCCGGGGCGGCACCGCCGATGTCGGCATGATGCGCCCGGTTGGCGACGTACCCGAACGGGCGGCGGCGCGCGCCAGGGAGAAATACCGGAGCGACCACTGTCACGTCCGGCAGATGCGTTCCGCCGGCGTACGGGTCGTTGAGGATGGCGACGTCGCCCACCGCCAAGGTTAGCTGCGCGATCGCCGCTTGCACCGACAGGGGCGTCGATCCCAGGTGCACGGGGATGTGCGCCGCCTGCGCAACCATCTCGCCGGCACCATCAAAGACGGCGCACGAGAAGTCGCGCCGCTCTTTGATGTTGGGCGAGAAGGCACTGCGACACAAGGCCACACCCATTTCCTCGGCGATGGCGCTGAGGCGGTGGTTGAACACCTCCAAGGTAATTGCGTCAACCCGCATATATCAGCCCAATCCAAGAATAGGGCTCACGCAAAGGCGCCAAACCGCAAAGGAAGATGCCAAGAAATAGATGCGGCTTGCTGCGCCTCATTTCTCTTGCGCCAAATCTGAATCCCATTTCTCAAATCCGTTCCCTGCGCCTTACTCTTTGCGTCTTTGCGGCTTTGCGTGAGCTTTGTTTTTCGGGAATGGCCGTGAGCTCCAGATGGCCGGTACGCAGCACAGTGGCGCGCCACCCCGGGGGGAGAAAGGTCGTGGCGCTGAATTCGGTGATCAACGCGGGGCCGCGGACGCGCGCACCGACCGCGAGTGCATCGCGGGCATATGTCGCGGCCACCAACCAGCGACCCGACGAGCGGACCCGCTGGCGCGTCACCAATTGCGGTCTTGTCGGGGTGAACGCCGGATGACGCGGACGGGCGCCGCGGCCAATCGCGGCAATCCGCAGGTTGACAACCTCGATCGGACGATCGTAGTCCGCGTAGCCGTAGAGGCGCGCGTGTGCGGTGTGGAACGCGTCGGCGAAGCGCGCGCTGAAGGGCAGGGGGATTTCGTACGACTGCCCGACGTAGCGCAGGTCGAGCATCTTCACGACCTTGCAGGCCCGGGGTGGGATCCCTTCGGCGCGCAACTCCTGGCGCGCCGTGTGCTCGAGCGGCGCCAGCAGCGCGCGTAGCCGGGGGGCGGTCGGTTGTGCCAAACGCACCGTGCACACGGAGTCGCGTTGCACGTCGGCCGCCGCCGCGCCCCACGCCGACAGCAGCCCCGGGTGTCGCGGGACGATCACCCTGCGAATCCCCAGTGCGGCGGCCAGCTCGCACGCGTGTTGCCCCGCGGCGCCGCCGAAGGCCATCAACGCGTAGTCGCGCGGATCGTGCCCGCGTTCGATCGAAATGCGTCGAATGGCGCGCTCCATACCGGCGTTCACAACGCGCACGATCCCTTCGGCGGCGGCCTCAGCGGGGACGTGGAGTGCACCGGCGAGCGGCGCCACGGCGGCGCGCGCGCGCGCCGCGTCCAACGGCATGCGGCCACCGAGAAATGTGGCGCTGGTCAGACGGCCGAGCAGCACGTTCGCGTCGGTGACGGTTGCCACACGGCCCTTCCCGTAGCATGCCGGTCCCGGGGCTGCGCCGGCGCTTTCGGGGCCGACCTTCAGCGCGCCACCCGCGTCGATCCGTGCCAGCGAGCCGCCGCCGGCGCCGACGGTATGAATGTCGAGCGCTGGCACTTTGAGGGGCAACCCGCCGATCTCCCACTCGCCGCGGAGGACGGGCGCGCCGTCGATGAGACTGACATCGGTTGAGGTGCCGCCCATGTCGAAGGTGATCACCCGGCGCAACCCGAGCGCACGCGCCACGGCGCACGCGCCGGTGACTCCGGCGGCTGGTCCGGACAGAACCGTGCGCACTGCCTCGCGCGCCGCCAACGGCGCCGAGATGGCGCCGCCGTTCGATTGCATCACCCGCAGCCGCGCCCCGGGCACGTTGCCTTCAAGGGTGCGCAGATGGCGGCTCATGACTGGCCCAACATAGGCGTTGATGACGGTCGTGCTCAACCGTTCGTACTCGCGATGCTCGGCGATCAGCTCATGCGAAAGTGTGTAGAACTCGATCCCCCTCGCCGCGAGGCCGCGGCCGAGCAGGCGCTCGTGCGCCGGATTCGCATAGGCATGGAGTAAACAGACCGCGACCGCTTCGGGGTGTTGCCGGCACATGGCCCGTAACGCCGCTCGCAACGCCGGTTGGCTGAGTGGACGCAGTGCCTCTCCATCGTACAACATGCGTTCCGCAACGCCGACGCGGCGGGCGCGCGGCACGAGCGGCGGCGAGCGGCGCGGTTCCAGGGCATACAGCAGCGGCCGATTCTGCCGGCCAATCTCCAGAACGTCCTCGAAGCCGGCGGTGGTCAACAGCACCACCCGCGCGCCACGCCGCTCGAGCAAGGCGTTGGTCGCTACCGTCGAGCCGTAGGTAATGAGCTGGGGGCTTGCTTCGGGAACGAGCTCACAGAGGCCGCGCAGCACCGCACGCGCCGGGTCGGCCGGGGTCGAAAGGACCTTGTGGGTGCGCAGCTCGCCGTCCACGAAGGCGATGAGATCGGTGAACGTTCCGCCGGTGTCGACGCCGATGATGGCGGTCGTGCGTTGCCCCCGCGGCATCGGCAATCACCTCGGACAGGCAACGAAAAAGGCCGCCGCGGTTTCCCGTGGCGGCCTCAGTGCGCAGGTCGTGCAGCTGCCGCTCACGCCGCAGCCGCCTCCTTTGAGGAGCTGGCTTTGGTTTTCGACTCGCTCTTCGAGGATTTCTTCTCAGCTGACTTGGTGTCGGTCGTCGCAGTGTCCGCAGCCTTGCTCTCGCTCGCCGTGTCGCTCTTCTCGGTCTTGCTGTCCTTCGACTCGGTGCCGGACTCTTTCGACTTGCCGTCTTTGCGGGCGTAGTCCGTAACGTACCAGCCGGTGCCCTTCAGATGGAACGAGGTATTCGAGATCAGCTTGGTGACCTTGCCGCGACAGGTCGGGCAGCGTTTCAGGTGCGGATCGGTGATCTTCTGCACCGTCTCGAATTGGCCACACTTGTTGCACCGATACTCATAGATCGGCATACGAAACCTCCAGGCAGCTGGTTTAACCACGCCCCCTTTTTTTGTCAACGCAGGCGTGCAGCACGGCATGCAGCTGTTCCAGGCACGCAGAGTGGTCCAGGCAATCGACCTCGACGAGCTTTTCCCGTCCGGTGGTGCCGTGCACGATGCGGATCGCCCGGCGTGGAACCTGGAGGGTTTTGGAGAGCAGATCCACCAGCGCCGCGTTCGCCGCTCCCTCGACGGGCGGCGCGTGTACTTGCACCTTGAGGGCGTCGCCGTGACGCCCGATGATACGGGTCTGTGCGGCCCGCGGTTGTAGATGGATCTGCAGCCGCAGGGTCGTCGGGGCGCTCCGCACCGCGCTCACCGCAGCGAAATCGCCAGATCCTGCAGGCTGGTCACCAGGAAGCCTTGCAGGAAGTAGATGGCGAGCAATACGATCAGCGGAGAGAAATCGATGCCGCCGGTGGAGAAGGGCATGCTGCGACGGATACGATAGAGCAGCGGCTCGGTGGCGCTGTACAGGAAGCGGACGATTGGATTGTACGGGTCGGGATTCACCCACGAGATGAGCGCGCGGGCAATCACGATCCACGTGTAGAAGGTCAGGACCCATTGCAACACCGAAGCGGTTGCAATCAAGAAATTTGAGAGGAGGAGGATGAACATGGGGCCTGCGGCCGGCGTCCTTTCTATGGTCCGCTCCCGTGGGTCGCTGCGGGCTGCCGAGTCCGACGGGTGCTTGCCTTCGTGTAGCGCGGAGGCCGAGCGGTCACAAGCGCTGCGGTCGACAATCACGCCTTGACGGGTTGCGGCGGAGCGACTAAGTCGGGACACTATCTTCGGGGTGCGTGTTTTTGATGACGGTACAGGGTCGCGATACCAAGGCGGAGGCGCTCCCGGCGCCGTCGCGCATGTCCCGCACGCACCTGGTGTCGTGGGCGCTGGTGCTGGGCATCGCCGCATTGGTACTGCTGTTCGTCTTCTCGGATGCGCGCAAGCTGTGGGAGATTGCCTCGACCCTCAGTGTCTGGCGGCTGTCGATTCCGTTGGGGTGCGCCTTGTTGAGCTACGTGTTGATGGCCCTGTCGTACCAGGGGATCGCGCGCGCGGCCGGCGCCGAGGTGCCCTTCTGGGAGATGTTGAAGATCACTTTTGTCGCCAACACCGTCAACTATGTCGTGTCGACTGGTGGCATCAGCGGCTTCGCCGTGCGCCTGTACTTTTTCATCCGCCTCAAAATCCCGTCGGGCACCGCGGTGATCATCTCGCTGGTTCAGGGGGTGGTCACCAACTTGATCTTGCTGCTGTTCGTCGTCGTTGGGTTCGCATATTTGCTCACCGCCAACAGCTTGCACGGGTACGCGCTCGGCACCACCGCGGGGCTGTTGTTCCTGTTCATTCTTGTCGCGGTCGTGGCAATTGTGTTGCTCGTACATCGCCAATTGCGGCGGCGGACACTGTTTTTCATGTCTGAGGTCGTGCACTGGTTCACGCACCGGTTCTTGCCCCGCCACAAACCGGGGCGCCTGCACATCTGGCGCTTTCAGCGGAATCTCAATCGCGGTATCGATTTCGTGCTGGCGCGCAAGGCGCATATGGTGGTGCCGACGCTGTGGATCATCGCCGACTGGGCGGTGACCCTGCTCATTCTCTGGGGCGGCTTTGTGGCGGTGAACTATCCCATCCCGTTGAGCTTTGTGGTCGTCGGATTCGCCGTGGGCATCATTCTGTCGTTGGTGTCCTTCGTGCCCGGCGGCCTGGGCGTCATGGAGGGCTCGATGGCGGCGATCTTCGCGAGCCTCTCGGTGCCGTTCGAAACCGCCGTCGTGGCGGTGCTGATTTTCCGGGTCGCCTACTACGTTCTGCCGATGATCATCAGTGTGTTCTTCTTCCGCGGCATGCTGCTGCAGGGAGCGCGGGTCGGACCGGACGTGCTCGAAGCTCCGCCCGAACAAAGCGCGTGATGGATGAGTGAATTATTTGACAACCGCAGATGATTGCCGCAAACTCCGATCGTTGGTGTGGGGGCGAGGTGGTAGGGAGGGTGATGCAACGCGCCGGAAATTCATTGGTCCTTGTCGTGCTGCTGTTCGGAGGGGCGGCGGGTACGGCCACGGCGGCCCAAAGGCACCTGCATCCGTCGAATCATTCGACGATCACCGCCAAAGCCGCGATTCTGGTCGACAACCAGACGGGGGAGATCCTCTGGCAGCGCAACCCCGATCTGCCCTTGCCGCCGGCCAGCACGACGAAAGTCGTAACCGCGATGCTGGCCTTGCAGAGCGGTCGTCTCGATGACTCGCTGACCGTCACCGCGGAGGCCGCGCACGCGCCGCCCTCGAAGATCAGCCTGCACACCGGCTGGCGCATGCGGCTGCGCGATCTCGTCTATGCCGTTCTGCTCAATTCGGCCAATGATGCCAGCGTGGTCATCGCCGAGGGTCTCTCCGGATCCATCAGTGACTTCGCCGACCGCATGAACGCCGAAGCGCGACTGCTCGGAGCCACGAACACGCACTTCGTCAACCCGAACGGCCTGCCGGCATCGAACCACTACTCAACGGTCCGTGACCTCGCGACGATGTTCTCGCATGCCCTGAAGAATCCGCTCTTCGAAAGCATCGTGAACACCAAGAGCACCACGGTGATGCCGACGTTGGGCTCGAAGCGCGTGATCAACTTGCACACCCACAACCGACTGCTCGGCAACTATCACATCCACGTGGTTGGCAAGACCGGTTGGACGGTTGCGGCGAAGAAATGCTTCGTCGGCGCAGCGACCGCCGACGGCCGCGAGCTGATCGTCGCCGTGATGGGATCGAATGACCTGTGGGGTGACCTCAAACGGTTGCTTGAATTCGGCTTCAGTGGGAGCAATGCGCCGCCCCAGGAAAATGCAATCGTGGAAGCCGCGGCGACGGAACCCGAGGCGGTGGCTCCAGGAAATAGTGATGCCGACGATCTCCCGAGCCTGCGCGCTGCGCCCGCGCTGCGGTACGCCGTGCAAATCGGCACCTTCCGGAAGCTCCGCGCCGCGGCGCACCTGAAGAAGACGGTTGCGGCAAAGGGCTACGTGGCACGGATCGACAAGGTGCACGACGGTGGGCGGAGCCTGTATCGCGTGTCGATCGGCAACTACGGGGATCGTCGGAGCGCCCAGCAGGCGGCGGCGCAGATCAAGAGAACCCACAACAATCTCAGCCCGTTTATCGTCTCTGCCAGCTGAGGGTGGATAACAAGCCACCCCGGCGGTGGGGCACGCAAGTCCGCGGCGGAGCTGGGCATTGCCAAGGTTCAACTCGGCAGCGCGTCGTCGAGCACTTTGCGCGTTCAGGATGGCGAACCCCAACGCCGGGCCTGCGGAAAAGATGTCGACGACGCCAGGCTACCTGCTACAGTGAGTCGAGCACGACATGCGACGGAAAGGGCAGCAGTGAGTCAACTCGCTTCCAGTGTGCCAACGGGACGACGAACGCCGACTCCCTCGCGCGAGGACCGCGCGTGCAGTGCGCCGCGCGCCACGGCTGTGCCCCGGCGCGATATTGACGGGTACAATCGTCAATTCTACGAACGCTGCTGGCGTGCCGCCTCGTTGCTGGCCATGCCGGGCGTCCTCACTCCCGCCACGGTGGAGGGGTTGCAAGTGGAAATCGGCTGTGGCCTGCGGCCCCGCTTGCCGCTCTCCGAGGCGCTGTTTGTCGATGTCAGCGCCACCGCTTGCGCAAAGCTTCGACGGGCGGGCGCGCGCGTGATCCGAGCGAGTCTCGACGCCTTGCCGTTCGCGTCGGGGACGGTGTCGCACCTGTATCTGTTCGATATCCTGGAGCACGTCGGCGATGACCGCGAGGCCGGCCGCGAGCTGGCGCGCGTCAGCGCCGCGGATGGGTGGCTGGTCCTGAGCACTCCGCTGCACGGCCACCGCTGGGATGCGTTCGACCACCTCGCCGGTCACGCGCGGCGCTATGAGCCGCGGGCCTTGGTGGAGTTGCTCGACGGATTCGGATTCACTTTTGACGGCTTTGCACACTTCGGTATGCGCCCGCGCAGTGCGCTGCTGGCGCGAATTGGCGGGTACTGCCTGGTGCATTGGCCGCGGACGGCGTTTCGATTCCAAGAGTCGCTCTTGCGCCTGGCACAACGCGGCGCACGGCCGCTACCGTTGCGGCATGTCGGGGTGGAGGAGTTTCTGCTTCAGGTGGCGAACGCCGACGGCGCCGTGACGGCTTGGCGTCGGCGGCGGGCTGATTGAATCGTGGGAATCATCGGTGCACGCGCTCAGCATCGACGTCGAGGACTGGTACCACGATTTCTTGGTTGATCCGCGCACGCCGCGTGAGAGCCGCGTCGAGGCCAACACGCTCCGCGTCCTCGACCTGCTGGAAGAAAACGGGGCGCGGGCGACCTTCTTTTTTCTGGGCGAGGTGGCGGAGCGCTTCCCGGCGCTGGCGCGACGCGTCGTCGCGGCGGGTCACGAGGTGGGCAGTCACGGCTACCGTCATTACCCCGTGTCACGAATGACGCGACGAGAGTTCCTGAGCGACGTGGCCCGCTCCCTGCGCGTCATCGAAGACGCGATCGGGTGCCCGGTGCTGGGGTACCGCGCTCCGTACTTCTCGATCAAAGCCGCCGTGCACTGGCCGATCGATATCCTCAAGGAGCTGGGGTTGCGCTACGACGCCAGCGTGCTGCCGATCGATCGCCCGCCTGGCATGGAGCTCGTGTGCCCGCGGGAACCGTTCCAACATGCGAATGGGTTGTGGGAGATTCCGGTGGCCATGCTGCAAGTGCTGACCTTCCTGCATCTCCCTTTGGCCAGCGGCAACGGCTTGCGCTGGTTCCCACCGCATTTGTGGCGGCGTTGGGTGCGCCGCTTCGAGCGTGACATCGGCGCGGGGGTCTTCTACGTGCATCCGTGGGAGTTTGATCCCGGGTCGCCGGTCGCCCCATGCCTCAGTCGTTGGTTCTTGCGCGTCGGCCGGCGCCGTCTGCCCGAGCGCTTCCGCCAACTGCTGCACCAGACGTCGTTCGCGCCCATCGTCGAGGTCTTCGCGGCACAACTCGGCGTCGCGGCACTCCCTGCGCCGGGTGCGCGGGTGTGCGGCACGTAGGTTCTTTATTGCCAAGCCTGCAGCTTGCTGTCTGCTTCGAAAATGGCAGTAAGGGCTTGAGGGCTTGGGGCGTGGGGCTCTCGCTCTCGGGCCAAGCCAACTGCTTCATGACGACTCTTGCGATGCGACCATGTCCCGCGTGGTCAGCTTCTGGCGAGAGCACCCCTAGCGACCAACGGGAGCAGGCCATAGAAAGGACGCTAGCCGCAGGCGCTAGTGCTCGGGTTTTGATTGGTTGTGGCCGCCTTTCGGCGCCGCGTTCCCGTGCGGTTGCTGCGGTGCTGCGTGCGGCTGCGGAGCGGCGTGCTGCGGCCTGGGCTGCGGCTGCGCATGCGGTTGGGGGGCACGCTGCGGCTGCGACGGCTGTCGGGACATCGAGCGCTCCGCTGGTGGCGCCTGTGATTGTGCGGGAGCCTGCGGACGCGCGTGCTCCGCTGGTCGGGCCTGTGGCTGCTGTTGCGGTGCGGCCTGCTGATGCGCCGACGACTGGGGCACGGCATGCGGAACCGACCGATTTTGCGGGGGAGGCGGCGCCACGCTGCGCTGCTGCGGTGCCGCCTGATGTGCAGGCGATTGCGGGACCGTGTGCGGCCCCGGTCGGCCCTGCGGCTGCGCTGGCACGTTGTGTTGTTGCGGCGCCGCGCGTTCGTGTGTCGGTGCTTGCGGGACCGCGTGCGGCGCCGGTCTCCCCTGTGGAGGAGGGGGCGGAACGCTGCGTTGCTGTGGTGCCGCCTGTTGGTGTGCTGGCGGCTGCGGAACCGCGTGCAGCGGCTGTCGCGCTGTGCCTCCTGGCGGTGGCGGCGGTACGGCGTGCGCTGGTCCTGCCTGCGGATGTCCAGGCACGTTGGACCGTCCCGCGGCGGTGCCACCAGGTGGCTGCCGTCCGGGTACCGGCGGTGGTTGCTGACCGGTCGTGTGCGGCACTCCGCCTACGGCGGGCTGCCCACCTGCGGTTGCCGCGTGCGCCGGGCGCGCTTGCACGATGCGCGGCGCCGGATGCTGCACGGACGCGGCGGGTTGGATGCCCCTGGCATGCAGGCGACTGACGGTATCCTGCGGGGACCGCGTCGCGACGACCTGCCGTGCCTGTAACCGCTCTGGGGGACGTTGCCCGCGGCCGGTTCCCGGCGTGAGGCTTGCGGCGACCGGCCGCACCCCAAGATTGCCGTGCAGCGGACGCAGCTGTTGCATACGCTGCGCATCGAGCGCGACAGGTCTCATTTGGCCTCGACCGAATTGATTGCGATCCACTCCCACTACCGCATTGCGGACACGAGCGTTGCTGTAGTTGTTCACATTATTGATATTGACGATTCGCGTGTTGTTAACGACCACGTTATTGACGACGTGTGGGCCACCCCAGCCGCCCCAGTAGGGGTGGCCGATGAAGCCCGAGCCCCCCCACCAGGGGACGATCGGCTCACCGAAGCCGAGCGCCACCCAGCTCACGAAGGGCAGACCGACGCTGACCGAGACTCCAACGCCGGGCGCTCCGAAGAACGCCACGAGTGCGGGCGAATACACCGGGGCCGCGACGACCGGCCCGGGACACCAGCCCCACCCTCCATTGAAGGATACCCAGCGGCCATAGTGATACGGCGCCCACCCCCATGGTGCATCGTCGACCCAGGTCCACTGGTAGGACGGATCATATACCCAGCGGCCGGTGCTGTAGGGCGCCCAATCGGGGCCCACGCCGCGCGGAACCCAGACGTTGCCGTACTGCGGCTGCTGCGACCAGTCTCCGTAGGCATCGAGATCTTGCGCGCCGGCGATCTGCGGGGGGACGTACTGCGCGCTGCGGGGTGCGGCACCGAACTGTGCGGTGCGCTGGTCGTTCCATTGATCCCACGCATCCGCTGGAGGGGCCGCGTTTTCGGTGATTCGAACCTGGTCGGTTCCGTCGAGGATGATCTGCTGATTGTCGGCGACGGCTGTGGTTGCACCGGTGGCGGGCACCACCGTCGCGGCGCCGCCGCGCCGGACGCTGAACGCCGTATTATTTTCCGCAACGTCGATTCGATAGTAGCCGGGCCGATCGATGCTTATCGCCGCGTTGGGCGTGTCGATCTCGATCGTCTGGCCCGGGAGCATGTTCTGCAAGTCGAGGGCGGCGTGACCACCGGTCATGCGGTACTGCATGTAGTTGGCGCTCAGCGACGTGAGATCGAGCTCGGTGCCGGCGCCGGCGCGAATGAACGCTTGCGGCCCGATCTGAATTTCCAGGTTCCCGCCGTCACCCGCGTAGAGCGCGTCACCGGCGGCCAGCGGCGTGTTTACTTGCGCGGTGCTCCAATCGGCTGCGCCGGTCCGCCAGAACGACACCGGCCCATCAATGAAGCGCAGGCGCGGCGGCGTTGGAGCGTTACTGAGTGCTCCACGCGTCGCGGCTGCAGACGGCGATGCCGCTAGACTGCCAATGGTGAGCAGTATGCCGAAAACGATTGGCAAAAGACGCTTCAAGGTCATTGCTGCGAGCCTCTCTGGGCGTGCCACATCTCGCGTTTCACAACCGTGGCGCGGCCCTGTGGTGCAGGTGAAGGGAGCAACTTCCGTGCAAGTCCCACAGCTGGGAGCGATGCTTCAACGAGACTTCGTTGTCTGCAACCATTTGCAAGCCCGGTTGTCATCCCTACAAGCTTCGAAGATCAGCGCCTGTGATCCCCGGTGCGGACGACGTGGAGGCAGTAGTGGCACGAATCCGGCTTCCGAGAACCGTTGTTCGGAACCAGCGGAGACTGATCGAGCAACTTCCTCAAAGGAGCCTGATATGATGCGTTTCACGCTGTTGGCAGTGTTCGCTGCAGTTGTCTTCCCGGCGCTGGTCGCCAATGCCGGAGTATCGGTGCAAATCGGTGAGCCTGGATTCTACGGCAGCATCGACATCGGAGGCTATCCGCAACCGCAGCTGGTTTATCCGCAACCGGTCGTGATTCAGCCCGGGGGAGCGGAGCAGCCGATTTACCTACACGTGCCCCCAGGCCATGCGAAAAACTGGAGTAAGCACTGCCGTCAATACAACGCTTGCGGCCGGCCCGTCTATTTCGTGAAAGACAGTTGGTATCGAAACGAATACGTTCCCCGCTATCGCGAGACGCACGGGCACGGCCATGGGGATCATCATGATCATGGGCCTGATCATGGTCATGACTACGATCACGACGACCATGACCATGACTACGACCACCACTGACAGATGTGCGCCAGGATTGTTCTTCGGACGCTGGCGTTGTCCGCCACGATGGCAGTGACAACGCCGACCTCGTTCAATCCATAGCGGAGGCAGTCTCGCCTCAGCGGAGGAGATGGCCAAGATGGCGCGGAGCTCGCAGTCGGTGTCAGTTGGCGTACCGCGGCCACTCTTGCACGCCGCTAGTGCGGCGTTCCTGGTGGCCATTCTTTCTCTGGGCCAAGCGGTGTTGGTGCCGTTTGCCGTGGCCACGCTGATTGGATTTGTGCTGCTTGCGCCGGTGGCGTGGCTTGAGCGTCACGGCGTACGCCGGGGGATCAGTCTCGCGCTGGTCGGGTCGCTCGTGCTCGGCGGTGTGGGGGCCTTCGGCTACGCGCTCTCACGGCAAATGACGGATCTGGCGACGCACATGCCGCAGTTTTCGGCATCCATTCGGTCAAAGCTCGTCGCGCTGCACAAAACCCGCAATGGGTCGCTGGCTCGGATCCAACAGAGCGTGGAGCAAGCAGGCGAGAATCTTGACAAGCAAGAGGGTGAAAATGGTTCGCCGACCACGTCCTCCCCGGCGGACCGCAAAGACGTTCAGCCGGTACAGCTCGTCCCGACGCCGCCGACCGATGCGGAGTGGCTGCGGGCGGCGTGGAAGCCAGTTGCCAAGCCGGTGGGGACAGCCGGCATCGTGCTGATTCTGGTCATCTTCATGCTGGCGCAGCGTGAAGACCTCCGCAACCGTCTGATTCGGCTCGCCGGGCGCGGCCGGCTCACGGTGACCACCAGAACCCTTGATGAGGCGACGCGGCAAATCAGCCGCTTCCTTTTCAGTCAAACGCTGATCAACGCGGCGTTCGGTTTGTTTGTGGCCGTTGGCTTGCTGCTCATCGGCATTCCCTACGCGCTGCTGTGGGGAGTGACCGCTGCGATTCTGCGCTTTGTTCCCTATCTCGGAACGACACTCGCGATGCTGCTGGTGGCGGGTCTGGCGTTCGTGGGATCGGAAGGGTGGGCGCCGACCGTTGAAACGCTCGTCCTTTTCTGCGGCGCGGGCCTGGTCGCGTATGTGCTCGATCCGATCGTCAACGGCACGCGGACCGGAACCTCCTCGTTTGCCTTGCTGGTGTCGGCAATATTCTGGACCTGGCTGTGGGGACCAATTGGTTTGCTTCTGTCGACGCCGATCGCGGTGTGTCTGGTCGCCATCGGCAAGCACGTGCCTGAGATGGAATTCCTCACCGTACTGCTTTCCGATGAGCCGGCGCTCAATGCCGCTGACAGCTTCTATCAACGACTTCTCGCCGGTGATGAGGACGAAGCCGGCGAGATCCTCGAGCAGCAGTCGGATAAGACCGCGCGTGACGTGGTGTTTGATCGCGTCGTGGTTCCGGCGCTGCTTCTGGCCGAGCGCGACCGGCTCCGCGGAGCCATTTCGGACGCCGAGCAGGAGCGTGTGATGCGCGCGACCCTCGATATCTTGCGCAACCGTGATGCGGCGGGCCGACACGAGCAACCAGGCAGCTCTCATCGGGTGCGCCGGGTGCTCGGTGTTCCCGCGCGCAGCGCGGCCGATGGGCTGGCGTTGGAGATGGTGGGCCAACTGCTCGGCTCAGCCGGGGCGCTCGTTCGCCTGTCGCCGGTCATGCTGGCATCCGAGGTATTCGACGCGATCGAGGAAACCCAGCCCGATCTGATGTGCATCGCCGCGCTGGCACCCGGGGGGGTGAATCACACCCGATATTTGTGCAGACAAGTGCACGGTCGCTTTCCCGACCTCCCGATTTGGGTGTTGCGCATCGGCGCTCAGGCCGCCCCCCTCACCATCACTCGCCAATTGCTCGCCGACGGTGCGCAGTACGTGGCAGTCGACTTCGTTGCCGCGGCCGCGGAAGTCGAGCGTTCGCTTCTCGGTGACACCGAGCCTGGACACACGGATCACACCGACAACCATCCCGACATCGAACGGGCCGGCTTGGTTGCGGTCGGAAGGTAGGCGGCAAGGCGCGGGCGCGAACGGAGGCATGCATGCGCATGAGATTGGGAGTGCTGCTCGTCAGCAGCGCCGCGGTCATTTTGCTTCATGACGTCGCATACGCAGAAGCGCCGGATGCCGGCATTCCGGAGCACATCAGCCGGTTGAGTGACCACGAAGTTACGGAACGGCTGGCATATCTCGAGCAGCATCTCGATTATCGCCGCGACTATTCCTGGTATTGGTGGAATGGGTGGACGGCTTTCTATTCGCTGGGTGTCGTCATCGAGAGCACGCGGGCCGGGCTGTCGGATGGTGGTGCCACACGCGCGGACGACATTGTCAGCGCCGCAAAGGCGACCGGCGGGGTCATCAACCTGCTGCGCAAGCCGCTGGCGGCAAAGGATGGTGCCGACGGTGTCCGCGCCCTGCCGCACGCGACCCGCGAGGATCGGCGCCGTCAACTCGCCGCGGCGGAGGAGCAACTGCGTGCGAACGCGCAGGACGCCGACTCGCGCTACTCGTGGCTCCGGCACGCGCTCAACGTCGGCATCAATGCCGGCGGCGCGGTCATCGTCTGGCAAGGCTTCGGCGATCGCACCCGGGCCTGGCGTTCCGCCGGGATCGGCATCGCCGTGGGCGAGACCATGATCTGGAGCCAGCCGTGGTGGCCAGCGCAGGAGTGGGACGACTATAGACGCCGGTTCGATGCGGGCTCCGAACGGCGTATCAGCTGGCACCTGACGCCGACCATCGGCGGCGCGGCGCTGCAGGTAAATTTCTGAGTGCGGCACGTACCGGTGATGGCGAGGTTGGCATCGCAGATTCGTGGCTACGGAGACCGCAGCACCTGCCGGCGCCGGCTGTGCGGGCCCACTCGTCTCTTGGTGGCCGGCTGCATATTCCTGGCGGGAGCCGGCAGCTGCGCACACCTGACTCCGTATTACCGGAAGAATCAGGTGCGTCACGTTGCCCCGGTTGACGGAGCGGCGATCGACTACCGGCTGTTGTTGATCGGTGATGCCGGTGATCCCGATCGCGCCGGCGAACCCGTCCTGAAGTTGTTAGCGCAGCGCGTGCAGCAGCTCCCCGAGCGCACGACGGTAGTCTTCCTGGGCGACAATGCCTACGAGCGCGGCATGCCGGAGCCGGTGAACAAACCGGCGGAAACAGCGGCCGACACCGCGAAGCAGGTTGTCGATACCGTCTTTCTCGACCTCTTCGCCAGCCGCCAGGAGGCCGAGCGTGCGCTGAATGCGCAGCTCGACGTGGTCCGCGGGACGCCGGCGCGTGTCATCTTCATTCCAGGGAATCATGATTGGGATCAATTCGAAGCCGACGGGTGGAGTCGGATCCGGGAGGAAGAGAGCTTCATCCGAGCGACATCCGCCGAGGACGGCATCAATGGCACCATGCTGCCGCTCGGTGGCTGCCCCGGCCCGGCTCCGGTGACGTTGGGCAACCAGGGAGAGCTGCTGGTCCTCGACACGGAGTGGTGGCTTGATTCACGGGCCGATGGCAAACCCACGACCGAGAACAACCCGACTCATTGCGAATACACGACTGAACGGCAGGTGCGTGACGCGCTGGTGGCGCAACTCGGAACGGCGGCCAAGCAGCATCGCTGGTCGATCGTTGTCGGCCATCATCCGCTCGAAAGCGAGGGGCCACACGGCGGGTTCGTCGATCCGCTCACGCACATCTTCCCCTTTCAGGTGGTGCGACACTATGTGCCCTTTTACGTCGAATGGATTCCCATTCCCGTGGTCGGCTCGCTGATCGTGGGGTTCCGTGCCTGCTGCTCACCGAGCGCCCAGGACATGTCCAACCGCCGCAATGAGCACATGCGCAATGCCCTCACCGTTTCCTTTCGCGAGGCCGGGCGCCAGGGCGCCGCGCCGCTCGCGTATGCGGCAGGCCACGACCATAGCTTGCAAGTGTTCAAGGCCTCGCACGGTACGCGCGCTGTGCTCGTGAGTGGCATGGGATCGCAGGCGCGCGCTTCCGATGTCGGCAGCAACGATCGGACGCTCTTCGCGCACTCGAATTCAGCGCACGCAGGATTCATGGAGGTCGACTTCCTGAGCGATGGGAGGGTTCGCCTGGGAGTCATCGAATTGGCCGACGATCACGTCGAAGGGGCCGAGGTGTTTTCGAAGTATCTGGCGGCACCGCCGGCGTTGCACAAGACAGCCGCCGTCGTGCCCAATGCTCGGTGAATGTCACCGCGGTGTTGTGCAACGTTCGGACAGAAGGGATGGATGAACGCGATGCAGGCAATCAGAATGACGCCGGACCCGCCGTCTTCACCGGCGGACGTGGAGAGACGTCTGAAAACCGTGCCTTTCGTGATCACTGCGGTGGCGAATTCTGACCGCGGGGTCACGGGCGCCAAGAAACTATCCATCCTGCTCACTGATGATCAGGAGCCGCTGGACGTCAAATGGAAAGAAGCGCCTCCCGGCGGCGATGCATGGAACAATTCTCCGCGCCGCGAAATCGGCGTTTACGAGGTGCAGAAGCTCTTCCTGGATGCGGAAGACTACATCATCCCGACCGTTGTGGTGCGCGGTGTCGAATTCGACGTCTATCGCTCCGTGTCCGAAACTCCCTCGACCAATATCGCCGGTACCCAATGCGTCTACGGTGCTCTCGCGGTCTGGTTGCACGATGCCGTGCAGCCGGAGCATGTCTTCGATCGCGAGCTCTTTTCCCGCAATCACCGCTACGCGTACCATTTCGGCAACCTCAATCTCCTTCACTACCTCACCGAGCATCGTGACGCGCGGGCCAGCAACTTCCTGATGTGCACCGATCCCCTCAACCCGAAGGTGTTCTCGATCGACAATGGCATCGCGTTCGGCAGAACGGTGTACAACTTCTTCACCTGGCACTTTGACAAGATCCGTGTCGATCGCCTGCCGCGACGGTCGATCGACCGCCTGCGTCAGCTCACACGCGCCGACCTCGACCGGCTTGCAGTCCTGGCGGAGCTGCATGCCGACGCGGGAGGTGTGTTGCGCTCGGTTCCTTCGGGTCTAAATCTCGATTCTCATGAAGGCAACCGCATCCGTCCCGGGATCGTCCAAATCGGCCTGACGACAACCGAGATCGACGACATCGCCATACGCATTCAGCAGCTTCTGGGCCGCATCGACCGGGGCGAGCTATCGGTGTTGTGAACCGTCGCCGCCTCGACTGCATCGATATGCGCGCCGCTCCCTTTGATCCGCTGGAACTCCTTCTGCAACTGTTCGAGCTGATCGTCGGTAAGATCCTGAAGGTTGATCAGCGCGTTGCGTGCTCCTTGAACCCCGCGGATGAGCTCATCGAGCTTCAGGTGGATGGCGCGGGCATCACGGTTCTGGGCGTTTTGAATCAGGAAGACCACCAGGAAGGTGACGATGGTGGTTCCGGTGTTGATGAACAGCTGCCAACTGTCCGAGTAGGCGAAGTAGGGTCCAGCCGCCGCCCAGACGAGGACCACAAGCACGGCAAGAGCGAAGGCCCAGCTCGAACCCAAGGCGTCGGCCGCCGCGTGCGCCGCTTGACGGAACATTTACTTGCTACCTATTACGAATGCGACAAGAATTTCTCACGAGAGGGCCCAGGGACGCAAAGCCGCTGGCCTGAAACGTTCGAGAAACGAAGTGACTGCCATAAGGTCATGGGGTTGTTTTCTTGGGCAAAGAATCTCTTGATTTTCTGCGTCCTTTGGACTTTTGCGTGAGCGGTCCGTCATTCGATGCGGATTTTTTGCCGCGCGTAATTTCGCGGGCCTTCGAAGCGCGCCAGCGCGGGCGGCGCTCCCGGCTCGACGACGAACTTGGTTTCGGGGGCGATGGCTTGAATGATCGGGTCCACGATGAAGTTGACGGTGGGCCGCATGAGGAAATCCACGCCGTCGATCTTCTCCCCGACGCGACTTACCACGGTTCTGCCTTGACGCAGCAACTCCATGTCGAGGACGCGTGGCTTCGGGGTGGCGACCACGGTGCGATAAACCAAACGATCGTCGGTGGCGTTGCCGTCGAAATTCTTGATCACCATGAACACCAGCGGACCAAAGTATGTGCCGGGCGTCAGGGAAACGTGCTCGTCATAGTCCTTGCGATCTTTGCCAAGACCCGAGAATCCGGTGATGTGACCGCCGGCGATATCGATCGTGATGTCGACGGTGGCGACGCCGGCGGTATTGCGAATGATCGAACGGCCACGCACGGTTTCGAGGATTTTGCCGGCACGTGCCTCGACGCGATCCTCGTCGCTCGATCCGTCGCGGAATCGGGCAACGCGCACGATGTGAAGCGTCTGGCCGCGGCGATGTTGGTGATAGTTGATCGAGCCGATGATCGTTTTGCCGTCCGGCGAACGAATCGTGGACAGCCCGGCAACGTCTCCCTCGACCCACGCCAGGCGGATCGGGTCTTTTGGATCGCGCGCTGCAACCGGCCGCGTCGCCAGCACCAGCCCGATCGCGACAATGGGTGCGACGAACTTCAGGGAAATCCCGAGGCTGTCTGTCGTCATACGATACGCCCCTTTTGCCGTTCCGTTGTGCAAGATCGCCGCCATTCCGCGGCGTGTCACGCCACGGGAGGAGAGCTCGCGGCAGATCCGGGATGTGAGGTGGACGATAGCCTCGACGTGTATTCTTAGACGCGGTGGTTTGTACGAATGGCCAAACGCCGCCGCGATCGCGGCGGTGCCGGGGACGAGCGAGCGGTGCTTGGGCGCTGGCATGAATCCGGCAACGACAATGGAGCAGAGGAGGATCGCTCCAAAGGAACATTGACGTTCCGATCCCATCAGCTGCGCGCCGCGCGGGAACTGATGAAACGATCCTCCCATTCGAAGCGTCGTGGAGTAAAAAGGCACGCAGGCGGGGACGCCTGCGCCACTGGCTTTGAATGTGGCCTGGAATCCGGTGGCGCAGGCGTCCCTGCCTGCGCGTGATGACTCATGGCATTGTGCGAGCGACGCGTCCGGTCGGCGGCATGAGCTTCTTTCTAACGGCGAGTGGCCGGCACCCCATCAATAGACAAAGATGGTGAAATTTGCCGGCGAATGTTCCAACGCATTGCCGTTAGTGTCGTGGTTCATCGAGGTGGTGACCCCAACAGTGTTTCCAGCAAAAATTGTAGTGTTAGCGACCATTTGATCGCTGTCCTGAGAGGCAGTGACCGAAACGAATCGATTGTCCACCCGCAAGTTTTGGAATGCCAGGTTGTACTGACCATTTTCGGGAATCCCTGTGACCGTAATTCCACATGGCGGCGTCGACACCGCGCTCCCGACCAATTGGGAATTGTAACAGTGATCAACGCCGCCGTCGCGGTCGATGAAGGCCATCGCCTTGACCAACCCGTTGTTGGCGGGTGGTTGGATCACGTCGCCTGCATCGGTGATCTGCATGTCGTAGTTTGCCGCGCCGGCCGCCGAGGTGAATGCACTGTTGGTGCGGAAGAAATACAGCCCGCCGGTTGTATGGCCGATGCCGAAACGTTGCCCTGCAGCATTGGCGTCCCAGCCAATTGCTGAAGCATTCTGCAACGACAGCGAAGCCGCCCAGAGGCCCGCGGTCCACGTCGGCCCGCCGCTCACGGCCAAAGGCGTCACCGGCGCAAATGTCCCGATACCGACCCTGCCGAAGGTATCGATCGCGATTCCGCTTGCCGGCGAGGTCGTACCGACACCGGCGAGCAGCTTCAGCGTCGCGCCGTCAAATCTGACATCCGCTCTGTTACCCGAAGCTGGATTGGGGGCAGTGCCGATGATCGACATCCCCGATTCACTATTGGGCGTATGGAAGCGAATCACGCCGCCTGAGCCACCGGCGTTCACTTCGAATTTGCCGTTCGGGGTGGTCGTGCCGATCCCGACATTGCCGCCCGTGGTAATGGCGACTCCATTGGTTGCGGGTGGTTGCGGGCGGGATTCCGCCGGGCCCATTCAGCAGTTTCAGGGTGCCATCAAAGCGCAGGTCGGCGCGGCCGCTGCTGCCCGCGATGGTCATGCCGGTTTCAGAATTGGGTGAGCCGAACGCGACGTTGTTGCCCTGGGCTCCCGCTGCCAGGCTCACATTGTTCGGGAGTTGAACACTGGCGCCCGACTGCGTGATCAACGAATTACCGAGCGTCGTGCCGGCGCTCCACAGTGGAATGGTGTTCGTGCTGCCGCTACCGCTGACCCCGCTGGCACCCACGAGATTGACGAAGGCGGCGCCGTTCTCCGAGACCCGCATCTTGTTGGAGCCGCTGTCGAAGTAGATGCGTCCTTGTCCGGTGGGCGCGGTGGCGGGCGCCGAGGTGCCTCCCACGGACAATGCGCCGTTGATGTTCATACTGGCTACGGTGCCGTTGCCGCCGATGTTGAAGTTCGCGCTCGCCTGCGGCGCGGTGGTGTTTTGCACGTAGCTGCCGCTCCCAGTCGGCACGCTGGCTGCCGGAATCGTCCCGCTCACTTTGCTTCCCGCGACCGAACTGATCTGAGCACTCTGCACGCAGCCGACGCAGGCACTCGACAACGCGTCGGCGGTGGCGGCGCTGAGCGTGCGAATCGCGTACGGCGACGAGCTGATCTGCTGCCGCGGCGCCAGTGGCGTGAAGCTTCCGCCGCCGGCGGGCCGGACGGCGATCTCGACGAAGCGGTTGGCACCCGGAAAGGCATTGACGCCGAAGTCGAGCTGCACGGTGAATATGCCGTTGCTCACCGGCACCGCGGGCACGGTCTGGTCCGTGCCGATCTGTGCCCCACCCGCGGCGTTGTCGAAGAGCGCGAAACGCACGTCGTAGCTGCCAGTGGCGAGCACGCCGGCGTCCGTCAATTGCCCCTGATAGGTGAAGGCTGTGGTTTGCGCGAGCGCCACGCGCGCGCCGAACGTCGACGCGATGAGGACGAAGATGCGGAGGTGCCGTCGCGTCCAAACCGTGCAGCTCATGTCGCCGTCTCCATTTCGTGCAACGGGCAGCAGCCGCTGCTGCCCGTGTTGTAACTCATTGAGCCATGCGGATCTCACGATGCGACATCGGCCGTGCAGCAAAGCAACGACCGCACACTCGTCGTAATACGCGAACCGAACACCAGCGATCAGCCAAACTCCCTGGCCGTCGCAGTTGCAACCATTCTGTCGACAGGAACTATCCGCCAGCTGCACTTGTCTACCTTCGCTTGCGGAATATCAACCGGAATCACTCAATTGAACGAGTCGATCGCTGTTGGCGTACCCTACTGGCATCGCTCGACACGGCGCCCAAAGAAAGCGGCCGCGGCGCTTGACGATCGCTTTGTCCGCCCCGTATACGGGTGCCGAAGCTTTTCGCGAAACGACGTGGTCATGGCGGGTAAGGTCCTAGAAACAATCTCACGTCAACTGCCCTGTTTGTTCGTCGGCCTCATTCTCGCCACGTCGACACTTCTGGGAGGCTGCGGCGAGGACACTACGATCGTCCCCTCACCAGGTACCACCGGCGTGCCCGCACCAGCCCAGCTCGTCACCATCACCATTCCTGCCGTGAGCGGTGAAGTCGACTCGAAATGGCTGAGCTATCCCGGTTCGCCACAGGCGAACGTGCTCTTGCCGGCTGGGTACAACCCGCAGCAACGCTATCCCTTGGTCGTCTTCCTCAACGGCCTGGGCGGCAATTACAACTCATATGCCGAATATGGGTTGACCAAGCCGTTCGAAGATCTGGGTGCGATCGTTGTCATGCCTGAAGGGGGCAGCGGCTGGTACGCGGACTGGTGGAACGACGGGGAGCGCGGCAGCCCCTCGTGGGAGAGCTACGAGCTCGAAACCATGATCCCAACCGTCCTGGCCCGCTACCCGATCCTCCCGGAGCGTCGCTATCATGCCCTCGTCGGCATATCGATGGGCGGACTGGGCGCGACGTACCTGGGCGGGCGGCTGCCCGGGTTCTTCGGGTCAGTGGCCGCGCTTTCCGGCTTCGTCGATCCTCAGTGGAACGCCGCGCTTACCCAGGCTGGGATGGCGCACTTTTCGAACGCAGCGGAGAACGGCGACAACTACCCTTACCCGATCTATGGCCCCCCGGACGGCTTCTACGCCAGCGGGCACAACCCGACACGCCTCACGAAGAACCTCGCATACACACGCGTCTTCGTCAGCACCGGCACGGGTGTCCCGAGCACGACCAACCCCGACCCCGGCGGATTCGCCATCACCGAGGAGAACATCATCTACCCGATGAGCGAGAGCTACCACCCGGCCCTGGTGGCCGCCGGGGTCGACGTCATCTACCAAGTCCACCCCGGCGCCCACGACATTCCCGACTTCCTCGACGAGATCAATGCCGTGCTCGAATGGGGCCTCTTCGAGCCGGTGCCCACAGAACCTCCAGCCTGGGAGAACGACACCGTCGCCACGAGCGGTCAGCTGTGGGATTTCAACTACCGCTTCGCTCAACCGCCGAACCAGATCGTGACCTTCGAGCGGTCTGGAAACAGCTTGTCCATCAGCGATGCAGGATCCGACGTCACGATCACCATGGGCACAGGATGTGCCATCCACACCTCCACGCCCGCAACCCTCCAGCTTCCCGACAGCGACCCGATCTCCCCCACCGAACCAGCCCGCGTCGGCACTACTGCGTGCAGGTTGTGAATCGAGCCCGAATGCAAAGATGCAAACGACATCAGTTTCGAAATTTGAACCGTCCCCGCGCTTTTCGTTTGGACGTGCAGCGTATATGACGAACCATTGATGTGCGATGCATCCCTCAAGCTGAAAGCCGCTCTCGTGCTCGCCTGCCTGTCGCTGGCGGCGTGCGGCGAGAGCAGCGAGCCGGTATCCAGCTCGCCCGCTCCGGCGGCGGCGGTGACGCGCAGCGAGCGCACGTGGGTGGACCCGACGCGACCGACGCCGCCCAACTCGATGTTTCCGGGTGCGTCGAGCCGGACGCTGCGCACCTTGATTTGGCAACCCGCGACGCGTACGCCGTTGCCGTTGTTCATCATGGCGCACGGCTTCGACAACCTGCCGGAAGCGTTCGAGACCCTGGCGTCGACGATCGCCGCTGCCGGCTTCGTGGTGGCCGCTCCCGCCTTCCCGGTGACCAATCACAACGCGCCCGGCCCGGCTGTCACCAAGCTCGGAGATGCCGGCCACCAGCCCGCCGACATCAGCTTCGTGATCACGCAAATCCTTGCCGCGAACGCGACGGCGGGTGACGCGCTCCAAGGCCGGATCAGTGCCGACGACATCGCCGTCCTGGGGACCTCGCTGGGTGGCACGACGGTGGTTGCTCTGACACGCAAGGACTGCTGCCGCGACCCCCGAGTCCGCGCCAGCCTGCTGTGGGCCGCCGCCCCGATCGACATCCTCGCGAGCCTCTTCGGCGAGGACTCGATCGCCGCCGGGCCGCCCACTCTGGTGGCGCATGGCACGGCAGATGAGACGGTGCCGTACAAAGACTCGCAGACGCTGTACACGCAGATCGATGCGCCGAAGGTCTTCCTCGGCATTGCCGGCGCCACTCACGGCAGTTCGATTCTCGCGACCACCCTCCCATTGACCGTTGTGCAGGAGGTGTCGGCGCGTGCCATCGTCGCATTTCTCAACGCGATGTTCCGTGGCGACAACGCCGCCCTCGACGACACGCTGGCGGCGCTGGAAGCAGAGGGCAACACGGTGCAGCGCGACGGCACGTTGCCATAGTGAATGAAGACGGCCAACTTGCGCTGACACACCCGTTATACGGACCCCCACCGCTACCGCCATTCCACAAAATTCCGCTTGCTGCCCCCGCCTTCGTCGCATATCTTGCGCACTGCTCAATGACCAAACGCCATACACCGTTGAAACTGTTTGTCGGGGTTCTGTTGTGGCTGCTGGCGTCGCGTCCCGTTGAGGCGCAGACCGTCTGCGCCGGTGATTGCAGTGCGGACGGCATGGTCACGATCAATGAGCTCATCCAGTTGGTGAACTTCGCGCTCGGCGCCAACACGGATTGCGCCACCTGCCCGAATGGCATTCCCGCCGGCGTCTCGTGCCCATCCGGAGTAACCATTGCGGTCATCATTCAGGCGGTCAATAACGCGCTGAACGGATGTCCCGCGGCGCTGTTCACACCGATCGAACTCCACAATACAACCGTGAGCGGCCCCGGCGTTCCCGCGGCGGTCACGCTCGATGGGACGCTGAATTTCTCCCCCACCGGGATGATCAGCGGGCAGCTCGCCACAACCTTTGGCGTCGGCGGTGCCGCCACCATCGTCGGCGACGAGGGGTCGCTCGTGGTGCATCTGGGAACCGATCAATTCGATATCGCGCCGAACGATCCTTCCGCCGTGATCATCAATGGGGCGACGGTCTCCGTGGCGGATGCGGTGGCGGCACTCGCCATCGACGTCCAGTCCGGGCGCAGCCCGGAGCTCTGGTCCGTGCCGAGCCGTGCCCTCCTTGCATTGCTCGGACTGACGGCGACGCCCGGTTGGGCTGCCAATCAAGCGGCTGCCCTCGGTACTGATTCCAGTGGAGCGGCCGCTCTCGCGGACGCCGCGGCCCGGGTGGTGGCGGCAGCCGGCGTGGGTTCTCTCATTTGCAAGACGGCGGCGCTCAGCATCTCCAGCGCCGTCGTGCTGGGCTGCGCCGGGTTGACGGTGAGCTGCTTGACCGTGACCGCAGTAACGATCGGCGGCGCCGCGATCCCTTGCAGTGTCATCGTCGGAACGTGCACGGTTGCGGGATTTGCCGGCGCCGAGACCATCAACGACTTCCTTGTGGCACGGTGGAGCTCGACGCCGACGCCGACGTACACGCTGACGTTTACACCGACCGATTCGCCGACACCGACCAACACGATCACACCGACGCGGACATCGACCCCGACTGGTACGCGAACCGCTACCGAAACGCCGACCCCGACGGTGACGCCGACAGACACGCCTACCCCATCGCCGACGACGCTCACATGCACCGCCGGATTGGAGGCGGCCTGTTCATGGGGCCTGGTCATCGGACCGACGACGTGCGGTCCGGATGGCGCTCCATATCAAGTCACCATCGCGTTCAGCGGCAACGACCCGATCGTGCCGCGCGTCGCCAGCGTCATCGGGTCATGTAGCGGAACGTTCCCGCTCACATTCATCGGCGGTGGCCGGTACCAGTCGCAGACCTTTGCCTCATCGGGTTTCGGTGATGTGGCCATCTCCGTCTTCGAGCTCGATGCCAGCGGGGCTCCGCTGTGCTGTCAGATCGGCACCTTCAGCGGTACCGGCCCGGGCTCGGGCGATGGCGCGAGCTGCGCGACCGCGTGTACCTGCAACGGCGGCGCGTGCGACGAGGTGACCAACACTTGTTGCGGCGAGGTGGGTGACTGCTCCTTGGGGACGGCGTGTATGGACTCCGGCCAGTGCGGTCTCGATGCCCAGTGCCTGCATGGCGTGTGCACCGGATCGAGCAGCGGCGGCAGCGGTCGCGCAGATAGATAACGCAGCCATCCCCGCCTCTAACAACTCCTGACCTTGGCGGATATTCTTCGATGAACGTGTCTCTTGCGTGCGCGACTGGAGCAGCTCGTCAATGAGAAGGTCAAATGGGAGCTCGATCACACCGCGAGCGAGGTGATCCGCGATGCATTGCGCCTCCTCGAAGAGCGCGAGCACCTATATCAGGTGCGCCTGATTGAGCTGCGCAAGGAAGTCCGGAAAGGGCTCGATCAACTCGACTGGGGCGAGGGGAGGCCACGCTGGTGTCACTACTGGTGTCAGCGTGCGTGTCACGGAGTCGCCCCACACTGGCTGAAGTTTGCCGCCAATAGCGAGAAATCCACGAGGACCGTACACCCGCTCAAATCGAAGTCGGCGCGGGCATCGAAGCCGGAATCGCCGGTGCACGTGCCGAAGCTGGTTGCGAGGATCGAGAAGTCCACGAGTTGCACGCAGTTGTCATCGTTGGCGTCGCCTTCGCGCAGCGTGCCGAAGTCCACGGGGTTGTCACCGGCAGCGAGGATGACAGGCTGACAGTTCTGCAGGGTGTGACTGTGCTTCACGCAGCCGACATACGTTCCGGGCGAGATGTTGGCACAGGTGAAGTGTCCGCTCTGATCGGTCGTCGGCAAGCAGGTTGTCGCACCTCCGCCTCCCTGTGGCGTCAGGTTCACCCGCAGAGGCACGCTCCAGCGCGCGTCGGGTGGCGTCGGACGGCCTTGCAAGGTCACCGAACCGAGCAGCGTGGCGCTGACCGGACTCTCCGTGGGCGTGCTTGTCGGCGTCGCGGTCACCGACGCGGTCGCCGCCGGCGTGTTGGTGGCCGTGGGGGTCGGCGTCGCCGCGTTGAGGGTCGCTGTCGGTGTTGGCGGCGGCGTCACGCTTGCTGTCGGCACCATCGTCGGCAGGCTGCCGACGGCGTTCAGGATTGCCTGGTTGATGGCGTACACCGTCCCATTGGGACCGATGACCGTCGGTGTATAGGCCTCGCCGACACCCGGTGACAGCGTGACCATTTGTGAGAGGGTGTTGGTTGTCAGATCCCAACGGTACAGGGTGCCGTCCTCGCTGTTCGCCATGACCGCGTTGGTGATTGGATCGATCGCCCCACTGTTGATGCACCACTCGCGCACCGCGTTGGGAAATTGCGCGATGAACTCGGGGTCCGGTGTGATGCCGGCGATGGTCAAAACCGTTTTCATCACCAACAGGCCGTTTGACGACGCATGCGGTTCCACCATCGTCGCGTTGGGATCGAGCACGGCGATCTTGTTCACACCATCGCCGCCGTCGAGACCGGCGTAATTGTTGTACTTGGTAAAGATGAGGTACGTAGAAGTACCGGCGTACGATGCCACGGAAGCGGCCGGCACGATGGATGGGGTGCTGTCCCACCCGAAGGCGCCGGCGGTCTTGGTTTGCGTCAGGTTGCTGGAGAAGTGCAGCATCCAGCCGCGCGAGCCGTTGAATGGATTGCCCATGACTCCGTAGTACACATCCCCATCGGGACCGACCACGGGCGATGCCGAGCTGTCATCCGTCAACGACGCGTTGTTCGTGGCAGCGTTGCGTGGATCCTTGAGCGCGACGCGCATGCTGACGCCCGGGGAGGACATCTTGAGTGCCAGTGTTGCGGGATCCAGACCGACGAGGTAGCTGCTCGTCGCGGTGCTGTTGCTGGCGACTATCGCGTACAGGGTTTGTTCGTCCTGGCTCAAGGCCGGTGCTGCCTGGTGTGGGACGCGGATGATGTTGGCGTCGCCACCTGACGCCGTCGCGGCCGAGGTCCACGTGCCATTGCCGTTGGCATCGATGCGCGCCAAGCCGCTCGTCAGTCCGAGTGGCGGGCTGCCACTGGTGCGAAAGCCGAAGTAAAGATTCCCCGCGCTATCCACGGTGATTGGCGTATCGATGAACACCGTCGTATTGAAGCTCGCGGGATTGGCGGAATAATTCGCCATGCCGAAGAACGCTAACTGGCCGGTGATGCCCGACCCGGCGTCGACGGTGTCGCGGAAGTAAACCGTGCCGCCGGCGCCCGCGAAGTAGAGGCGATTGCTCGCGGTCAGCGCCGGCGAGTAGCTCGGCGTCCAGTTGTGCGGCGGAAGAATATAGTCGGTGCTGGCTGACCAGATCAGCGAGCCGTTCACCCCGCTGCGCGCTTCGACCTTGAATCCACCCGTGCTACCCGTTTTCACGGGGACGATGACCGTGTTCGCGGGCGTCACCAGCGGCGTGCCGTAGTGGATGAGGATCTCGCCGCTCGGTGGTGCCTCATCGACCGGGGTGAACCAGCGGATGCCCGCGAAGGGCAGCGCCGCAACCGCGGAGAGCCCGGTGTGCTGCGGGTCGCGGCCATACGTCATCCAACCGTTCCCGGGAATGGCTGACAGGCGCGCGCGCTGTGCCACCGTCACCACGAGCGCCAATGCGGCGCTCGAGCAGAAGGCAACCAGCACTGCTCTGCGTATCGTTCGCCCGCTCACAATCGCGGAACTAGCACAGGTGAGCCGCAGCCCCTACTGCAAAACAGCCAGAGAGCGGTGTAACCCCCTCAGTCTTGGTGTCGTGCGGATGACCCGGCGAATGAATTCGCGGCAACGAAGGGCACCAAGTCGCCCTGCGGCGACTCCCCACCCCACAACCGCCAAGGCTGTCCGCACGCAGTGCGGCGGGGGGAGCCCACGCAGGTGGGCTTGGCGTCGCTTGTTGCCGCGGCGTCAGCCGCCGGGTGTTGACCAGACCGCGCCAACGGGACTGAAAGGTTACCCAGCGGTCTGATTTGTCAAAATGTGTCGATTCGGTTATCGGTGCGGCGGAGGGTTAGCGCCTGTGCAGGGATTCGCCTCAGGGTTCTGGGCAATGAGCCGCGTGTGTCGCGGCGAGGGAGTCTCCAAGTTTCCGAGCCGGAGCAGCGCTTCGGGAGCAATCGCGTGACCGCGCCGGGACGCAGAGACCTCCTGTGGATGGCGGTGGGCGCAGCGTTGTTGCTCGCGGTCATCCTGGTGGTGCTGCATTTCCAAAACCGGCAGAACCCCGCCGCCGAGCTCGCCTTCAAGGCGCAGCGCGTAGAAATCGTGGAACGCATGCGGCTGGAGTTGGCGTCGGCCTCGGAGGCGGAAAAGAGCGCCGTCCTGGCCATCACCGACGAGGAGTCACAGACCTACGCCGACCAGGCCCGCGCCGCCACCGCCGCGGTGGAGCGCGGACGCCAGGAGTTGGAGAAACTTCTGGAACCGAGCGGTACCCAGAATGAAAAGGACCTGCTGACCCAGTTCTCGAAGGCGTTTGCCGACCTCCAGCGCATCGACAAAGACCTGTTGGACCTGGCGGTCAAGAATACCAACCTGAAGGCGAACAGCTTGGCGTTCGGGCCAGCGGCGGCGGCAGTCGATGAAATGGGCGCGGCACTGGCCCGTCTGGTTGCGGCGCATGGCAACACGACGCCCGCGGACGATCTCAAAATCCTGCAACTTGTCGACGGCGCTCGCATCGCGGCGCTTCGCCTCCTGACCCTGCTCCCGCCGCATATCGCCGAGGAGAGCGACCGAAGGATGGATGAGATCGAAGCAACGATCAATCAGGAAGATCAGACGGTTCGCCAGAATCTGGAGGGCCTCAACGCGCTTCCCGGCGTCGGCGGCAGCGCCGATCTGACTGCCGCGACGGCCAGCTATGCGCGCTTCACTGAGCTGAAAGCGCAAATCCTCAAACTCTCCCGCGAGAATACCAACGTGCGCTCCCTGGCCATCTCGTTGAACCAGAAGCGCAAGGTAATGCTGGTCTGCCAGGACGCACTGGGCGCTCTCGAGCAAGCGATCCAAGCGGAGCCGATTGCCGTCCCGGTCAGCCCTCGCTAGGACCTGCGGTCGGCGTCCTTTCTATGGACCGCTTCCGTTGGTCGCTACGGGCTGCCAAGTCCGACAGGCTGCTGGCCCAACCATTCGATGACGCAGAGTCCGGACCGCTCGTGCCGCTGACGACGATGCCTCCCTTAGAACGTTCCCGCATAAGCAGGGTGCCGCCGTTGGCCGGCGTATGGTATCATGCTCAACGAGCGGCTTGGCATGCGAGCGCGCGGCGACGGGCAGCGTGCGTCAGCGCCTCGCTAGCAGCCTGTCGGACTTGGCAGCCCGTAGCGACCAACGGGAGCAAACCATAGAACAGACGCCGACCGCAGGTCCCCGTCGAGCAAGTCTGGAGTCGATTGGATACGTCGTCGGGTGGATACGAGTTCCACCCGTTCACTGAGCAGAGAAACAATGGCGAACCCACCCATCAACAAACCGACAGTGCCTCCCTCCCCTGGACGCCCCAACGACGCGAAGGCAACCGGCTCCGGACCATCGCGTATGCAGCCGCAGCGCTGGTGGCTGATTTTCGTGGCCCTGTTGATCGGCAACTACGTGGTGTCGAAAGTGTTCTTTCCCGAGCCGGAGTCAATCTCGGTCTCTTACACGTTTTTCAAGAAGCAGGTCGAGGCGGGCAATGTCGAGAGTGTCACCGGTGTGGGCGACTCCATCCGCGGGATCTTCAAGACGGAAGTGACCTATCCCGCTCCACAGTCGCAAGCCTCCAGTGCCAAGGGACCCGGGGTGTCTGCCGCCGACGAGGCCAAGCCCCATACCTCGAAGCGGTTCAAAACGCAGCGTCCCGTTTTCGCCGACCCGGGTCTCGAGAAGCTGTTGGAAGAGAAGGGGGTTGTTATTGACGCCACGGACGAGAGCGACTCATCATGGTTTACGCTCCTCGTCGGTTTTGGTCCCACGCTGCTGCTGATCGGGGCGTTTGTCTGGATCAGTCGCCGGGCGGCCACGGCGGGCGGCGGCTTGTTCAGTCTCGGCCGCAGCCGCGCCAAGCGCTACAGTGAGGAGCAACCGAAAGTCACCTTCGAGGACGTCGCCGGGATCGACGAGGCCGAGAACGAGTTGATCGAGATCGTCGACTTCTTGAAGAACCCGGACAAATACCAGCGGCTCGGTGGTACGGTGCCGAAGGGCGTGCTGCTGGTGGGCGCGCCGGGCACCGGCAAGACATTGCTGGCGCGAGCGGTTGCCGGACAGGCGGGTGTCCCGTTTTTCAGCCTCAGCGCCTCCGAGTTCATCGAGATGATCGTCGGGGTCGGCGCGTCGCGGGTCCGCGATCTGTTCAGGCAGGCGCGCGAGGCGGCGCCGTCGATCATCTTCATCGATGAGCTGGATGCCATCGGCCGCACCCGCGGCGGCGGCGCGCAGCTCGGCGGCCACGACGAGCGCGAGCAGACGTTGAACCAGATCCTGACGGAGATGGACGGCTTCGACTCGCGCGAAGGCGTGATTGTCCTGGCCGCGACCAACCGGGCCGATGTGCTCGACCAGGCGCTCTTGCGACCGGGCCGCTTCGACCGGCGCGTCGTCGTGCAGCGGCCCGACCGTGCCGGCCGTGCCGCGATTCTCAAGGTGCACACCAAGAACGTCCCGCTAGCGCCGGATGTGTCTCTCGAGCGGCTGGCGGCGGAGACGCCCGGTCTGGTCGGCGCCGAGCTGCGCAACCTGGTCAACGAGGCGGCGCTGCTGGCGGCGCGCAAGGACGCCAGCGCCGTCCGCGTCCAGGATTTCGCGGAAGCGATGGAGAAGATCACCCTCGGGCCGGCCCGCAACCTCTTGCTGAACGCGGCCGAGCGCGAGCGCACGGCATACCACGAAGCCGGCCACACGCTGCTCGCCCTCCTGGTCCCCGGCGGCGATCCGGTGCACCGGGTTTCGATCGTGCCGCGTGGGATGGCGTTGGGAGTGACCTATCAACTCCCCGTCGACGATCGCACCAGCTACGCCGAAGACTACCTGCGCGCGCGCATCACCAGCGCGCTCGGTGGTCGGGCCGCCGAGAAGCTGGTCTATGGCGTGGTCACGACCGGTGCTGAAAACGATCTCCAGCAGGTGACTGAGATTGCGCGGCACATGGTGCTGCGTTGGGGAATGAGCGAGAAGCTGGGTCCGATCAGCTTCGTGGCGCGCCAGGACGAAGGTCTGCCGCCGGCGTTCCAGCACCAGCCGTACAGCGAGGCAACCTCGGAGCTGATCGACGCCGAGGTGCGCCACATCATCGAGGAGAGCCACCGAGAAGCCGACCGGCTGCTGAGTGAGCATCGTGACAAGTTGGATGCGCTTGCGCAGGCCTTGCTGAAGGCCGAGTCCCTCAATGAGCAGGAGATTCACGACGTCACCGGCCTGGCGGCACCCTCCGCCGGTGAGAATGACACGCCGGCGCGGCTAGCGGCGACGAAATAGCGCGCGTTACCCGAGACGCGGCTCTGATCGTCAGCTTGCTGGATGGGTCGACGCCGCGCCCGCGGACTTCTCCACTTGCAGCACCGTCTTGCCGTGGGCCGGTTTGAAGGCGTATGCCTCGGACGCGCGTGCGAGCGGAAAAACACTGCCCACTACCGGACGGAGCGTGCCGGCATCAATCAGGCGTGCGATCTCCTTGAGTTGGCGGCGATTGCTTTCCACGATGAAGAACGCGTCGCGCGCGTGTTGCGCCCGATTGGCTTCCTCGGAGGCGGCAATTGTGATCAGTGTGCCGCCCGGCTTGAGCACGTTCCAGGACCGCGCCAGTGTTTCACCGCCGACGGTGTCGAACACGACGTCGACGGTGCGCACGATTTCTTCGAAGTGCTGCGTCCGATAGTCGATCATCTCGTCGGCGCCGAGGCGGCGCGCGAAATCCAGGTTGCTCGCCGCGGCGGTGCCGATCACGCGTGCCCCGCGCCAATGGGCGAGCTGAACGGCAAACACGCCTACGCCGCCGGAAGCACCGTGGATCAGTACGCGCTGGCCGGCCGCGACGCAGGCCCGATCGATCAGCCCCTGCCAGGCCGTCAACGCGGAGATCGGGACAACGGCTGCCTCGACGTCATCCAGCGAGCGTGGCTTCGGCGCAACGTCCGCGGCGCGCGTCACGCAATACTCGGCCTGAGCGCCGTCACGGAACCAATCGTTGAGACCGAAGACGGCGTCACCGGCCGCGACGTCGGTGACGCCCGGTCCGACCGCATGGATCTCGCCGGAGAACTCGTGTCCCGGAATGATCGGCAAGGTGCGCGCTGCACCGCTCCGCGTCGTCCATGTCGGCGCCCACGCCAGCTCCGTTGGCGTCACCGCCGCCGCATGGACCCGAACAAGCACCTCGCCGTCGCCGATTTGCGGTATCGGGGCCTGCCCATAGAAGAAATCCTCGGGGTTCCTCCGGCCACGCAACCGTAGCGCGTTCATGGAGCTCCTCTACCAGAGGCCATGCAATTTTCCCATCGCGCCAGCCGGCTGTCAGACTGGGAAGCCCGCAGCGACCAACGGGAGCGGGCCATAGAAGAGACGCCGCCCGCAGGGCCGCCGGCCCAGGCCTTAGCGGGGGGATTGCAACTGCGCGAAGACTTGCGTCAGCCGCGCATGCGAGGAGAGCGCCTCGTCCGGGCGGCTATCTTTGCAAATCGCGCGGCCCAGCTCGTCGTCCGTATACCCTGTGACGTCGAAGCGATGCGCCGCGAATGCCGCGCGAAACGCCGCGATGAGGCCCCTGCGGTTTACGATCAAGTCATCCAACATCCGCTGCAGATCGTGAGTGCGATGATTCTCGCCTTGAGCTGGTTCCGGTGACTCTGGCCCTTCAGGTTGGCTCTGCATGGATTCTCCCTCCCAGTAGGAACTGGTTTAATCCTCGCAGACCCTAGGTGATATCTCGGGAGCGATCAAATACGGCTTATTCTGTACTAGGAGTGATAAGAGCGCAGAGGACGCGGTCACGGCGCTCAACGGCTGGTGCCAGAAAATTGCTCGCAGTGTCTCAGCCGGCGCTTACTGGGTGCGCTGCTTTTCGGTTCGCAAGGGCTCGACCGTGACCGCTGTGCCCTGCTTTGTGTCCAGGGGCCTTGCGGGTGACAAGCGTCGTCAGTTTGTGTGAGCGCGAGCGGCGGCGTGGAGTGTGACGGGGGGCGGCGACGGCAGCGACCGCCTCACCGATGAAGGCCTTGGCCCGACGCAGTGATTCGCCGATCAGCGAAGGGGCGGTCAAGGCCTGCTTCCGGTCAGCCATTTGTCGGCCCAAGTCCCGGAGGCGGACGTCGGTGAGTGTTCTCTCCGCATGTGGAAACATCACGCGTTCTTCCTCTTGGATGTGCTGCTTGATGGTCTTCTCGAGGAGGGAGAACTTTGCCGTGTACTCGTCGGCAGCGGGGGCCAGCGCCTGCAGATCACCGATCAGAGTATGCACGAGGTCGTGTGCGGCGGATGCTTCGAGCACCAGATCCCGGCCCGTTCTGTCAGGGGTGTCCCCTACGGCTGGGTAGAAGATCTCTTGCTCGACTGTGGTGTGGACTTCGAGTTCATTGAACAGCTGATCTGCGAGGTGCTGTCTCTGGGCTTCGGCCCGCTCTCCGGCGTGGGTGAATCTGCGAAACAAACCACGCACCCGGCGATGGTCCTGCTTCAGGATGTTGATCGCATTCATGTGATCCCTCCCAATTCCTTGCGCCGCGGTTCACTTCCCCTGGTGCTTGAAAAACTGCACGGCGCGTTCGTGCTGCTCGGCTTGCTTGCGCGTGGCGAAGGTTCCAAGATTCCGCTTCGTGCCGGTGTTCGGATCCTGTTTTTTCGAGTACAAGCGATACTCGCCCGACTTGAGCTTCCGGATCATTGCTGTACTCATCCATTCAGGAGGCCTCGGCGGGCTCACGCTGCCTCTTCCCAGACGCGGTTGGCGAGCGCCTCTTTCGCATAGGCCAGATGCTGCCGCTCATCGCCGTAGTTGCCTTGAACGATGGCCAGTGCGGCCGCGGGCAGATCCTGGTCCAGTGCCTCGCGATAGATCCTGTTGGTGGCTTCCTCAATACTCACCATCGCCTTGAGCGCGCCCTCGGTGCCGGCGAGGCTGCGCAACGCGGTGAAGCCTTCGATGAGAAATCCCTTGAAGTCGCGTGCACGTTCGGGTGGGGCTTCGCCGAGCCCGAGCACGAAATCCGACAACTCCAGGATGTGGCGTTCATGATCACGCTGAAACGTGCGGAGATGGCTTTGAACCCGCGGGATATCGATGTGCTCGATCGCCTGTTCGTAGGCATAGACCGCATCGATGTCGAGCTGGATGAGCTTTGACAGTGTGGTGGCAAGGTTCGACATTGTTTCGACCTCCGACACAAATCTGGAGATCGGCAGCACTTCAAACCCCATGCCTACGCCGTCCACTCCGAGGCTGGCACGATGCCAGACCACACGCGCGACCGCGCTCCATCAAAACTTGCCAAGTTGCGCGCCACGCGGTGCAAGTCTTTCCACCGCGCACGCGCCGCGTCAAATGCGATAGATCCACAGTCCGCTGTATCGGTAGGGCGTTCCGATCTTGATTGTTGGAGGGCGGGGCGTACCCTTGGCGGTGGGAGTGTGCGAGCTTGGAACCGCGTAGGACCAAGGTCACGGTCGTCTTGCGAGCGTCGAAGATGAGGTAAGCAATGGATTCAGCAAGCGTGTCGTCTGGAAGTGGGGATATCTTCGAGCATCTGCATCGCGATCACGAGTATCTGGCCAAACGCCTGCACCAGCTGATAGCAACCGCTGGCGCGAGCGATGGCGAATTTGATGAGTTGAAAGCGGAGATCGAAGGGCATCTCGGGGCCGAAGAGGAGATGCTCTACGCCCGGCTGGAAGAGCGCGGCATGACGGTGGCGGCGGAAGGCCGGCGACAGCATGCGGCGATCGGGACGCTCCTCGGGGCGATCAATGGTGTGCCGCGCGGCACGGTGCGACGTGCGGCCGCTCTGCGCGAGCTCGAGGCCACGGTGCGACGTCATTTCGCCTACGAAGAATCGACGGTATTTGCCGCCGCGCGCCGCGTTCTGGCGCCCGCTGAGATTTCCGATCTGGTGTCGCGCGTGGTTGTGTCGGAGACCGACAAGAAGGCGAGTGCCGCGGAGCCGCATATGCTGGCGAAAGAAGAACCGCACCGTTCGTAGGCAGCTCGCACACGCCGCGCCGCTACAATCCAAAAGAATTCATCATTCGCGGGAACCTTACGCGGACGTGTACCGTTCCACCCATGGAAATCCAGATCCAGGGGTGGGGAGTTTGCATATTCGTGCGTGCTTTGGTGCGCAGGGGACATGATATTGACGGGCAACCGCTTGATCTCAGGGTAGCGTTGAGCGCGCCAGGCTTTGGGGCGTAAGGAGGTCTCCGATGTCGACAAGAAATCCGACGATCCCGACTATCTCAGCTGTCGGGTTGCTGTTGTTGGGGTGTGCATCGGGTGCGGGCGCGCACGAGACCGCCACGCAGCAGATGTGCTTGAACAAGCTCAACATGGCCGGTGCGAATGTCGCGGCGGCGCGGCGGGCCGGCAATGCCGCCTGCCTGATGAAGGCCGGCATGGGCACGCTCACCGGGACCGCGCAGAGTTGCCTGACCACCGACGCATTGGGACGCATTCAGAATCAAAAGAAGCGGGATATGACCGTGGCGCGCGAAACCAAATATTGTGGGACGTCGCCGACCTTCGGCTACACCAGCGCCGCGATCATCAATGGGGCGGCGGAGCAGGGCGTGTTGGATCTCACCGAGGATATTTTCGGTGGAGACCTGGATGCGGCGGTGATCAGCTGTGCGTCGAGCAAGCCCGGCTGCCTCTGTCAGCGCACCATCCTGGCGAAGCTCTGGAAGCTCGCCGGGGCGAAATTGATGAAGTTCGTGAATTGCAAACGGATGACGCTGCACAGTGGAGCCACATCGGCCGCGGCGCTGGCAGCGTGCGTCAACGACCCCAACACGAAAGCGTCAATCGCCGCCGACAACAAGGGTATCATCCACGGCATCGTCAATGGACTGAATACCGCCATCGCCAACAAGTGCGATACGCCGGGTGTGAGTGGGGCCTTTCCCGGCCCGCACTGCAATGGCTTGACCGGCAGCGCACTCGGCGCCTGCCTCGACACGCAGGTGGAATGCCGCGTCTGTCAGATCATCAATCAGATGGACGGCTTGTTCATCAATTGCGATCTGTTCGACGATCAGAATGCCAATGGGAGCTGCGCGTCCGGCTCCGGCCCGACGCCGACGCCAACCTCAACGCCGACTCAGACACCGAGCCCGAGCCCGACCGCTACCCACATCCCCGGGGCGACATTCCAAGGCGCGCTCGCGGCGACCACCGGTCTATTCAATTACAACGCGTCCCTTGGACTGACCGGCTCCGATGCCGCCTGCGCCGGCAGGTTTCCCAACAGTCATACGTGCACCTATGCGGAGCTGCAGACGGCGGACGCCGCGAACGAGTTGGTCGGGGCAATGGATCCGAGCAACAATCCCGTCACTTCTTTTTGGGCCATCGATCCGGCGCAACCGTTCGATCGGCAGTGCAAGACGAACGTCGCTTGGGACTATCAGACCGCGCATACAGGAAGAGGCGGCGATTCCGTGGAGCTCACAGGCGGTCACCTGGGGACGTTCACTCCGGGCAAGACCGGGGTCAACATAACTAGTGTTTGCGCAAACAGTCGCTCGGTTGGCTGCTGTCTCTAAGGAGAGCGGCGGCGCCGGGCGCCCGCGCCGCCGACTCTCTACCGCCATCGCGGCCGGCCTGCTCTGCTACCTGGCGATCGCGAGCTGCCTACCGCACCTGGCAATCTGCAGTGAGCAACGGGAACAGGCCGTAGAAAAGACGCCGCCTGCAGGGCTGCCGGACGCAGGCCTGTCGCACTCGGCAGAATCTAGCGACCAACGGGAGCGGTCCATAGAATTGACGCTGGTCGCAGGGGCGCCGCTCGCAGGATCGTGCTCCGCTCCCGGCGTTGGCTGGTGCATTGCGCGGCGCATTGCCGGCAACGTCCCCGGAGGTGAGCTGGGATTTCGCTTCGGCGAACCCCTTGATGTCGACGGCGATGGCCACGCCGATATCGCCGCCGGCGCCCGCTTCAAACCTCAACACGGAACTCTTCAGAACGGCAGCGCCGCCGTGTGGTCAGGGGCGAGTGGGGCACTGATCCGCAGCTGGGACGGTGACCTTCCGGACGGGCTCTTTGGTCATTGGGTGTTGCCGGTGCCCGACCTCGGCCATGATGGGCTCGCGGACCTCATCATCTCGGCGCCAAACGCGCGGGTGGGCGGTCTCGTGCGCGGCGTCCTGGTCGCGCGCTCTCCAAAAACCGGGGAAGAGCTCTGGAAACACGCGGGCAGCCGGAGCGAGAACTTCGGTTGGGATCTCGACCTGGCCGGAGACTACGATGGCGACGGCCGCAGCGACCTGTTCGTCGGTGCACCCTCGACGGACGCCGGGAGAGTCTATCTCTTGAGCGGCAAGGACGGCACGCTGCTGCGTACCTATGCGCCCGATACGGACGTGCCGACCTTCGGATGGTACGTCGCCCGACTCGATGATCTCGACGGCGATGGGCATGCTGACCTTGCCGTTGGGGCATGCCTGGAAAGGGTCTCAGCGGACAGCTTTGCGGGTGGTGCGTACGTCTTCTCGTCGGCCAGTGGCAAGGAGCTGTACCACTGGAAGGGAACGGGCGCTGGAGACGGTTTCGGGGAAATCGTGGCGGCGATCGGCGATCTCGACGGCGACGGACACGGTGAAGTCGTGGTCTCGTCACCGCGGACGTTCGACCAGACGCACACCCGCCCGGGCGAGGTTCGGATCTACTCCGGGACCACCGGCAAGGAGTTGCGACATTGGTCGGGAACCCAGCCGGGTGAGATCTACGGAAGAATGGTCATTGCCGCCGGCGATGTGGATGGCGATGGCGTCGAAGACCTGGCCATCGGTGCGCCCTGGCATCGCGGCGCCGCCGGTGATCGGGCCGGCCGAGTCGAGCTGCGCTCCGGAAAAAGCGGCAAGGTATTGGGCGAGTTGTTCGGGGACGCCGCGGACGGCTGGTTCGGCTGGCACATCCGCCGCGCACCTGATCCAGACGGGCTCGGGCGACCGACTTTGCTGATCGGCTCGCTGCGCCATCCGGTTGAGGGACAAGCAGCCGTTGGGGTGTTGGATCTCTATGTCTTGCGGCGCGAGAGCAAGGTGCACGCTCACGGAACGATGACGCGCGGCGCGCGTCGCAAGGACATCAAGTAGACCCGCAACGCCCCTTTGTCTTCGAGCGACAGCGCCGCGAACGCCGCCCGCGCCGCGGCGCCCTCGCCGCCGTGCCCGGCGATCGCATAATCGAAGCTCGGGGCGCGCCCGTCATGCAGGTACGGCGCCGAATTGGCGACTCCCCAGAGTCTCGGTGTCAGATACTCATTGCGCGCGACGCCGCGTTGCATATGTTGCGCGAGATTGTCGGTCCCCATGTCATGGCGTTTGAGATCGCTGAACAGCCATACCGGATAGCCGGCGAGTGTGGGCTCATAGGTGAGTGCCGGCTGCCGCATCTGGCGCGACAGGTCGATCGACGGCAGCCCATCGACGGCCAGCAACGGACTCTGCAGGACCATCATCGGTACATGGCAGCCGGCGCAACCCAGGGCATGGAATTGTTGGCGGCCGTGCTGGAAATCCTCCACGAAGCTCGTCGTCGTTGGCGCGAGCAGGCCGTGCGCCGGGGCGGCGAGCTGGCGTTCTTGGATCATGGGCTCGATGATGGGAAGCTCGAGCAAGGCGAGATGGGTGATCATCGCTGTGAACGGGCCACGGCCGAGCTCACCGCGAACCCCATCGCCATCCCGGTCCGCAGGATCGCTGCCGCTGCCCACCAATTCGGGCGAGCCGTTCGCGAGCAGCCCGTCGCTCTGGATTCCCAGGTGCACCTGCAACGCTTCGGTGGAGAAGTCCGCGAAGTTGGCGAGCGTGCCCTTCCAGCCGAACGGCTTGACCACCAGATCGGTGTCGACGCCGCGAATGCCGGAAGTGTCGAGCGTACCCGTCGGCGACGCGCGCAGCACGCCGAAATCGACGCCTTTGGCGAGCAAGCGAATCTCCCGCGTCGCAGCGGCACTGGCCGCTGCCCGCCCGAGCTCGTCGCGTTGCTGCTGCAGGTCGCGCGTCATCTCCCGCGCCAGTGCTTGCACCACGCCCAGTGCGATCAACGCCGGTGGGTTACGCGCATCGGCGCTTCCCACACGGTTGCCATCACCCTGCAAGAAAGCATTGTCGGTTTCGGAGCCCGCGCCGTTCGGACCGCCGACCCAATGGCACGAGGGACACGAGATGGTTTCCGGACCACCGAACTCGCCGCGGTGCACGCGACGGAACGGGCCGGCCGCCGTGGTTGCCGCGTTTCCACCGCCGAGCCCGTCCGGATAGGTGAACTCATGTTCGAACAGGAGCTGTCCGAGGTCCGCCAGCTCCGTCAGGCAGATCTTTCCGTCAGCCATGCGATTCGCATCCAGAGCGGCGCGCATCTCGCGCATGAAGGAGCCGGGCAGCGCCGCTTCGCGCAAGCGCAGCTCGTGGCGACGCACGGCCCAGCGGTGCGCGTCGCGCGCCGCTTCCAGTGAGAGCGGCGCGGGTTGGGCGAGGGGAGGGCAGTCAGTGCGCCACACTGGCGCGTGCCCCTTCGGGGCGTCGCACCCAGCCATCGACAGATATACGCCCAACAGCAGCATTGTTCGCATCGCCGCCTGCGCCGATCGACGTGTATAGAAAAGATGCCGGCCAGAGGTCATGGTGCGAAAAGCTTGGGGGCGCGCGAGAGTGACAGCAAGAATACGCGCACGTCGGCGCGCGCGCTCTCGTCGAGTGCCAGGTATGCCTCACGCGCTGCGGTCGCCTCACCGCCGTGCAGAACGATGGCATCGTGGACCGTCGGCGCGCGGCCATCGTGCAGATAGGGCGCCGTTTCGGCCAAGCCCCACAGCGTCCGCGTCAGGAACACCCGGGCGGGAATCGTTCCCTGCGGCGACGGGCTTGCCAACGCCTCGCCCATGTCGTGGCGCTTCAGATCGCTGAACAGCCGCACCAGGTAGCTCGTTTCGATCCCCGCATACCGGGGCTCGATCTTCGGGCCGTCGCCGTCTTTGGCGACGTCGATGATGAAAGGGGGGCGATCCGTGCCGGCAGGTTGCGGGGCACGTGCGTCGAGCTTCGAATCGTTGAGCTCCAGGGTGGGAACGTGACACCCGGCACAACCGATCGTGTCGAAGTACGCGCGGCCGGCGGCGAACGCATCGAGTAAACCGGGATCGTGGGGCGGACGAATGACCGGCACTTCCAGCTGCGCCAGGTAGCCCACGGCCGTCGTCAGCATTCCCGCGTCGATTTCCAGGCTGACTCCGTCGTCGTCGAGATCGTACCACTTGCCCTTTCCATATGGCGCGGCATCGAGGGCGCCGTCGCGCACTGCGAGCTGAATGCGTGTCGACAGCAGGCCCTGATGGATATGCAGCGATTCTTCGACAATGTCGCGCAGCGTGGCTTGATGGCCCTTCCAGCCGAATGGCCGAATGGTCAAATCCTGGTCGACACCCTCCACGGCGGCGTAGTCGATCGTACCGTCCGGGCCGGCACCAATGCGGCCGAAGGATACGCCCTTCGTGGCCAACGCCTGCTCCACCCGGTGTCCTTCCGCCTGCGCACGCTCGCCCGTGTTCGCCGCTTGCGCCTGCAGCTCGGCGCTCATCTCGCGCGCCAGCGCAGCAACTGGACCGAGACCGAGGAGGTGGGGCGCGTTGCGTTGATCCGCGCCGCCGGTGCGTTCGCCGTCGCCGCGTAGAAACGCATTCTGCGACTGGGTTCCGGCACCGTCCGGCCCGCCTTTCGAATGACAGCTGAAGCACCCAAAGGCATCCGGCCCTCCGGCGGGACCTTGATGAACCCGGCGCAACTGCGGAGTGTAGTCGATCGCCTTGCGGTCGGCGCCGCCGCTCCCCCAGCCATTCTCCGGGCGAAATAGGTATCCGAACAGCTCGTCGCCGACGATGAAGAGCGCGTCGATCCCCAAGACGCGGTGGTCGAAGTCGACGTCGGTGAGTGTCGCGTGCTCGATCAGCTCGCCGGCCTCGTGCGCATCGAGGACGCGATCGAAGTTCTCGCGTCGGCGGAGGTCGATGGACTTGTTGAGCTGCTCGAGCAATACCGTGTCGTCGGGAATCGCGGTTTGTGGCGCTACGAATCCGGTGATCCAAGCGGCTTCCTCGCCTCGCGCCTGCCGCACGTGCGCCGGAATCGACACGATCACCAAAGCCACGACCAGCGTTCGGGAGGATGGTTTCATGCGCGTGAATTGGGTCGCCAAGTGAACAGACCCGAAACGGCTCGTCGAGGTCGAGGGTTGCGCGTCACCGCCATAGGTATCGTGCGTTCTCGGACCTCCCGCGCGTTCGGACTCGGATTCATCCTTATGGCGCGGGCAAGCAGTGTCAACCGTTGGTTGGAGCACGGGCACGCGGCATCGGAGCCTCACTTGGGCTTGATTTGGCAGCCAGGATACGGCAAAGAACCGAACGGCTCTGGTTCACGCGCGCGGTGCAGGGAGGGGAGAATTTATGAGGCTTCGTAGAGTACTCGAGGTCGCTGCCGCTACGGCCGCGTTGGTTTCATCGATGCCGGCGCTTGCCCAGGTGACGAATTCCGTCACCACGGCACCAATTGGGCAGCCTGCGCCCACTCTTGCGCTGCCAATGCTTGTCGCCTTGGCGATCGCGCTGATCGGCCTCGGCGTCTACCGCATGCGCACGCGCTCCGCTGGGGTGCTTGTCGGATTCGTTCTGGTCGCCGCGCTGAGCGTGCTTGCCGGCCTCACTTACGCGGGCGTGTCGGGAGTGGTCATAAAAGGTGACGATTGCAACGTGCGAACGGCCCATACGTACGACAACGAGAACCCAACGCTCACCAGTCTCTGTCCCAACGCAATCCAGATTGTTGAGATCGACCCCTGCAGCGGGACGCCGTCGGATGTGCCGGGCGCGGCTGCCTTGCCGAGTTGTACCGTCGGCCAGACCTTGCTCAACGGCGATACGTGTAGACTGCCGATCTGCGTTTAGCGCCGAGCAAGCTTGACGCGAACGCGCGGGCTCGTTCTCCGAAGGCCTGTAGCAGGGCTGCCCGTTACGGCGGTGGGTCCCACAAGCAATCATGAATCCACCCGGGACGAAGAATCCATCCGGGCCGCCGCTCGCATACAAAGACGAGAAATTTCTCGAAAGCGAGGACGCTCGGCCGGTACGCATCCTTGCGGAGTACCTGGAGCCGCTGGCGCGTTTTCGCCACGCGAACATCTGCGACACCGTCGTTTTCTTCGGATCGGCGAGAGTGGCCGAGGACGGTCCGCTCGGGCGCTACTACGCCGAGGCGCGCGAGCTGGCGCGCCTCGTCACGACATGGTCGAAGAGCCTGGCGTCACATGCGCATCGCTACATCGTGTGCTCCGGCGGCGGCGGCGGCATCATGGAAGCCGTCAATCGCGGTGCTTCCGATGCCGGCGGCCGATCCATCGGTCTCAACATCGGCTTGCCGCACGAGCAGCAGCGCAACCCCTACGTGACCCGCGAGCTGTCCTTCGAGTTCCGCTACTTCTTCATGCGCAAGCTGTGGTTCGCACACCTGGCGCGCGCCCTGGTCGTCTTCCCCGGCGGCTTCGGCACCCTGGACGAGTTGACCGAGATTCTGACTCTGCAGCAGACTCACAAGCTCGAACGCCGCATACCAGTTGTGCTGTACGGCGCATCCTATTGGAAGGAGATCCTCAATTTCGACGCCCTCGTCCGCCACGGCATGATCAGCCGCGAGGACCTCGGTCTGTTTCAGTACGCCGACGACCCGCCCACGGCCCTCGGCTTGTTGCAGGCCGCACTCGCCGCCGAGTCCGAGGAAGTTATTCCCGCCTTTGCGCGATCACGCACCGCCAGTCGCCGCCGTTCCTGAACTGGAACACTCATGGCCTGACAGTTGGTATCTGTGCCCTTGCGGGCTGTCGAACGTTTTCGGAAGAAGAAAATGGAAACCGGAAATGAAAACCGGTCAATGCACCGTGCATCCCCATTTGCGCGTTTTCCGTTTCCTGTTTCCGGCTTCCTGGTTGTCGTTCCGCTAGCAGCCTGTCGGACCTGGAAGTGTGCAGCGACCAGCGGGAGCGGGCCAGAGAAAAGGCGCCGGCCGCGGGTCTACGAGACCGGTGGAGGCGGTGGAGGGCTGCCGGCCGGTGGAGCCGGGATACCGGGAGGAGGTGGTGGTGGCGGTGGTGCACTCACCCGTTGCCGTTGCCCGCCCGGCGGATGATACGCGCTGGCGGGCAGGGGAATCTGATTGCCCTTGGCATACATGCATTGCATGTATGCGGAGTCGTAGCGGCGCTGCAATGCGTACTGCGCACCGGCTGCTTGATTGGCGCCCGCCGCGGACCCGCCGAGCAGGCCGACACCCGAACCGACCGCTGCGCCCATCGCCGGGTTCCCATAGGCCGCTCCGATCGCTGCACCTCCGGCGGCTCCCAGGACTGTCCCCACGATCGCACTCCCCACCGCCGCATTATTGGCTGCCTGCTGGGGCGTGGTTCCGAGTTGCTGGTCCGCCCACTGACGGCACACGCCATCGTCATACCGGAACGAGTCGAAATCCTTCCCGTTCCCCGGCAGCACCATCACGCTCGGACCAGACGGCAGGGTCGCACACCCCGCCAATATGGATCCGAACAAAATGAGCCCGAACAGAGCAAGCGGCCTCTGGCGTCGCCGCGCGACCTTTTTCATGCGTATATCCTTGGTTCCTCAAACGTCGCGGTGCCGGAAAAGTTGCGCACGCTTTTCAGTTCCCCAACGTCCGCGCGGAACAGCATCGGTGCAACTGTGAGCGGTTGTAGGACGCTTGACGAATGTTTTGTCGGGGCCGTATATAGGGTCCGCTCCGGGGGTTCAAAATTCAATGACGTGTGTCCACTGGCTGATCGAGAATTCCACGGCGGATTGCCGGCGGTAACTATCCATGTCGTCTCGCGGCCATAGGATTGCGCGTGCCCTTCCAGCGGTTCTCGTTATTCTGCTCCTGACACTCGGGCAGGCTGGCGCGGCGGAGCCCCACCGCTACGCCCTTTCCATGTTTCACTTCAATATCCAGTACGTTGCGGGTGGGCTCGAAGGCTTCGCCCAATTTCTCCCACCCGGCTCGCCCGAGATAAAGAGCTGGGAGATCAGCGACATCGGGGTTGAAGACGGGATCATCACCCAAAGCTTCGAGCCTATTTTGGATCTCTACCTTGCGCATCCGACCTGGGGGGTCGACCTCGAGCTCCAAGGCTACTTTCTGGATGTTCTCGCCGCGCGACACCCGGCCGTTCTCGACAAGCTGCGGAGCCTCGCCGTCTCCGGGCAAGCCGAGGTCGTGAGCTTCCAATACTCGGATCAACTTTTTCTCGCGTTTCCACGGGAGGACTGGGAACGTTCTCAGGCGCGCACTCGCGAGACGTTCGATCGACTTGGAGTCCCGCTTTCGACGACGGTCTTCGCCCAGGAGGGCCAGGCGGGGACCGGAATGGCGCGGGCGATGGCGGAGCACGGGTATCGGGTTCTGGTCTGGCCGAAGAATCTGTTCAGCTACCAGCACGGAAATTTCGATGCGGCGCCGTACTACACACTCGGTGATGTGGACATGATCGCCGGGGCGCAGGGTGTCAGCAGCGTCGTGAGCGGCAGCGCCGGCGATGTCGAGATCGACGTCAATTGGACCTTCTTCGACGATGGTGAGCTGCTGGCGACAAACGGCGTCGATCCGTACTTCACGCTGACGTTCATCCACAAGCCGCAGGCCGTCGCAAACTACGAGAGCTCGGTGGCGGCCCTCGAGGCCCAGGGCTACTCGGTTTCGACGATCGGCAGCTATGTTAACGAGGTGCGCGGGCTCGGGGTTGCGCCGGCGCAAGCGCCACCGCTGCTCGATGGCACCTGGCAGCCCGGGAGCACGGACGGGCTGCGCAAATGGCTGGGGGGCAGCGGTTTATGGGACGCGGAGCGGGACGACGACGTGCGCTCCCTCCAGGCACTGGCACACCGCGAGATTGTCGCCGCGCAAACGGCTGCTGGCGTCGCTGCAACAGATGCGGCGCCGCTGGCAGACGCCTGGCGTTTACTTGATTTTGCCGAGGTTTCTGATTCGACCGGGATCAACCCATTCCGTGGCGAAGTGGAGTACGGAATCGGTGATGCGACAGAGGCGCTGCGGATCGCCACGGAGTCAATCGACGCGGCGAAGACAAAGCTCGGCGCGCAGACGCTGCAGATCGATGTGGCCGGGGGGGCCGTCCAGGTCAACCCGCCAACACCCGCGGCGCTACCAGAGATCGAGCCGCCGCTGCAGATCGGTGTCGATGCGGGCGGGCGCACGTGGCAACAAAGTTGGACCCAGACGGCACCCGGTGTGGCGCGGGTGGAGGTGCGATTCGCCCCCGGATCCGGCCCGCGAGCGAAGGAGCTGGCGGTCACCTTCCCGGGTGATTCAACGGACATCGTGTACTGCCCCGCACTTGATGACCAGCAGCCGGTGTCCATTCCAAAGAGCGCCTTTGTGTTCGACCATTATCAGATGGCCCTCGCGAACGGGCTCATCGGCCTTTCGGCGGCACGGTTCGTTGTGAAGGACATGGCGCGGGTGCATCTCGCCGCGACGGTGACACCGACGAACGGTGACGTCATGTTCAGCGACGATACGGTGCCTGCGGAAGACCAGGTGACCTGGGTATTTCATGTCGTCGATGGCACCCTCGACGATGCGGTCGCAGAGGCGAACCGGCTCAACGTCAGCCCGAGGCTCACACGATGAAGCGACGATCGCACTCCGTGGGGCTCGGGTTGGCGTGTGTGCTGTTGCTTGCGGCCGGCTGCGGCGAAGGAAACGAAAACGGCGCGCTCACGCCAACCAACACGCCTGCCGTCACTTTGGTTCCAACGCAGACACCGACTCCGATAGGCGCGAGCACGCCAACCAAAGCGCCCACGAATACGGCGATTCCAACGCTCACGCCGACGCCCGCAAGCACGCTGACGCCAACCACGCCGCCCACCATCACCGCGATCCCGACGCAGACACCGACGCCGAGCCGCGTGGCCACGCCGACCGAGACGCCTTCGATGACGTCCATTCCGTCGGCGACGCCGACGCCGACAAACACGAGCGCGCCAACCGATACACCGACCAACACCGCGACACCAACGCAGACGCCGACGGCGACAAACGTGCCTGGCCAGATGACTGGACGCCTCGATCTCGACATCCGCTGGAGCGCCGATGTCGAGATCCGGGTTACGGGACCGGACCTCACCGCGAAGGTGACCCTCAGCGATGCGCGCGAGGTTGCCGTGGCCGGTGTCGCGCTCGAAGGGACGGGCAACGTTCACGCCTTCCCCGAGGCGGATGCGGTGCTTTACACCGCACGCTTGGCCTCGCCCCCGGTTGCTGCCGGACGCTGCGGTTCGGAACCCGTCTCCCTCGCGCTCACGCTCCTACGCCGCGGCACAAACGGCCACGTCGCCGGTGGAATCGCCGTCTACTGTGGGGCCAATACCTACGCCGGAAACCCGGCACGGATGCTCCGCCTGGCGGGCGTGCTCCCGATCAATTGAGGATCGACCGGTCCCCTCGGGCGCTGTGATGCTGGGACCTGCGCTCGGCGTCCTTTCTATGGGCCGCTCCCGTTGCCCGGGACTGCAAAGTCCGACAGGCGGCTGGGTACGTGAATAACTTGCGGCGCTACCGCTTCAGTCCGCTTTTCCCCCTGGAGTCGACATTCCCTTGCCTTCGGCATCAATAGCCGGGTGATCTGCGCGACCCTCGGTTCCCCCCTTGGAGAAGCGGAACCAAAGAAACTGGTTGCGGAGACCATTCCCTTGGGCGATCCTGAAGCGACCGCAATGAAAATGGAGATGACGGCGAACGACCGGGTAGATGTGCTCCGGCGACGCACCAATGCTGTAGGTGATGGTACAAGGCTTTTGAAAAAGCAGGCTGTATCGTCTAGTCAAGTGTACACTGCCGAAGAGGTGAGCGACCCGGCATTGCACGACGAGCTCGGCGGCGCGGATGGACACACCCAGTTGTTGACGGATCGCCTGTTCGAAGGGGTGTTCGTTGCCCTGATTGCGACCGCGTGCCTGATGCTCGGGGAGGTCACGTTCAACTACTCGCGGACGCCGTGGATCCCGGTGATCCAGTTGTCGACGGTCCTGCTGCTCGCGGCCATGTTGCGCGTGTTGCGAAGTCGGCCGGGGCGCGCCAGGGTCATCGCCATCGGCTGGATCGCGCTCGGCTCCATGTGTTTCGGTACCGCGCTGATCGGCACGTTCGACCACGAGGCGTTCGGGACCTCGAGCCTGATCATCGGCTTGGCCATGTCGACCGCGACGCTCCTACCCTGGGGCGGCGGGGCGCAGCTCGGTGCGGTGATCCCAATGGCGCTGGCGTATGCCTACGTACTCTACGCGGTAGGCACGGCAACGGCCTGGGATCCGCGTCTGCCCCTCGGCGTGGCGGTGGTCCTTGGAGCGTCGATCTACATCGCCCGTCATCTCGATCTCGAGCGCGATGCCGTGGCCAGCGAACGCCGGCGGCGCGCCGAGGAGAACAGTCGGCTGCTGGCCGAGCTCAAGCGTGCAAATCAGACGAAGTCGGAGTTCGTCGCAACGATGTCGCACGAGCTCCGCACCCCACTGAATGTGATCCTCGGCTACAACGAGCTGTTGGCAGATGGAACGCTGGGCGATCCGACGACGGAGCAGAAGGAGGCCCTCGAGCGGGTGCGCGCCAATGCCCTCGAGCTGCTCGAGCTGGTCAACGCGACCCTCGATCTCAATCGACTGGAAGCCGGGAGTGTATCCGTCAACGCGCAGACCTTTCAGGTCGCGGAGTTGGCCGACGAAATCGACACGCAAGTGCGGATGCTCCTCAAGGAGGAAGTCGATCTCCGCTGGCATGTGCAACCCGACCTGCCGTCGGTCTGCAGCGATGTGGCGAAGTTGAAGGTGATCCTGAAGAATCTGACGACCAACGCGCTCAAATTCACCAAGCGCGGCAGCGTGACCATCCGTTTTGACGTCGACGCCGACAACCTGCTCTTGGAAGTTGCCGATACCGGTATCGGGATGACGTCGGAAGCGGCGCAGATCATCTTCGAGCCCTTTCAACAGGCGGACGCGTCGATCCAGCGCGACTTCGGCGGCGCCGGACTGGGCCTACACATCGTCAAGCGCCTGGTCACCGTCCTGGGCGGTACGATCGGTCTCGAGAGCCAGCCGGGGAAGGGAACGACCATGCGTGTGCGTCTGCCGCAGTTGCAGCAAATGGAGCAGCCTGCCGCGTGACGTGACAGTACTCAGGAGCCTGTCGGGACTTTGTCGGCAGAGGAAAATGAAAACCGGAAACAGGGAATTAAAACTGGTCAACGCTCCTCACGGTTGCTGAATACCGCCCTTTCGGGATGTCCCGCGGGCTGAGGCGTCGCGCGCCGTCTTGTCGCGTCACAGGCAGGGGTGGCGGCGGATTTGGCCGGTGCCAGAAAGACGTGCCTTCAGCGTACGCTGAGTTGCAGGGACGGGGTGCGAGGAATTTGCAAACGAATACGCGTACCGCCCTCGGCGCGTGACTGAACATCCAGTGTGCCGTTCAGCAGCGCCGCACGTTCGCGCATGCCGCGCAGTCCAAAGTCCTCACGGGCCGCCTCGATGCCTTGCCCGTCGTCCTCGACGCACAGTTGCAGGTGTTCCGGAGTCCCATGGAGCTGCAGCCGCACGCAGCTTGCGCGGGCGTGACGGGCGACATTCGTCAAGGCCTCCTGTGCGATGCGAAACACGGTCGTGACTTGTTCGTCGGACAGGTTCAGATCCACGTCGGGCAACGCCAGGTCGCAGCGAATCCCGGCACGTTTGGCAAACGCTTCCGTCTCGCTGCGCAGCGCCGCAACCAGCCCCAATTCATCCAGCGCGGGTGGCCGCAGCGCATGAATCATGGCGTGCACCGCCCACATGCCCTTCGTGATCTCGTCCGCGCACAGCTGCAGACGTTTGCTTGCCTCCGGATGCGATGCCTCGAGGGTCTGCTGCACACTGCCAAGTAAGAGCTTGATGCCGGTCAGTTCCTGCCCCAGCTCGTCGTGTAACTCCCGGGCCAGACGTTTGCGCTCTTCCTCGACGGCGGCTTGGATGGTGCGCGCGAGACCTTGCATGCGTCGCGGGCTCGTTGCCTGCTTCTCCCCCGTGATGTCGATGGAGATACGTCCGACGCCCCATGCCCCTCCTTCGGGACGCGCGATCGGGAACAACCCGTCTCGAATCCACCGCAGGCGACCGTTGGGTCCGAGCAGACGGTACTCGCAGGTGAGCGCACCCGTGGCCGCACCCGCGCGCATCCACGCAGTAACGCGATCACGATCGTCAGGGTGGACGCTGTCGAGCCATCCCGCGGGCTCCCGTTCGAGAAGACGTCGGCTCTTGCCCCACAGGTCCTCGAATCGCGGGCTGAGGAAGATCAACGCGCCATTCGTGTCGTTCAACCACAGCACCCCGTGAATCTGCTCGGCGAGCAGCCGCAAGAGCGACAGGTTCTTGTGAAAGGATTCCTCCCGGCGGCGAGCCTCCAGCCGATGGCGCTCTTGCTGCCAGGCGATCACCACGGACCACAAGACCGGGTTGAGACTGACCACCAGAAACCACGTCCATCCTCCCTTTGGATGGACAGAAACCGGCAGCAGCGCACAAACCGCAACGCCCATGGCCAGGTAGACCTGCGCCCGTACTCCCCAGGGCAAAAGGGCTGCGGCCCCGATGGCCACCCCTCCGGCGAATACCGTCGCGTGCCAGTTCTCGCCCACCAATAGTGATGACAACGCGGCAAAGAGCACCACGAGGAGGGCCGTCAGCATCATGGTGTGCGTGAGCACCTGTTGCGATGTGGTGCGCATCGAGACCCACCACAGACACGCGCAGAGCGCGAGGCAGCCGGCCTTCAGCCCGTAGAGTCCCCACAACATTTGGGGCGCCACCCGCGGACCGATAAGGGCAAAGAGGAAGACTGATCCGACCAGGATGAGCGTTGCCAGCCGGACCCGCGCGCGTAACCGAGGCAGGTCCTCCTCGACGTGCGACCAGGCGAGCGCTCCCCAAGTTTCAGCTGACGAATTGTAGGTCATGGGACGCTGGTCTCAGCGCAAGTCCATTCCTCACGCATAGCCGTCGCCGAATTATTCTGAATCGAAACCTGTCCTTCGTCGACACAAAACTAACACTCGTCAAAATTCGAGCGTGTAGCCCGTTCTGTCTCCGCTGGTACGGAAAAATCAGATGCTCGCAATCGTCAGACGTTCCCAGGATCGCGGTGGCGAATGAAAACATTCAGACTCTCGACGGAGCAATAACGCGGCCGTACCTTCTCCTATAGAATGCTGGGCCAACCTCCTACAAGGAAGCTCCTCGCCGCCGAACGCTTCGGGAGGTCGATCAGGACGGCGGGTGGCCAGGAACGCGCAAATTGATGGTTACGCCGCCTGCCGGCGGGCATTCGACGTCAAAATTGCCACCCAGCAGGTGCGTGCGCTCGCGCATGCCCAGGAAGTCCCAGGGAAGCGAGGACAACGACACGGCTTGGCCATCATCCGCGATCCGAACGGCAATCATGCCCTCCGTGGCTTCGAGATCGACGCGGACGTGGCGTGCGCCGCGGGCGGCGCTGTTGGCGAACGCCTCTTGGAGGCTACGGAATACTGCAACGGCGCGGTCGTCCGTGCAGTGCGCCTGGTCCGTTCCGACGTCTGCGACACACTCGATGCCGGTGCGTTCGCGAAAGCCGTGTGCTTCCCGAACCACTGCGACCGCCAGTCCGAAGTCGTCGAGTGCTGCCGGCCGCAGCTCGCCCATCGTCTTCCGCACCATCGCAATCATCGATGAGACCAAGGTCTCCATCTCGCGCGCGCGCGTCTTCATTTCGGTGAGCTCGTTCGGGAGCGTCCACGTCAGCCAACCCAAGTTCAATCCCAGTGCCGTGAGCGGTTGTGCCAGATCGTCATGCAAACGGCGGGCGAGTTGTTGTCGGCGTTGCTCTTGCGACGAGTCGAGATGGGCCGCGAGTTGGCGCAATCGTCCGGCTTCCTGTGCGCGGCGTCTTTCTGTCAGATCGCGCAAGATGATCTCGGCTTCGACGGAGGCGCCGGTACCGCGGAGGATGCGCTGGTTCGATTCGACGGCGATCCGTTCGCCGTCGCCGCGCACCAGCAGCAGTTCTACCGGCGGTGCCGCGCCGTTTGCGGCAAGGGCCTTGACGATGCCGACTACGGCTCGACGCGAGGACCGATCAATCACGCCGGCGCGCAGAAACGGTCGTCCGATGAGATCGTCGTTGCGACGTCCCAGGAGGCGCTCCAGCGCCGGATTTGCGGTTAAGAGACGCCCGCCGCCGTCGAAGGTGAGCACCGGATCTGGGGCATTGTCCAACAGCTCGGCATATCGTTGTTGGCTGGCACGCAGCGCCGCTTCGATACCAACCAATTGCGCGGTCCAGAGCGCAGGCTTGTGCCACACCCAGAAAAGTCCGCCGACAATGACTCCCATCTGAATAGAGATGTAGATCAAGTTCCCGCTGCCCCCTGCCGGCCGCAGCCACGCATTGAGTGCGATCAACAGCAGGTTGAGAGCTAAGGTGATCGCAAGAATCAGCCGAACGCGTCTGACGGTCCCCGCTTCGCGAAGTGGCGGGGCGTCCGGTGTAGGGCTCGGCCCAAGACGATTTCGACTCTGCTCCCTTACGACGCGCGTGGTCATCTTACCAGTCCAACAGGTGCAGGGGACTGTAGCGCGAGTCTGCATGAATCGAACAGCCTCTTTTTCATCCACTACTCATTCGGCCATGCCAGCACTTGGCCAGCACGTTAGCTGTCTGCCGGGCGCCAAGCCAAAAACGCGCGAGTCGTGTCACTCGACGAGGATGCAGACAATAGAGATGATGTCCTGTCTATCGGGCGATCGGCATCGTCCGGCACTCCGAAACCCATGTGCCGTTGGGGCGCTTGCTGGCCGGTGCCGTCGACTCCAGCCTCCCGGAAGTCCTGCGCCTGGTTTCAGGCCGCGCTTGCGGCCGCGAGCCCACCGGTAGAAATCGCCCGGTGCGCCGTGCGGACTTTGCTCGCTTCGTGCCAGGTCTGCAACACGACGGCGACCGATGCGGCCAGCTGCGTCAGTTGGCGCAGGTCGTCGTCGGAAAATGCATCGGCTCCTTGCTTGTTGAGCAACGTCATCACTGCGAAGGGACGCTGCGCGCGCGACATGAGCGGAACGCAGGCGAGACTGCGGGTGCGCAACCCCGAGCGCTTGTCGACGTCGCGGTTGAAGGACGGATGTTGATAGGCGTCCGGCGTGTTGACGGATTCTCCGGTCCGGTACACGTGGCCGGCAATCCCGGTGGCTGCCGGCATGCGAATCTCGAACGGCTGTCCGCCCTCTTCCTGTGTGACCAGCGACCACAGCTCGCCGCGATCGTCGTCAGCCAGCAGCAGCGAGGCGCGCTCCGCCTCCAGCAGATGGCCAACTTTCCAGGTGACCGACCGTAACACGTGCTCGAGCATGATCTCGAACGCGCCGTCGGTTGCCAATGCCATCGCCTCCAGCACTTGCTGCGACTCCGCGGTCAGTTGTTCCAAGAAATGGAGGAAGTCCGGCGGGGTCATCCCGGTGAGCTGCTGTGACACCTCACCCGTACGCTCCGCCTTGGCGAGCGTCCCGAGCAGGTGCTGCGTACTGGCGCGCACCGCTTCCGCATAGCTCGACAGGCGGCCTTCCTCCAGATGGACGATGCGGTCGGCGATGTCGAGGATACGGTTGTCATGGGTGACCAGCACGACCGCCGTGCCTTCCTGCTTGGCGAGGTCGTGGATGCGATTCACGACGTCGCGGCCCGACTGCTTATCCAAGGACGCCGTGGGCTCGTCCGCGAGGATGATGCGTGGGCGCCCCGCCAGCGCGCGCGCGATGGCCACGCGTTGCTTCTGCCCGCCGGACAATTGATCCGGATAGTGCCCGGCGCGCGACTCGAGACCGACACTGCCGAGCATCTCACGCGCGCGCTCCTGCGCGGCACGCTTCGACATGCCCGGGACACCGTCGAGCCCCATCATCACGTTCTGCGTGACGGTGAGCGCGTCGAGCAGGTTGTGGAGCTGAAAGATAAAGCCGATGCCGCGCCGCACGGTGACCAGCGTGCGCTCGGCCGCGCCCCGCAACTCCTGGCCGAGGATGCAGAGGCTGCCTTCCTGGGTGGCGCGCAACGCACCGATGAGCGTCAAAAGCGTCGTCTTCCCTGAGCCTGAGGGCCCGGTGAGAATCACGATCTCGCCGGCTTCGACCTGCGTCGAGACGTCGTACAGGATCTGCTTGCGCAGGTCCCCCCGCCCGTAGAAGTGGCTGACGCCCGTCACGGTGATCAACGCCTCGGCCATCGTCAGAACACCTCCGCCGGATCCACCTTGCGCAGCTTGCGCATGGCGATCATTCCCGAGATCCAGCACATCAACATCGTCAGGCCAAGGACCAGCAGGGCGCGGTCGAGCGCAATCACCATCGGTAGCTTGGTGGCCGAGTTCGTCAATCGATAGAGCCAATAGCAAATGCCCAGGGAGGGGAAGAAACCGGCGAGCGCCAGAATGGTGGCTTCCACGATGACGATGCCGGCGAGATAGCGGTGCGTGCGGCCCATGGCCTTGAGCGTGGCGTACTCCGCCAGGTGGTCGGCCACATCGTTGAACAGGATCTGGTACACGATGATGACGCCGACGACGACGCCCATGATCACGCCGAAAGTGAACACGAAGCCGATCGGCGTCTTGGTTGCCCAGTAATCGACCTCTTGATCGAGGAATTGCTGCTTCGTGAGCACGCGCACATCGTGCGGCAGCGTCGCGGCCATCGCATCACGAATCGCGCTCGCGTCGGCTCCCGGACCCAGATGGACCAGTCCAATCGTTGTCGCCCCGTTCGGATAGTCGCGAAAGAGCCGCCGGTAGTTCAGATCCGTGGTGATCATCGACCCATCGATCCCGAAGGACGTGCCGATCGTGAACAGATCTTTCAACTCGATTTGCCGGCTGTTGACTTCGGTGGTGACGCTCCCGTTCGACCGCACCTGCGCCGCGATCGGCCCGAACTCGGGGCGCGATGCCGAGTCGAACAGCGCGACGTCGGGGTAGCGTGCCATGCGCAGCTGCGCCGCCAGCTTCGGGGCGGTGAAGTTCTCGCGCGCCGGGTCGACGCCGATGACGAAGATGGGGTGAATTTCCGCATTTTCCGGATTCTTGAAGTAGGCCAGGCCGGTATGCACCGGCGCCACCGACACCACGCCGTCGAAGGCGCGCGCCTGCTGCAGGCGCCGATTCGGAAACTCGGTGGGGCGTACCAACGCACTGTACCGCGAGCTGATCAAGACGAGATCCGCCGCCAGCCGAATCGGGATTTCGACGGCGCTGCGGAAGAGGGCATCCATGAACCCGAGCTGCATGAGCATGAGGGTGGAGGCGAACGCCACGCCCGCGATCGCCACCACGAAGCGAATCCGCTGGTGGCGCAGCTGGAGCCAGGCGAGATGGGTATTGGAGATCATTGCGCGGCGTTCATTGCCCGAGCGGCTGCCGGAGCCGTCGCCGTTGCGATGGTGACCTCGACCTGCAAGTTGGACAGACTGGCGGCACGCTGCGTGTCGTTGAGCTTGACATGCACCTCGACGACGCGTGCATCGGTGCGGGCCACCGGATCGGTATCGAGGACGTCGAGCTTGCCGATCTTCATGCCGATGCGTTCGACGCTGCCCGTGAGGTCCGACGTCAGGGCCGGACTACGGACGGTCACGGGTTGTCCGACCTGCACACGGCCGATGTCGGTCTCATACACCTCCGCGATGGCATACATTTCGTCGTTCTGTGCCAGCTCGGCGATGCCGTCCGGTCCGACACGCTCACCGCGGCGGGCATGCACGGCGACGATTTGTCCGGCCGCCGGTGCGTCGACCGTATCGAGGGCGACCGCCGCCTGCGCGCCGGTGACCTGGGCGGCGGCAACATCGACCGCGAGCTGCGCGTCCTCGCGTTCCGACACCGCGGTAATCCCTTGGCGGGACAGCGAGGTCATGCGATCGAGCGCGCGTTGCGCATGGTTCAACTCCGCTTTCGCCCGTGCCACCCGCGACTCGTCCTCCGCCATCGTGTCGAGAATGGCGATGGGTTGGCCTGCCTGCACGCGATCGCCCTCTTCGACGAGCAGCTTGGCGATAACCACCGAAGGACGCGACGGTCCGGCAATGCGGCGGATGTCATTCTTGGGTTCGATGCGTCCCAGCGCCGTGACCGCGGTCGGCAGTGCGGCGGCAGTGGTCTGAGCGGCGCCGGCTGGCGGTGCGAACCCGCCGCTCTTGCAGGCACCCTGCAACAGCGAAACTGCGACGGCCGTGGTGGTCAGCACCAAGCGCCTGCGGCGCTGCAATCGGATCTTGGGCATCATACGACCTCCTTCATCCGGACCTACGGGAACGTCCGGCGGTGTGCTGCGCGTCGGGTTTACCGGTTCGTCGGAGCGCTCGAGTGTTGCCTTTGCGGGCAACTGGTGTCGTGCGCGGCGTCCTGCCGGGAGCGGGCCACTCCACCAAGCGCCGCTGGGTCGCGCGATAGCCGATGTCCGCGACTCGCGCCACCGCGTTCCAGTCGAAGAGACCGATGCCGTCCAGCGGCGGAGCAATGTAGAGGTCCACCTCATGCTTGAGGCGTTCGGAGAGCGCCCGACTGGCGGCGAGCGTGGTGCGGAAGAGAATGCTCAACAGGGTTGGCGAGCGTACGGGCGTCCCCAGCCGCAGCCACGTCGAGCTCAACAGGCGGAGGGCCTGCCACGTCGTCGGCTGGTCGGTGTAGTCGTCGGTGGGGAAGGCTTCCGGCGGGGTCAGGTCGACCGCCACGGTGTGTCCCACGCCGCGCGCTCGCATCACATCTGCCGGCATGTTGTTGAGAATGGCCCCGTCGACCAACAGGTCGCCGTTGTCGAGCCGCAGCGGTGCCACGATACCCGGGATGGCGATGCTGGCGCGGACCCATTGCCGCAGCGGCCCGTGGTCGTGAACGACAATCTCCGAGCGCGTCAGGTTCGCGGAAACGCAGAAGTAGTCGAGCCACAGATCTTCAATGCGTCGGTCGCCGAACATCGTCTCCAGCATCGCCAAACCGGAGGTGCCGGAGACGAGGGCGATAGCTGGCAGGGTGAGGTCGCGCATGGGGGTGTGTTTCTCCCAGAGGCGATTGACCGCGAGCATGGCGGCCGGCGTTACCCCCGCGGCGTATTGGGCGGCGATCACCGAGCCCATGCTCGTCCCCCCAATATGGTCGATCGGAATTCCGGCTTCCTCGAAGGCGCGCAGCACGCCGATGTGCGCAAAGCCTTCGCCGCTCCGCCGCTCAAGACAATGCCGAGCGAGGTGCCGGTAAAACATCGGCTGAGGCGCTCCACATCGTGCGGGGCGCCAGCGTACAGGTGATGATGCGCGGCGAAGGGCCGTAAGGCCAGCCACGCCGCCGTTCCCGACGGCGACGTCCCGTCGGCGTGGAGCAACACCAATTCCTCACGCGCCCTGCCGGTGTGTGCGCCGCCCAAGAGCTGCTTCACCGTGTGCCGTGCCTCGCGCACATCCGCCTCGGCGTTGGCGACGAAGACGACGCGATCGACTTGACGCATGCAGCGCCGGGTCCACGCGGGCGCCCCCGGGTCCCCCTCGTACACCAGGAAACGGGGCGCCACCTCGAGCTCATCCAGCCATGCGCTCAGCGCGCCGGGCGCGGCATGGGCGTCGTCACCCTGCGCCGCGTTGCCGTAGCCGCGGCTTTGCACGAGGGCGAGGTTGACGGGTAACGCGGGACCGTGCGCCGCCAGCGAGCGGCACAGCTGCTCAGTCAGGCGGGCGACGGTGACCTGCGTTGCGGCCGACGCCCCGGATCTGGGCTCATGCGTACGATACATCCGCTCCGACACTCGGCCTCCCTTCTCCACTCGACGGCTCCATCTGCAGCAATCGGCGGCCGTCCACAGCGCATTGCCACAAACGGATTATCTGCATGTTCTAGGGACGAGCTTACCCTGAGACGGATGCGCTGGACGTCGGTGAGTGTCTCATTTCCGGCTCAGCGCTGATCCGATTCTTTTGTAGGTGCCTGCCTACACGCTGGCCCGGGAGCCACGCACCTGCGGGCTCACGGCTCGCCGCCGCTCAGGCATTGCGCCGGGAGGGGGTGACACGCGCCGCGACCCTCGCCGCCCTCCAACCCCTGGAGCAGCTCGCGCGCCTCCAGCAGATCGCGTGTATCAAAGCCTTCCGTAAAGGTTGCGTAGAGCGGCGCCAACAGTTCGTGGGCCTCGATGCCGCGACCCTGGCCGCCCAACCAGCGCGCGTAGCTGGTCGCGGCACGCAGCTCCAACGATCGAGCTTCGTAACGCTGAGCCGCGTCGAGCGCCGCGGCGAAGGCGGCTTCGATCTCGGCTGCCGAGGCGCCGTATCGAGTCGCAATCTCGGCCCGCAGGTGCAACAAGGTGGGACGATCGGAGACCTGGTCGGGGCAGATGTCCTGTCCGTCGTCGAGCGCGCGTACCGCGCCGTCCAGGTCACCGATCAACACACAGGTTTCCGCCAGCAGGCAATGGAACCACTCCAGGCCGAGGCGATGCCTGGTGGCCAAGAGCTCGGCGATGCCGGCGCGGATGAGCGCCTGGCCGCCGGGAACGTCGCCGCCGTCGGCCAGGGCCCAGCCTTCCAATGCCTTGATCGTGGCGGCGTTCTGGTTGGGTTCCTCCGCCACGGCATCGCGCAACTGCTGCGCACAGACGGCCACCTGCGCCGCTTCGCGGCGCAGCACGGTATGGAGCATCGCATAGATTGCCGCCCAGCTGCGCTCGGCCGCGCGGGGAGCCCGTGCCACCCGTGCCAGCGCCTCCTGCATGTACGTGCGCGATTGGTCCGGGAAGCCGAGCTGCCAGGTGGCGTCGGCGAGATGGACGCGGGCGATGAAGCCGAGATCGACCGGCAGGAGTAGTGCCTCACGGTCGTCCCAGAGGCCCACGGCGGCGGCGGCATGCTGGCGCGCGGCTGTCATTTTACCCAGGTGATAGTCCGCTAGACCGAGAGCAACATGGGCGACCGCCAGGAACGACGCCTTGCCGGAGCGCGTCGCGACGGCAAACAGTTGCTCCGCGAGCGGGCGGGCCACCGCGGGTCCGTTGCGCGAGAGCGCGTTGACGAACAGGCCAAACAGCAGCGGCACCATCTGCTCCGGTTCGGCCAGGCGCTCCCCCACCTGCATCGCGCGCGCAAACGCCTCCGTTACCGCCGGTGCCCAAACGCCGTGGGTGAACAGCCGTGTTTGGCCGAGACTCAGCTGCAGCTGAAATTCGTGCCACGCTCGTTGTGACCCGTCAGGCAGGCTGTCAAGAAATGCCAGCCCGCGCTCGAGGTAGTGTGCCGCTTCACGGTGCGCGCCACGGGCAACGGCGCGTTCGCCGGCGCGTTGCCAGCCAGCCAGCGCGGGCTCTACCTGGCCTGCCACAGTATAGTGGTGCGCCAGGAGCTCGGGGTGGGCTTCCGCTTCGACGGGGAAGTGCTGTGCCAACGCCTCCGCCACCTGCGCGTGCAACGTGCGTCGCCGGCTCTTGAGGAGGGATTCGTACGCCGCGTCTTGGACCAGCGCGTGCTTGAAGGTGTAGGTCGCCTGCGGTGTCAAGCCGCGCACGTAGAGTAGATCGGCATCGGCCAGCCGGGCCAGCGCTCCTTCCAGCGCCGCCTCGGCCATCGGATGCACCGCGTGCAGCAATTCGAAACTGAACTCTCGGCCGCACACCGCGCCCACCTGCGCCACCTCTTTGGCTTCCGGGCCCAAGCGATCGAGGCGCGCCATGAGCGAGTCCACCAGCGTCGCGGGGATCTCCAGCGCCGCCTCCGCTGCGCCCACTTCCAAGACGGCCTTGGTCAGCTCCTCGACAAAAAGTGGGACGCCGTCGGTGCGTGCCGCGACCGCGTCGATGACTTCCGCCAGCAGGGTCGCCCGCGAGGCGACACCCAGCACCATCTCGCGCACGTGCCGCCGCGGCAGGCGGTTCAACGTCAATTGCGTGTGATGGGCGCGCATCGGCCACGGAGCCTGAAACTGTGGCCGCGCCGTGCACAGCAAGAGCACTGCCGCAGTGGTTCCCTGCTCGGCCAGGATTTGCAGCAGCTCGAGGGTGGACGGATCTACCCAGTGCAGATCTTCGATGAGGACGACGACGGGCTGCAGGTGGGCCATACCGAACAGCCATGCGGCAAGCGTCGCCAGCAAACGTTTGCGCAGCACCTCCGGTGCCGCCGTGACCGGGCGATACCCTTCGGGCACGGGGATATCGAGCAGCGGGGCCACCAATGGCAAGGCTTCATTGGGATTGAGCCCGACGCGCCGCAAGGCCTCCGCCGTCTGGGCGGCGCGCGCCTGCGGCGTCTCGTCGTCCCACGGCCGGCGTTGCCTGAGTAGCTGGCTGACGGCATGGAACGGGGTGTTGGCGAAATGCGCGGAGCAGCCGGTCTCCAGCCACGTGTGGGGAGTATCCGCAAGCTCCGCGCGCATGACTTGTGCGAGGCGCGACTTGCCGATGCCGGCCTCACCCGTGAGCAACACCACCTGGCCTTCACCGTCGCAGACGCGCTCGAAGCGGCTGCGCAGCAGCCCCCGTTCTTCGGTGCGGTTCACGAACGGGGTGAAGCCGTGCGCCGCGGCTGCCCCGAAGCGATCGCGCACCCCGCTCGACTGTACGACGCGGTACAGCTCCACCGGCTGTGGGATGCCTTTGAGCGGTCGCGCTCCCTGGTTCTCGACGATGAACAGCCCGGCAACCAGGCGGTGCGTCGCCGTCGAGATCAACACCTGGCCGGGGGCGGCGGCTGCTTGCACGCGTGCCGCCACGTTGGGTGTGTCGCCCACCGCCAACGTCTCATGCCGCGCGCCGGCGCCGACTTGGCTCACCACCACGCTGCCCGTATGCAAGCCGACGCGTGCCTCTAGTGAGGCCCCGCCCGCCTGTACGGCCGCCGTTGCCTCGACCAAGTCAAGCCCGGCGCGCACGGCGCGCTCCGCCGAGTCGTCATGCGCCTGCGGCCAGCCAAAGTAGACGAGCAAGCCGTCGCCGAGATGCTGCGCCACGTAGCCGCCGTAGCGTGCAATGACCGCATCCGCGTGGCCGTGGTACGTGTGCAATGCCTCGCGATACTCCTCGGGATCCAAACGGCCGGCAAGCTCGGTGGAGCCGACCATGTCACAGAAGAGCACGGTCAGCTGGCGACGTTCGCCGACGGCCGGCTCGGGTGTGGAAGCCTTCTCAGCTTCCACCGGGGCCAAGCGCTGGCCGCATTTCCCACAGAACGTATTGGTGGTTGGATTGGCCTCGCGACATCCTTCACACGTCATTGCGAGCCGCGCGCCGCACCCGCCACAGAAGGCGTTGGTGGACGCGTTCTCGTGCTGGCACGCCGGACAGGTCATCTCCCGTCCGCGGCCGTGCGCCCGGTGTGTGTGCGCGCGGCGTCCGGAGTCGTTGTGTGCGCGGCGCCGATGTCCCAGCGCTGATTGGCTCCAAGATGTGACGATCGAGACATTGGTTCGACTATCTCCATAGCAGGGTTGGCCCGCTACCTGTGTCGGACCGAACCCGAATCTCCTGTAGGAGGGATGCGAAATCTGCCGTAGGAGTCGCGGGCGACCGGAGGTCAGAGCGGTTCGCGCCACCCCGACCTCCGGGTGGATACGGGCTAGCGCTTTCTTAAGATCGTCGGGTCGATCGTTTCGCTGAGCCGCTCGCGGCTGGCGAAGGTCGCGCTACTGTTGGCCAAGACCGCGGGACTGGCGGCGAGGGTTGCGCCACCTTTGACGTTTGATGCCTGCTTCGCCGACACGTCCTTCACTGTGGCCTTCTTGGGCCGGAGTGTCTTCGCGCCTTTCGTTGCCATATGAACCTCCCTTGTTGGTCAGTGGCCCCGTAGCACACGCTTGTCGCCACCTGCAGGCTTGCCGGGGCCGTTTGGCACGCTCGCGGTTGGTTGCCCGAAGACGATCTTCTGCGTTCCTCCCTTTATCTCCGCGCGCGGGGCGAGATCCTTCAGCAAGATCGTCTTTGCGGGCTTCTTCTTCATGTGAGGCTCCTGCATCGCAAGTCGCGCGCCAGCTGCTGGAGCGCGACTTGCGCGCGTCCATGCAGGTGATCGACCGCGCTTGCTGGCACCGTTCCGCTACCCTTCGTGGTCTCAGAACGAGGCCCGGCCGCATTTCGGGACAGCGGTCTCAACCAACTTGGCAGCCCCGAGCGACCAACGGGAGCGGGGCATAGAAAAGACGCCGGCCGCAGGCCCGCCGGCCGCAGGCCCTAGCGGGTGAGCTTGCGGTCGAGCGTCGAGCGCGAGATCTCGAGCACACGTGCGGCGCGCCGCTTATTGCCGCCCACGAGGCTGAGGACGCGGCGGATATGGGCGTGCTCCGCACAGCGCAGGCTCAGGTCTTTTCCCGTGCTCAGGACATCAGGTGCCTGGTGACGCTCGTGCCCCGGCAGGTGCTCGGCCGGATCGAGGCGCACGGCTTCACGCGTAATCGTCTCTCCAGCCGATAGCGCGACGGCGACACGCACCACACGACTCAACTCCCGGAGATTCCCCGGCCACGGGTAGGCAAACAGGAACTCCGCGGCATCCGTCGCAAGGGCGGTCACCGGCTTGTTCTGCTCGCGGGCGGCGAGCGCGATCTCCGCAGCGAGCAGGGTGCGCAAGTCCCCCGGGCGCTCGCGGAGCGGCGGGATGGTTACCACCATCCCGTTGAGGCGGTAGAAAAGATCGTTGCGAAAACGCCCGGCGTCCAGCAGCTGGTGCAACGGGAAGTGGGTCGCAGAGAGCAGCCGCACGCCCGCGACCTGCATCTGCTCCGAACCCAAACGCTCGAATTCGCCGTACTCCACCGAGTGCAGGATCTTTGCCTGGGCGGCCAGGCTCATGTCGCCGATTTCGTCGATGAACAGCGTGCCGCCATCGGCGAGCTCGAATTTTCCTTTGACGGTACGATGGGCGCCGGTGAAGGCGCCGCGTTCGTGACCGAAGAGCTGACTGTCGAGCAAGGTTTCGCTGAGTGCCGCCGCATTGAAGGAGACAAATGGGCGCTTGCCGCGTGGCGAAGAATTGTGGATCGTCCGTGCCAGCAACGTCTTTCCGGTCCCGGATTCGCCGGCGATGAGCACCGGCAGGTCGGTGCGCGCTGCCGCCCGGGCCAACGCCAGACAGTTCTGCATCGGCGGATCGGCGCTGTCAAAATCGGCCAGCGTCCAGTGACTGGCGGGAATGCTCCGGTCAGTCGTCATGACCCCTCTGCCTGTCGTTGCCATGGGGGGCTGCATCGGCGGCGTCCGCAAATGCCTCCTGCAACTCGCGGAGTGGGGCGAACGCGGCGCTGATGATCGAGCGCCGGCCGACGACGACGCGAGCGGTTCCGCCCATTCCCGCCACCAACGGTCGCGGCTGACGGTCGACCTGGACGCTGTCCGATTCGATGTCTGCGAGGGTCCGAAATCCGCGGCCCTCCGGGGCGGCGTTGCTGCTCGGGCTGACCCAGCGGACGGTGCCATACTTGATGCCATAGCGCTGATACGGAAACGCGTCGTACAGCAGCTTGACCCCCTGTCCAGATTTGATCCGGCCCACGCCGGACTCGGGAATCGTCAACTCGGCTTGCAGGCGCTCGCCCGAGCAGGCGATCTCACACAGCACGTCGCCCTCGTGCACATAGGCCCCCGCTGCCTTGACGGCGAGACGCAGCACCGTCCCCGCGCATGGAGCCGGCACCGTGAGCTCGTCGCTCACACTGTGGCTCAGCTCCTGTCGCAGGGCCGCGATGCGGATCCCGGTGCGCTCCCGTTCCTCCGCGAGCCCGCGATCGGTCTCGGCAAACTTTGCGTCGCGTGCCGACGCTTCGTGGCGCAGCTTCTCCTGCGCGGTGCGCGTCTCATTCTGCTCGGTGATGAACTGCGCGAGCTCCATTGCGGTGCGGTTCGCTTCGGCGCGCCGACTCAGGTAATCGACCAGGCTGGTGAATCCCTTCTGATAGGCCATGTCGTAGCGCTCTACGACCTGGGCGGTGAGCGCAACCTGGTTGCGCTCCCGCTCGATGGCGCCGGCGAGGTAGGCGAGCCGTTGGTCGAGGCGGCGCGCCTCCTGCTCGTCGGCCAATGTTTGACTGGCGTGCTCACGCCGTGCGTTGTCCACGTGCTGCTCGTCGCCGTGCAGCGCCGCCTCCAAGGTATGCAGCTCGGCAGACCGACCGCCGACGTCGGACGAGCGAATGGTGAACAGCGCCGCCCCCGCGGTGACGCTCGCGGCCTGCAGGATGCGCACGTCTCCGACCTCGCCGCTGCGCGTTGCGCGCACCGGGTCGGTCCCATGGATGGGCAGCAGGACGAACGGACAGGACACCGCCTCGGGCAGGCGCACGAGGGTGGCGCCGGTAAGCACCACGGCAAACAGGCCGATCAAGAGGTACGCCAGCCCGCGCGCCGCCCAATGCGGCGGTTCAGGATCGAAGAATGGAGAGACCGTGCCGCTGCGGGGCTCGTCCGGCGGACGTGCCGAGGGCAGTGGATCTGGTGTCGTCGAGGCCATCTGCGTCTCGGGTGCGATCCTCAGAGCGACAGCTGTTCGCTGCACAGGTAGAAGTACAGCCCTTGACGTTGCATGAGGTCGTCGTGGGTACCGTGTTCGACGATCTTCCCTTTCTCGACGACGAGGATCACATCGGCATTGCGCACCGTGCTCAGCCGGTGGGCGATGACGAATGCCGTGCGGCCGCGCAGGTGGCGCTCCAGGTTTTCCTTGATGGCGCGCTCCGACTCGGTGTCGAGCGAGCTGGTCGCCTCGTCGAAAACGAGCACCGGCGGTTGCTGATAGAGCGCACGCGCGATGGCCACGCGCTGGCGCTGGCCGCCGGAGAGGGCAATGCCGCTCTCGCCGACGCGCGTATCGTAGCCGAGCGGTAAGCGGTCGATGAACTCGTGCGCGTTGGCCATGCGCGTAGCCCACACGACCCGGTCCAGATCCGGCTCCTCCTCGCCAAAGGCGATATTCCGCGCCAGCGTGTCGTCGAACAGGTGGTTGTCCTGCAATACGAAGCCGATACAGCGGCGCAGATCGCGGTAGCTGAGCGTGCGCAGCTCGATGCCGTCGTACAGCACGGTGCCCTCGGTGGGCTCGAGCAGCCCCGCCAAGCATTTGACCAGCGTCGTCTTGCCTGACCCGCTGCGTCCCACGATTGCCACGGTCCGTCCTGCGGGCACATCGAAGCTGACATTGTCGAGAATCGCCGGCGCCTCGGGACCACCGTAACGAAAGGACACGTTGCGAAAGCTGATGCGGCCTTCGAGCGTGCGCACTGGCAGCAGATGCGCATGGTCGGCGCCCTGCTCGGGCTCCTGCTCGAGCACGTCGCTGAGGCGGTCGAGCAGCACCGAGGACATCTGCAACTGATCCCAGCTGCGCAGCAGGACCAGCACCGGCGCATTCGCCAGCGCCACCAGCGAGTTGAATGCCACCAGGCCACCGATGGTGAGGGCGCCGTCCATGACCTGCAAAGCCCCGACGAATAGGAAGAGAATGGTGGACAGCACCGTGACACTCTGGACGGCGCCGTCGTAGCTCATGATCGTCAAGTCGGCGCGGAAGCGCCGCCCTGCCAGTGCCTGGAACTGCTTGAGCAGGAGCTCGCGAAACGTGCCCTCCGCTCCCATCGCTTTGACGGTCTCGATGCCTTTGATCGCATCGATCTGATAGGAGCTGTAGCGCGCAAAGCCGTCTTCCAGTTGGTTGAAGATGGGCCGCAGGCGCCGCGCCGAAAAGACCATCAGCAGCAAGAACAGCGGCGTGCTGGCGAGAAAGACGGCGGTCAGGAGCCGGCTGTAGACCAGCATCACGGCGAGCGCGACCACCAGTTGCACCATCGCCGTCAGCACGCCGACTCCGCTGTGTACCAAGAACTCGCGGATATGGCGCACGCCTTCCAGCCGGCGCTGAATATCCCCTGTCCGCCGCGCGGTGAAATACCGCATCGGCAGCGCGAGCAGCCGCCGCGTCAGGAAGTCCAGCGCCGCCGCATCGATGCGCACCGCCGAGAACGTCAACAAGTAGCGTTGCACGAGCATGGCGACGAGCATGAAGACAAAGACCATTCCCATGGCGATGACCAGCGTATGCAAGAGGGCAACATCGCGCTCGACGAGGACCCGATCGACGATCACCTGTGTGAACACCGGCAGCACCATTTCCAGGCCGCTGACGATCACCGCGAGCCCCACTGCTTGGGCGACGTTCGACTTGAATGGCCGGAAAAACGGCCAGAGCCACGCCAGGCCGGTCCACTGCGTGGGGGCCGACTCGAACGCCTCGGTGTAGTCGAACAGCGCGGCATAGCCGCTCCAGCGGCGCTCGACTTCGTCCCACGGCAGGCGCTGGAGGCCGAGCGCCGGGTCGGCGATGGATGCCCACCCATCGTGCACGTCGTAGAGCACCACCCAGTGATTGGCATCCCAATGCAGGATTGCCGGCAGCGGCATGCGCGCCGCGGCGGACGCTGCGCACTTCACGGCGCGTGCGGCCAGCCCGAGCTCTTGTGCCGCCCGGCAGATGGCGCGCAAGCTGGTGCCATCGACGCTGGTGTGGACGAGCTCGCGGATACGCGCCAGGCTGACGGCGCGGCCGAAGTGCCGGCAGATCATCGCCAGGCCAGCGGCGCCGCAGTCGGTTTCGTCTATTTGATAGACGACTTTCATGCGCCGCACGCGCTGGTTCCGCTTGATGAAGTGGCCTTCGCGCGAGGCGAACGGATGCGCGTCCCCGTCAGCGTGGTCGGGTGTGCCCGCCGCGTCGTCGAGCTGGCGCGGGCCGACCGGCTCCTGCGCCTGGGCCGCCGCGGGGAGCACCTCCTCGCTGAAGTCCAACGGCACGCGCGCCAGGCGCTTGTAATCGTATTGACGCACCCGTTCTTCGAGTTGAGTGGCCAGCGCGGGGTAGGCCTCCACCAGCGTGCGGTATGAAGCCTGGGGCAGGCACAGCAACGTGCACGCCGACACCGCCTCGACGTTCGAGGTGCGGGCCTCGCCGGTGATCAGCGAGATTTCGCCAAACACGTCGCCGGAGCGGAGAAAGGCGTGGTATTCGCGGCGGCCGTCGCACTCGGTGAACGCGCGCAGATGCCCGTCTTCGACGACGTACATCGGTCCCGCATCGTCGCCCGCGCGAATGACCAGCGCGCCGCGCTCGACGGTGACGTGCTCGAGCTCCTGGATCAGCTGCAAGACCGCCGCTGCCGGCAGGGTCGCAAACGGCGTGTAGAGGTGAAAGAACGTGTTGAGCGTGCGGTGCCGCCGGTGCAGCTCGAGGTAGGTGCGCAGCTCCGGCTTTTGCTCCAGCATTGCTTGGAACACGGCGCGGTCCAAGCGCAGGACCTCGACGTCGCTGCTGGCCCGCACCGTCGCGGTGCGCGTCGCACGCTCGAGCAGGCCGATCTCTCCGAAGCAGTCGCCGGCGCGCAGCACATTCAGCGGCACTTCCTCACCGCCGATCCCTCGTTTCACGACGCGGGCTTGCCCTGCCGTCAAGACGTAAAAGGCGTCGGCTTCCTCGCCTTCACGGACAATGGGCATACCGAACGTGAAGGAGGCGGAGACCAGGTGCGCCTTCACGCGCTCGCGCTCCTCGGCCGGCAGGAAGCGCAGCATTGGTGGTGCTTCAACGGCTTCGTGCGAGTTGCGCATCACGTCTAGAAGCGTTCGAGCCAGCGCACGTGGCGCTCGACCTCGTGTTGCAGGAGGCGCGCGAGCAGGCGCTCGCGCGCGTAGTGCACGGCGTCGGGATCCTCGGCGCAGGCCTGGCGCTTTTCGAGGATCAGGAAGATGCCGTGCTTCCCCATCCATGGGAGTGGTCCGAGCATTTCGTTCGGCCGGGCGCCGAGAAAGCAAGAGCGCACCGCCTCGTCGATCTCTTCGAGCCGGAAGTCATGCTCGTACACGGTGACCCCGGCGCGCTCGGCGGCGGCGTCCAGGGTGCAGCCGTCCTGGCGTGCACACAGCGCCGCTTCGCGGGCCGCGTCTTCGCTGCCGAGGAGTATGTAGTGCACGCATACGCGCACCCAGTCGAGCTGATGCAGATGCATCTCGGCGCGCGTCGCTTCCGGTGTGACCAGGTCACGGCAGTGCTGGTTGAAGCACTGATCAAGATGTTGCAGCCACTGAAATCGTTGCAGTGGCGAGGTCCCGCGTCCCAGTCCCGTCCCGGACTCCGCGTGACGCGGGCAGGCGTGCGGTCCCAGTCCCCAATGCATGGTGTCGGCGCGTTCCTCGGACGCGCTCGATACGGTGCCGACCTTGAGGCCCTCGTGCACGGCGGCGCGCATCGCGAGCTTGCCGGCCAAGCGGCCGAGCCATCCGGAGCAGACGGCCTCGTTCCAGACCACGGCCTCCACCTCATCATCGGTCGGACCCTCGTCGGTGACTGGCGGGCGCTGCAGCGCACTGCAGCGCCGCGCCAACGCGCGTTCGACGTACTCCAGCAGTGCGTCGAAGTCGAGCCCGCGACGATTGAGCCATGCCTCGGTCTCCTCGGCGGTGATGAGGTCGTGCGCGTAGCGGAACTCGTCCGCTGCGCTTTCAAGCTCCGCATCGCTGGGCGCCGCCTCGCGTCTCTGCAGATCACGGGCAAAGCTGATCGCGCCACGCACTTGCTCGCGGACTTGTTGCCATTCGCCCCACAGGGTTGCCGCCAAGACGATGTCATCCCAGGTGTACGATTCGGCACCCACCTCGAAGGCCACGGCATCGGCGACCCGGGTCGGCGCCAGGCGAGCAGTGGGATCTAAGATCATGGTGTGCCTCGCGTTCGGCGCCGCGGCGGCGTGCCCGGCGGCAGAGATGGCGGAAGGAACGGGCTTGGGGTGCGCGTCATGCGTCGCTGCTCCGCTCTGCAGTGCGCGCTTCCGGCACGGTCCATTCCGCCTCGGTGAGCTCCTCGAGTAAGATGCCCACCTGATGCAGGTCGCTGCTTTCGAAGTGCGCCTTGAGGTTGGTGTACAGCGGCGCGAGCAGCATTTGCGCGTCGCGGGCGCGACGGCGGCTGCGCAGCCAGCGTGCGTAGCTGAGCGCTGTTCGCAGTTCGAAGGCGCGGCTCCCTTGCTGTCGGGCACAAGCGAGGGCGTCCCGGTAGACGCCCTCCACCGCCGCCGCATCGGCGCCCTCGGTTGCCATGAGATCGGCCCGGCGCCGCAGCGTATTGGCGCGGAAGTTCCCCGTCCTCGACATGTCGTCGCTGTCGTCGAGCACGCGCTGGGCTTGGTCCAGCTGGCCGGTCGCGACATACGCATCGGCCAAAATCCCGAGGGCCATCGGCAGTGCTCCGAGACGCAGGCCGGTGGAGGCCAAGGCCTCCACGCCTGTCGTGATCTGCGCGAGGCCCGCTTCGGCTTGCCCTTGCTCGAGGAGGATCCAGCCGCGCATGACCGTGGCGGTTGCTGCTGCGCCGGGGCTCGGTTCCTCGGCACAAGCCACCAGCACGCGGTCCACCGCGTCGAGGGCGGCGTCCGGTTCGCCCAGCATATGTCCGTAAAGAACGGACACCAGTTGGTATGCGGAAGCGCGATCGGTCGCACGCCCGGACGCTTCTGCGCGCGCGACGGCGTCGCGGCCCAATTGGCGCGCCTCGTCGCCCAATCCGAGGTGCCAGGCGGCGTAGGCAGCAAACCCCACCGCCAGAATGGTGGGGTCGAATCCCGCGGGGTGCTGTGACGCCTCCTGAAAGGATTGGCAGGCCTGCCGGCTGCACTCGCGGGCGCCGGCGAAATCGCCGGCGTAGAAGCGCGTGGCCGCCTGGGCGAAATGCGCCCACCCCAATCCGAAAGGTAGCCGAGCTTGCTGGGCGGCGTGCAGCAACTCGTCCGCGATCGGTTGAGCCGCGACCGACCCGTCGCGCATGAGGGCAAACCAGAATTCGGCAATCAACATCATTGCCAGCTCCGCGGGCTCCGCCACGCGCTGTCCAACCTCGCGGACCCGGCGAAGCACCACCCCGGTCTCGTCGGCGCCGTAGCCCCTGGTCACATGGGCCACCTTCGCCAGCGCGAGGAGCAGGTGGAATTCGACGCGGTCGCGCGCCGGCCCTTGCGGCTGGGTGGCCACCGCGCGCAGCCCGCGCTGCAGATACGACTCCGCTTCGCGGATGGCACCGCGCTGCAGCGCTTGCTCGCCGGCGAGCTGCCAGCCAGCGACCGCGGGTTCGATCTGCCCGGCAGCCTCGTGGTGATGCGCCAGAAGCTCGGGGTGCTCCGCTGCCGCGGCGGCGAAATGCTGCACCAGCGTCTCCGCCACGCGGCTATGCAATGTCCGACGCCGACTCTTGAGCAACGACTCGTACGCCGCCTCTTGCACCAAGGCGTGCCTGAAGGTGTAGGTGGCGTCCGGGGCCAGGCCACGCACATGCAGCAGCTCGGCATCCACCAGCTTGCGCAGCCCGGCTTCCAACTCCGCTTCTCCCACCGGATGTACCGCGTGTATCAACACAAAGCTGAACTGCCGCCCGCACACCGCCCCCACTTGCGCCACCTCCTTCGCCGCCGGCCCCAGACGGTCCAGCCGCGCCATCAGCGAGTCGGCCAACGTCGACGGAATCTCGCGCGCCGCTACCGCCGCGCCCCCTTCCAACACCGCCTTCGTCAACTCCTCGACGAACAGCGGCACGCCGTCGGTGCGCACCGCCACTGCATCGATGACCTCGGCCAGCAAATGCGCCTGCGCCGCCACCCCCAACACCATGTCGCGCACATGCCGCTTGGCCAGGTGACTCAACGTCAGCTGCGTATAGTGCGCCCGCAACGGCCACGGCACCTGGAACTGTGGCCGTGCCGTCAGCAACAGCAGGAGTGGCGCCGTAGTCCCTTGGTTCACCAACATGTGCAGGAGCTCCAGCGACGACGGATCCACCCAATGCAAGTCCTCGATCAGGACCACTAGCGGCTGCAGCCGGGCGGTGCCGAACAGCCACGCGGCCAGCGTCGCCAGCAGGCGCTTGCGGGCCACCTCCGGCGCCGCCACCACCGGCCGGCAGCCCTCCGGCACCGGGATGTCCATCAGCGGCGCCACCAGCGCCAGCGCTTCCTCGGGGTCGACTCCCGCGCGGCGCAGCGAGCCCGACAGGCCCTCGGCACGGGCCGCCGGACTGTCGTCCTCCCACGGCCGCCGCTCGCGCAACAGCTCGGTCAGCGGATAAAAGGGCGTGTTGGCAAAGTGCGCCGCGCCGCCCGTCTCCAACCACGTATGCGGCGTGTCCGCCAACTCCTCGCGCAGCACCTGCACCAGGCGCGATTTGCCGATCCCGGCCTCGCCCGTGAGCAACACCACCTGGCCTTCGCCCTCGCAGGCGCGCTCGAAGCGGTTGCGCAACAGCGCGCGCTCCTCGCTGCGGTTGACGAACGGTGTGAAGCCGTGCGCGGCCGCGGCGCCCAGGCGCCCGCGCACGCCGCTGGGCTGGACCACTCGATATAGCTCCACCGGCTGCGGCACCCCTTTGAGCGGGTGCCGCCCGAGCTCCTCGACGATGAACAGTCCGGCGACCAGGCGGTGGGTGGCCGCCGTGAGCACGACCTGCCCCGGCTGCGCCGCCGATTGCACCCGTGCCGCCACATTGGGCGTGTCGCCCAGCGCCAAGGTCTCGCGGCGCGTTCCTGCCCCGACGTCGCTGACCACCGCCGCTCCGGTGTGCAGCCCGACGCGCGTCGCCAGCGCCGCCCCACCCGCACGCACCGTCGCGGTCGCCTCCACCAATTCCAAACCGGCACGCACGGCGCGCTCGGCCGAGTCGTCATAGGTCTGCGGCCAGCCGAAGTATACCAGCAGTCCGTCGCCGAGATGCTGCGCCACCGCGCCGCCGTAGCGGGCAATCACGGCGTCCGCGCGCGTGTGATAGGCGCGCAACGCCTCGCGGTAGTCTTCCGGATCCAGCCGGGTGCTCAGGTCGGTGGAGCCCACGAGATCGCAGAACAGCACGGTAAGTTGTCGGCGTTCGCCGACCTCCGGTTCGAGGGCCGCCGCCGGATCGGGCGCCACGCGCTGGCCGCATTTGCCGCAGAAGCTGTTCCCGGGCGGGTTGGGCTCGCTGCATTTCGGGCAAACCACCACCAGCGGTGCGCCGCAGCCGCCGCAAAACGCGTTGCTCGCCGGGTTCTCGTGCGCGCACGCTCGGCAGGTCATTGCTGGCTCGCAAAGTGCGGGATGCGGGATTGCGCCATGTTCCGGTTCTCTACAGCTGAACTCTACTCACAACGGAACCGACACGTATGTCGGTCAGACCCGCAATCTCACGTAGGCGCCTGGGGAAAAATCTTGTAGGACCCGGTGCTGGCGAACGAGTGCTTCGGTAGCGCTCGCTCACAAAACAGACACAGGCCGCCGGCGTTTGGCAGCAGCGGCGCGGTGCTTACGTTCGTCTGGCAGAGCGCTAGCGTCTGACAGAGCGCTAGATTGGGGGCCTTGTTCTCTGACAACGCTCGGCAAGAAGTTGGTAGTGCACCGCCACGCGTCAAACGTTACCCGCTTCGGAGACGCGGGCTCGCCGTTTGCTCTTTGCGTCGTTTGCTCTAGAGGAGTCTGTGAGGTTTACTTTGGATACGCCAATCTTGTGCGCGCCTCAGATACCGACGGGAGTACCGGAATGAGCCTTCGTGTCTTGCTGGTTGATGATCACGCGGTGGTGCGCGATGGGCTGCGAGCAGCCCTGAGCGCCACGATACCACTTCAGGATGTCGTCGAGGCCTCGACGGCACGCGAGGCGCTGGCGAGAGTGCAGCAGGAAGCGTTCGATGCGGTGGTGTTGGACCTCGCGCTTCCCGACATGAGCGGCATCGAGGCCCTCAAAGCCATGCGCCTCATCCGCCCGCGCTTACCGGTAGTCATTTTCAGCATGCATGCGGATCGTGAATATTGCGTTCGCTGCTTGCGTGCGGGGGCGATGGCGTACGTCACCAAGGAAGGGACGGCCAGCGATATCATGCAGGCGGTTGCTGCCGTGGTGGCCGGGCGTCGATATGTCTCCCGCCAGATGGCAGAGCATCTGGTCGGCGCGTTGCTGGAAACCGATCAACGTGTGCCGCACGAAGGTCTCTCGGATCGGGAGTTCCAGGTGCTGTGCATGCTCGGATCAGGGAAGACGGTTTCGGAGATCGCGGCGCACCTCTGTCTCAGCGTCAAGACCATTAGTACCTACCGCGCTCGGCTGCTCGAGAAATTGGAGCTCGACAACAATGCCCAGATCATGAAGTACACCTTGGAGCACGGTCTGACCCCTTGATCGACGCGCGTGGTTGAAGGGGTACGGTCCTGAGCTACTAGTTTTGACGGTCAAATCGCAGGTGGCCCCCCGCCTTCCCCGCCAGGGCAAGCGCAATGCCGGCAACCGGCAACGCCGTGCGCAGGTCCCGGTGGATCGAACCGGTCCGTCTGAGGACGATCCGATGACAATGGAGTGTCATGGCCTTGATCGCGCTAATGACGACTCTGCATTCCATGGCTGTGCTCCTGCGGACCTGTCCCCGACGGCTCACGTTCCGGCCTCCGATCCTGGCGCGTGATCCGTCTTAGACACTGTCTCTGTTTGAGATCTTCATACCCTGCTTCGCCGCGGCGCCCCTTGGTCGCTTGAGCCAAAATGCTTGTCCCAATGAGCGACACGGGTCGTGTCGCTCCCCCCGTGAGGTGAATCGGGCTCGATGCCTCGAGTCGGCCGCTTCAGCGGACTAACTCGGCCGCGCTGCCGGTGCCCGGCTGGCCCCCGTCGTGCCAAGCTCGGCCGCGCTGAGCTCGGGCCCAGCGCTGTTGCCCAAGGCTTCGAGTACCCCGCGGGCCTCGCGCAGGACAATGGTTTCAAGGCCTTGGGTGAACTCGGCGTAGATTGCGGCCAGACGCGCGCTGGCCTGATGGCGGCGGCCCTGGGCGTGCAACCAGCGCGCATAGCTGGTGGCCGCCCGCAAGGCCAGCGACCGCGCGCCGATGCGGCGCGCCGCGGCCAGCGCCGCGTCGTACACTGCCGCGACGTTCGCTGGTGCGGCCGCGTCCGCGGCCAGGAGCTCGGCGCGGACGCGCAGCCCGTAGGCGCGATCAAACTCCTCGCCGATGTCGGCGTTGGCGGCAACGTCGAGCACCGCAAGGGCGGCATCAACGCTGCCGGACTGGCCGAGCGCCTCTGCCAGCATGATAGAGAACGACTCGAGCGAGCTCCGCTGGCCGCTCGCCGCGTACTTGTCGAGTCCGGCGCGCAGGATCGGGATGCCCTCCTCGGCCCGCCCGAGCATGGAAAGTGCCCACCCGCGGGCAACTTGTGCCGCACCTTCGTGCACCGGATTCGGTTCCTCCGCGTACGCCGCGCACGCCGCATCGGCATGGGTGAGCGTCAGATGCGCATCCCCCTTGCATGAGGGCGGCAAACGCCGCGAACTGGTGCGCCCATGAGCGTTCCGCCGGACGCTTCGAGACCTCAGCATGTTCGACCGCGGCGTGCGCATAGCGTTCGGCCTCGTCGAGCTGTCCGAGATAGAACGCCGGCAAGGCGGCGAGGCCGAGGATGGCAATGCGCGGATCAATCGGCACCTGCAGCGCCGTGGCCTCGTCGTAGAGGGCGAGACCGCGATCGAAACATTCGAGGGCGCCGGCGAAATCGGAGGCGCGGTGGCACGTGGCGCCGCGGGTGAAGTGGGCCCACACCTGCAGCGGCGCCAGCCCGGTCCGCTCGGCGGCGGCGAGGGTCTCGTCGGCGAGCGGGCGTGCTGCCTTCGGCCCGTCACAGTTCAGCGCCGCGGCCCATTGCCCGATGAGGACGAGGACCAGGCGGACCGGGTCGCCGAGCCCCACGAGCGCCGCCCCGCAGCCGCAACAGAACGCGCTACCCGATGGATTCTCGTGGTGACATGCCGCGCAGATCATTCCTCATTCCGATGTGAACTGTGAAGGAGCCGCACCGCCGCCCCAAGCGCCGCCTACGTGTGTGCCAGGGCAGCCGCACCGCCGCGAGGCTGGCGCGGGTACTGTCTTCGCAAACGCGCCATCGACGAGTCGTCATGATCACAGTGGTCCCGTCATCCTTGTCAGACGACACTCACTTCATGAGATCGAGAATACCGACGACGTCGATGCCGGCCACGCCGATCAATGCATGGGAGAGCATGGGGCCAATGAGGGTCCGCTCCCGGTAATACAGCCAACCCCAGAACAGACCCGGAAGCAGTGTCAGGAGCGCAAACTGCGAGGACAGATAGGAGTGCGTGACGGAAAAGAACAGATTCGAAGTGATGATCGCCCACAGCACGCGATGACGGCCCGTGAGGAACTCCTGGAGCCCGCCTTGGATGCAGCCACGAACGATGAACTCTTGCAGCGGCACGACGATGAGCACGTAGATCCCCAGCTGCGCCAGATAGGGGCCCAGGCCCGCGCCGCCCGCGGACGCACCCAGGGGCGACCGATACAGCAGCGGCAAATCCCGCCAACTGGGCAAGGTATGGATCAGCGCCCATTTGATCGCCAGCATCAACCCGAAAAAGATCAAGGAGTAGAACAGGGCATCGCGAATCGCCGGGCGCCAGCGCTGCACGGTGAGCCCCCAGAACGACAGCGGCAGATGGCTGTGGCGGACGACCAGGCCCATGCCCACGACACCCACGGTTGAAATCAAGAGCACGATCATCTGCTGGCCGCCGGCGCGCGCGAGCTGCACGCCGACGCTCAGTGAGAAGGTGAACCCGCTGAGCAGCGCCACGGTCGCGATCAGCAGCGTACCGACCGTGATGCGGGCATGCAGGGCTTCAACCTCGCGCTCAAGGGCTCCCACCGTCACATCCGTCAGGGTACGCAAGCGCGTGTTGAGCTGCTGCGCGAGGCCGTGAAACAGGGGCTGGAAGGAGGCATCCCGGCTCATGATGCGGCGCAACTGTACGAGCGGCACGGCGAGCAGAGTGGTTGGCAGGGTCGCGTACACCGAGGCCGACGTAGGAAGATCCTCCAGCAACGCCAGCTCGCCGAAGGTCTCGCCGGGGCCCAGGCGCCGAATCTGGTGACGCTCGGCGGCATCGTCGGCGCCGCGGGAAATTTCGACTTCGCCGCTGACGACGACAAACAGCGCCGTCGGTGTGCTCTCCTGCGCCACGATTTTCTCGCCCGGCTTGACCCGCCGCACGCTGGCCATGTCGGCCAGCTGCCGCCGTTGCTGCGGTGTCAAACATGCAAACAGCGGCACGCCGTCGAGAGCATCCGGCAGCGCGGCTTCCACCGTCTCACCCCCGTGGGTATGCGCATCTTCCAGCGCCGACATCGACTGCCCGCGGGTGGTCATGCCCACCCTACGTCTCCATGCCCCATCGAGGGTTCTCCTTGCTGTCTGCAGCGCAATGCCGTGCCGACGGCCTTCTCATTACAACAAGCGAGCCCACACGCATTGTCGGTTGGAGGAGGAATCTTGCGTAGGACGTTTCCCTCCCCAGCGTAGGTGCAACGTCCTCCGCGCGGTTCGCTCAAGAGAGGGTCAGCCGCGATGCGATCATCTCCCGGCGATCCATGCGACCCATCCCGGCAGCAGCCACGATTCGTAGAGCGCGGCGGCCAACAGCCCAACGATAGCCAGCGCCAACAATCCTAGTGATGCGGTGAGTGCGGCCCGCAGGCGCTTGTCGCGCAAGTCACGGATCGCCAGGGCTCTCGCGGCGAAGATGGCAGCCAGGGCGATCAGGACATACGATCCGGCCTCGACCGCAAGATGCGGCAGGATACCGAGGGCTAGCAGCAGGCGAGAGCCGAGGGGACCCGGAGCCACGCGGATCAGGAGCACCACCAGAACGCTCGACCACACGCAGGCGTTCCAGGCGAGCGCGAGCATCCCACCATAGGCGCCGTAGACGAAGCCGAGACAAAGAATCACCAGCGCGACGCGCAGGTTGCCGACAAACGTCACCAAAGGCTGGCCGAAGTCATGGCGCAGCAGATCTTCCGTGTGGAGGCCCGCCGCCTGGCTGGCGAAGCGAAAGACATGCAGGGTTGCCGCTTCTCCCAACCACGCCGTCACGGCTGCGTAGCCGACGGCGATCCCGAGGAAGAGGCACAGCACTCCCGCAGCGGCGCGTTGATTGGCTTGACGACTCCCGCGCCGCAGCACGTAGATGCTGTGCCGATTCTCTTCCAGCAACACGACCAGGCGGTCCGTCAGCGGCGCGGCGACGAGAAAGATCGAGATGAGGCCGGCATCTGCGAGGTCGAGCAGCAACAGTAAGGCACACGAGAGCACCGTGTAGAGGCAGGCCTCGCCGGTGAGTTGCAGGGCGCGCCGCGCCGGCGCGTCGACCAGTCGCGGTGGAAGCAAAGCTGACGCTGTCGTACGCAGAGGATCGACAAAGGTTCCTTCTCGGTCGGGGCCCTTGCCGGCACGGTTCATCATGGTCGACGTCCAACAAGAGATTGCCCGCTGTGGCAGCGCGCGGTCAAGCATCTTCGTTACCCACCGTTGCATGACAAGTGCACGTTCAGCACATTGTCCTTGACATCGCCAGGAATGCCAATCACTCTATCGTCACGTGCGCACAAGAGGATGCCATGGCGAAGCGTAGTGTCATCGTCGTTGGGGTTCTGCTCGTCGTTGTCACCGCCTGGGTAGGTGCCGGGAGTCTTTCAGGTCGGGGTTTTGGTTTCGGGGAGCGCGACTGTACGCTGACCTCAGGAACGGCCGCCGATGGCGTGCTGGAGGGGCAAGCGCGCTGCAAGTGGCCGGTTGCCGTTGACCGGGTCGATGCGGTGTTGGCGGCGTGGGGCGACCAATCGCAGTACTTCGGTAATGTTGCGGAGAGCCACGTCGTCGGGCAGCGGGGCGACCGGACACTCGTCCGCCAAATCTATCGGGCACGCGGTATCGAGGATCGCGAAGTGGTGATGGAGTGCTTTACCGAGGCGATTCCAGGCGGTCGACGGTACCACTGGCATAAGGCATCCGATCAGTCGGGCAACAGTGGACGAAACATCGAGATTGCGGTCCATGAAGGATTCTGGGAAGTCCGAGGCGATGAGCACTCGACGACGGTCGAGTATCACATGCGCTATCTTCCGGGTGGCAACGTGCCCCAATTTCTCGTGTCGATGTTTCTGTCCTCGGGGATCGAGGCGGCAATGACCGACTTGCGACGGGCCGCTGCGGGCAGCACGCGGGTTGCGGCAGCGGGCAGTGGCGGCGCGTAGGACCTGGATTTTCTCGGGTGCGGACCTCGCGCGTGTAGGGGCAGTTTGGAAACTGCCCGAAAGCGCCAACCACACCGACGCGCTCGGCACCCTTGCCCATGGGCCGGTCCCGTGATTTTCGTACCCGCGAAAGGCATGAGGAGTGTGGGCGTGCGTGAGGAAGGGTCGAAGGGCGTGAACGCGCCTGAGGAATTCATGGAGGATCCGCGTCGCATAGCGGCGGGGCGGGCACCAGCGGAGACTGACCGGGACGTTGATTCGACGGTGCTTGCCATTCTCGAGCACACGCCGCTGCTTTCATCCCTCCCGGTTGGCGGACGACTTGAGCTGGCCGCGATTGCCCGAATGCGACAGGCCGAGCCGGGCGAGCGTCTGGTGACCGAAGGCCAGCGGCCTGAGTTCCTCCTCATCGTGGTGAGTGGCGAAGTTGAAGTCGTGCGTCAGGTCGGCAGCGCCAGTGCGCGCCATCATATTCGTCGTCTCGGAGCGGATGAGACGGTTGGCGAGATCGCGTTGCTCGACGACGGGCCCGCGTCGGCGTCGGTCTACGCGCGCACGCGTGCGACGCTCCTGGCTGTGCCGTTGGCCCAGCTGCGCCCTTTGGTGGTTGGCGATGCGCGCTTTGAGCCGCTCTTCTGCGCCCTCGCCAAGCAGCTCAACGCGCGCTTCCGCAGCTTGACCGACGTCACGGTGGCGGCGCTCGAGCGCGAGGTGACGACCCTCCAGGCGCGCGTCATGGTGGGCAGGCTTCTCGTGGTCACCGTGGCGGTCATGAGTGCCTTCACGTTTTCAATCGGCATCGGCGAACAACTGGCATACGGCAGGTGGCAGCAGCTCTTCACCATCGCCGTCGGCGTTGCCGGCGCGTCCGGCGTCATCGTCATGATTCGCCGCAGCGGGTTGCCGCGCGCATTCTGGGGTTTTACGACGCGGGGCTGGCGCGCGGCAGTGCGCGACGCGCTGCTCTACTCACCGGTGATGATCGCCCTGTTCATCGCGGTCAAGTGGTGGCTCATCCATTGGGTGGCGAGATGGGCGGCCATGCCGCTGTTCTCCGTGTGGTCGCTCGTCACCAACGGCGACGCGCAGCAGGTGCGCACGCATTTGACGACCCTGGCCCTGTACATTTTCATCGTCGTTCCCCTTCAGGAGATCGTCATCCGCGGCTGCGTTCAGGGAACCCTCGAGGTGTTTCTCACCGGCCCCCACCGCGGGCGGTGGGCGATCGTGACGTCCAACTTGATCTTCGCCGCCTTGCATTCGCATTTGTCACCCATGTTTGCGCTGATCACCCTGATTCCCGGATTCTTCTGGGGCTGGCTGTATGCGCGGCAGCGCACCTTGATCGGACCGATGCTCTCCCATGCGCTGATCGGCGCGGCCGCGATGGACGTGGTCGGCATCTTCGAGTTGCTCACGTAAGCCTGGCGTCGATGCGTGACAAAGCCCATAGGCCGTGTCTCACTAGCCCCCAGGCACGTCGACCGGAGCGAGAAGGCGGAATCGAGGCCGCACGCGACCGTCGACTGTGACCGTCTCCATGAACATCGCCAGGGGACGGACCCAGAGATCGAAGGCACCGTAGAGCGCGCGGTACACGACGAATTCCTCGTGGGTCTCCGTGTGACGCGCACAGCCAAGTACTTCGTAACGTTTTCCTTTGTAATGTTCGTAGACGCCGGTTGGGAGTGCGTGCGATCCATCAGCCATCGTGAGCCCTCTACCACACCGGGCGGGTTGGCTCGACCTCAACACCGAAGGGGACGGCTCTGTCCTGACGAAGTGCCTGCCGCCGATGCCGGTACCGGACGCCACAGCGAGGGCAATTCCGTGTTCGCCGGAAAGCTGGTACATGACCTCTGCGCCGCGAGGTTTGGTCACTGCGGAGATGTGGGTCGAGAGGCGCCCGCTCACCAAACGGAGAGGACGCGAGGCCGCCTCTCATCGGACGACGGAGACGGCTAATGTTCATTCTTCTCTTCATTGCCTGCGTGGCAATTCTCGCGCTCATGGGACTGAAGCTGGTGAGGACTGTGCAAGAGCTTCGTGCCGCGCGTGCCGGCTACATCACCTTCGGCGGCGACGACCGCTACCAGGCGAGGAACGCGCACTTGAACGTCCACGATGCGGTCATGATCGCCCGTGTGAGAGTCGAGATGACGGAGGACGCGTTCGAAGCGGTCATTCGGCGCATCGAGGAGAACTACCTCCGCTGGTACGAGTCTCTGAGCGCTTCGATTCCCCCCGAGATCCAGGGAAACGGATTCGATACTCCTCTGGAGATATGGAACGAGTACGGGACATACGAGCTCACGGACACGCCGATCCTGGCCAAGATCGTCGTCTGTAGAAAGGAACAGGTCATCCTCCTCGTCGGCAATCACGTCTACTTGGGTGGCTACCTGCTCTCGCAATTTGTGCAACTGGTCTTTTGCCAGAGCATCTCGAAGAATATATTCCCCCGAAACCGGTACCTCCCCGTCGCCACCGAGCTCTCGATCCTCGCCTTGTTCAGCCGTCTTGCCTTGCGGCGGAGACGCCTCAAGTCGCCGCTCTATGATGACCAAGCGCAAATCCAGCGATTCTACCTCAAGCAGGATCTTGGCCCGATCATGGAGCAGGCGACGAACTTGCAGGTGCACCATCTGTACCTCGTCATTGCGATGCATGTGTTCATGGTGATGCAGCGCATGAACAAGACGCGGCTGAGGGTGACCCTGCCGGTATCCTTCAGTGCCAACGACTCGTTTAACACCGTCGGTGCCATCTTCCTGGACGTTGACGCGGAGCCGGACGTGGAGGTCCTGGCGAGGAAGATCCGGAGGCTGGTGCGGCGAAACCAGTGGCAAGTATCCGCATCCAACCATGTCCAGCGAATCTTTCCTACCAGGAAGCTGTCAGAAAGAGCGCGAAATATGGTGGATCTGACCCTGACGGTGGTGCTACAGAAGACGCTTCCCAATAATCTGTTGACCAATGAGATGAAGGACTACGAGTTCACAATGGGCAATATACATTACCCGGTCTACGTCATGGCATTCATCTTCGAGGACCATGTGCACAGCTCATTCATGATCAACACGCCCGAGTATGACGTCGACGCATTCATGGCGCAGGAACGTGCTGCGCGCATGGACCTGACGCTGGCGGGAGCCGCGTCAGGTGTGCCTCTATGATGCCCAAGCGCGGAACGTCTGATCGTGAGCCCTCGGCCAGGAGCTGCCGGATGTCGATGGGGTGAGCCACGGAATCCTCGCCGCCTGCGATACTTCCAGCGAAGCTGTGCTTCAACCCGACGACGGCAGGAAAGCATGTCCGAGAGATCGCCGCGGCGTCTTTCGCACGGCGCAGGTTGGTATCGCTGCCCTGATTGCCGACGCCGACGAGACCTCGATCTCCAATGCAGCGACGATCGCAATAGGCTCATCGATACGGCTCTCTTCCTGATCTCTGATCGTGGAGGCCTTCATACGTCCAGGCGGGGCTGCTGTCGATCAAGGGGCGATCCATCTGGACGACCCTCGTGCCCCGACCGATACACCCTTGAGTCGACGCGTGAAACATGCGACTACCTTCCCCGCTGCAAGTCAATCCTTCATCGGGGGTTTAGAGGACGCATGATTGAGATCAAGAACGTGGTGGTCTTGGGCGCGAACGGGACGATGGGCGCCGGCAGTGGTGAGGTCTTCGCCGGCGGCGGCTGTGATGTCGTCTTCTTGGCGCGCGCGGCCGAGAAGGCCCACGAGGGCTTGGTGGCGGCGCAAAACATGGCCAAGTCGCAGCGCATCGCCGACCGCATCTCGGTCGGGACCTACGGCCAGGACCTGGAAGAGGTCGTCGCCAAGGCCGACCTGATCTTTGAAGCGCTGGCCGAAGACATCGAGCTGAAGAAGCAGTTCTTTGCGCGCGTCGATACGTGCCGGCGGCCCGACTCGATCGTCGCCACGGTATCGTCGGGCTTGTCGATTGCCGACATGGCGCGCGGCCGTAGTGACAGCTTCCGGCGCAACTTTCTCGGCATGCATCTGTTCAACCCACCGCATGTGATCGTCGGCACCGAGGTGATCCCGCACGCCGAGACCGACCCCAAGCTGGTTCCGGAGGTTGTGCGCATGCTGGAGACGCGCTTCGGCCGCGTCGCCATCGTGTGCGACGACAAGCCGGCGTTCGCCGGCAACCGCGTGGGCTTCAAGGTGTTGAACGAAGCGGCGATGCTGGCCGAAACGCACGGGCCGGCGTTTATCGACTACCTCATCGGTCCGCACACCGGCCGCGCCATGTCGCCGCTGGCGACCATCGATCTGGTCGGCTGGGACGTCCACAAGGCCATCGTCGACAACGTCCACGCCAACACCGCGGACGAGGCGCACACGACGTTCAAGCTGCCGCTGTTCATGGACAAGCTGATCGACCACGGACACCTCGGGAACAAGACGCCCGAGCACGGCGGCTTCTACCGGCGCATCAAGGAAGGCAAGCAGACCATCAACCTGGTGCTCGACCCGAAGACCGGCGCGTACAAGGACACGCGCGAGAACGGCGTGCACAAGGTGGCCTTCGTCGAGAAGATGAAGGAGTTGCATCGCGTTGGCCGCTATCGCGAAGCGATGAAAGTGTTCGCTGAGGCGACCGGTGCCGACGCGGACTTGGCCAAGCGGGTGATTCTCGGCTACGTCAGCTACGGGCTCAACCGCGTCGGCGACAAGGAAGTCGTGCGCCACGCGCGTGACGTCGACCGCATCATGGGCTTCGGCTTCAACTGGGCCCCGCCCACGGTCCTCGCCGACGTGCTCGGCATCCCAACGACGATCCGCCTGCTTGAGCAGTACAAACTGCCGGTGCCGCGCGTGTTGCAAGAGGGCGCGAAGCATCCGAACGAGCGTCTGTTCCGCGAGGCCAATGTGAACGTGGGGAGATTTTTCGCGGGGTGACGGCTAGGTATCGGCTTGGGGGCCTGGGGGCTTGGGGGAACTGATGCCCTCGATCCCTCGCGCCCCCAAGCCCTTGAACACTGTCTTGCTTGAACGTTGACACCGATGGTAGGTTTTCGTCACGCAGTCAGCTGACGAAGGGAGGCAACATGGCAGCTCCAATTTATGTGCTCGGTGGATATCAAACGGATTTCGCCCGTAACTGGAACAAAGAGAACAAGCACATCGTCGCGCTGCTGCGCGAGGCAGTTGAGGGCGGTCTGGAGGCCACTGGGTTGGAGCCCAAGGACGTCGAAGTCGGCCACGTCGGCAACTTTGCCGCCGAGCTCTATGCGATGCAGGGCCACTTGGGCGCCTTCCTCGTCGACGTCGACCCGAGCTTCTCCGGTCTCCCGACCTCGCGTCACGAGGCGGCGTGCGCTTCCGGTAGCATCGCCATTCTCGCCGCGTCCGCTGAGATCGAAGCCGGACGCTACGACCTCGCGATGGTCGTCGGCGTCGAGCAGATGAAGACCGTCGATCCCGCGAAGGGCGGCGACTTTCTTGGTACGGCGGCCTGGTACGAGCGCGAAGCCAAGGGCATCGAATTCCCCTTTCCAAAACTCTTCGGGCGCCTCGGTGATGAATACGACAAGCGTTACGGCCTCAAGGCAGAGCACCTGGCGCATATTTCCGCCGTGAATTATTCGAACGCCAAACGCAACCCGCTCGCTCAGACGCGCAACTGGTACATGACGGAGGACCACGCCTGCTCGACGGACAAGTTCAACTCGGTCATCGGCGGGCGCATCAAGATCTCCGACTGCTCGCAGGTCACCGATGGCGCGGCGTCGCTGTTCCTGGCCTCGGAAAAGGCCGCCGCGGCCTATGCCAAGAAGCGTGGCGTCAAGCTCGAGAGCCTGCCCAGGATTCTTGGCTGGGGGCATCACACGGCGCCGATCGAGTTCGATACGAAGGTTGCCGAAAGCAAGGACCATACGTATGTGCTGCCGCATACCCGCCAAACGATTGTCGACGCCTTCAAGCGTGCCGGGATTGCCGATGTGTGGGGCGTCAACGCCATCGAAACGCACGACTGCTTCACGACGTCGGAATACATGGCGATCGATCACTTTGGACTCACCAAGCCGGGCGAATCGTGGAAGGCCGTCGAAGATGGGACCATCGAGATGGGCGGCAAGCTGCCGATCAACCCGAGCGGTGGTCTCATCGGGTGCGGCCATCCGGTCGGTGCGACCGGTACACGCCAGGTCCTCGATGCGTACCGCCAGGTCACCGATCAGTGCGGCGACTACCAAGTCGAGGGCGCGAAGCGTGTCGCGACGCTCAACATCGGGGGGAGTGGAACCACGAGTGTGGCGTTTGTAGTGGGGTACTGAACCCGGTGGGTTGACGCGCCCGCGACGATCCCACGTGGGAGCGGACAAGGTTCTCTGCCAATCTGTGCCCCGCGGCGCCGGCCTGAACGGCGGTGACAGACTGACGCCGCGGGTACCGTCTCTACCTAGTGTGGCGAACGAACGCCCCGTCTGTTGTCTGTGGTTTTCTCGGGTTCGTGGATACTGATCCGACACTTTGGTAGAAGCACGCCATGTCTGGAGCACTACAAGGTCACATTGCGCTGATCACCGGTGCCGGACGTGGCATCGGCCGCGCCACCGCGCTGCGGCTGGCGCGTGCCGGCTGCGACCTGGCACTTGTGGCGCGCACGCAAGCGGAGCTCGAGGCGGTTGCCGCCGAGGTTGCGCCGACACGCGTGCGCACGCTGGTGCTGCCCGCCGACGTCACCGACGACGCGCAAATCGAGGCGACGCTGCAACGGGCGGTGATGCAACTCGGCAGTATCTCGGTCTTGATCAACAATGCCGGTGTGGCCCCGCCGCGCGCGCATCACGGGAAGGCCGCGGTCGCCGAGTGGGATCGTATGCTCGCCACGTGCTTGCGCGCTCCGATGGTGCTGAGTCGTCTCCTCCTGCCGGACATGTTGGTCCATAAGCGCGGCGCCATCATCAACATGGCCTCGAGTGCGGCACGAGCGGCACGCGTCGGGGAAGCGGCGTACGCGGCCGCCAAGGCGGGGCTCATCGTGTTCTCGCGCGCTGTGTTTGCCGAAGTTCGCAACTCGGGCATCAAGGTCGTGGCGTTGTGTCCCGGCTACGTCGATACGACCTTTGTTCCGCCGAATCGGCGCGTCGATCGAAGCAAATTCCTGCGTCCCGAAGACGTTGCGGACGCCGTGTTCCAGATCCTGACGCTCGCGGCTCCGATGTGTCCGACCGAGGTCACGCTGGAGCCGCAGTTCGATCCCGAAGGGCGTGAGTGACGGAGTTGCACGGACGCGTCGCCGTGGTCACCGGTGGGGCACGGCGTCTTGGTGCGGCGATCGTCCTGGCCCTGGCGGACGCCGGCTGCCATGTCGTCATCAACTATCGGCACTCGGCAGACGAGGCCGAGGCGACCGCCGCGCAAGCGCGACAGGCGGGGGTGAGCGCCATCACGGTACAAGGGGACGTGAGGCGCGCCGCCGACGTCGCGCGGCTGCTCGATACCACGCTCGCAACCTTTGCCTGCGTGGATATCCTGGTGGCCAATGCCGGCGCCTTTCGGCGTACGCCCATCGACACGCTGACGGAGGCCGATTGGGATGAGATGCTCGACAACAACCTGCGTGCGTGCTTTCTGTGCGCGCACCGTTTTGGGATGCACATGCGCGCGCATGGCGGCGGTGCCGTGATCGCGATGGCCGACGTCGCAGGTTTGCGCCCGTGGGCGGACTATGTGCCCTATTCCGTTGCCAAGGCCGGCGTGATCGCGTTGACGCATGGTTTGGCGAAAGCCCTGGCTCCGGCCGTACGCGTCAACGCCATCGCGCCGGGGCCAGTCCTGTTTCCCGAGGACTACGATCCGATTTTGCGCGAACGCGAGTTGGCGCGCACGTTGTTGCGCCGCGAAGGCACACCGCAGCATATTGCGGACGCCGTTCTGGCCCTGGCGCGCAACGACTACCTCACAGGAGTGGTTCTTCCCGTTGACGGCGGCCGTGTCCTGACATAGCGCCGCACCAAACGGCGCCCAGTCTGTGCGACCTCCAATACCCGTGGCGATGCAGCTAACAGGATGACCAGCCTCACAGTCCCCAAGCCCTCATGCCCCCAAGCCCCCAAGCCCAGGCTCGAACCGCAGAGCTGTCCCCTGTGGTTCGCGATCTTCGGCAACGACGGCCCGGTCGACGTTGAGATCGGCCCGGGGACTGGAACGTTCTTGTTCAACATTGCAGTGCGGCATCCTGAACGAAACTACTTCGCCATCGAGCACTCAAGCCGTCTCGCGGGCTATCTGCAGGCCGCCGTGGCCGAACGCAACCTGCGCAACGTCCGGATCATGCATGCCGATGCCAGCTGTGTCGTCGGCACATTGATTCCCGCCGCGTCGGTTGCGGCCTATCATATCTACTTCCCCGATCCGTGGTGGAAGCGGCGGCATTACCGCCGCCGTCTTTTTACGCCGCAGTTTGGCCGCGCCGTTGCGCAGACGTTGGAGCCGATGGGTCGGGTCTACGTCGCTACGGACGTCGACGAGGTCTTTACACTCATGCGCGCCACGCTGGATGCAACACGTGCGTTCGTCGAGCTTGGAAGCGCGCCGTCACCGCGAACGACGGTGACCAGCTTCGAGCGCAAGGGCGTGGCACGCGGGGCGACCATCCACCGCTCGACGTTCGCCAAGCCGGGCGGCGGCCTCGCTGACTAACGCGCGCGGCGCTTCTGCCGGCACGCTGCATCATCAATCTCGTTGCCCAGATTGAGGACGAGCGGGGCGCGAATTCCACTACCAATGGTCTGGCAGCACAAGCATTGAAGTGCAGCTGTTATTGTTCCTGACAGCCTATATTTCTCGTGCTACGTTGAAAGTGTTGGTAGCTCGCGGCTGAGACAGCAGCCACGGAGGGTTCAATGGCGCGCTCGAATGCCTTCCAGGGGCAGATTTCGTTCCTGCAAGTTCTCGATGAACAGGGCCATGTCGACGCGGCCGAGGTGCCCGACCTCGCGGTGGGGGAGCTGCATGCCATGTATGAGGCGATGCGATTGACGCGCACGTTTGACGAGCGCGCGTTCTTGTTGCAGCGCGAAGGCCGCCTGGGCACCTATGCACAGACCTTGGGTCAAGAAGCGGCACAAGTCGGCAGCGCGTTTGCGTTGGCACCGCTCGATTGGGTGGTGCCGTCGTACCGCGAGAACGGCGTCCTTTTCTGTCGAGGAATTCCGATGCAGAATATTCTGCTGTATTGGGGCGGTGACTCGCGCGGCATGTCGGGGTTCAAGGCCCGGCACTGCCTGCCGTTCGCTGTTCCCGTCGGAACGCAGATCCCGCATGCCGTCGGTGTTGCCATGGCCTGCAAGCTCCGCGGCGAGGGTGTCGTCGTTGCGTGCTACTTCGGTGATGGCGCGACGAGTACCGGTGACTTTCACGCCGGATTGACGATGGCGGGGGTGTTCAAAGCGCCGGTGGTGTTTATCTGCCAGAACAACCAGTGGGCGATCAGCGTGCCGCGCGGCCGTCAATGTGCCGCGGCGACGCTTGCGCAAAAGGCCATCGGCTACGGCATCGACGCGATCCAGGTCGACGGCAACGACGTCCTGGCGTGCTACGCCGGGACGCAGGAAGCGGTTGAGCGCGCTCGTGGCGGTGGCGGGGCGACGTTGGTCGAAGCCGTAACCTACCGGCTCGGTGATCACACCACGGCCGACGACGCCAGCCGTTACCGCGATGCAACCGAAGTCGACGCCTGGCGGCAACGTGATCCGCTGGTGCGTTTGCGGCGGCATTTGGAACACACGGGACTGTGGAATGACGAGCGCGAGGCGGCGTTGCTGGCACGATGCCAGCGCGACGTCGATCGGGCGGTAATTGTCGCGGAATCGATGACGCCGGCCGACGTGGCGGACGTGACACACTATACCTATGCCAAGCCAACGGGCGCGCCGCCGATCCACGTGAACGCCGCGCCGATGGCGCAACTCGAAGCCGCGAAGCTCGCGGCGCACAAGAACGCGGCGTAGGAAGCTCACATGGCGATACTGACTTTCGTTCAGACAATTGGTTCGACACTGGCCTTCGCGATGGAGCACGACCAGACGGTCGTCGTTCTCGGTGAAGACGTCGGCCGCAGCGGCGGGGTGTTTCGCGCCACCACGGGGTTGTGGGAGCGCTTTGGTCCGGAGCGCGTAATCGATACGCCGCTTACCGAGAGCGGCATTGTCGGCGTCGCCATTGGCATGGCGCTCAACGGATTGCGACCGGTCGCGGAGATTCAGTTCGAAGGCTTCCTGCTTCCGGCGCTCGATCAGTTGGCGTCGCATGCGGCGCGCTATCACACGCGCTCGCGCGGCCAGTGGTCGGTCCCGTTGGTCATTCGCTGCCCCTGGGGCGGCGGTATCCACGCGCCGGAACATCATTCCGACAGTCCGGAGGCTCTATTCGCGCACATTCCCGGTCTCAAGGTTGTCTTGCCGTCGACACCCTACGATGCCAAAGGCCTGTTGCTCGCCGCGATTCGGGATCCCGATCCGGTGTTGTTCTTCGAGCCGAAGCGGCTTTACCGCGCCGTCCGGCAAGAAGTACCCGACGCGGACTATGAGGTGCCGATCGGTACGGCGCGCGTGCTCCGCGCCGGCACCGATGTCACGGTGATCACCTGGGGAGCGCTGGTGCGCGATTGCGAGGCGGCACTCGACCAGCGACCGGCGGTGAGCGCGGAGCTCATCGATCTGCGCACGCTGGCGCCGATTGACGTCGAAACGATTGTCGCCTCCGTGGCCAAGACCGGGCGCGCGGTGATTGTCCACGAAGCGCCGCGCAGCGGTGGTCTCGGCGCCGAGTTGGCGGCGACCATTCAGGAGCATGCGCTCTTACACCTGAAGGCGCCGGTGGCGCGCGTCACCGGGCCGGATGCGATCATGCCGCTCTACAAATTGGAGAAGGCGTATTTGCCGGATGCCGCTCGCATCGCGCACGCCGTCGACGAGGCCCTGGCGTTCTAACGGGCACCCGGCGGCTGGATCGGCTGATGGCGTTCACCTTCCGACTTCCTGACCTCGGTGAAGGCATTACCGAGGCGGAAATCATCGAATGGCTGGTCGCGGACGGTGCTCCGGTCAGCGAGCATCAACCTCTGTTGCGCGTCGAGACCGACAAGGCGCTGGTCGAAATCCCTTCGCCGGCGTCCGGTCGCCTCGGTCAGATTCGCCATCAGGCCGGAGACACCGTGCGCGTCGGCGAGATCCTCGTCTCGATCCTCGACGAGGGTGAAAGTCAAGCGGCGACTCCGCAATCGACGCGCGCCACGACGGTCGTCGGGGTGCTGCCGGATGAGCCGATCGATCTCCCCGCGCCGGGAGAGACGCCTGCGGCACCGCCGGCAGGAGACGTCCTGGCGATACCCGCCGTCCGCCGGCTGGCGCGCGAGCTGGGTGTCTCCATCGAGGCGGTGCACGGCAGCGGCGTGAATGGGCGGGTCACCGAAGCCGATGTGCGTGAGTACGCGAGCGGCTTGTCGGCGTCGAGCGCGTCGCCGCCAGCCGACGACAGCGAGGCTACCGTGCAGCGTCTTCCGCTCCGGGGTATCCGCCGGACGATCGCACGACGCTTGAAGACCGCGGTTGCCGAAGCGGCGCTGGCGACCCATATGGACGAGATTGATGTCAGCGCATTGTTGGAGCAGGTGCGCGCGCACTCTCACCCCGATGGCCATGTTGGAGCCTTCGCGTGGATCGTGAAAGCAACCGCGCTGGCGCTCCGCAAGCACCCACGGTTCAACGCCACGCTCGATAGCGTTCACGAGGAAGTCCTGGTCAACCCGCGCGTACATATCGGCATCGCCGTCGATACCGCCGACGGTTTGATGGTGCCGGTGGTTCGCTGTGCCGATGCGAAGAGCGTCGCCGAGATCGCGACCGAGGTCGAGCGGCTCGCGGCGGCGTGCCGCGGACGCGCCATCGAGATATCCACCTTGCGTGGCGGGACGTTCTCCATCTCCAACATCGGATCGCTCGGGGGATTGTTTGCGACCCCGATTCCCAACTATCCCGAGGTCGCAATTCTCGCGACCGGACGGATGGTCGAGCGTCTCGTACGTACCGGCGACGGCTCGATTGTCGGTCACATGCTGCTGCCGGTGTCGCTGACCTTCGATCATCGTGTGCTCGATGGCGCGGACGCGGCGCGTTTCGTCAATACGCTGGCGGAAATCGTGGCGCAGCCGGATCAACTCAGCAGCTAAGCCCCTGCGCCACGAAGTGTGGATGAGCTGCGCTCGCCCGTGCTGGCCGCTCGACGCCGCAAGCGTTTCCGCCATTCCGCCGTCGCCTCGACTCAGACAAGGAGCGCGGCCCCGATGACGCCGGCGGAGTCGCCGAGTTGATTGCGGAGGATCGGTGTGCGGATCTCGTCGTTGAACATGTATCCGGCGACGGCGTCGCGCCCGAGGGTATACAGCTCATCGATGTTGGACAGCCCCCCGCCGAGGACAATGACGTCGGGGTCGAGGATGTTGATGAGATTGGCGACGGCGCGGCCGAAGCGATCGAGGAAGGTCGCGAAGATCTCCTTGGCGCCGGCTTCCCCGGCCCGGAAAGCGTCGACAATTGCCGGCATCCGGCGCGCACTGCCGGTGAGGGCGGCGTACTGGGCCTCGATGGCAGGTCCGGCGATCAACGCTTCCACGCACCCGCGGTGCCCGCAGTAACACACCGGCCCGTGCACATCGATGCAGTGGTGCCCCCACTCACCGGCGATGTGTTGTGGCCCGGGTAGCAGCTCGCCGCGATGCACGATGCCACCGCCCACGCCCGTGCCCATGATGATGCCGAATACCAAAGGTGCCCCGCGGCCGGCACCGGCCACGGCCTCCGCCAGCGTGAACAGGTTGGCGTCGTTTTCGATGCGGACTTCCATGCCCAGGCGTGTCTCCAGGTCCTCGCGGAGATGGCGACCGTTGAGCGATTGGGTGTTGCTGTTCTTGAGGGTCCCGTCGCGGCTGGAGATCGCCCCCGGTGTGCCGATGCCAATGGCGGTACACTCGGGCGCCGCCCGGTGAAGCCGTGCGACGAGCAGCGCGATGCGTTCGATGATGTGCGCGTAGCCGCGGGCGCTCTCGGTCTCGATGCGCTCGCGCAGCAGCGGTTGCCCAGCGGCATCCAGAACGATGCCCTCGATCTTGGTGCCGCCCAGATCGATACCGATACGTCGGTGCGGGTTCGTCTGCATTGCGGTCTCTCTACTCCAGACAGTCGGGTGGTACTACGGGTATGTGTCGAGGCTCAGATCTCCAGATGTCGACCCAAGCCACCGTTGGATGACCGGATGATCTGGGGATTTGCGCTGTTCCGAAGAAGATCCACAGATTGATGCAGATTAACGCAGATGCTCATGGTGGAGTGCTCTGTGAAAATCTGCGTCAATCTGTGGATCAATTCGGCGACCCCGTGAACGGGGCGAGCTTCACGACCTTTGCCTGCGGTCGTGGATGGCTGTCGGCGCGAATCCAACGCCAGCACATGGTGCCACGACGGTGGCCGGCGGTGTCGAGCCAATTGTCGACGCCGGGGTTCTCGTGGGCGACGACGATACGCACCGAGCCGTCGTCTCGGTACTTCGCGCCGTGATGGTTGAGCGCAATGGTGTGGTAGCGATAATCGAGCGACTCCATCCAGTGATTGTTGAGCTGGAGGTTCCAATATTCGCAGCGTGGCGGAGTGGTCTCGATTACCAGTGCCTCATCCGGGCCCAGCTCCCAGTAGCCGTGGAAGTAGAAGATGTTCGGATCGCCATGCGCGGCACCGGCGATGGCGGGGTCGAGCGGATGCAGCTCATTGACGCCACGCGTGGCAAAACCTTCGGCCCAATCGGCGAAGAGGGTGGCGGTCCCGGCAACATACGCGCTGGCGGCAGCCAGGCCACGGTCGATGAGCTCAGGCGTGATCGGAGGTGGTGGCCCGTCGCTGCCGAGGCGCTCGATGTGTAGATCCGCAATGCGCTCGCTCTGCCGATCCCAAAATGTCTGGCGGACGATGAGTGATGAGGTGTCGGGCTCCATGCGCAGCCAATTGCCGGGTTGCTGATCGCAGCTGACGATAATCTCGAAGGAGCCGTCCGGCGCGATCTGCAGGTCGCGCCCTTCGAGGTAACCCGTCTGGCCGGAGCGCGCGGAGGAGCCGTAGTTTCCGGCGTAGGTGCCGAACCCGAGATAATGCACAGTGCCGCGCGTGCCCCAAATGCGATACTCGTGTTGGCCGCTGATGGCGGCGCTCTGGTAATAGTTGTCCGGGTTGTCGGCGCCGATCTTGACCGTCTCGTGGGCCGGTCGGCGCAACACCGGCGCCAACGGATCGGCAAACTCGATATACGACTCCAAAGCGACGCGCGTCAGCCGGCTCAAATAGCGGAACCCTTCGGCGCGGTCGAAGGCATCCTTGGGCGAGCCGTCTCGCAGGACAACATCGCCGGCACGCCTGAGGGCATCGCAGAAGTCGGCCCAGGTGCGACCGCTCATGATTCGTTCGTTTGAGCTCATAGTCATTCCATCCAGCCTGAATCGCTGAGCAACCGCTCCAAAGATAAGAATGCTTTACCACGAACGGCACGAAGAGCACGAAGGATGGGGAGCCGCCGAAGGCTGGTCGCACCCGCGTCGGCGAGATATTCTCGAAAGCCTTCCCAGCCTGCGGAAGGGCGGTGGTTGAGTAATCGAGCCAGGGATACTACTCAGTCCTCCGAGACAAGCAGCGCGGAGGAGCGGACGACGCATGCCAGGCGGCGCATTGGAAGGTGTCAGAGTCATCGAATTGAGCCAAGCGGTCTCCGGGCCGTACTGCGCCAAGCTGTTCGCCGACTATGGTGCCGATGTCATCAAGATCGAACCGCCCGGCGGCGATATCGCGCGTCATTGGGGGCCGTTCCCCAACGACGCGCCGCATCCCGAGAAGAGCGGGACGTTCTTCTTCTTGAACACCAACAAACGTGGCGTCACGCTCGATGTCGCGGCCAGCCGCGGGCGAGAAGTATTTCTGGATCTCGTGCGTCAGACCGACGTGTTGATCGAGAACAACTATCCGCGAGAAATGCGCGACTGGGGCATCGACTACGCGGCCCTCGCTGCGGTGAATCCAGATCTGGTGATGATTTCCATTACGCCCTTCGGCCAGACGGGGCCGTACAGCGAGTGGAAGGGCAGCGACTTGAATGCTTTCCACCTCACCGGCGCCAGCAGCCGCTACTGCGGTCGTCCCAACGAAGCCCCGCTGGAGCAAGGCACCTTTGCGGCCGACTTCTTCGGTGCCACGACCGCCGCGGCATGGGGGCTGGCCGCTGTGTATGGCCGCCGCGCCGCGGGCGGCGGGCAGCATCTTGACGTGTCGTGCGCCGAGGCCATCGCCGCGCTCTTCGTCGGTAGCCAGAACATCGGCGCGCTCGCACAAGACGGCAAGTTTGATCGCCGCACCGGTGTGGGCATGTCGCTCGGCGCGCCCGCGACCATCCTGCCGTGCAAGGACGGCCATGTCTGGATCCTGGCGCTCGAAGCGGCACAGTGGAACGGGTTGGCGCGTGTCATGGGGAACCCAGAATGGATGCAGATGGAGATGTTCCAGCAAATGCTGGTGCGCGCGCAGAACGCCGACGCCATGTATCCGCTGATTGAGCAATGGACGCTGGAGCACAGTAAGTGGGAAATCATGGAACAATGCCAGGCCGTCGGCTGCCCGATCACCGCGGTGTTCACCGTCGCCGAAGCAGCGGAACATCCGCACCTGCAGGCGCGTGAATACCTCGTCGAGATCGAGCACCCGGTGCTGGGGAAGATCCGCGACCTCGGTGCGCCGTTCCGGCTGCCCGAAAGCCCCGGCGGTCCCCACCGTCCGGCGCCCCTCCTCGGCGAGCACAACGCCGAGGTCTACGGGACACTGTTGGGGATGAATGCCGATGCCCTCGCGGAGCTTCGAAGCACTTCCGTCATCTAATCCAAACAAGGGTTATCCGCAGATGAACGCAGATGGACACAGATTCGGGCAAAGAGACCTCTCTTGAATCTGCATCGATCTGCGTTCATCTGCGGACATGTCCTTCTTCTCTTGAGGTGTTATGGCCAAAGCACTCCCATTGAAGGGCATTCGCGTCGCGAATTTGGGTTGGGTGTGGGCCGGCCCGGTGGTCGGGCAGACCCTTGGGTTCCTCGGCGCGGAGGTCTACAAGATCGAGTCCCGCGCTCGGATCGACCTGACCCGCATGCTGCCACCGTTCGCCGATGGCGTGCGCGACCCAGACCGCAGCCTCTCGAACCACGCCGCCTGGGCGGGCAACGGCAGTGTCACGCTCAATTTGAAAAAGCCGGTGGCGCAAGAGTTGGCGCGGCAGCTGATCGCCAAGTGTGATGTGGTCGTAGAAAACTTCGGGCCCGGCGCCATGGCCGAGATGAACCTCGGATACGAGCGGTTGCGCGCCGTGAAGCCCGATCTCGTCATGCTTTCAATGCCGGCTGCCGGATTGTCCGGCCCGCTGCAGAATGTCAGAACCTATGGCCTCAGCTTGAGTAGCATCACCGGGTTGGACAGCCTCACCGGTTATGTTGGTGGCCCGCCGGTTCCCTTCGAGAATGCTTTCGCCGATCCATACAACGGTGTCATGGGTGCGTTTGCGGTGCTAGCGGCGTTGACATACCGCGATCGCACCGGCAGCGGGCAGCATATCGATTACTCACAGCAAGAAGCGGTGATGCAGATGGTTGGTCCCGCCTTCATGGACTATGCGATGAATGGCCGCGTCGCCGGCCCGAAAGGCAACCGGCATCCCGTCGATGCCGCGGCTCCACACGGCGTCTTTCCATGTGCCGGTGACGATCGCTGGATCAGCATTGCCGTGGCGACGGAGCAGGAGTGGACCGGGCTGCTCGCGGCGATGGGCAATCCCGCGTGGGCGGCGGCTGCGGAATACACGACGCTCGTGGCGCGTTTGAAGAACATCGACACGCTGCACGAACAACTGGCGGCGTGGACGCGCGCCTCGGACGACTACGCGCTGGCGGAACGCTTGCAACGTCACGGTGTCGCCGCGGCGCCAGTGCTCAATGTCGCAGATCTGCTGCGCGATCCACACTACCGCGCGCGCGGCACATTCATCGAGGCACAACACCCGCTCGGATTCCGCGAGACGATATATGGCGCGTATGTGAAGACCAGTCGTACCGAGGCGGACGTACAACCCGGACCACGGATGGGACGGGACAACGACTTCGTTCTGAAGCAGCTGCTGGGCGTGACTGAAGAGCGCTACCAGCAGCTGGTGGAGCAGCAGATCATCTACTGATGGGGCGTGAGGGCTTGGAGGTTGTGAGCGATGCAATCATTTTCCCGACAGGTGCGAATCAGCCCGGGAAGGCCGCCCGAGAAGGAGCCAAGGAATGAACAACCGAAAACTCGTGCTGATGTTGCGAACCATCGCCATCGTCGGTGTTTGGGCTGGGGCTACGCGTGCGGCCTCGACACCGGGAGTGGTCACGCCGCCAGTCAAGAACCCAACAACCCGGCCTGCGACCGGCAAGTCGCCTGACGAGGCGGCCTGTGGGCATAGCTTACCGGCTAGTGGGCAGACCGCTGTAGTGGTGGCCGGCGACGATGGCGGCACGCGCGCCGGAACGCCGTTGAGCTATGTCGACAACGGTGACGGTACCATCACTGACCGCACCACCGGCTTGATGTGGGAGAAGAAGGTCAAGCTCGACAACGCGCGTGATCCGGCAAACCTGCATGACGCCGACAATTGCTATCCGTGGGTGGGCCGTTGCGCGACCAGTGGGGCGTCCTGCGGTACGGACGCGGATTGTGGTACCAACGGTTCGTGTACGGCGGCTGATTGCCAGACGGCGATACCCAGTGGCTTGACGATCTTGAAGTGGGTGGCGCAGCTCAATGCCAGCAAATTCGCCGGGCACAACGACTGGCGACTGCCGAATCCGAAGGAGCTGCAGAGCATCGTCAACTATGGCGTGGTCAACCCGGCGGTAACCACGGCCTTCAACGGCGCCAGCTGCGGCAAGTGCGACAACCTGGCGAACGCTGCCTGCAGTTGCACGCAGTCGAACAACTACTGGACGTCGACTACGTATGCGTTGCCCGGCGTCACGGACGGCGCCTGGGCTGTCCATTTCGCCAACGGCGCGGTGGTCTTCAATGTGAAGCACGCCACGAATTTCGTGCGCGCCGTCCGCGGCGGGATGTGAGTCCCTTCATGGGCTGTGCAACCCTCTACCACTTGCTGTACGCATCGAGCAGGGGCAGGACGACATCAGCTGTCGCGCAGGGAATGCGGAGGACCACTTCGGTGACGCCGAGCGCGGCGTAGTACTCCAGCTTGCCGGAGTCCGGAATGCTGCCGAAGGTTACTACGCGCAGCGTCGCGGGATCACGGCCGGTGCGTTCCATGGCGCGTCGCAGCTCGGGTAGCGCGGCACGGACGCCGGCGCCGCCGATGGGAATCCAGCCGTCCGCATATTCAGCGATATGCGCGAACAGCTTGGGACCGGGGGCGCCGCCGATGAGAATCGGCGGCCGCGGCTGCTGCAGCGGCTTAGGCCACGACCAGCTGTCCTCGAAACGTACGAACTCGCCGTCGAAGTTCGCATGCTCGCTGCGCCACAAGCGTTGCATGGCCAGGACATGCTCGCGGGCGCGGGCGCGGCGGCTGCCGAAGTCGACGCCGTGGCTGGCCATCTCCTCGCGGTTCCAGCCGAAGCCAATGCCGAAGACGAACCGTCCGTTGGCGATGCGATCCAGGGTTGCCACGGCCTTCGCGGTGACGATGGGGTCGCGCTGTGCGACCAGGCAAACCCCCGTGCCGAGCAGAATGCGCGATGTCGCGGCGGCAGCCGCACCCAGAGCCACGAACGGGTCGAGGGAACGTTTGTACTCGTCCGGTAATGTTGCGTCGCCGGTGGGCGGCGGAGTCCGCCGGCTCGTCGGGATGTGCGTGTGCTCCGGTAGGTAGAGCGACGAGAAGCCGCGCGCTTCCACCTCGCGGGCGAGCTGGACCGGATCGATGCTCTGGTCGGTGACGAACGCCGTGATGCCCAGCGGCAGCGGTCGGGACATACTGAATTTCAATCAGAAGAAAGGTCGAAACCGCAGATAAACGCAGATTTACGCAGATGCTGGATATCAGGCTCCTGGAGAATGACGCACAAGGGTCTCATGGTCTGTCGAGCTTGTGGCACACCCGGCGAACATCGGGATCTGTGTGAAGCTGTGTTCATCTGCGGCTCGGTCTCTTTCCCTAACACGCCGGCTTGACCTCGTGGGCGAACCAGGTGACCCAGTCGATGAATTCCTGCACGCTCTGCGTGCGCGGCGGGTTGACGACGACCATGGTGGTGCCGGCTTCTGCAAGGCGTCCGACTTCTTCGATGATCGCGTCGCGTTGGTGCGGCTGGCGCGTCTCGCCGAGCTGGCGGTGCGAGTAGTCCTCGACCTCAAACGTCGCCAGCGGCATGACCACCTCGAAGGGGCGCGGGTGATCACGCAGGCCTGGTTGGTCGTGGATGTACGCCAGGCACGCGGGGAGTTGCTCGCGCGTGACGAGCCACGGCGCCCAGCCGTCTCCGAAGGTCGCGGCGCGCCGCATCGCCGGGCGCGAGTTCCCGCCGATGAAGATCGGCGGATGCGGCTTCTGCAGCGGCTTGGGCTCGAAGGCGATTTCGTCGAACTGTACAAAACGGCCCTTGAACGACGGCGACGGGCTGGTCCACAGCTCCTTCATGGCCTGCAAATACTCGTCGGTGCGCGCGCCACGATCCGTGAAGGAAAGGCCGAGGGCGGTGAACTCTTTCTCCAGATGGCCGGCGCCGGTGCCGAGAGTGAAGCGGCCACCGGACATGAAATCGACGGTGCTGATCTGCTTGGCGAGCAACACCGGGTTGCGGTACGCGAGGACGAGCACATAGGTGAGCACGTGGATGCGGCTGGTGGCGCCCGCGAGGAACGCCGCCGCCGAGAGCCCCTCCGGGAAGCGGCGGCCCATCACCTCGGTCATCTCGTTCGGCATGACGATGTGCTCGGGGATGGTCAGCCAATCGAACAAGAGCGCGTCGGCGGTCTGCGCGACCCGCAGGATGTCCGCTGGCGTTGCATCCGGCTCCCACGGGCTCATGACCGGTGGATAAAGAATCAGGGCGGGCATGCCCAAGGCGAATTTCATGGCCAATCCTCGTTCTGCGTCTCTAGCAATCTAACGGGACGCCGTGAGAGCTTTCACCCGTGCATGCGGGATGTTCGGACTCTCTGGGTTGACAACGATCGACCGACGCCCAGGCGCAACGACGAGATCCATGTCCTCCATCGGCACGCTGCCCAAGAGCACTTCCTCGCCGAGCACGAGGGCACCGACAAAGCACATTCTGCCATCGAAGGTGACGCGAATCGGCCCCACGTACGGCACCTTCCGCTTGCGGCCATCTGCCACAGTCACCTCGCGTTCGGACTCAGTTTCAAGCGCGAGCTGGAGTGCGATGTGTTCAGGAATGCACAGCATCAGAGCACCGGTATCTGCCAGGGCGCGAACGTGCACCGGTTTGAGCTGCGGCTGCCTGGGGTTGCTCAGGTCAACTTCAGCAAAGACATGTCCCATGAATTCACTTCTACCGCAGCGCGGTGGGGATCGCTAATGCCAGGTGACTGCCCTGTGCGTACGCCAGCCGAGCGTGTATTCAATCAGCGATCCAGTTGCCGTGGAAGCCGAAGGGGACGCGTTGCGGAAGATGGACGGTGGCGACGGGTGGGGCGGCGAAATGTGCGGCGTCGAGGATGACGAGGTCGCTGGCATCGCGGGCGGTATCGTACACGTACAGCAACACATAGCCCTCGTCTTCACCCGCTCGATCGCCGGCCGGCACAAAGACGCCTTCGCCGGGCATGCATCCGGAGCCAAAGTCGTGGGCCGTGCCGGCGCCCGTCGTTAAGTCGTACTTGACCAGCTGCATCGATTGTTCACCGACGTTGGCCACGTTGATGACGGCGTAGCCGTAACGGTGCCGGCGCCCGACGCGGCGATCGTCGACGCGCGGAAACTCGATCGGACGGTCGTCGAGCCGCTGCTCGCCCACCGCGCCCGCGGCGAGGTCGATGCTCCAGCGGTGGAGAAACGCCGGTGCGAAGGTGTCCGGACCACCCCGCCACAGGTCGTCGTAGCGCGCCACGTCGACAACGATGCGATGGCCGTCCTCGAAGGCGTTGAGCGGATGGAAGACATAGCACGGGGCGATCTCGAACCAGCGCACATCGCGGCTGCCGCCGCCGTGGGGCATGACGCCGAGGCGCGCGCCGTAGTCGTCGCTCCATTCGTAGGGAAAGCCCTGGCGACTCATCGCTCGCTCGAGATTGAAGACGATGGGCAGATCCATGAAGATGACGTGCCGCTCGGTGATCGCGAAGTCGTGGATCATTGTCGGGCCGGGCACATCAATGACCTCGCTCTGGACCAGCGTGCCGGCGGCATCGAGGCGGTGATAGGTGAGGAACGGCGGCAGGAAACGGTAACCGAAAAAGTGGAGCTCGCCGCTGACCGGATCGAGCTTCGGGTGCGCGGTCATGCTGGTGGTGAGGCGGCCGCCGAAGTCGCAGGGGCCGATGGTATCCAACTCGCGCGTCATCTTCGTGGGCCACGAGCTTTCCACCAGCGCGAAGAGGCGACCGGCGTGGCCGACGATGTTGGTATTGGCCACGGCGACGGAATGATCCACGTTGCCGTTGGCGTCCACCAGCTCGGCGCCTTCGACGAGTGCGCGCGTGCGCACCCAACGGTTGCGGAACCAGACAGCCCTGCCACCCTCAAGGCGGACGCCGTGCAGCATGCCATCACCGGCGAACCAGTGACCGGGATCGCCGGCCTTCGGGTTCGGTCCATTGCGAAGGTACAAGCCGCGCAGCTCGGGCGGAATGGCCCCATCGTAGGGCAGGTCAAACGCGGTCGCCTCGTTCATGATCGGGGCGAAGTTGCCGCGCAAGTAGAAAGGGATCTCAGTCGTTTCGGCCATGGTCATGGACATCCTCCGTTACTAGCAGCCTGTCGGACTTGGCAGTGTTTAGCGACCAGCGGGAGCGGTCCATAGGAAAGACGCCGACCGCAGGTCCTGGCAGCTGACGGACTTGGAAGCCCACAGCGACCCAACGGGGAGCGGACCATAGGAAAGACGCCGACCGCAGGTCCTGGCAGCTGACGGACTTGGAAGCCCACAGCGACCCAACGGGGAGCGGACCATAGAAAAGACGCCGACCGCAGGCCTACCGCCCGGTAAAGCGGGGCGGCCGTTTCTCAGCGAAGGCGCGTGGCCCTTCCTTGGCGTCTTCCGACGCGAAGACGCGCGCCCCGATCGCTTTCTCCAAGACGAAGCCTGACTCGAGCGCTAGCGCGCGTACCGCAATTTCCTTCGCGGTGCGCACCGCCAGCGGCCCGTTTTTGCAAATCGTGTCGGCCCACTTGAGCGCCGTTGGCATCAGTTGATCGGCAGGGACCACTTCGTTGACCAGGCCGATGTCGTAAGCGCGCTTCGCGGTAATCGGCCGGCCCATGAGCAACAGCTCCATGGCGACCGCCCACGGAATCTGCCGCGGCAAACGGATGTGCGAGCCACCTGTGGGAATGATCCCCCAGCGCACTTCGCCCAGCCCGAAGGTCGCGTTTTCCGCGGCGATGCGCAGATCGGTTCCTTGCAGGAACTCGAGGCCGCCGGCGATGCAGTAGCCGTTGACCGCCGCAATGATCGGTTTGAAGACGTCGGAGAACGGCCGCTTGGTGTGGTCGGCGTAGCCCATCTCGTCACCTTCGTTGACCAGTGGAATCGCCGCTTTCAGATCCATCCCGGCGCAGAAACTCTTGTCACCAGCAGCGGTGAGGATCGCTACCCAGAGATTTGGATCTTTGTTGAAATCGGCAAACGCGGCGTCCATCGCCTGCAGCATCTCGGGCGTGAAGGCATTCATCGCCTCGGGCCGGTTGATGGTGACGACGGCGACGTGGTCGCGTTTTTCGTACAACATAGTCGATGGCAGTTCCAAGGCGATGTTCCTCTCTCTCTTCGTCAGGGGAAAGAGCATCCGCAGATTAGCGCAGATTAACGCAGATGGATGAGTCTAGTTTCCGAAAGGTCATTTGCATTTCTTTGCACAATCTGTGTGAATCTGTGTCAATTTGCGGATCTCTTCTCGGCTCGGCGGAATGTCGGCAAGGTTACCTCGCCGGTGACGTCTTCGAAAACGACTTCGACAGGCATGCCGATCTGCAGCTCGCCGGGTGAGCAGTCGATGACGTGGCTGACCAGGCGAACGCCTTCCTGCATTTCGATCACCACGGCGGCGTACGGTGTGTCCGTCTGAAAGGCCGGATGCAGCGCCCGCGCAATGGTTGTCCACGTGAACACCGTGCCGCGACCGCTCGATGCGGCCCACTCCCACTTCCATGAGCCGCAAGCCGCGCACATCTCGCGCGGGACGTGGCGCCAGGTGCCGCAGTCGCCGCAACGTTGGAAGCGCAGCTCGCGTTGCTTGCACCACGCGTAAAACTCTTTAGCGAAGCCCTCCAGCGTAGGCAGTGGCTTTGCGTATGCGGGTTCGCTCATTTGCTCCATCCCCAGGAATCAAGAGATCACGAAAGCACGAAAGCTCGAAACCACGAAAAGGGGATCCGGGCCCTCATTCTTTTTCGTGTTTTCGTACTTTCGTGTTTTCGTGGTTCATCTTCTCAAGATCGCAATACTCCCATCACCAAAATCGCCCCACCCGGTAACGAGACCGATCTCGGCATCCTTCACCTGCCGTGCGTCCGCGTCACCGCGCAGCTGGCGGACCGCTTCCACGATGTGATTGAGACCGAGCACGTGCGCCTCGGACAGCAGGCCACCGTGCGTGTTGACCGGCAGCGCGCCGCCGAGCTCGATGCGGCCACCTTCGACGAAGGCGCCGCCTTCGCCGCGTTTGCAGAGGCCGCATTCCTCGATTTGCTGCAGGACCTCGAAGGTGAAGCAGTCGTAGATTTCCGCGAAGTCGATGTCGCTCGGGCGGATACCGGCCATGGCGAACGCATGCGGTGCGGCGACGCTCAGGCCCGTGGTAAAGATGTCTTTGCGGTTGGTGATCTCATCGGCCGGATACGGCTGCGCGGCGGCCACACCCATAATGTGGACGGGGCTGTGTTTCAGGGCGCGGGCGCGTTCAACCGTCGTCACGACTACGGCGGCGGCGCCGTCGGTTTCGAGGCAGCAATCGAAGAGCCGGTAGGGGTCGGCGATGACCGGGGATTTGAAATAATCCTCAAGCGTCAACGGCCGGCCGCACATCACCGCGTTGGGATTGAGCTGGGCGTGCTTGCGCATCGCGACGGCGATCGCGCCCAGCTGTTCCTGCCGGGTGCCGAACTCGTGCATGTGGCGGCGCGCCATCAGCGCATACCATTGTGGCGGCGCCGTCAAGCCAAAGGGCAGGTAGTAGTCGCGCGCAATGCCGCGGCCGGGCAGGGCGGAGGTGTCGGCGTTGACTGCCTGGCGCGTACGACTGCCGGAGTAGGCGTTCCAGCCGCCCATGATGAGCACGTAGTCGGCCGCGCCGCAGCTCACGGCCATCGTCGCCGACTGCAACGATGCCACCGGTGCGGCACCGCCGATGTTGATGGTCGCGGCATAGCGCAGGTTCTCGATGCCCAGGTTGGCGGCGAATTCCTCAGCCGTGCCCAGACCGGGGAACGGCATCAGGCCATCGATCTGCTGGTTCCGCAGGCCGGCGTCCTCCACCGCACGCACCGCGGCCTGGAGCTGCAACCCAAGCAGACTCAACCCCGAGCCGGTGCCGCGCGAGTACTTGGTTTCACCGATCCCGACGATGCACGCCTGATCCTTCATCAGCTCCTCACGCCCCAAGCCCTCAAGCCCCCAGGCCCTTCACTTCCTCAGCCTTTTCGTCGGCTCGATCTTGGCGAGCTTCGCCAGGTTGAGGCCAAGGATCTTGGCGCGGGTGTCGTCACTGATGGCTTGGTAGCCCCACTTCTCCTGCAGCTCATCGGGCATCTGCAGGTTGCGGATGTAGTCGACGGCTTTGCCCATGTCGTCGAAGGCGAGATCCAATCCCATGACGATCTTGTCGTCGGGCACCCACTGCAACGCTTCGCCGATCATGTGGTAGCCGCGATACGGCGAGTGCGCGAACCAGCCGATGATGCCCGAGAGACTGAGGTAGAGGTTGCGGTGCTTGCCGGCCAGGCCCATCAGCTCTTCGTGGTACGGCCAGCCCATGTGGTAGGCGATGATCTTGAGATCGGGGAAGTCGAGGCACACGTCGTCGAGCAGGATCGGCAGGGTGTACTTGTTGGGTTGCGGGCAGACGTAGCTCGCGCCCGTATGGATGGTGAGCGCGATGTCGAGCTCGCAGGCCTTCTCGTAGAAGGGCCACAGCTGCTTGTCGTTGAGCGGGCCGTCTTCGGGCGCGTAGACCTTGCACAGCTTGGCGTTGCGTTGCTTGACGAGGTACTCCAGCTCCCAGATGGCATTCTTGACGCCGCGACGCAGGATCGGACCGACGTTGCACTCGAGATACATGCGGTCGGGGTAGGGTTCGATCTCCTTGAGGATGAACGCGTTGGTCGACATGCACGTGGCGTAGCCGCTGACATCCATCATCGATTCGCGCAGCGCGAAGCAGACGTCGACGCCGAACTGGTCCATGTACTTGATGAGATCGTGCGCCCGCGGTTCCGGCATCGCCGCCCCACCCGCCAGGTCGCGTCCGCCTCCCCAAGCGCGCATGACGCCGTCGATGCTCTTCCACCAGCGCTCGAAGCCCGGGTAGTAGGCCATCTCGTGCATGGACTCCGGGTTCATGAAGTGGCACTCGGAGAGTGCGACGAAGTGGTCCTTGTTAGCCATGATGCCTCCTCATCTAAGGTGAAAGTCGCAAGCCAGAACCAAAACCCAGAAAGGAATAGCACCACGAAGGGCACGAAGTTCACGAAGCAGGAACAAGGAGGAGCGCTCCCTTTTCTTCTTCGTGAACTGCGTAAACTTCGTGGTGATCCGTCCTTGGGCTCACTGTAGACTCCTCGGAATCAGAGAAGTCCGCAGTCTGCGTTCGCTTTGATTGTTCAACGGTCCGTTCTTTCCTTGAGTGTTTTCCACAGCCGATGCGGGCTCGCCGGCACCTCCAAGGCGCGCACACCCAGCGGCAGCAACGCATCATTGATGGCGCACATGATCGCGGCCGGCGTCGTGTGCATGGCGCCTTCGCCGACGCCTTTGGCGCCCAGCGGGGTGAACGGTGACGGGGTGCACAGCGCCACCTTCTCAGTCATCGGCACCTCGTTGATCGTCGGCAGTAGGTAGTCCATGTACGTTGAGGTGAGCAGCTGGCCGTCTTCGTTGTAAACGTACTCCTCCAGCAGCGCAGCGCCGACGCCCTGGGCGACGCCACCTTGCGTCATGCCCTCGACATTCGCGGGGTTCAAGCGCGTGCCGCAATCGTCGGCGATGAAATATTTCAGAATGTGCACCTGGCCGGTCTCAGCGTCGACCTCGACGAGGACCACATGGCACGCATTGGCGGCCGTGAGGTAGCTTTTGGCGCGCCCTTGCTCGTCCGCCGGGGTGCGCCCGGGGGCGGTCCACACGTAGGTGGCCTCGGGATTCGGGTCCATGCCCGGTGGCAGCAGATCGCTGCGCGCCAGCATCGCTCCCGCCACCTGGGCGATCGGTATCGACGCCTGCGGCACCCCCTTGATGCCGATCATGCCGTCGCGCAGCTCGACGTTCTGTGGGTCGCTCTGCAGCAGCCGCGCCGCGACCGCGACCAGCTTCTCGGTGAGCCGCTGCGCGGCGCCCAACACGGCGCCGGTGATCGCCACGCCGAGTCGACTCCCACCCGGGCCGAAGTGCGGCGGGGCGGACAGACTGTCCTGGTAGACGACGCGTACGTCGTCGAGCTCGACGCCGAAATAGTCGGCGAGCACCTGGGTGATGACGGTGTACTGCCCCTGTCCTTCGAGCGAGAAGCCGATCTTGGCGACGATCTTGCCGAGGATATCGATACCCACCGTGGCGCCTTCGGGCACGCCGGTTTGGGGCATGCCGACGATCGCGTAGGCATTCCAGTCGAACACCCCGGGCTCGATGGTGTTGACCAGACCGATGCCGAGCAGCCGTCCGTGCTGGCGCGCCTGTGCCTGCTCGGTACGCAGCTGCTCGTAGTTGGACATGTCCAGCACGGCGTCGAGCGCCGCGGCGTAGTTGCCGCTGTCGTACTCGTTGCCGCTCGCAATGGTGTACGGGAAGGCCTCGGGCGGAATATAGTTCTTGCGTCGGATGGCCGCCGGGTCCAAGCCCAGCCCGCGCGCGGCGATGTCCATCAGCTGCTCGAGCACGAAGTTGTGTGGCGGCGGACCCATGCCCCGGTAGGGACTTCCCGGCAGCTTGTTTGTGGCCACGATGGTCAGATCGTATTGTGCCACCGGAATGGCGTAGCAGCCGGTGAACGCGGTGAGCGGCTTGGCCGCGCTCACCGCGCCAAAGCCTTCCGCCGTGGCGCCGAGGTCGTCGAGCAGCTTGACCTTGAACCCGAGAACCGTGCCGTCCCGCTTGCATGCCAGGGCGGCTTCGTAATGGCGGTCCCATGACTGCCCGGCACCGCCGGCGAGATACTCCATGCGGTCTTCGATCCACTTCACCGGACGGCCGCCGGCCTTGCGCGACAGCAACGCGGTGATCACCGTGCCACGCATGCCGCCTTTGCCGCCGAAGCTGCCGCCGTGCGGCTGACTGATCATGCGCACTTTGTGCGATGGCAGCATCAACGTTGCGGCGGTGCCCAGTCCCATGTGGTACTGCGACTGGAAGCTGCCACGGCAGGTCAGGGTGCCGTCGACAGTGTCCCACTGACTGATGACCCCGAAGGTCTCCAGCGGGTTGGCGCCCAGGCGGTTCCAACGGAACTTCTCCGTGAACACCTGGTCGGCGGCCTGGAACGCGGCGTCGACGTCACCCCAGGTGAATACGCGCTGCAGCATGACGTTGCTGCCGTGCTCCTCGAAGATCAGCGGCGTGCCCGGCGCCGCCGCGGTGGTTGCATCGACAACGGGCGGCAGCGGCTCGTAGTCGACGTTGATCAATTCGAGCGCGTCTTCGGCAATGTAGCGACTGGTCGCTGCAACTGCGGCAAGCGGCTCGCCGACGAAGCGGACCTTGTCGGTGGCGAGACAGTGCGTTCCCCATTTCTCCGGAACCGTGGTGATGGGTTGACTCCAGCGTTTCGCATCCTCGCCGGTGACGATGGCGACGATCCCTGGAAGCTTCTCCGCCTCGCTGACATCGATCGCCGTGATCCGTGCGTGCGCGTGCGGACTGCGCAAGATCGCGCAATGCAGCATGCCGGCGAGCGTGATGTTGTCGACGAATTCCGTCCGTCCGGTGAGTAGCTGTGGATCTTCCACACGATCAACGGCCTTGCCGACGAAGCGGGGAGCGCTGTTCGGGAGACCTGCAATCGAGTTTGGAATGTCGACAGCCATCGTCATGGCGCTCCGTCAGGCTAACAGGATCTTCCCTCTTCTCATCGAGCAGCGAGCTTCTGCGCCGCCAGCCGCACCGCCTTCACGATGGGCTGGTAGCCGGTGCAGCGACAGATGTGTCCGCCGAGAGTTTCTCTGATCTCATCATCCGTCGGGTTCGGCGTGCGTCCCAGCAGCTCGAACACCGAGATCAAGAAGCCCGGCGTACAGAAGCCGCATTGCAGGCCGTGCTCTTCCATGAAGGCCTGTTGGATCGGGTGCAGCTGGCCATCTTGCGCCAGCCCCTCGACCGTCATCAGGTCGGCGCCATCCGCCTGGACGGCGAGCATGATGCACGAGCGCACCGCTTTACCGTTCCACAAAATGGTGCAGGCACCGCACACGCCGTGCTCGCAGCCGACGTGCGTGCCGGTGAGCGCGAGCTCGCCGCGCAGCAGGTCGACCAACGTGGTGCGCGGTTCGACCTGCGCTTCGTACGGTGTGCCGTTCACCGTGAGATGAATCTGGTGTCGGGTGGGCATCGTCATTGACCTCTGGGAAATACGGGCAGGCAATCCCCCGATACGGTTCCTGGGAGGACGGGGCCTGATTCCACCAACGGACCCGAGCATTCCACCTGGTCCGGCGAATGAATTCGCGGCAACGAGAGGCAGCAAGTCGCCCTGCGGCGACTCCCTCCAGCCCCGCATGCCAGGTTCGTCGAGCTGAGGTGGGGTGGGGAGCCCACGCAGGTGGGCTTGGTGCATTTCGTTGCCGCGGCTTGAGCCGCCAGGGGCGCATTCATGCAAGGCTCCCAGCGGCGCGGCTCGCGGCTTCAGTCAAGGCGCGCCGCGTGAGCACGCGGGCGAGGTCGCGGCGGTAATCAGCCGACGCGTGCACGTCGGATAGCGGCTCATCGATCTCCTGACCGGCCGCTTGCCCGGCATGTTCAAAAAGCGGTGCGCTGGGCTTCTCGCCAACCAGGATCTGTTCTGCCGCACGGGCTCGAACCGGTGTGGTGCCGACGCCGAAGAGAACGATCTGTGCTGTTGCGCAGCGGCCGCCGGCATCCGTCGCCAGTCGCGCCACGACACCGGTGAGCGCAAAATCGCCGTGGCGGCGCGCCAGCTCGATGAAGGACCATCCGGTCCGCGGTGGCAGGGCAGGGAAGCGCACCTCCGTCAGCACCTCGGTGGGCTCGAGCGCGGTGGTGAGATAGGTGACGAAGAAGTCCGCCGCCTTGATGCGGCGTGCGCCGCCCGGGCCGACGGCGTGAAACTCGGCATCCACGGCGAGCGCGATGGCCGGCAGCTCGGCGGCGGGATCGGCGTGCGCCAACGAGCCGCCCACCGTGCCTTGGTTGCGATTTTGCGGGTGCGCGATGTTCAGGATCGCCGTGTGCAGTAGCGGGTAGCGGCTGCGCACCAGCTCGGAGTGTTCGACGGCGCGCTGGCGCGTCATGGCCCCGATCGCCAGGCTGCCGTCGATTTCGCGGATCTGGTCGAGCCCGTCGACGCGGGCGAGATCCACCAGCAGCGCCGGCCGCGCCAGCCGCATGTTCAGCAGCGGCATCAAACTCTGCCCGCCGGCGAGGATCTTGGCGTCGCCTTCATGCTGCTTGAGCAGGGCGATGACGTCATCAACGGTCTTCGGCGCCGCGTAGTCGAACGATGGTGGCTTCATGCGAACGAGCCGGATGCTAATCAGACAAACGCTCGTTTAGCAACAATGGGGAACAAGCATCGATTACGGCAGGACGTCGTCGTCCTCCACGAGACCTTGCAGCAGGCCCGCCGTGCGCAGAACGCCGCGAGAGAGCTCCGCCTGGCCACTGAGGACGTAAAACCCTACGCCTTCGTAGGTGACGGGCAGAATGCCGAGCACCCGGCTCTCGAACGGCTCGGCATCGACGGCGTAGTCGATGCCATTGTCCGACAAAGCTTGCTCGACCTGCTTTCCTTCGCGGATGCGACCGGCGATGTAGACCAATGTGACGGCCTGGTCGTCGAAGGTTGCGGGATCTACGAGCGCCATGGGAATCACTTCAGGCTACGGTCCCAGTTGCAATTCTCCGGCACGAGAGCGACCCAATTTCTGAAGCTGCCTTCGCGGAGTCGTTGCCTTATGCGAATTTGTTGGACCCTTCGCGGCGCACTCGGAGAAGCCTTGGCTCGATCTCTACGATATGCCGACCGCGCAATCGTCCTTTCGGAATGCGGAAGCACAGCTCCACGTGGCCGGCCGGGCCGAACCCAGCCACTCGATTGTATCGACCAACCAGGTAGCGGAAGACATGTCGCGTCCGCAGCTCGTCGTCACGGGGAAGATCCGAGGGGTCTGGACTATCCACGACGCGCACGACGCAGCCCTGTCTGATGCGCATTCCCGTTGAGTCGTACGGCTTGTAATGTCGTGCCCGCGTTCGGTTTTGACTGGCGACCCCACGCATTGTTGCTTCCAGCGCCGGGAAAATCAGGCTGCCGCTTTGGCCGCTGCGACGAAATCCACGATGACCCGAGCCGGGGGCAAACTTGGGATGCTCTTGTGGCGCCCGTGAAAGGGGAAGAGCACCCTGTCGATCCGTTTGGCAACGGCGCCGGAAAAGAACGCGCGTCCACAAAGCGGACAGACCTGAGCCGGAATATTTTCCAAGATCACCTCGACCGCGCTGCCGGTGCGGCGAAACACGCGCGTGATCACATCTGGCCGCGGATGCCCCGAGCATCCCTCCTGACAGTGGCTCACCGCTCGCGTCTTCCCTTTCGTGTTTTCCAATCGGGCCTCCACTCGCGCGAGTCGGGGACGTAGGCTGTCACGATCGTCACCTCTCGCATTCCAGGAAGGTACTCCAACACGACATGGCACGGCAACCTGTCGTCCTCGGTGAAGGCCAGGACGAGGGCGCGTGCGCCGTAGTCCTCCACCGCGATTCCGCCCAGCAGCGTTGCTTCGAGATCGTCAGTTGTGAGGCCGTCATTTCTTGCTTCGATGAGCGCATGGTCGGAGATGCGGAGCGACACGCGGCGTTTCGCAAGCAGTTGCCGGAGTCGTTCCAGATCCATGACTCGCGATGCTGCAGCACAACTACCGCCGCACAAGCACCGACGACCCGTGCCCGAACAATCCCTGGTTGACGGTAATCCCGACCTTGGCGCCCTCCACCTGACGCCCGTTTGCTTGCCCGCGCAGCTGCCAGACGACCTCGCACACCTGCGCAATCGCCTGCGCCGGTACCGCTTCGCCGAAGCAGGCCAGGCCGCCGCTCGGGTTGACGGGAACGCGTCCACCGAGGGTGGTGTCGCCATCGTTGAGCAGGCGCTCCGCTCCGCCTGGCTTGCAGAGGCCGATGTTCTCATACCAATCGAGCTCGAGCGCCGATGAGAGATCGTAGACCTCGGCCAGACTCAAATCTTCCGGACCGAGCCCGGCCTCTTCATACGCTGCGGTGGTGATTGAATCGCGAAACGCGATGTCTGGTGCCGGCGCGCTGTGTGCCGAGTCGGTGGCGAAGTTCGGCATCTCGATGATCGTGTTGGGATAGCGAGGCGTCACCGTGGAGATGGCCGCGATGCTGATCGGCTTGCTCGTGTGTTTGCGCGCGTACTCCATGCTGCAGAGGACGACGGCGGCGCCGCCGTCGCTGGTGGCGCAGATCTCCAGCAGGCGCAACGGGTCAGAGACCATCGGCGAGCTCAAGACCTCGTCCTCGGTGACCGTCTTGCGGTAGCGCGCGTTGGGATTGCTCAAGCCGTGCTGGCTGTTCTTCACCTTCACCTTGGCGAAGTCCGCGTCGGTCGCACCGTAGACGTCCATGCGGCGGCGGGCATAGAAGGCGAAGTACGTTGGGTTGGTGGCGCCCAGCAGTCGGAAGCGCAGCCAGTCCGGATCGTCCTTGCGCTCTCCGGCCGTCGGCGCGAGGAAGCCTTTGGGCGTGGTGTCGGCACCGACGACCAGGGCGACATCACAGAAACCGGCGAGAATCTGCGCGCGCGCCGCGTTCATAGCGGTGGCTCCAGAAGCGCACGCGGCATACGAGCTGGCGACGCGCGCCCCTGACCAGCCGAGTGCTTGCGCAAACGTCGCGCCGGCGACGTAGCCGGGATAGCCGCAGCGCACGGTGTCGGCCCCCGAGATGAACTGGACATCCTTCCACGCGATGCCGGCATCCTTGAGCGCATCGCGACACGCCTTGATTCCGTACTCAACGAAGTTCCTGCCCCACTTGCCCCATGGGTGCATGCCGACGCCGAGGATTGCTACTTCTTTCATTCCGCTTCTCCTGCTGATCGCTGATGGCTGATGGCTGATGGCTGATTTCTGATGGCTCTTCGCTGATGGTTAGTGGCTGTTGGCGTATCGCCCTGGGCTCTTCAATTCGTTGCCTCCGTTAGGCGATCAGCCACCAGCCATCGGCCATCTGCGATCTTCCATCAGCCATTCACCGGCTTCCACTTCCACACGAGATATTCGGCAGCTGCATCTTCGTACAGCGTGTCGAGCACCAGCTCGACGCGCATCCCGACCTTCAGCGATTTCGGATCGACGCCGGCGGCCAGCTGGCCCAGCACCACCATCTGCTCTTCGGCGAGCTCGACGGCGGCTACGGTGTAGGGAACGAACGGGTCCGGTGACATGTAGGGCGCCGGCGGTGCGTAGTGATTGGTGGTGAACGACCAGATCGTGCCCGTTCGACTCAGCGGCACCTCCTCGAATTCGGTGCTGGCGCAACCGGGATTGCGGCAGAAGAGTGTCTCCTTTGGAAAGAAATAGCTCTTACACAGCGTGCAGCGGCTGCCCAGAAGATGCGGTTGCCGCGTGTCTGTCGTGAACCAACCTTCGATTGCGGGGACCTGTGTCTTACCCATCGTCATCCTCGTTTTCTTTGAAGAGATCACGAAAGCACGAAATAGCGAAAACACGAAAAGGAGTTGTTGGTATTCAACCTTTCGTGCTTTCGAACTTTCGTGATTTCGTGATCTCCCCGCTTCAATCTTTGGCGCTGCCGCCGACCGGTGCGTTGTAGCCGAACGTTTCAGCTGGGGCGACGGCGTCGATCACGGCGGCGGCGACACGGGCGCGGTGCCAGGCGCTGGTGCCCCAGGTCATCTCGAGCGCCCAGGCGCGCTTCATCCAGATGTGCAGGTCGCACTCCCAGGTGTATCCGATGGCCCCGTGCACCTGGTGAACCGTTTTTGCCGCCAGGACCGCGGCCTCCGATGCGGCGAGCTTGGCGTGCGACACGTCGACGGCGCGCGAGGGCGTGTCGTGCGCGACGGAGAAGGCGGCGCGATAGACCACCGGTCGCGCGAACTCGAGGCGCACTGCCACGTTGGCGAGCAGGTGCTTCACCGCCTGGTAGGAACCGATCGGCTTGCCGAACTGTTGACGTTCAGTGGCGTAGCGCACGCCCATATCGAGCATCTGCTGGCCGAGACCCAGCTGCTGGGCGGCGCATGCCAAGGCGGCGCGGTCGAACGCCGCGTCGCCCAAGCGCTGCGCCGCGGCCCCGTGCACCAGGCGCGTCGCTGCGGTGGGCGTCCAGTCGACGCGGAACAGACGGCGCGACGGATCGTTGCATGCGTGGCCCTGCAGCGACACCGCATTGCGCGGAACGGCGTGCAGTGCGTCACCGTGCGGTAGGAGCAGCAAGTCGGCAATATGCGCGTCGGCGACGCAGGGGTTGAGCACGTGTCCGATGGCGACGATCGCGTCGCCGGCCGCCAGCCGTGGTAACCATTCAGCGCCCAGGTTCGTGTCCCTGAGCAGCGGAGCGCCGACCGCCGCGGTTTCCACGACTGGCTCCGGCAGCGCCACCCGCCCGGTCTCCTCGAGCAGCAGGACCAGATCGACCTCGTCCATCCCGAGGCCACCGTGCGCTTCGGGTACCAGCATTCCGAGCAACCCCAACTCGGCCAGTTTCGCCCAGCGCCCGGGCGAGCGCCCGGTGTCCGTATACCACAGCCCGCGCAGGTGTTCCGCCGTGCACTCCTTTTCGAGCACCTTGCGGAGGCTCGCTTGGAAGTTCAATTGATCGTCTGTGAAGTGGAAGTCCATGGGCGCCTCAATCAAAGAAGGGTCTCACGCAAAGACGCAAAGGAAGGCGCCAAGAAACGCCGCTCCTTGTTCGCACCCCGATTGCCGGAGATTTCTGGATCATCCTCCGCGTCTTTCTTCTTTGCGCCTTTGCGGCTTTGCGTGAGATGGTTTTCGCCCATGTGACGACTAGCCCTTGGGTAGTTTGAGCAGCCGCTCGGCGATTACGTTACGCTGGATCTCGTTGGTGCCGGCGTAGATCGGGCCGGCGAGGGCGAACAGAAAGCCGTCGAGCCAGTCGCCGCCGTCGCCCATGCCGCGTTGCAGCTCGGCACGCGGGCCGAGCAAGGCCAGCGCCGTCTCGTGCATGTGCAAGTCCAGCTCCGACCAGAAGATCTTGTTTAAGCTGGCTTCGGCGCCGATGCTGCCGCCGTGCATCAGGCGCGATACCGTCCAGTAGGTGTTCAAGGTGTAGCTCTCGGCATTCAGCCAGGCGCGCGCCACGGCGTCACGCAAGCACGGATCGGCGGTGGCGGCGTGGGCACGGTAGAGCTCGACGAGCTTGCGCGCGGTGTTCTGATAGCGCGCCGGGCTGCGCAGCATGAGGCCGCGCTCGAATCCGGCGGTAGCCATGGCCACCTTCCAACCCTGGTTGTCCGGGCCCAGGCGGTTCTCGATGGCGACGCGTGCATCGTCGAAGAAGACTTCCGCAAATCCAGTTTCCCCGTCGAGCTGCGCGATCGGCCGCACGGTAACGCCGGGGGCACTGAGCGGTACGAGGATGAAGGTCAAGCCGAGGTGGCGCTCCGAATTCGGATCAGTGCGGAAGATGCCGAAGAGCCAATCGGCAAACGCGCCGCGCGAGCACCAGGTCTTCTGACCGTTGATGATGTAGTGATCGCCGTCGATGCGAGCGCTGGCGCGAATCGCCGCCATGTCGCTGCCGGCATTGGGTTCCGACCAGCCTTGCGCCCACACGTCTTCGCCCGCCGCCATGCGCGGCAGGAAGCGCGCTTTCTGCGCCGGTGTCCCGAACTCCATCAGCGTCGGACCGAGGAGAAAGATCCCATTTTGATTTACCCGGCCCGGCGCGCCGGCGCGGTAATATTCCTCTTCGAAGATGAGCCACTGCAGCAGAGTCACCCCGCGGCCGCCGTATTCGATGGGCCAGTTCACTGCCGACCAGCGGCCACTATTCAATGTGTGTTCCCACTGCCGGTGCTGCTCGAATCCCGCGGCGGTGTCGAAAGAGTGCAGGGAGGCCTTGGGCACGTGGGCGTCCAGCCAGGCGCGGACTTCCAGTCGGAAGGTGTGCTGCTCGGGGGTGTAGGTGAGGTCCATGCGTGGTCAGATCTCTGACGCTGTTGGGGGCGCAGGCGAGACGTTCGGCCTCGGGGTGGGGAGCCGGCTGAAGCCGGCTCCCCGCTCCCCGCCAAAGGACTCGGCCACGCCGAATACCATTAGTCTTTTCCCTTGTCGGTGAACGTCGCCGCGCGTTTGTCGACGAAGGCATCGCGCGCTTCTTGCGAGTCGGGCGAAGTATACATCTCGAAGGTGAAGCCCTGCTCGTAGCGGTAGCTCTTCTTGATGTCCATCAACTCGATGCCGTTCAACGCCCATTTGGCAAGCCGTACGGCGCGCGGACTCTTGCCGGCGATGTTGTTCGCCAAAGCACGCGCCGCCGGCAGGAGCTCCCTGTGCGGCACCACCGATTCCACCGCGCCCAGCCGATAGGCCTCGGCGGCAGTGATCGGCTCGCCCGTATAAAACATGCGCCGCACCTTCTGCACCGGAAACATGCGCATGAGGTGCGTCGCCGCGCCCATCGCGCCACGGTCGATCTCCGGAAGCCCGAACGTGGCGTCTTCCGAGGCGAGGATGATGTCCGACGAGCCGACAAGACCGATCCCGCCGCCCAGGCAAAAGCCGTGCACGGCGGTGATGACCGGCACCGGACAGTCGTAGACGGCGGCGAAGCTGTCGTAGCAGCCGCGGTTCACTTTGGTGATCAAGCGGCTGTCGCGCGCCAGCTCCTTGATGTCGACGCCGGCGCAGAAGCCCTTGCCGTTGGCTGCGAGCAGCACGACGCGGACATTCTCGTCTTCGCCGAGCGTGCGGATCGTCTTCGCCAGATGCGCCCAGCCGGCGCTGGGCAGGGCGTTGACCGGTGGGTGATCCAGCAACACTTCCGCTACGCCCTTCTCGTCCACGTTAGTCTGCACGTACATGGAAGGCTCCTTAGTTTGCCAGCGTAGTGAGCGTGTCCTGCGCTTCGCGCATGATGCGCTCGATCAGCTCAGCGCAGGTCGGCCGATCAGTGATGACTCCTGCAATTACGCCGCTCGGCAGTACGCCTTCCGCGGGATGTCCTTCGACCATCGCCTTGCGGATGAAAATCGGCGCGTTGGCGGCCATCAGTGTCTGCGTGCGTGTCAAGCCTTCACTTTGTTGCATGGCCAGGGCCGAGGTCAACAAGTCGCGCAGCGACGCGCCACTGAGCTTGCGATACGCGAGCCCACTGCGTAGCGCCCGCACCAGCCGGCTGACGGCATTGCCCGATTCGAGCTTGCCGATGAACTCGTTCATGATCACGCGCTGCGGCAGCCCGTCCACTTCTTTGGTCACGAAGATGTCGTTCACAGTGGCGGCGAAGTAGCGTTTCGCCGTTTCCTCGGGCAAGGGGCTCTCCTGCGTCAGCAGAAAGCGTGTGCCCATGGCGATCCCGACCGCGCCGAATGCCAACGCCGCCACCAGGCCGCGGCCGTCGCGAAATCCTCCGGCGGCGACGACGGGGACGTTCACCGTGTCGACCACCTGCGGCACGAGAATCGACGTGGGTACCGCGCCCGTATGGCCGCCGCCCTCGCCGCCCTGGGCGATGATGATGTCGGCGCCGAGTTGCACCGCCTTCTGCGCGTGCCGCGCCGCGCCGACGGTCGGGACACACAGCACGCCCGCCTTCTTGAAGCGCTCGATGAATTCCGCCTTCGGGGCACGGCCGTAGCTCGCCACCTTGACGCCGTTGCGGATGATCATGTCGACGATGCCACTGGCACCGGGCTGCTCCATCAGGAAGTTCACCCCGAAGGGACAGTCGGTGAGCCGCCTGACCCGGGCAATTGCCAGGTCGACTTCCTCGACCCGCAACGTCGCCGCCGCCAGCATGCCGAATGCGCCGGCGTTGCAGGTGGCCGCCGTTAGCTCGGGTGTGGCGATCCAGCCCATGGCCGTTTGGATGATCGGATAGCGAATGCCGAGAAGCTCGCAGAGCCGCGTGTGCAGTGCCGAGGACATCAATGCTTCTCTAAACCGCGAAGGACACGAAGCTCACGCAGTTGGACAAGCGGCCTCCGTTCGATTCCTTTGCGGTGATTGGTGATGCTGCACGTTACGCTTTCACTTCCTGGCTCCCGACTCCACGGGGATCGATGACCTCTCGAATCAGGCGAAGTTCCTCGACGGTGGGCGCGCGTGTCTGCGGAACATTGTCGGCAAGGATCAGCTCGAAGCCCGTATGCTTGACGATGTCGTCGACAGTGACACCCGGGTGCACGGAAACGAGTCGCATCGCGTGATTCGGCGTGTTGAAATCGAAGACGCCCAGGTTGGAGATGACACGACGGATCTGGTGGAAACGTGCCGCTACCTTCCCCAGCGCGGCGGCGCGGTCGTAGCCGATCCCCGAGACGACATCCACCTTGGCGACGAACGACTTCGGGCTGTGATTCGGGATCCAGTAGCTGGTCGGGTGATTGATGGTGTTGCCCGGCGCGCCACGCATGCCGAGGAGTTGCGACTTCGGTTTCTCGAACGGGCCGATGCAGGCGATGTTCTGGTTTCCAAAACGGTCGATCTGGCTGGCCCCCATCATCACATGGCGCCGGCCTGACCAGACGACGTCGAATACCGTGCGATACGGCATCCACCCTTCGACGATGGGCTCCGGCCCCGGTACCCCGCCAACCGGCAGCACGTTGCCCAACAAGGACGCGACGCCGTCGGTCATCAACAGGTCCGGCTCAAACGTCAGCTTCGCCAGCCGCGCACCAATGGCGGGGAGATTGCCGATCGGACTGATCAGCATCTCGCCGTCACCGCGAAACGTTTCCGCGATGGCGACCGCACACACTTCTGCTCTCGTGAATGTGCTCATCGGCTGTGCACTGCTTGCTGATAATCGGCTTCGCTCGCGACCTCGAGATACTTGGCCTTAAATGCTGCCCATGCCGCAGGATCGCTGGCGGTCGTCGCATATTCGCGTTGGAATCCTTCGTCTCTACCATAGTCCGGCGGGCATTCGGTGAAGTGCGCGCCATGCGGTGTCTCGATGACCCCGTCGACCATCATGCGGTTGATCTTGAGCGTGTGGACCGACCCTTCTTTGAGGAGATCTTCCGTTCGTACGAGCTTCTCGCACGTCATGAAGCGCCGCTTTGCCGCCATGCAGAACAGATCGTCGAAATAGAGATCCGGGCCGAGGAACTGTCCGTTGCCGTGTACGTCCGCACGGTTCATGTGAATCAACGCCACATCCAGAGTGATGGCGGGCATCGCAACCAGCTCTTCTCCGTCGTCGTACGGCGACTGTACGAGCTTGAGATGCGGATTGATGCGCATGACATCGGAGCCCAGGCCGGCGCGCGTCGGCAGAAAGGGAAGGCGCAGCGCCGCGGCGTACAGGCCCCACTGCAGCATGCCTTCGTCGAGCTCCACCGCCTCGATCGATGCGGCCTGCCGGGCGGCGCGGAAGTGTGGTTCGAGCGGGATCGAATCGAGCGAGACGAAGCCGTAGATCACCTTGCGGACTTTGCCGGCGGCGCAGAGCAGCCCGACGTCGGGCCCGCCGTATGACACCAGGGTGAGATCTCTGAGCGGCGAACGCAGGATCTCGCGCACCAGTGCCATTGGTTTGCGCCGTGAGCCCCAGCCACCAATGCCGATGGTCATGCCATCGTTCAGCTCGCCGACTACGGCGCTCAGCGTCATGGTCTTATCCACGCTACCTCCACCTATCGATCCGGTCGGACTAATCGCCCTACTTCCGCGCCTGCTGCTTGCGCAAGCTCCAGAAGCGTGGGGGGCGCTTTTCCGTGAATGCCGCGGGTCCCTCCTTGGCCTCGGGGGTGTCGAACCAATCGGGATAGAGCCGGCTGGAGATCACACCGAGCTCGGTGTACCCGTCCATCTCCTGATCGAAGGCTGCCTTGAGAATCTCCAGACATCCCGGACTGACCTGCAAGATCTCTTCGCACCAACGGTCGACTTCAGCCTCGAGCCGGTCGAGCGGCACGACTGTGTTGACCAGTCCCATGGCGAGCGCTTCCGGTGCCTTGTAGCGGCGGCAGAGCATCCACATTTCGCGCGCCCGCTTAGCGCCGACGACGCGGGTCAGATACGGTACGAAGAAGCCATCGGCGGGGCTCGAAACTTTGGGGCCGGCCTGGCCGAAGATGGCGTTGTCGGCGGCAATGGTGAAGTCGCAACAGTACGCCATGTGGTTGTGGCCGCCGATGCAGTAGCCTTGGACGGCGGCGATGACCGGCTTGCGTGACATGCGCATCAGCCGGTTGTGCGGGTAGCGGTTGTAGAAGGCCTCGCGCAATCCCCACTTTTCCCATTCGACGTCGCCGCCGGCACCGAAGTTCTTGCCGGCTCCTGCCACGACAATCGCGGCGATCAGCGGATCATGATCGGCGTCGTAGAAGGCGCGGAACATCTGATCGACGGTGCGCAGCGTCATGGCGTTGTACTTCTGCGGTTTGTTCATCAGCACGCGCGCCACGCCGCCTTCCAGCTCGATGTGGAACTTCTTCTCGTAGAGAATCTCGTCGAACTCGAGACCGGAGGCGGTTACCGGCTCCCAGTTGCTCCAGCTCATGTCTGTACTCCTCTCACCGCGGCATCGCGCACGAGCGCGTCAATCTCGTCCGGCCGAAAGCCCAACTCGCCGAGGACCTCCTCGGTATGTTGCCCGTGTGCCGGCGGGCTCAGGCGAACACTGCCCGGGGTGGCGTGCAGCTTGATGGGTACGCCGGTCACGTTCACTGGTCCGACCTTCACATGCTGCGTCATGACGATCATCTGGTTATGGAGAATCTGCGGATCGCGTGCGACATCGGGAATTTCGTTGACCGGTGCCACGAGCATGTCGGCGGCGATCAGCCGCGCCAATAGTTCGTCGCGGGAGAAATCCCGGCAACGCGCTGCGAGGGCGCGATCGAGAGCGTCTTCATGCTGCAGGCGTCGCGCGATGGTTTGAAAGCGCGGATCATCGGCCCAATCGACGTCGAGGGCCATGCAGAGGTTGCGGAAGAACTTCTCCGATGGACACGTCAGGCAGAGGCGTTTGCCATCGTTGCAGGTGTAGATGCCCGACGGCGCGAAGTATTGGCTGCGGTTGCCGGTGCGCGGCGGTGCGTCGCCACTGACGAAGTAGTACCCGAGGCTACTGCACTGGGCATGGACCAGCGCGTCGAGCAACGAGATGTCGATCTGTTGGCCGGCGCCGGTCTTGGTGCGCACGTGCAGGGCGGTCAGGACACCGGAGGCGACGAGCAGCGACGTCATGACGTCGATGAGCGGTACCGTCACCCGCACCGGCGACCCGTCGGGCTCCCCGTTCATCGCCAGCAGGCCGGCGTAACCTTGCGCGAGAAAATCGATGCCCGGCCGTCCGGCATACGGGCCGTCCGGTCCAAAAGCCGTGACCCCCACCCAGATGATATCGGGACGATGCCGGCGAGTTTGTTCGTAGCTGCTGCCGAGACGCGACAGGGCGGGCTCACGAACGTTGGTGATCAGGACGTCGGTGGTTGTGAGCAAACGCGCAAACACCTCCTGCGCTGCGGGCTTGCGCAGGTCGAGAACGAGATCGCGCTTGTTACGATTGAGACTGAGAAACGGTGAATGTTCCCCGTCGCGCTCGGGTCCGAGATGGCGGCTATCGTCGCCGATGAAGGACTCGACCTTGATGACGTCGGCGCCGAGATCGCCGAGCAACGTGGCGCCATATGGGCCCGCGAGCATGGTGGCCATGTCGAGGACGCGGATGCCGTGCAGCGGGCCGGGGCTATTCTTCGGTGGGTGCATCGGATAGGGGGGAAGAGGTCCGCAGATTCACGCAGATTAACGCAGATAGGAGTCTTCGAGTTTCATATGTCTGAAGATGTTCATCATTGATCTGCGTAAATACTGTGTCAAGGATGTAGGGTGGGCACGGCCCACCGCATGTCCGCTCGGAGAGGCCGAAGAACGGTGGGCGGTGCCCACCCTACGGCTGAGCCTATCGTTTTCAAATCTGTGTCTATCTGTGTTCATCTATGGATCGAGTCTTCAGGGAATGACCCCTTGCTCTTTGAGCTCACCGACTTGTTCCCACGAATAGCCCAACGTCTCGGTGAGAATAAATTCCGTATGCTGCCCCAATTCCGGGCCGAGGCTCTTGACGGCGCCGGGCGTCTTGCTGAGGCCGATGGGCAGTCCGCGAACCTTCACCTGACGCTGCACCTCTTCGCAGTAGGTTTCGACGAAATAATCATTCTCCCACGCCTGCGGGTCGGCGGCGAGATCGGCCAAGGTGTTGACCGGACTGGCGATGATGCCGAGCGCTTGCCAGCGTTCCATCCATTCAGCGGCGCTCCGCCGCTTGATCAGCTTGTCGAGACGCGTGACCAGCGCCTTGCCGTTGCGGCGCCGCTTCTCGAAGCCATCGAAGCGCGGCTCGCTCGCCAGGGCGGGATCGTCGAGACTCTGGCAGAGGGTGGACCAGTTTGCATCCGTGTTCGGCAAGCAGAGGAAGACCCACTTGTCTTTCGCTGGATACAGGTTCCACAGCGGATTCGGCGCCGCTTTCCGCGACTGCTGCTTGGCATACGTGTCGCTGCCGGTGGCGAGATACGCTTGCAGCGTCGGTGCGGTGAGAAACAACTGGGCGCCGTACAGGGATGCGTCCAGCATCTGGCCTTTCCCGGTGCGGTTGCGGTGATAGAGAGCGAGCATGATGCCGAGCGCCGACATCAGCCCGCCATACGCATCACCCGAGCCCATGCCGAGATAGATCGGCGGCTGTTCCGGCTCGCCGAGCCGCGCCATGATGCCGGTGAGGGCCTGGACCGTCATGTCGAACGACGGCTTGTTGACCGCTCCGAAGCGGCCGTAGCCGGTGTTGGTTGCGTAGACCAGGCGTGGGTTGATGGCGCGGAGCCGCTCGTAGCCGAGGTCCCAGCTGTCGAGCAGCTCGAGGCCCATATTGGAGAGGAACACGTCGGATTTCTCGACCAGGCGGTACATGACCTCGCGGCCGGCGGGCTTCTTGAGGTCGAGCGCCAGGCTCTGCTTGTTGCGATTGATCACCAGGAAATACTGATTCCAATCGCCGACCGGCAAGGCTTTGATGCTGCGCACGCCACGGCCTTGATCGCCGCCTTGCGGGCGTTCAACCTTGATCACCTCGGCGCCAAAATCGGCGAGGTGCTGTGCGGCGACCGGCCCCTGAAACCAAACGGTCAGGTCGATGACTCGGATACCTTCCAATGCCGCAGCCACAGTCGGTTTCCTTTCTTTGTAGTCCTCGCCCGGTCCGCGCTGGATGACGCACGCTCCGGAGCCGATGAGCCTTCTAGCCCAGGGAGATGGTATGAGGCAACGAGGCCCTCCAATCGAGCCGCGCTCGCAGAAACTTGACTCCGGTGCGGCATGCACCTAATCAGAATGTCTAACGCTAGAAATCCATCGGACTTCGAAGCCCGCAGCAACCCAACGGGGAGGAGACGCGACGCCGCCGACGATGCCAGCGACGCACAGGAAGTTGCGACCCGGCCGGCTGCGGTTGCGGCTCTTTCCGTCGCTCCGATCCATCAGCGCTGCCGGAGCGCTGCGCGACACGCTCGCCGGCTTTACGTTGGCGGCGATGAACGTGCCGCAAGTGCTGGGATACACCAAGATCGCCGGCACGCCGGTGGTCACCGGACTCTACACGCTGTTGCTGCCCTTGGTGGGGTTCGCAGCCTTCGGCTCGTCGCGTTATCTGGTGGTGGCGGCCGACTCGGCGACCGCGGCAATCCTTGCCGGAGGATTGTCGTCGCTGGCGCCGTTGGCGAGCCCGCACTATGTGGCGCTGGCAGGACTGGTGGCCTTGTTGACGGCGGGCTTTCTGCTGCTGGCGCGGTTGTTCGAGCTCGGCTTCCTGGCCGACTTCCTCTCGCAGACCGTGCTCGTCGGCTTTCTCACCGGGGTCGGTTTCCAGGTCGGCATCGCCGTGTTCCACGAGATGCTGGCGGTGCCGGTCGACAGTCACCGGACGGTCATGCAGCTCATCCAGGTCATCGGCGGTCTCCCGAAGCTGCACCCGCCAACGCTGTGCCTGTCGGCGATGGTGGTAGCAATCATTCTCCTGTTCCGCAGGTTCGCCCCGCGGCTCCCCGGCCCACTCTTTGCCGTCGGCGGTGCACTGATCGCAAGTTTTGCGTTCGACTTCGCCGGCCATGGTATCGCCACCATCGGACCGGTGGTCGGCGGACTGCCACGCCTCGGCGTGCCGGAGGTTACCTGGCGAGAAGCCGTGGCGGTGCTGCCCCTGGCGGGCTGGTGCTTTTTGATGATCGTTGCGCAAAGTGCGGCGACGGCGCGCGCCTATGCCGCACGCCATCGCGAGGCGCTCGACGAGAATGCGGATCTGGTCGGCCTCGCCGCTGCCAATGCGGTCGCGGCATTCAGCGGCACCTTCGTGGTCAATGGCAGCCCGACACAGACGACCATGGTCGAACGTTCCGGCGGTCGCAGTCAGATTGCTCACCTGGCGACGGCCGGGGTGGTTGCGCTGGTACTCCTCTTCCTGACGGGACCACTGCAGTATCTGCCGGTGTGTGTGCTCGGGGCAATCGTCTTCACGATCGCGGTGGGGCTCGTCGATGTGCGTGGATTGCGCGCTATCCGGCGGGAAAGTCCCGAGGAATACCGCTTGGCCCTGGCCACGGCGGCGGTGGTCGTGCTGATCGGTGTCGAGCAGGGGATCCTGCTGGCGATGGTGCTGTCGCTGCTGCGGCACGTGCGTCACAGTTACCGGCCGCACACCGCCGTGTTGGTGCAGGACTCTGCCGGGCAATGGCGCGCGACGCCGGCGGTGCCGGGCGCCGTGAGTGGACCGGGTCTGGTGATCTTCCGCTTCGGCGCCGAGCTCTTCTACGCCAACGCGGGTCGCTTTGCGGAGGATGTTCACCGCCTCGTCGACGGAGCGCCTACGCCGACAAAGTGGTTTGTGGTGGACGCGGGTGCGATCACGAGTATCGACTACACCGCGTCACACGTGCTGCGGTCACTTCAGGATGATCTGCGCGCCCGCGCCATCATCCTTGTGTTCGTGCATGTGCCGGCTTCGTTGCAGAGCCATATGGACCGGCACGGCTTGACCGAGGTCATCGGCGCGGATCACATCTTCGACACGCTGCGCGAAGCGCTGCCGGCGCTGCCGGGCTTGCGGGTGGCGGAGGAGTCGGGGGCGGGGACGTTGTGAATGCGGCGGGCTAACTTCGCCGCCTTTTGCAGTCGGGTTCGAGTTACACCACAATCCCGCCTGCCACCAACTGCCCGATGCGCTCCTCCGAATACCCCAGCATCTCGTGCAGGATCTCCGCCGAGTGCTGGCCCAGACACGGTGCCGTGCGGTTCAGGCGGGCCGGGGTCTCGCTCATGAAGATCGGGAACCCGAGGGTCTTCACGCGACCCACACCGGGACAATCGAGGTCGAGCAGGTAGTGGTTGCGGAACGCTTGCGGATCATTCGCCGGATAGTCGAACTCCTCGATCACGTCTGCCGACAACTGGCGCGCGGTCAGCTCGTGTTTCCAATGGCGCGCGGGCTGTTGGCGAAACGCCACTTCGAGTACCTGGATCAGCTCGAGCCGGTGCTCGCCGCAGCGCTTCTCGTGGCTGTTGAAACGTGGATCGTTCTGGTCGATCTCGACCATCGACGCGAAACCCGGCCACCAACGGTCGGTGTCCGGCATGGTGAGGCAGACCCAGCGGCCATCTTGCGATGGATAAAGGATCCCACTCATCGGGTTGCCGGCATCCATGCGTGCGACCGGGCGCAGAAAGCGCTCGCCGCCCATCGCCAGGAACGCCTGCACATCCAAGCTGGCGCCGTAGATGTTGCCGGCGAACAGCGACACGTCGACTTCCTGCCCCTCGCCGGTTGCCTGGCGATGATGCAGCGCCATGGTGACACCGAAGGCGAGCATCACCGCGGTGTACATCTGGCCGGACCCCGGATAGACCGGCGGTTGCCCTGGCTGCGGGAGGATCGGCATCATGCCGGTGCGCGCCGCGGCCAGCTCGTCGAGCGCCGGGAGATTCCGGTCAGGGCCTTTTGGCCCGAAGCCAGTGGCGTGCGCGTAGATGATGTCCGCGCGGAGCGCGCTCAGGCTCGTGTAGTCGAAGCAATGCTGATCGATGCGCGCCCGCAGCCAATCGATGACCACGACGTCGGCCTTTGGGATCAGCTGACGGACGATTGCGCGTCCCGCCTCCTGATCCAAGTCGATGGCCAAGCTCAGCTTGTTGCGCTGCGCCAGCTCGGCGTGGCAGTCCCAGCCGGTTACATGGTCCTCGGGACCAGGCTCGGGCAGGTCCTCGATCCGGATCACGCGCGCGCCGAAGTCGGCGAGTAACGCGGTGCCGATGGACGACCAGTACGTGGTCGAGAGATCGAGGACGATGACGTCGTCGAGCGCTTTGGTCATGGATTCCGCCTTCGTAGGTTGTTGGGTTGTTAAGTTGTTGGTTGCAATGTTCTGGCGCCTAACAACCTAACAACGAGCCACCTAACAACCTGCCTTTCCCCATTCTCGAACCACATCCAGCGTCTTGTCGACGAATTCCTTCTGGTCCGGCAGCGGCGTGCCGAGCCATTTCGCGTAAAACGTGTCCAGGTCGGGTAGAAACTCAAAATCCGGCGGCGTACCGCGTGGGACGGCTTCAACTTCGAGCTGGCTGCCACAGCCCGGACAATAGTATTCGCGGATCTGCACCCACGAGGGGTCCGGCTGCTGCGTGCCCTGATAGACTGCGTCGAGGGCTGCGGCCGAATCGCGGACGTGAATCAGCGCGGACAGTTTCCAATTCACCCGGTAATCGCCGAGCTCGTGACCGCAGCGGCACTTCACGATGCGTTCGGAACCTTTCTGCACGATAAACAGGGCAGGGGTCAGCGGCAACAGAATACGCTCCGGCCAACTGACGCGGCGTTGCAGGATATCGAGCCACTTCACGAAACGCTCGACATCCTTGGCGTCCTTCATGATTTCCTGCACCCGCGGCCACGGCAGCTTGCCGTCGACCAACTGCTCTATTTCACGGACATCGTATTCCGGCATTGTCTGGCTCTCCTGAACAGCGGCTAGGCGGCTAGGCGGTTAGCGGTTAGGGCAAGATGAGATCCGTTAACCGCCCGCGTAACCGCCTTCCATCGGTTTCTCCTAGAAGATGAAGTCCGCCGGCAGCTGCCAGAACGTGCGGATCTCCTGGCCGTAGTCGGGGGACAGCTCCATTGAGCCGCGCCACATGTCGAGCACGGCGCTGGCCATGTTCTCCCTGGCCTGGATGCGCTCGCGCTCCTGCTTCCACCATTCACGGAACGGAATACCGCGCGCTTTGCGGGCCTGCCGGATTTCCTCGCGCTTGCGCGCAGTGGCCGCCTCGTCGACCGTCCATGCGTTGGTCTGCGCGTCGCGCTGCGCAACGACGCCGTGGACATTGGCGGCCACCCATTCTCGTGTCCACCCGGCATCGAGATCCGCCTTGACCTGCGCCGGATCGCGCTCGATCGGATCGCCGAGCGCCTGGGCGCCGGAGATCGGGTGGATGATGAGGTCGTACTCGTGCAACTGATGCGGCGTGACGAATGGCGCGACGGCGTTGGTTTCCAGAATCTGCGCGGTGATGTTCTTGGCGATGGTCGGGTCTGTCGGCGCGCCACGCTCGTGCACCAGCGGCTTCTGCGCGTCGATGAGCTCCTTCATGTTCGTGCCGCTGGCGTAGCTGGCGCGGTCCGGCCACGTCGGGTAAGCGCCGAACATGCCGTGATTGGCGGTAATCTTACTGCGCATGCCGGCGCAGCCGCACTGGTACTCGATCCCCGGCGTGTTCTTGACCATCCACACGGCGGTGTGGCCCAAGCCGCCGCGGAACTTTCCGTATCCCCCGGAGTCGGGTTCGATGTTGCGGCCCAGAAACAGGATTGGATAGTACAGCTCGGTGACCTCGGCGTTGCCGAAATCGGCGTTCGGTGTGTAGATGCACCACGCGGCGTTCTCGCCGTCCGCCATGCCGCGCGCCGGGCTGCCGTTGCTGGCTTGCTCGAGCGTCAGGCCGGCGACGAACATGCCGTGCTGGTTGATGCCGGAAAACTCGGCGGTCATCGTGGTCGCCGCGCCGGCTGCCACCTCTTCAATGAACCCACGGCTGAAGTAGAGCCTTCCAAAAGTCTCGTAGAATGAGCTGAGCCACATGACCACCGGCGCCCACGAGACACCGGAGGAGGCGTAGTAGTTGACCGGAAACGGATTGGCCCACGAGCCGGCGGGCGGCATCTCGAACTCCCAGGTGGCCACCGGGCCCCAGTTGAACATGTCGAAGCCGACCATGTGCGAATAGCCGTTCAGCATGGCCGACGGGATGGCGCTTGGGTGAATGTTCTCCCCGAACGGTACCCAGCGGCTGGCGCCGCGCATCGAGACATGCAGCTTGGCGTCACCGTCAATCAAGACTTCCAGCGGCAGATTGAACAGGCAGTCGACGTTCTGATGCGGCAGGATCACCCGCTTGCCGGCCATTGCCAGGTCCTTGAAGTTGGACTTGCGAATGCGGCCGGGGACGGTTTGCATGCGCACCCGCGCGGCCGCATAGCGCCGGCTGTCCTCGATGTACTCGCGGCACACGTCTTTGAAGTAATCCAGTCCGTACTTCTCGATCAGGCGAATCACGCGCTCGCGAATGGTGATGCAGCCGGCCAGGCGGCCACGGGCGTCGCCCATGACCCAATCCGGGACGCGGGTGCGCGAGTGGATGCGCATCTCGTACCATGGATAGTAGCGGTCGGCTGCGCCCACACGTTCCATGGAGACCGGCACCCCGTCGGAGAAGCAGTCGGGATTCAAGAAGCCGATCGAGCCGGGAGTGACGGCGCCACCGTCCATGACATGGCTGACGGCGCTTGCCCAGGCGACGAGCTCGCCTTTGTAGAAGATCGGGATGGCGCCGTCGAAGTCGACGGAGTGGATACCGCCGTAGTGCGGATCGTTGTTTTCGTAGACGTCCCCGGGATTGATGCCGGGGTATTCTTCGTAATCCATTTCAATGAGCTGGCGGATGAACGTCGACAGGACACCGGGATGTGCGGTGATGCCCTTCGACGCGCAGACCGCTTCGCCGGTGGGCAGATGCAACGCCCACAACGCGTCGCCACCTTCGGCGGCGATCGGCGACGCGGACACTTTGCAGCCGACCTCCCAGGCCGCGTCCATGGTGTTGAGCAGGATGTGCCATACGGCTTCATAGGTTCCCGGATCGGCCTGCTTGCGCGGCAGCGTCCGCAGCCCGAACAGGCACCCGGTGTCTCGAAAGAGACGGTCGTTCTCGGCCAGCAGCGGTTTGATGCGCTGAGCCGGCTGCGGCGCGCGTGCCGACGCCGATGCCAATCGCTTGCCGCTCATCGCTTCTTCCCTCCTTGTGTCAGCCAGTAGACGTTGTGCGCGTCGATCTTCAAGCGCCAGTCGGGCGGGACGAACAGCGTGGTGGTCGGCGCTTCGATGACGGCGAGACCGGTGAGCTCGTTCCCCGGACGCAGCGCGTCCATCTCATAGATGCGCGCGTCGTGCCACTGGCCGTTCTGGAACACACGGCGCATGGCCTTGAGGGCTTTCTTTGCCGGGCGTTTTCCTTCGAGATCGTACTTGACGATTTGCGGCTTGAGCGTGGCCACCTGCGCGACCACCGCGACCTCAGTCGCCAGGTACGTTGGCATCGGCGGCTTGCCGGCCAGGGTGAACATCTTGGCGAAGATGTCTTCGAAGCGCGCCACCAGCTTGTCGACGTCGTCCGGTGTCTCGAGCTGCGGCACCGGCGACTCGACTTCGACATCTTCGAGCTGGCCGTAGTAGCGAATGTAGGCGATCTGCCGCAGGGTGATCTGGTCGCGCGTGAACCCTTCGCTGAGCAGCTCCCGCAGCAGCTCGGTTTCGAGCTCATGCCACGCCGCGCCGATGATGCCTGCGGCTTGCATCTTCGCGTTGGCGTCGGCGCCCGGCGGCACCATCGCGGACACGCTCTTGTGCCGGCGGTGCGCGTAGTCCATGCACGCGCCACCCCAGGCGGAAAACGCCGCGGCGTGCGGCGCCGTCGCCACGCCTTTCCACGGATACTCGGCGGCGTAGCCACACAGGTGCATGGGGCCGGCGCCCCCGTAGCCGAGGAGAACGTAATCGCGGATGTCGTACCCGAGCATGAGGGAGCGCACGAGATGCTCGCGCATCATGATGTTGATGAGCTTGACGCACTGTTCCGCCGCGACGTACGGGTCCAGGCCCAGCGGGCCGGCAACCTTCTCTGTGAACACCCGCAGCGACTTGTCCTTGTTCACCTTCACCCGGCCGCCGAGGTAGTACTCCGGGTTGATGACGCCGAGGAGCATGTCGCAATCGCCGATCGTTGGCGTCTCGTTGCCGGTTTCTTGGAACACCGGGCCCGGCGTGCCGCCGGCGCTGTCGGGGCCGAGCTTGATGCGCTTGGTGGTCGGATCGATGCGGATGTAGGTGCCGGTGCCGGCGCCGATCGAACGGATGTCGAGCATCGGCACATTGACGTACATCTGCATGAATGGTGGTTCGCGGTCCATCGGCAGGATGCCGGCGGTGATCGCGCCGGCGTCGAAGCTGGTGCCGCCCATGTCGGAGCAGACGATGTTGTCGATGCCGAGCCCCTGGCCCATATAATGGGCGCCCATCAAGCCGCCGACCGGGCCGGACATCATGGTTTCGAAGAGGCGCGGATAGCGGATATTGGTGACGCCGCCGTAGCACAGCACCGTCTTCAGCGACCGGCTGTAGCCGTAGTCCGCCAGCTTCGATTCGACGGTGAGGAATTGGCGGCGTGCGGGCTGCGTGGCGTAGGCCTGGACGACCGTGGCGTTGGCGCGTGAGATCTCGCGTTGCACGGGCGCCACCTGGCTGGAGACCGCCAGGTACACGTCGCGCCCCGACGCTTTGATGAGTTCGTCGGCGATCTGCTGCGCGCGTACCTCGTGGGCCGGGTTGACGAATGAGTAAAGGAAGACGATCGCCAGCGCTTCGACGCCGGCGTCGAGCAGCTCACGCACCCCTTGGCGAACCTCATGTTCGTAGATCGGAATGACGGGCGTGCCGAACATATCGATGCGCTCGGTGACGCCGCGCGTCAGCGCGCGCGGCACCAGCGGCGGCCCATGTTTGCGGTACTGCATGTGCGTGATTTCGGACCAGTCGAGGCCGATGAAGCTCTGCTTGCCGCGGCCCTGGACGATGATGTCCTCGAAGCCGCGCGTTACCAGCAGGCCGGTCTTGAGTCCGTCGAGGTTGATCAACGTGTTGAGCATGGCCGTGCCGGTGTAGATGGCGGTTTCGACCTGCGGGCCGAAGGCGCGGCCATTCTGCTCCAGAGACATATCCCAATAGGTAAGTGCGTCGGCCAGGGATTCCATGTAGCCGATGCTTTCGTCGTATCGGGTGGTGGGCGCCTTGCCGATGACGAATCGACCCTGCTCGTCGACGACGATCACGTCCGTCATGGTTCCGCCCGCGTCTGATGCTACCAAGTATCGGCTCATCGTACAGCTTGCCCTCTCTCGCACCGCGTGAAATTTCCGCTAGTCGAACAAACGTTTGTTTGGAAATCAAGAGGTGAAACTCTGGTTACCGCGGCACGTCCCCAGAGCCCAGAATCCGCCGCCAGAGTCGGATGATGGCGGACCACAGGGTTCGCAACAGGAGCGGCACGACACGAATGGCCTCGGGTTCGGGGAAGTTCGCGGTGGAAGCAACGGCAGCTTGTTCGGCGGTGCCGGCAGCCGCGGCGGGCGCGGTTTCCAGGCGTCGGGTGACCGACTCGGCGAACTGCTGGAACAGTTGGCGCGCCACACCTTGGATCATGCCGCGTCCGACCTGCATGAGGCGGCCCGTCAAGTCGACGCTGGCTTCGGCTACCACTTCCGTTTGACTGGGCGACAGTGCCCGCAGGCGGCTGGCCATCGTGCCTTTGGCCATCCCCCCGCCGGTCTCGCGGCCCTCCGCCGTCATCTGCATGCGGTGTTGCTGATGGTCGACCTGGGTGAACTGGACGCGGCCTTTATATGTCGCGGTGATGGCGCCGACCTTGACCTTGACCGTGCCCAAAAATGTCTGCGCGTCGACCACCTGATCCAGCGCCGCGCCCGGCATGCAGGTGACCACTTGTTGCGGGTCCATGACGAACTTCCAGACGGTGTCGATGGGGGCCTGGACCTGAAACGTTTCACGGATTTCGATTGCCACTGCACTCGTCCTCGCTGGTTGTCGGCCGCCACTCCGCCAGGGCGAGTGTGCGCCGCGCCGATGGTGTACCGGTAATCCTTCCAGCTGTCGATATCACGGGCCCGGCGGCGGCGAGGCGGACCCTGCCATCAAAGAAATCACGAAAGCCCGAAAGGAGCACTGGAGATCCCTCCGGTCTTCGGGCTTTCCCGATTTCGTGTTTTTCATTTGCCTTTTGAAGGACAGCACACTTGTCCGCTGTTCAGCGTCGTGGCAGGGACACATGACGTCAGGGAGGATCAATGGCTCGATTCGATGGCAAGGTTGGATTGGTTACGGGCGGCGGCACCGGCATTGGTCTGGCCTGCGCCCAGGCGATTGTGGCCGGCGGTGGCAAGGTGATGCTGGCGGGCCGTCGCGGCGACGTCGTGCAGAGCGCCGCGCAGTCGCTTGGCCCGCAGGCGGCCTGGGTGCGGTGCGATGTCGCGAGCGACGAGTCGGTCGACGCCGCGGTGTGCGCTGCCGAGGAACAGCTGGGTCCGCTGCGCCTGGCGGTCAATGCAGCGGGCATGGGTGCGATCGGTACGGTGCTCAACGCGTCGACCGCCGACTTCGTCCAGGTGCTCGACACCAACCTGGTTGGCGTTTTTCGCGCGCTGCGCGCCGAAGCCCGGGCCATGAAGGTGCACGGCGGTGGCAGCATCGTGAACATCAGCTCGATCGCCGCGACGCTCACGCACCGCTGGATGACCGCCTATTGCGCGTCGAAGGCGGGGCTCAACATGCTCACCCGTTGCGCCGCCGACGATCTTGGTGAACACGGGATTCGCGTCAACGCCGTCATGCCGAGCCTGGTCGAGACGGACTTGGCGGCGATCCTTGTCCACAACGACGCCGCGCGCAGCGACTACTTGCGCTGTATGCCCATCTCCAGGATCGGCAAACCCGACGACGTTGCCGGTGTGGTTGCCCATCTCCTCAGTGACGAGTCGAGCTGGGTGACGGGTCAATGCATCGGCGTCGACGGCGGCCATACCCTGCGCCGCGGGCCCGAGCTGATGAAGGTGTTCAAGCCGTTCTTGCCGGAGTGATCGGAGGAGCGGTGAGCTCTGCGCACGGAGGATGGCGCCGCGGGGCAACGCATCCCCGGTGCGCGGCGTCAGTGCGGTATGGTGACGGTCGTCGTTCCCGTCGACGAATTGTTGGAACTGTCGTCTCTGTGATACGTAAAGTCACTCGCCAACCCGGCCCTGAAACGAAAGCAAATTTTGTCAGATGAATTTCGACAAAAGGTGGTGGACACTGGTGGCGACGTTGATACGGCAGCGGCTGGCGGGATCACGTGGTTCTTGGGGGCGGAGAAGTAGAGGAGAACGATGGGAACACTTCACTGGCTGACACTCGCCCTGGCGGTGATTTCCGCGATGGGGTGCGGCGAGTCGTCGACGAGCACCACTCAGGCACCGCCGGTGCAGACCGTGCCGACGGGCGACGTGCTGGTGCGAATGGACTTCGACCGCGCCGGTGGCTTCTACGACGCGCCGTTTCCAAGCGCTGATCAGCAGCTACCGGATGGCCGGGTCGACGTGGCGCACTTTCCCAACCCCGATCATGTCGGGATCGTCGCCCAAGCGTTGGCGCTGCTCGCGCGCGACGCGCACGCGTTCGGACTGACCACTGCGGTGTATTTCTCGCTCACCGGCTCCATCGATCCGGCGCAGCTTCCCGACGTGGACGGCAGTGTGTCAGCGGACGCACCGGTGTTCCTGCTCTCGGTTGACGACGGGAAACGGGTGCCCGTGCATGTCGACTTTGTCGAAGACGGTGGCCCTTTTGGAGCGCCGAACCTGCTTTCTCTCCTGCCCTATCAAGGGGTGCCGCTGCAGCCGAAGACGCGTTACGCTGCGGTCGTGTGCGCCGAATTGCTCGATATGACCGGGCAGCGACTGCAAGTGTCTCCTGTGGTCGCGGGCTTCGGCGCGAACCAAGTTCCCGCTGGTTTCACGGACGCGCAGCGCGAGGAATATTTGGCGGGCTATCACGCCGCCGTGAATGCTTCGAAGGCATGCACCGTTGCCGGCCTTGCGGTCTTCACCACGGATGCACCAGCCGAGGGGATGGCCACTTTTTCCGCGGATGCGCTTCAGCTGCCGCTACCAACGCCGCGGGCATTCGAGCGGAACGAAGTGTTTGATGACTATTGCGTCTATTCCACGACGATCGATATGCCCGATTATCAGCAGGGAGACGCGCCCTACGCGACGAGCGGCGGAGATTGGCAGGTCGACGCGCAGGGCGGCCCGCTGCCGGCGCATTTCGAGACCTCCACTCTGGTGGTCACGATTCCACGCGCACCCATGCCGGCCGCCGGGTTTCCACTGGTGACGTTTATCCGCACCGGCGGTGGCGGCGATCGGCCGTTGGTCGACCGGGGTGTCCAAGGCAAGACTGGCGGACCGCCCTTGGTGGCCGGATCGGGGCCGGCGCAGGAGTTCGCGCGCGTCGGATATGCGGGTGTGCAGGTCGACGGGCCGCTCGGCGGCCTACGCAATACGACCAACGGCAACGAGGATTTTCTCATCTTCAACGTGTTCAATCTGGCGGCCCTGCGCGACAACGTACGGGAGTCGGCGCTCGAGTTGGTGGTTCTCTCGCGGGTGCTCGACCACATGGAAATCGACAGCCATGATTGTCCGGGAGCGCCGGCGCTGTCCACGTTTGATCCAATGAACCGCGCACTCATGGGGCACTCGTTGGGGGCGACGATTGCGCCGCTGACGATGGCGATCGAGCCGCGTTTCCGGGCCGTTGTCTTGAGCGGCGAGGGCGGTAGCTACATTGAGAACATACTCTACAAGCGGTTGCCGCTGCGGGTATTGCCGGTCGCCAATCAACTGCTGCACTACACCGATCGCACGTTGACCGAGAACGATCCGGCAATGAGCCTCGTGCAGTGGGCGGTCGAGTCTTCGGACCCGCCGGTCTATACGGACTTCGTCATTCGGCATCCGCAGTACCGCGGCACGCCGGCGCACGTCCTCATGCTTCAGGGCATCGTCGACGATTACATTCTGCCGAACATCGCCAATGCTTCCAGCCTGTCGTTCGGTCTCGACCTCGCCGGCCCGGCAATCGACGATCCATCGAATCCCAAGCTCACCGGGCAGACGTCGATTCTCACCGTGCTGCCGCTGTCCGGCCGCGCGCAGATTCAATACCCAGCCTCATGCAATGTGCGGGTGGGCAACGGCTGCGTCACCGGCGTGCTGACGCAGCATCCCGGCGACGGCATTGAAGACGGCCACGAGGTGGTGTTCCAGACGGAGCCGCCGAAAGATCAGTATCGGTGCTTCTTGAGGACCTTGCTGACCGGTGCACCGACGGTGCCCGCGGACGGCGCGGCTTGCGGGTAGTCATTGGTTGCCCCGTGTCGGTCCCGGTGCCGCGCCGGTGACGGATTGGTAGTCGCCCCAGGTGTCGATATCACGCGGCGCCTCGCCTTCGAGGGGCACTTCCAGAAGCCACTCGGGATGTGCCGGCAGTAACGCTCGTGCGCCCTGGTCGCCGCGCAAGGTGTCCAAATCCTCCCACACCTGGCGCGCCAGGAAGACCGGATGGCCCGGAACGCGCCGGCCGTTGAGCTCGTGGTAGACCGGTCGCACCACGTTCGCGCGCGCGTCGATGAATGCCGCAGCGACCGTATCGATGCGCTGTGCGGTGACACCCCGCTGATCTCCCAGCAGTACCGCCGCCGCTGCCGCTGCAGGATTGGCGGCGCGCAAGCCGGCTCGCAGCGACGTGCTCTGGCCGGCGGCGTACTCGCGGTTTACGACCACACGCACGCGGTCGGCGCGGGTGATCGCCGCGGTGACCGCGTCGGCGCAGTGGCCGAGGACCAGGATGATTTCGTCAAGACTCGAGGCGACGGCTGCATCCAGCACGTGTTGGAGCAGCGGACGTCCCTCGAGCGGCAGGAGTTGCTTGAGGCGACCCATCCGGGTGGAGCTGCCCGCGGCGAGGATGATGCCGGAGAGCGCGGGATGTTGGTCGATGCTCATGCGTCGCGGTCGGCGAGCGCCATCCCGCCGCGCCCGTAGCGCACCGCCTGGATCTCGGCGAGAATCGCCAGCGCGATCTCCTCCGGGGCGCGGCCACCGAGATCGAGACCGATTGGCGCGCGAATGCGTGTCAGATCGGCATCCGTGAATCCTTGCTCTCGCAGCTCCATTTTTCGCCGCTCGTGCGTTTTGCGGCTGCCGAGAATCCCGATGTAGCGCACGCCGGCACGCAGCGCGGACGCCAGGGCCGGGAGGTCGAATTTCGGATCGTGGGTCAGGATCACGACGGAAACCGACAGCGCAGACACCGCCGTGCAGGCTGCCGCCAAGGCTTCGCCGGGCCAGGTCTGGAGGAGCGTGTCGGCGTCCGGAAAACGCTCGCGGGTTGCATAGGCCGTGCGTGGATCAATGATGGTGACTTGAAAGCCGAGCACTTTGGCCAGGCGGCACAGCGGTACCGCCGTATGTGAACCGCCGACGATGAACAAGCGCTGCGGTGTTGGCAACGCCTCGATGAACACCGTGGCGGTGTCGTCGTTCCACGGCAGGTTGAGCATGCGCGTTCCGCCTGCCGACATCAGCTGCTGTGCGGCGACCACGATCCGCTGATCGAGACCGCCGTCGATGGAGCCGACGGCAGTCCCGTCCTCGAGGAGCGCCAGTTTGCGCCCGACGAGCAGCGGCGGGGTGAGCCCGACGCAGAGTGCCGCGGCGTGCTCCTGCTGGATGGCGTGACCGAACGCCTGCGAAGCCTCGGCGGCAGCGAAGGGCTCGATCAAGACTTCGATGGATCCGCCGCAGCTCAGCCCCACGTCTAGCCCTTGCGCGTCGGCAGCGTCGTAGCGGACAAGGATCGGCCTGCGGCTGTCGAGGACACGCAGGGCGTGTTCAAAGACATCGTTCTCGACGCACCCGCCGCTGACCGAGCCGACCATTTTGCCGCTGCGGGTCATGCACAGGCGCGCTCCTGGGAGTCGCGGCACCGACCCGCAGGCGCGTACCAGCGTCGCGACCGCGATGCTTTCGCCGTCGCATTCCCAGCGGGCCAGTGTGTCGAGGAAGTCTCTCATGCCCGCCATTCTTAGGATGGACGCGACCGATTGTCACGGTGGCGTGAAGGCGGCCGCCTGCTGGCGCGGCTCCACAAGGCCGAGTAGCGGCATCGTCTTTTCAAGAAGCGAGAAGGCGCCGCTCAAGGCGTGGTGAATCCGAGAAATTCACCCAGTAGCTCGTCACGACCCCACGGGGAGCGGACACGAGAAGCCATACTAGCCGCGGGTCCACCGGCCGCCGCGCCTACTTGCAGGTCAGGATGGTGCCGATGGTCTTGCAAACAGGGAGCGCAGCGGACGGGGGATTGAACTGCACCGTGGCGCACAACCCATCGACTGCCTGCGCGGGGCCGCCCATGACAATCGACAGGTTCACGGGGAGATTGTTTGCTGATAACAGGAACGCACCCTTCGGTGCCGTCACGGTGACCTTGTAATAGTTGGGGCCCTTCAGCGGGATACTGATGATACTCGCTTTGGTGATGCCCCCGACGGCTCCGGTCGCGTCGGCGTACTGCCACAGCCGCCCATTGATGCTTTGCTTCCATCGGTCGCCACCGGGTGGCAGCTCGCGGCGAATGAAAATGGTCCTGCCGGACAGATCGGTCACGAAGAGGCCAAAGCCGTTGGAGCGTGGATCGGTGGGGTCTGCAGTTGGTGGCAGCTGCACATAGCCGCTGAGTTTCAGGTATTCGTCGCCGGCCGGGGTGACGTCGTGGAAGATCTTCATTGAAGCGACAGTGATCGGTATGCCGCTGGTACAGACGACGGTCGGCGTGGCGGTCGATGTTGGTGTGCCGGTGATCGTCGGCGTCGGGGTAATCGTCGCTGTCGAGGTGATCGTCGGTGTCGAGGTTGGGGTAAAGGTTTGGGTAGGCGTCGCGGTTTTCGACGGGGTGAACGTTTGCGTCGGGGTACCGGTGATGGTCGGTGTGGCGGTTATCGTCGGTGAGTTGATCGGTGTTGGCGTAATGGTGGGTGTTGCCGTGATGGTGGGAGTTGCCGTGACGGTGGGAGTTGCGGTGATCGTCGGGGTTGCTGTGTTGGTGCCGGTCGGCGTCCTGGTCGGTGTCGGCGTGTTGGTAGCGGTTGCGGTGATGGTTGGCGTCGCAGTGATGGTTGGGGTTGGTGTGACCGTTCCCGTGGGTGTTTTCGTTGCGGTTGAGGTTGCCGTTCCTGTGGCCGTCGGTGTTCTCGTGATCGTCGGTGTCGCGGTCGGCGATGTCGGCGGGATGAACTGCGCTTCGAAAATTGCTGCGCCGAGATCCGCGGCATTGAACAGGTTCGCCCACTCTGGTGAATCGGCCCATGCATAGCGCGCCCAAACCGGTTGGGTGACTTGGTTGGTGGGATCGGAGAGCACGATCTCGACGCCTTGAATCTCCGCGCTGGCCCACACAAAGTTCAGATGATCGGCGCCGGCAATTGAGAAACCCTGCACCAGATTTGACGCCAGGGCTTGCAGACCTACGGCCGTGTTGTTGCGAAAGTGCAAGCGCAGCTTGCTGCCCTCCTGGTTGACCCATTCGAGCGTTGGTCCGGCGTAGATCAGATCGTCGCGGCCGAACAGGTTCGCGAGGGCCAGGTTTGCGAACCGCAGACCGTAGACATGCTTGTTGGTTGGGTGGAGGGCACGAATCAAATCCTGCGAGATCACCATGCCCGTATTTGGCAGAGCCAGTGTCTGAAAGAATGCATTGGCCATGACCGGAAGCTGGTCCGTTTGGGGAGGGGTTGCAGGCAGCTGAGCGACGACCCCTGATTCAAACTCGGAACCGCCGCCCGTCGGCAGCTGCACGAAATAAAATGGAAAATCTCCCTGTCCCCAGGCTTTGCGGAACGCGCGGATCAGCGCCGGAAACACGTGCGCGTAGTTGTTCGGCGTGGGATAGTTAGCCTCGCCTTGCCACCAGATGTTGCCGCGGATGGCATACGTCTCGAACGGCTGGACGAGTTTTCGGTAGTTCGCACCAACATTGGTCAGCGGCTGTAGAATGCCGGCAACCGCCGGGTCAGGATCGCTGGCGATTTGTGGAGGGACCCAGGTATGAATGGGGGTCCCTCCAATCGCCTCGTTGAGCAACCCGACGGTGATGCCGAGCGCTTGGCTCAGTTCCGCGCCGAACCAGAAGGCCGTTCCCGAGGGTTTGTCGTCCCATCCCCGGGTCTTGAACGTGCGCACATCGCCAAGCGTTCCACCGCCCTGGCCATCGACTGTGTATGGCTTGCGGGTGATGCGATTCGGCACGCTGATCGCCATGTTGGATTGGCCGGTCGCCAACCACACCTCGCCCAGCATCACGCACTGGATGACGAGGGTGTTCTGGCCGGTCACCGTGAGGACGTACGGTCCTCCTGCTTCTAGCGGGTCGAGGCTGACGCGCCAGCTGCCATCGCTGCCGGCGGTCGTTTGAACATTCTGGGGAACGATATTTTGCGGCGTGACGTTGAAGCAGCGCAACGGGTCGGCCGCCGCCATTGTCACCGTGACGTGCTCGTTTGGATTCGCGGCGCCCCAAATCGGAACCGGCATCTGGCGCTGCAAAACCATGTTGTCGCTGAACACCTTTGTGGTGAAACTCACATCGGCCAGTGCCAGTGCCGGAATCCAGCAGGTAGCCAAGGCGGCCAGCAACCCGATCGTGCTGCGCTTCATGCGATACCGTAGGTCGGATGAGCTCAAACGCGTCCCCCAGGCGATGCGTGGGCCCCGCGCTCCTCATTCCTCATCGTTGTGCGCAAACAATCCGTCCTTAAGGAGCTGTAGCAACCAAACTAACTCGGGTTTCGTTACTTCGAGGGTCCCCGAGACGCGCGCTGGCGTCGCGGGAAATTGGGACTCACGACCATTTGTGTCTAATTGCCTACCACGCACAAAGAACGATAGTCAATAATAAAAGTGGCGCTGCTGCTGCGGAAATGTCTTCGGTATTGTGGAGGGTGTGCGCTAGAAGCATTTCATGCACAGCGACGCCGACACCCAGCCCCGTCCGCTCAACGCCATCGTGATTCTCATGGACTCGCTCAACCGGCACCTGCTCGGTGCGTATGGGGACGGCGAGTTCGAGACGCCTCATCTCGATCGCTTTGCGCGGCGCGCCGTGTGCTTCGAGCGCCACTACGCCGGATCATTGCCGTGTATTCCCGCTCGCCATGACCTGCTGTGCGGCGCGCTCGATTTCCTGTGGAAGCCATGGGGATCGATCGAGATCTGGGAAGAGGCCGTCACGGTGCCGTTGCGCCGCGCCGGTGTGACCACGAAGCTGGTGACCGACCACCCGCACCTGTTCGAGGTCGGGGGTGAAAACTATCACACCGATTTCACCGCGTGGGACTACCAGCGCGGACACGAGAGCGATCCGTGGCGCACGCGTGCCGATCCGAGCTGGGTCGGCGCGCCGTCCTTTGGACGCGGTCATATGCCGTACGACGACTCGCGCGGCTATTTCCGGGGCGAGACTGATTTCCCTGGGCCGCGGACGATGGCCGCGGCCGCCGGCTGGATCGAGACGCACGCGCGGGCGCACGAACGCTTCCTCTTGCTGGTCGATGAGTTCGATCCGCACGAGCCGTTCGACGCCCCCGAGCCCTACGCGTCGATGTACGATCCGCACTGGCAAGGTCCACACCTCATCTGGCCACCGTATATTCGCGGCGCCCTCGCGCACGGTGTGCTCACGCCTGATCAGGCGCGACAGATTCGTGCCTGCTACGGCGCCAAGCTGACGATGATCGACGCGTGGTTTGGTCGTGTGCTCGACGCCATCGACCGTGCGCAACTCTGGGACACCACCGCGGTGGTCGTCTGCACCGATCACGGCCACTACCTCGGCGAAAAGGATATCTGGGGCAAGCCGCCCGTACCCATCTACGAGCCCCTCGGCCACATCCCCTTGCTGATCGCGTGGCCGGGCGTCGCGCCACACCGCGTCGACGCCCTGACCACGACGATCGACCTCAACGCTACCGTGCGGGATCTCTTCGGAGTAGAGACGCGGCACCGCACGCACGGACGCTCGCTCGTGCCGCTGCTGCGCGGTGCGACCACGGCGGTGCGCGATTACGCGCTGTCCGGGGTCTGGGGCCGCGAAGTGCATCTCATTGACGGAATCTTCAAGTATGCGCGCAGTCCGGTCGCCGACAACGCTCCGCTGAGCCTGTGGTCGAACCGCTGGTCGACCATGCCGGCGCACCAGTTTCCCGACTTGCGCCTGCCGCCGCCGGATGAACGCGCCGTTCTCGATCGCATGCCCGGTTCGAAGATTCCGGTCATTCGACAGCCCTACACCGCCGGCGACCTGCTGCCGTATTGGGCCATGGGGCGCTTCCGCGGGCATCACCTCTTCAATCTGGCGAACGACCCGGCGGAAGATCAGAATCTCGCCGGCGCGGCGGCGGAAACAATGATGGCGGAACAACTGCGCGCGGCGTTGCAAGAGGTCGAGGCGCCGCGCGATCAGCTGGAGCGCCTGGGTCTGGGGTAGAGCGCATTCAGGTTTTCTTGACAATTCAAGGTGCCTCCTGCGATCCTCAGGGCGGTGACCCACACCGGTCGCCGACTTGCCGCCGAAACAGACGAGCCATGGCTAATACAATTGCAAGAACACAGCAGGGCGAGGTGCAGGGTCGGGAGAAGGAGGGCATCATGCTCTTCGCGGGCGTGCCGTACGCGGCGCCACCCACCGGGCCGCGGCGCTTCCGCGCTCCAGAGCCGCACGACGGGTGGACGGGCGTGCGCGCTGCCCAGCGCTTCGGGCCGGCGGCCCCACAACCGCGTGAAGAAGGGCTTACCGCAAACCCGCAGGTGCACTGGGATGAAGACTGTTTGACGCTGAACGTCTGCACACCGCGGCTCGACGATGCGCGCCGCCCGGTTTTTGTCTGGATCCACGGTGGCGGTTTCCGCACCGGACAGGGCGCCATTCCGTGGTACAACGGCACCTCGTTCGCCCGACGTGGCGACATCGTGACGGTCAGCATCAACTACCGGCTCGGCGCCCTCGGGTTTGCGCATCTCGAGGACATCGGTGGCCCCGCCTACGCCAGCTCCGGCCTCAACGGCATCCGTGACCAGATCGCCGCCTTGCAGTGGGTCCGTGACAATATCCACGCTTTCGGCGGCGACCCGCAGCAGGTCACCGTTGCGGGGGAGTCCGCCGGTGCCATGAGCGTCGGCATCTTGCTCGGGTGCCCCGCGGCGGCCGGCCTCTTCCGTGGCGCCATTCCGCAGAGCGGCGCCGCGCATGCCGTGCTCAGCCGCGAACAAGGTGCCGAGATCGGCCGGACGTTCGTGGTCACGATAGGCGCCGCATCGATGGACGATCTGCTCGCGGCACCCGTGGACCGCATCCTCGCGGCGCAAATCGAGATCGAACAACGATCGCGCACCGGCGATCTGCGCCCCATGACCGGCGCCGCCCTTGCCGGCATGCCCTTTCAGCCGGTTATCGACGGGCACGTGCTGCCGCGGGCGCCGATCGACACCGTGCGCACCGGCCTGTCATCGGCGGTACGCGTCCTCATTGGGACCAATCGTGACGAGATGACCCTCTTCCCGGTGAACGCGGTCGATGAGGGACGCTTGCAGCGCATCGCGGCACGCCTCTTCAGTGACGCGGACGCGGCGCTCGGCGCTTATCGCAGCGAATGGCCGGGCCGTTCACCGGAGGATCTGCTGACCGCCATCTTGACGGATCGTTTTTTCCGCGTCCCGGCAGTGCGCCTGGCGGAGGCTCACGCGCAGAGCGGCGGCACGGTGCATCAGTACCTCTTCACGTGGGAATCGCGTGCCTTCGGCGGACGACTCAGATCGACGCACGCGCTTGAGATCCCGTTCATGTTCAACAACCTCAAGAACCCGGGCGTCGACATCTTCCTCGGCCCCGGCCCGCGGCCGCAAGCGCTGGCGGATGCGATGCACGCGGCCTGGATCGCCTTCATCCGCAGCGGCGATCCCGGCTGTGACGCGGTGGGCGAGTGGCCGGCGTACCGTTCCGAACAGCGCGCCGTCATGGAACTCGGCGACAGCATCGGCGTGCGCCTGGATCCGTACGGCGCAACGCGTGCGGTGTGGGACGGGCGCCTCTGAGGACCGCCGGCAATGACCTCAAGCTTCCGGAGCCGATTTGAAACGGTTGACCTCAAGCGCCGCCAGAGAATCACGAAAGCACGATATCCCGGCATCACGAAAGAACACTAGAGAAGCCTTTCCCTTTTCGTGCTTTCCCCCTTTCGTGTTGTCGTGATTTTCATTTAGATGCGGAGCGAAAGGGGCCACCATGGGCAGCACGACCTACCCGATCATCTCCGCCGACTCGCACATCACCGAGCCGCCGAACATGTACACCGATCACATCGATCCGAGCTTCCGCGCGCGCGCGCCGCGCCTGCAGCACGTCGATGGCGTCGGCGACATGTTCGTCATCGATGGCATGCAGACACCGGTGCCGATGGGCATCGTCGCGGCCGCTGGAAAACCAGCCGAAGAAATCCGCCTGATGGGTGTCCGCTTCGAAGAGCTGCATCCCGGCGGCTGGAACCCGGAGGCGCGCCTGCAGGATCAAACGCGCGACGGCGTTGCCGCCGAGGTCATTTACCCGACCGTGGGCATGGTGATCTGCAACCACAAAGACCTCGAGTACAAGCGCGCCTGCTGCGATGCCTACAACCGCTGGATGGCGGAGTTCTGCGGCGCTCACCCGCAACGGCTGTTGGGTGCGGGGCAGACGGCGATGCGCACGCCCGCGGAGGGCATCAAGGATATCGAGTCGATCAAGGCCCTCGGGCTGCGCGGGGTGATGATGCCCGGACACCCGGGCGTCGAGGACTACGACTCGCCAGTCTACGATGACTTCTGGCGCGCCGCCATCGAGCTGCGCCTGCCGCTGTCGTTCCACATTCTGACGACGCGCAGCGAGCACACGCGCGGTCCGCGCATGAACGCCTTTCTCGCCATCATCCGCGGCTGTCAGGACATCATCGGCATGCTGATTCTCGGCGGCGTCTTCGAGCGCCATCCGCAGCTCAAGGTGGTGTGTGTCGAAGCGGATGCCGGCTGGGTGCCGCATTTCATGTACCGCATGGACCACGCCTTCAAGCGGCACCGCAACTGGCTGCCGCCGGGACAAACATTGTCGCGCCTGCCGTCGGAATATTTCGCCGAGAATATCTACACCACGTTTCAGGACGACTGGGTGGCGTTCAAGACTGCCGATCTCATGAACTGGCGGCGTCTCATGTGGGCCAACGACTTCCCGCACAGCGACTCCACCTGGCCGTGGTCGCAGGAAATGCTGGCCGAGCATTGCGCCGACCTGAGCGCGGAACAAAAGCGCGCCATCTTGAGCGACAATGTCGCGGAGCTCTACGGGATTGACGTGGGTGCGCTGACGTGAAGCACCAAGAATCAAATCCTGGTATGGTCAACGAGGCGGGACGTCCTGCGCCTGCGTGTGCCTTGGCAGATCGACGGTGAAGATGCATCCCTGGCCGGGCAGATCGCGCACCTCGATCGTACCTCGAATTGCCTCGACGGCCTGCCGGCTGATTGCCAGACCGAGGCCGAGCCCACTTCGGTCCGTACCTCGTTTCTCGAACACGCGAAAGAGGTCCTCGACCTTCCCGCCTGGCAGACCGCCGCACTCGTCTTCGATTTCGATCCGCACGCGATCGGCGGTCGCGAATGTTCGCAGCGACACGTGCCCATGAGGGGTCGTAAACTTGAGGGCATTCTGGAGTAGGTTTGTCAGGGCCGAAATGAGGAGATGTGGGTCGGCGTCGATCGTCACGCCGACCGCGACGGGTTCAACCGTGAGCCGGCGACCACGACGCTGCGCCTCGAGCTCGGCCGTGATTGCCAGCTCTTCGATGAGTTTCGGCACCGACACCACCTGAGTCTGGTTCTGAGTGCCGGCTTTGAGCCGCACCTCCACAAGCGAGCGATCAATGATCTCGCGCATCCGATCAAGGGTGCGAGCCAGCAGCGCACCGGTGCTCCCACTCGCCCCAACGGTTCCCCGCTGTATCACCTCGAACGAGTACATCGCTGCGGTGAGCTCGTTCCGCAGCTCATGGGTCAGAAACCCAAGGTGCTCTAAGGCTTCATCGGAGACGGATTGCTCGCGTTGCTGCCCGAACTCGGATACGGCAGAGGCAATGGCATCATCAAGGCACCCGTTCAGGGTCTTGAACTCACTACTGGTGATCGGGACGTTATCTTCGACGGCAATCTCGGTAATCGCTTGGCAGAGGCCGCCGTAGTTGTGGACGACCTGCCCCACAGTAAATCCCATCCGCAGCAACTCGTCGCCATGTTTGGCCGCGCTCTTCCCAATCGCTGCGGTTCCAGATTCGCGGGGGGCCTGAAGCATCCCGACGAGCTGCGTCAAGAACATTGGAACCCCGTTTTCTAACTCACCCTCGGTTGCGCGTGGCGCGGGCCGGCTGGCGACCTTCGCTCTCGCTCGGGCGATGATCTTGTCGCGACTAGCGTCGAGAAATTGGTGGAGCATGCGCACCTCCCGCGTAACTGCTCAACCCAATACCACGAGTCACGAGCTGAGTCACAGTGGTGCGCCGGCATGCTGTCTGCGAAATACTGTCGAACGCATCTGTGTCCGATCTGGAGCTCTCCATCGTCAGCATCTGCACATCAATGTCGCCACCGATGCGCGGCGTCGAGGCCGCGGTCATCGCCGCCCATTTCTCCCTCGGGCAGCCCGGCGTGCGCTCGCCGATCTTGCGGTACAGATCCCCCGCCCTCCCGCAGCGCGCCTGTGCGACGGGCGCATTGGCGTGCGGCGCTCCGAGCTCGGCGCGTAGCGCCTTGAGCACCGGGATGAGCACCTGCGCCTGCAGCTTGACTTGCTCCAGGATGGAAGTGCTCTCGTTGGTCTCGATATCCATGCGCCTCCCTCTCGTTCATCGTCTTGTCACAGCACCGCGGGTGTCGTCGCCGCGCTCATACCGTCGCGTTCGAGTCCATGCGCGCTGGGGAGCAGCGCTTCGAGACGTGTCCGCTGATCGGCATCGAGTGCATCCCAGTCACGCCGCAGGTCGCGCCAGACCCGAACCTGAAACGTTTTGACAACGCTCCGGAACGGCCGGCTGCGGAGCGTGCCGTCGTAGAGGGCGCGACCCGCGTTGAACGCTGCTTCGTTGAAGCGCGTCTCGCCGGCGGCCCGATGGCACTCCCAGGCGTCGTGATTCTGCTGCATCAACGGCACGAACGTCCGGCAAATCCAACGGAGCAGCGGTGCCAGCGTGCCATCGAGCACCAGCTCCCCGTCGGGCCGATGGCCCTGGAAGTCACCATGCGCAATGCGCTCGATCCACGCTTGCGTCGCCGGCGCCGCGCCGGCAATCCGACCGCGCGCGCTCGGATCGGTGCGATTCATGCCGAGCTGCCCATACAGGCTGGCATCGGCGAGCGTGAAGCGTGGGCCAAAAAGAAAGGGCTTTGTCGACAGCACCGGCTCGACCGCGGCCAGCAACTCCACAAACGCTTCGTCGAGTAATTCGTGCGTCGGCGGAAAACCAGCGTATGCGGGCGGTCGCAGGCGTGCCGGCAGATCGCCGTATCGCGTGTCTCCGGCGGGTGCGACGCTGAACAGATAGGGAAGACGGCGGACTTGGCGAGCTGGAAAGAAACGGCCAACCAGGAACGCCAGCGGGCCGAGCAGCGGTCGCATCTCACGCGCCAGCCGCGCACCGGCGTTGTTATCGCGCGCCGACACCACCCAGCGGTTGTGATGCACGAGGTACAAGCCGATCTCGTCGAACGCTTCGTCGATCAGGCGCACCGCGAAACCGAGGGCCGGGTCCGCAAGTGGGAGGAACGGCGTGGCGGATGCGTTCGGATGCGGTCGGTGCGCGTCGAGCCAATGTGCGATGGCGGAGGAATCGTAGAGATTCTCCCCGTCGGGTCCGAACAGAAACGGCACCAGAGGGAACTCGTCGAGCTCGGTCATCGGTGGCCAGGTCAGCGGCAGCCTGCCGGCCACGACGCTGCGGCGACGGCGGTCGAAGCGGTGCGCCGTGCGGAAGGTCGCTGCCGCTGGGAACCACTGAAACCGCACCCCAGCGAACCGCAGGAGCGCTTCGACCTTGAGCGCAAACGGAGAGAGCTCCGAGCCCCACAACACCCAGCAACTCTCCGGGCGCCCTCGCGAATGATTCACGCCCACCCCAACCTCTGGAACGAACCGGCGGGATCGCCGCTCACACAGTCTCGTCTTGCAGAGCCGCCGCGAACAAGATGAGACTGGCGACGATCTCGACCGCGATGAACGTGGCGGCGAACGCCGCCCCGTGAACCGCCCACGCGATGGTGCGACCAAAGGCCGCGCTTGCGAGGAGAGCGGCAGGGAAATAGAGCAGCCGCGCACGCTCAGCGACGCTCCCAGCCAGGATGCTCACGCCGAGCGTCAAGAAGAACGCCGCGAAGTCGCCGAACTGTGTGCTGCGTGCGAGGCCATCCAGAACCGGCATGCCGAGACCGGCGGCGGCGCGCTCGGGAAGAACCAGCCAGCCCACGCCTTGCAGCGTGAAACCGGCGCCCATCAAGCGGGTAACGATTCGCATCCTCGAATGCATTTGGTGTCCTCCGTTGGGAACAGCCTATATGGCTGCACTGACTTAGGTCCTGATGATAAATTTGTCGAGCTGGACATACCGTTGGGGAGGATGTCCAATTGCAGCGAGGCGTATCTGCTTCGCGCGTCGGCGGGATCGGTGCTACAACGCGTCGCGATGTTGGGACGCCACGTGCTCGCGGATTTCTTCGGCGTTGCCGGCGCACGACTCGATGACGCTGAGCAGCTCGCGGCCTGCCTGGAAGCGGCGGCCCGTCGCTGCGGCCTCACCGCGGTCGCGCCGCCGCTGCTGCATCGCTTCGCCGGCGGCGGTGTCACCGGGGTGATTCTCCTGGCGGAGTCGCACATCTCCGTTCATACCTTCCCCGAGTACGGCTACGCGGCGGTGGACATCTTTTCCTGCGGCGACAGCGACCCGCAGCAGGCGCTGAACGTCTTTCGTGTCGCGCTCGCACCGCAACGCGAGCAGGTGATGACTGCCAGCCGGGGCGTCACACTCCCGCCAGTAGGGAATCACGAAAGCACGAAGGGTCGAAAGCACGAAAGCGAATGAAGTCAGCAAGGGCCTTGGGGTTGAGGGCGGCGGCTCAACCCTGGACGTCTCGTGTGAAAGCGACCGCTTGCGACCCTTCACCCGCGCCGTGCAGCCGCCAGATGAAACCGTCGAGGACATAGTGGGTGATCTGCGGCAGGGCGAGGAGCGGTACCAGCCACGTTAGCGTGGCGCGATCGTTGACTACCGAGAGCGTCTGGAACAGTGGAAAGAGCGAGGCGTGATCGCGCCACACCATGCCGTCCCAGAGGCCCTCTTCGATGTACGCCAGGCCGATCAGCACGAGGCAGAAGAGCGGTATGCCGGCGGTCGTGAAAAATGCGCGAACCCCAAGCCGCCGAGGGCTCGACGGAGCTCCGCTGTGGAGAACCTCGTCGTGGCCGAGGAGCCACACGAGCGCCAGATAGGGCACGCCGTGTGACACGACGTTGGTTACGGTGAAGGGGAGATCGCCGTTGAGCACCACAATACCGACGTACCACGAGACCAACGTCCCCAGCAGGAGCAGGTTCTTGGGAACGTTGATGAGGCGCTGCGCGAACAGCAGCCGCAGCTCCTTGGCGGCGTAAGCGGCAAGAATCGCCAGGAAGGCGGCGCCGGCGATCGGGGCGCAGACGGCAGGGAGCGCAATGAAATCGCCGCTGACGAACCATTGGAAGCGGCGCGGCAAATGGGCGTGCCAGTAGATGAGCGGGTAGAGGGTGGCGGCGTAGATCGCGGCGGCGTCGACTGTACGGTCGATGTTCGACACCGTGCGTTCCCGGCGCGCATAGATGCGCATGAATCCGTACTGCTGGCGTACGAAATGGAAGGTCGCCAGATACGCCAAGGCGCGCCAGAAAGCCAAGCGTCCGGCGCTGTAGAGGAGGACACCGGCAATCCACCCGAGCAATGGCGCCAGCGCGTAGAGCGCCGGACGCTGGCGGATCGTGGACGGGCGCAGGTAGGTGCGGAAGAGCGTCCCGTAGACGTGGGCCACGTCGACGCCGACAATCAACAGCGCCCAGGCCCACACCGGCACGTTATTCGTGGACCCGCGTGCGACCATCGCGGCGACCGCTGTCGCGACCAGCGGCGGTAGAAGGATGAGCAGTCCGTCGGCTCGTGGCGAGTGAATCCAGGGCTGGCGTGTCGCCGCTGTCATGCCGCCGGTCCGAGCGAGCTGTGGCATGGCACTCCTAGCGCGGTCATCACGTTCTCCGCGGCGGCGACGCCACGATACCAGGCTTCCTCGAAGATCGAGATGCCGCTCATGTCGGAGTGTGCAAACCAGATGCGACCGATCGGGGCGCGGGCGGCCTGCCGCGCCGCGCCCCAAATGAAGCCCGGCGTCGGACGGATCATGCCGTGTCCCCACACCCACACGTCCAGCTGCGTGACGCTCCCTGAAATACCGGGATGCATGCTTTCGAGGTCGGCGAGAATGCGATCGCGCCATTCGTCGTAGGGCCGCGCCAGCGCCGCGGATCGCGCGCGGCTCGGGTCCGCATCGCTGAGCGGCGTGTAGTACGTCAGCACGGTGGCGGCTGGCGGATAGCGGCGCAGCGCCTGGTGCGTCGCCACGACGTAGCCGAGCGAGTCGCTCGTGAAGCTCACGTTGTCCCACGCCAGGGGCGCACCATGACTGTCCGGATGCTGCGTCAGGGTGACGTTGGCGACCAGCCACGGGGCGTAGGTGAAGTCGCCCACATATCCAGGCGGCGCGTCGCGCAGCTCGCGAATAAGGCGCGCCGCCACGAAGCGCGGCGCGGCACACACGGCGGCATCGGCGGTTAGTCGCACCGTGCGCGCGCGCTGCGCATCATAGTAATCGACGGTGACCCCGCTGGCCGTGTTGCCCATGCTGATCACCGGGCACGACACGGAGATCTGCCGTGCGAGCCGCGCTGCCAGCGCTTCCACGATCCAGCCGTTGCCCGCCGGCCAGGTGAGCACGGCGTGCGCCGGTGCATTGGCTGCCTTGCCGTTACGCGCGGCGAAGTAGTGAATGCCGGCCCATGCCGAGGTGTCGCCGATCACACACCCGTAATCATCGCGGCAGCAGTAGTTGACGTACCAACGCAAATGACGCGCATCCCAGCCGTTGCGCCGCAGGTATTCCGCCATGCTGATCTGGTCGAGCGCGAGGATGTTCGGGTCACGCGAGCTGTCATCGAGCGGAATCGTGAATGCCGGTCGGCCGTCGCTGCCACGCGTCGCCCGCCAGCGTTTCATCTCCGCGAAGAAGTGCTCGAACTGTCGCTGCTCTTCGGCTCCGAGGCCGCGGCTCGGCACGATGCCGTCCTGCCACTTGCCCTCGATCAACAAGCGTTCGGTGGGATCGGCGCACAGGTAGCGCTCGTTGTAGATCGGCAACCCGTCGCTGTCGTGTCCCTCGATGACGCCGAGCGCTTCGAAGAGCTCGAGCACCGGCTGCATCGCGAGCCCCGGCAGCGGCACGTAGTGCGCGCCCCACGGAAATGCGGAGACCGCGTTGCAGCCGCTGCGGGCATTACCGCCTGGCGCCGCATCGAGCTCCAGCAGCACGACGTTGTCGTAACCGCTGGTGGCGAGCTTCCACGCCGCGCCCAGCCCGGCGATGCCGCCACCGACGATGACCGTGCCGGCGCGCCGTTGTTCGCTCACCGGCGGAAACTGGCCGTCGCGCACGCGATGGCCGAGGGCCACCGGCGCACCGACGATGCTGCCGCTCACGCCCGGCGGTGCCCCCCACACGCGCCGCGCCAGCGATTCCATGACGTCGCGCGACGCCGCCAGGAATCCTCCGCCGGCCATCATAAGGGTCCGGCGCGTCAGACCGGCCGGCGACGGACGTTCGGCTTGCCGCTTCATTTCGCGCTGTCGCCGTCGTCAGTCGTGCGCCCACTCCTCTTCGAAATAGCGCACCAACACTTGGTTGTTCAGCCGGTTGACGTCCGTGTCGACGCGCTGCATGTCGGGCGGGAAGGTCAGCATGGTGCGCACGGTCTCGGCGTTCACAAATCGCTGCGCGGCGGGATACGTCGCCGGCAGCGGCAGCGGGTGCTGCGCCGCGAGGATGAATCCCCATTCCCCAAACGACGGCACGTAGGCGTGATAGGGAACGGTCTGGAAGCCGACCGCGCGCAGTGTGGCATCGACGCACCAGAACGATTTGCGTGCGACGTAGGGCGACGTGCTCTGCACCACCAGGGCCCCGGTCGGTTTCACGGCACGATACAGCAGGCGGAACATCGCCGTCGTGTAGAGCTTGCCGAGCGAGTAGGTCGACGGATCGGGGAAATCCAGGACGACGAAATCGAACTGCTGCTGATTGGCTTCGAGCCAGACGAACGCATCGGCGTTGATGACCCGCACCCGTGGCGATTGCAGGGCGCCCTGGTTGATCTCGACGAGTGCCGGATGCGTCGTAAACAGGCGCGTCATCTCGGCATCGAGATCGACGAGCGTCACCGCGCGCACCGTCGGGTATCTCAAGATTTCGCGCACCGCCAACCCGTCACCGCCGCCGAGCACCAGGACGTCGGTCGGGTTGGTCACGGCCTGCAGGCCCGGATGAATCAAGGCTTCGTGATAGCGGTACTCGTCGCGTGAGCTGAATTGCAGGTTGCCGTTCAGGTACAGCCGCAGATCGTGCGGCGAATGGGTCAGCACGATGCGTTGATACGGCGACGACTTGGCGTAGATGACGTCGTCGGGAAAGCTGGCGGCCTCGGCGAAGCTCATCAAGGTGTCGGAATAGATGAAGCCGAAGGTCAGGGACAGCAGCACGAGAATTGCCACCGTGCGCAGTAAGCGCACCCACGGCACCTCCTCTTGAAAGACAAAGAGCGCCCAGAGGGCCACCAGCACATTGAGCATGCCGAAGAAGAAGCTCGAGCGGATCAAGCCGAGGTGCGGGACGAGGAACAGTGGGAACGCAATCGACGCCACCAGACCGCCGACATAGTCGAACGTGAAAACCTGAGCCACGAGATCACGAAAGTCGAAGTGGTTCTTGAGAATGCGCATCAATAGTGGAATCTCGAGCCCGACCAGCGTGCCGACGATGGTGATGAGCGCGTAGAGCAGGACGCGGAAGTGCTGCACGTGCTCGAAGGAGAGGAACAGCAGACACGCCGAGCAGCCACCGACGAGCCCGATGAGCAGCTCGACGCGGATGAACATCAGGATGAGGTTACGGCGCACGTAGCGTGACAGGAACGAACCGATGCCCATCGCGAACAGGTAGACGCCGATGATCGTCGAGAACTGCGTGACCGAGTCGCCGAGTAGATAGCTGGCGAGGGTCCCCGAGATCAGCTCGTAGACCAGGCCGCAGGTGGCGATCACGAATACCGAGCACAGCAAGACGAACCGCACCGCTGACCTCCACTCACTTGAAAACAAGACTCACGTGGCCGCAATGCCAGTGAGATAAGCGGCATCGTGCCAAGATCGCATCCTTCGAGACGGCGCCTGAAGAGACGGCGCCTCCTCAGGATGAGCGGAAACCTCAATGTTCCCTGACAAGACACCGCTCACCCTGAGGAGGCCGCATCTTCTCAGCGGCCGTCTCGAAGCATGTCCTGAGCCTGTCGAAGGGGGTGCCTGCCATCGCGGATGGTCCTGAACTCACTGGCATTGCTGCTAGCCCCAGGAAAGCGTGGCTGCAAACTCAACCGCATTCGTCCGACGCCGGCGGCAGCTTTCAGCCGTGGATCGCTGCGGCGACGATCACCGAAAGGCCGATTGCGACTGCGCCTACCACGATCGCCAGCGCCGTATTGTGTTCTTCGAGGAGCTCCTTCCAGAGATGCCCGGGCGTGATCCAATCGAAGACGTGAAAGCTGAAGACGAACAGGCCGAGGCCGATGAACGAGTAGAGCAACGCACCGACCAGTGACTTCACGTTGATGAGGTCTTCCATCCCGTCCTCCTTGGCTCACTTGTGATACACGCCGCCCACACCGCCGCCGGCGCGCGTGCGGCCCACGGGCAACGCATCGAAGAGTCCGCCGGCGCCGCGGTAGCTGGCATAGCCGAACAGCAGACACACGGCGCTCGCATAGATGGTGAACATGGTGACCCAGCGCCGCCCGTTCATTGAATCGTTCCTGCACCCAACGCTGTTCCCTCAGCTTGTTCCCTTAACCCTGATCTGACAAAAGGGACTTCACCACGAAGGGCACGAAGACCACGAAGAACAGGAGCCACGCATAAGCCTGGCTTGGCTATACAAACCTCATCCGAAATGAATTGTCCCTTGAGGCCATGAACGTCCACCTTGGCCTTCTCCTTCGTGCTCTTCGTGCCCTTCGTGGTGAAGCGGTTTTCTCGCATCATGGCTAACTCTTGCGTCTTGCTCTGCGGCTTGGCGCCTTCACGTGAGCCCGTGTCTTCGGATTGCCGTCAGTCATCGTCGCTGCCCTGTTGCTGCGGGTATGGTGAGTAGTCGCTCTCCGACCAGCGCGTCAACTCGAAGGCGTATTGCCGCCAGCGCATGAGCAGCGGGAAGAGGAGGAGCAGGCCGAGGGCAATCCAGAAGTTGGACCACACGGGCACGCCGCGCTGTACCACGATCTGGTAGGGCAGGGTGAGCGGGCCAGGTCCCGCCGTGGCTTCGACCGCCAGGTGATACGATCCGGGAGGGACCGCCGGGACGATGACGCGCGCGTCGTGACTGCCTTCGCTCCACGAGCCGTCGCTGTCGACGCCCGAGTAATACTCGATGGTCTTTTCCACCGGGAAGCTGACGCCTGTCGTCTCGTTGATCAGCTCCATCTCGACGTCGAGCCAGTTGTTCTGCAGCCCGGGCACCTGAATGGCCAGGCCGACGTTACCGGTGCTTCCGGTGACCGCAAACGAGCGCGACACTTTCGCCTCGGGCAGGCTGCGTTGATACACGAGGGACTCCAGATCCAGCGGGCGCACCTGGGCTGTTCCAACCGACCAAAACTGAATGAGCACGAGGGCCACGGCGAACTTCCACGCGCGCGAGAAAATCTGCGTGGCTGCCGGGCTCACCGGCCATGGCTGATTCGGCGCCACGCCAATCTTCACGGGCATCGGCACCCGCACTTGGAAGGCAGCTTTCACGTCTTCCGGCTCGATGTACTCGCCGATCGACCAGACGATCTCGTCGGAGTCTTTCTCCATGGACAGTATCTGCGGCGGCGCGACGAAGTCCTGCGTCTTGACCGTGTCGCCCACCTGCACGCGCCAGTAGAACTCGCCGAGCACGTACGCGACGCGCGCCTGGCCGCTGTCGAACAGGCGATAGCTCCGGCCGAGGTACTTCGCGGTGACTGCGCGGCCGGCGCTGACCTCGGGTTTGCTCTTCACGGTCAAGATGTAGGTCCAATGGCCGTGATAGTGATGCAGCCAGCGGAAACCCTGGTACGGGTTGAAGAGCAGGTATTCGTCCCAGGTGACCGTTTGCCCCGCATTGCTGCGCCGCAGATAGCCGATCACTTCGAAGATCTCGCCGCGTACCTTCCCGCGTTGTCCCAGCGGGATCAGCGGGTCGAAGGTCTTCTGCGCCTGATACTGGGCGAGAATGCGATAGTTTTCGTCCGCCGCGTCGATGAGCGTGTGACAGGCGCTGCAGGTGACGACCAGCGAGTGGCCGGCGGCGCGCAGGACGACGGCCGCTCCGCATGACGGGCAGGTGAACGTCTTGGCCACCGGCGCTGGCCGTGGTGCGGCCGCGTCACCAGCCATCCAACTTCCTGAGATTCGAGAGCTTGAGGTCGGCGAAATCCACATAGCGTCCCGCGTACGCCTGGACGCCGTCCTCCGAGTAGTCGAGCGAGGCAAAGGTCTCGCCCGGACCGGAACAATCGATGCTGACGCTCTGGCGGCCGACCAGTGCCGGAAAGGGCAGCTCGCCTTCACTGCCGGCACAGGTGGGCCGCTTGATGTCGTCGACGCTGTACGATCGGCCGCCGATGCGTACCGTCATGCCGGGTTGAATCGTGGCGGCGTCGGGCAATGTGGCGGTGTCCGTGGTTGCGAAGCTCATCATGTAGAAGCCCTGGGCCTCGGCGAGCCAGCCGTAGCGTCCATCGACGAACAGCGCGCACCACTCGTTCCAACTGCCATCGGTCCAGGCCAGGCGCAGGCGGCCGATCAGCGCGAATGGCTTGTTATCGAAGCGCCCGTGTGTCTGCAGCTGCAAGGGCGTGGGGTCATCGAGGACCACCGCCATCTTGCCAATGACTTCGAGGTTGAGGTCGCGACGCACCAGCATCGAGCGGCAAAACGCGCAGGTCGCGAACACCGACACGGCGGATTGGAACGGCACGGGGGCGCCGCAGCCGGGGCATGTGATGGTCATCAGGGTCCGTACGCCTGGACGATTGCTTGCCGGAGCGGCGCGCTCAACGAATGCGCTGCAGCAGCTCGGCCTTCTTGGCGTCGAACTCCGCCTGCGTGAGGATACCCTTGACCAGCAGGTCGTGCAGCTGTTCGATCGCCTTCACCGGATCCGCCACTTCCGCGGGCGCGGCGCTGGGTCGCGGGGCGCCTGCCAGATTTGCTGCCATGGTCTGGCCGATGGCCATGCCGGCGCCGAGACCCGCACCGACGCCGGCGGCACCGCTCGGATTCGCGGCGGCGGTGGAAATGCTGTCCGCCGTTTCATACTGCGCATACTTGCCGACGTCGCCGACGATGCGCATCGACGCGGCGCGGTCGAAGCGTTCTTGCAGCTCCTCGGGCAGCGACACGCTTTGCACCATGAACGTCTCGAGCTGCAGACCGTAGGCGGCCAGGGCCTTGCCGACCGGTTCCTTCAGGGTTTCCGAGAATGCCGTTTGGTTCGCTGCCATGTCGACGAACGCCACCGGAGATGCGCCCAGGAAGCTGGCCATCGCCGTCATGATCATGGCGAGCAGCTGGCCGTCGACGTCGTCGACGGTGTAGAGCTCACGCGTGCCGCTCACCTTCTGGTAGAAGAGGCGGACATCATTGAGGCGATACGAGTACGCGCCGAAGGCGCGGATGCGAATCGGGCCATATTCCTTGTCGCGGATGGTGACCGGGTTGGGTGTGCCCCATTTCTGGTCGAGCTGCTCGCGGGTGCTGAAGAAGTACACGTCGGACTTGAACGGCGAGGCGAACAGCTTGTCCCAGTTGCGCAGACTGGTCAGCACCGGCAGGGTGCGCGTCGTCAGCGTGTAGAGGCCGGGCTCGAAGAGGTCGGCGGTCTTGCCTTCATTCACGAAAAGCGCGAGTTGGCTGTCGCGCACCGTCAGCCGCCCGCCGTTCTGGATCTCGCGGTCCTGCATCGGGTAGCGGTACGCGAGCACGCCGTCGCCGCTCTCCGTCCAGTCGATGACGTCGATGAACTGCTTGGTGATCAGATCGAAAATGCCCATGGCTCCTCCGTGTCACGCTCGGTGACAGGAGGAATCTTATATATGTTCCGCCGGCCGTTTCTACCGGAATCGATGGCCCGCGGCTCGGACATCGCGAAGCCGGAGTCACCGCGCGGAAGAAAGCGTCACCACGAAGTGCACGAAGGGCACGAAGGAGAAGGCCAAGGCGGAGATTCATGCTTCAGAAGAAGAGCTCATTTCCGGTAGAGCCCGGCAGCGCAATGAGAAGAGGAGAGCTGAAATTCGCCATTGTGGGGACCACAATGGCGTGTGGAACGCGACAATCTGCCATTGTGGGGACCACAATGGCGTGTGGAACGCGACAATCTGCCATTGTGGGGACCACAATGGCGTGTGGAACGCGACAATCTGCCATTGTGGGGACCACAATGGCGTATGGAACGCGACAATCTGCCGTTGTGGGGATCACAATGGCGTGTGGAACGCGACAATCCGCCATTGTGGGGACCACAACGGCGTGTGGAACGTGACAATCCGCCATTGTGCGGTCCGCAATGGGGTGTCGAACGCGGCGACCCGCCATTGTGGGACCCGCCATGGGGTGGAACGGCCTCACCCGCGGCGGCGTACTCGTATTGAACTCCACCAAAGGCCGACCGACCAAATGGCCATGTCCCCCGCGTCGTGCGCAGCCCGTTGTTGGGCCTTCGTGTGAACGTCATGCTCGCGCACCGTTTGCACCCCACGTCCCCGTAGGCTCGTCCCCGTAGGTTCGTCCCCGAATGAAACTACGTCTGTCCGCGGTGCCTGGGGGCTAAGCGCTACTTGAGTCCGTTATATCAACGGGGGTGCATACGTCATCGCCCGCATACACCCCGACTCGCAGGTTCGATCGACGACACGGCACGAACACGAAGGACACAGCACCCTGCCTTTCGTCAGCTAAGGAGTTTGGCGGGTTGTCAATGCCGTGCTCAGCGAGATGCGTGACGGCTTGAAGGGAATGAAACAAATGATACTACGTCTGCGTGAAGATTTTTCTGCGTGAAGATTTTACGTCGAGCGGGCCAACAGACGCGGCGGGCCGCCCATTCCAAGCCGCAATCAACAGGAATGGCATCAAGGCGGCATTGCTCAAGGTATCGGACAAGACCCAACGCCAGCGCCTACGTCGGCGGCTCGTGCCGGGACAATTTCACGCGGTACTAGAAGAATGCCTTTGCAACCTCGAACGGCAACTCAACCCGCTGCATGCCGCCGCGTGATGATTCGCGACATGCCGCTCTTGTGGTAAAAGCGGCCATGCACTGTGTTGAGGGGGCACGCCGGATGATCACAGGCGCGATATTTTCGCTCTTGGCTTTCCTGCCGTTCGTTGGCTTTGCTGCGACAGAAGATGGCTCGCCACCGGGGATTCACCCGAGCGGGATGCGCCAGCAGATCACGACCTCCGAGAAAGAGCAGCCGAAGATGATAACGCTGGACTTCGAGAACGTCCGCCTCGACCTTCTGGTGAAGTTCTTCGACGAACTTACCGGAAAGTATCACATCGTCGAAGGTGGAGGGTTTGACACGCTGGACCTGATCTATGTGGACCATCCTCTTTCAGTTGCCGAAGCGCACCAGATGTTCCTCTCCGCCGTCAAAGCCCTGGGCTACGGGGTGTCGATTGAAGGAGACACCGTTCGGGTGACCTCTCGAACCTTTCACGAGCAGCCGGAGAGCGAGCGTACGCCAGATAGGAGTGATTCCGCCCTGCCTCCCGAAAGAGAAAACACCGCAACAGAGCCAACCCCGGTCGACAGGCAGGGCGACGATGTATGTAGCGCGTTACTCCACATTGTTGAGCGCGCACGGAGCCATTTCGCTGGCGATGTCGACGAGGCATCGTGTCGGAGAGTTTCAGATTCCCGGTTATGCACCGTGCGCCTGGGAATGCCGAGTTTGAGCTGTCGCATTCTGATCCCCCTAGACGCTAGCACTGTTTCCAAGCCACTATACTGCCGTCGCCCTGTCCTGAGCGTAGAGAGCCGCACCGCCCTTGAGAAGGAAGTCGACCGTTGCCTGACGAGCAATCAGTTCTCACTTGAGACTCACGAAACGGTCAGTGACTCGATTTGGACCGACTATGAGAGAACGCAATGGAAAGGCAGGAATGGAGGATCCCTGTTTCTCGCTTGCGTTGGTGATATCGACCTCGATAGTCCAGCGTGGAAACGCTATCTGGCTGCACATCCAACGCTTTCTGCAACAGACAGCTCACACGCCGAGTGCTCCTTCAACATCGCGCATTGAAGGCGATGCGATCTATACCGACCGGAGTAGGCCCGGCTGACTTACTCTCGTGCCTCGTACAGTACCGTACCTCGCGAAGCGGTACGACTGGTACATTCCGAGGATTGGAAACGCGGCACCACCGAAGGCGCAGTATCGGTACGATGGGCAGGGATGGTGGGTGGCAAGCTGGAGCCTCGACGTCGATGCCCCGGCTTTGGTCAGATGTTCTTGAACAACTTCGCCAGCGCCCCTCCTGCCTTGGTTGCTCTCTGCCGAGCGGTATCTCCAAACTCACAAGCAACATCGGGGTCTGCCCCAGCGCGCAGGAGCGATTCTACAACGACAAGATCGCCGTGCGACACTGCAACGTGCAATGGGGTTTCTCCCATGTCGCCCACTGCATTGACGTTTGCGCCGTATACACGGGGTCAATCTGAGATTGCGCGCGACGGCACGCATAGGGGAAACGTCTGATAGAGAGGCCTTACGTCAATTCGGTGCGTTATGCTACCTACCCGCTCGTGGTTTTCCGCGGCGGCCCTGTCCAGGGCCCGGAGCGTGTGTTCGATACTCTGGATGGTGCCGATGGGGTTCTCGGCGTTGAGGTTCGCAATCGCCGCCGTGGTGTGGCTGGCTTACTGATTGTGACCACGGAGGCCGAGGATGTCGAGCTCTACGAGGAGCAGCTCGCCCGCTGGAAAAAGCTGGACCTCACAGCAGCGCAACGCCGGGAAGTGGACGGGCTCGCGGATGAGATCCCCCGCATCCGCACGCTGATCACCGCCATCCTCCAATTGGCCGATGAGCTGAAGGGCGGCACGATCGAGACCGTGCTCGCCAAGAGTGACTTCGAGGTGGGCTTGGAGTCCCTGCTCGGGAAGCGCAAGCCATATAGAGCGGCTCCATAGAGCGGCTCCAGAGCGGCTCCATGCAGACGTAGTATCAAGCGGCTCCATGCAGACGTAGTATCATTTGTTTCATTACTCCTCGGTCTGTGCCGTGAGGACCTGCGGAAATGAAACAGATGTAACTACGTCTTGCTCGGCTCTCCGTCTTGCTCGGCTCTCCGGTCACCCTTACTGAACCTGCAGAATTGTATCCGTTCGGGGAACGGCGTGGTCGGTCCGGAACGGAAAGTGCGTGAGACCGGGCGGTGGTGTTACGCCGCCGCCTGATGCGCGCCGGGGAGCAGCGTGGCGCGGCGGAAGATGTTGGCTGC